>JAABUX010003588.1_pt1 | contig 20432 bp, 15 predicted proteins | sample 5561851 | NCBI WGS metagenome assembly JAABUX01 (sample SAMN10711883, study PRJNA513361) | rock metagenome | isolation source: Antarctica rocks | place: Antarctica: Victoria Land, Richard Nunatak red sandstone | collected 2016-01-03 | reverse complement strand
CGCATCCGCGGTGACGACGCCGTCGGCAGAGACATCCGGCGCGAACGGACGCGCCAGGTCGGCCGTCACGTTGCGCAGCGCCGCCGTGAGATCGAGCGTGGGCGAGAGACGGCCGGCCACGTCCAACGTCGCCTGCTGCAGCCCGATCCGCAGCCGGTCGACCGCGACGCCATTGCCGAAGCCGACGCGCGCCGGGGCGAGCAGCCGCACGGTTTGGCCCTTCCAAGCCGCTTGCAGCGCGGACACATCGACCTGCTTGCCCTTCGCGTTCACGATCGCGGCCGCGGTAATGTCGGCGTCCGCCCCCGCCAGGTTCTTCAGCCCGGCGGCCACGCGCAGCGCCAGCGCGTCCTCCGGCCCATTCACGTCCATCGTGGCGTTGCCGCCGACGCCGCCCGCCTCGATGCCGTCGACTTGCAGCTTGGCGGCGACCACCGGGTGTGTCACCGGGTCGGCCACCCGCGCGGTCAGCACGGCACGGCCGACGCGCGAGCCGGGGATGCCGGCGTTCTGGGCGTCGAGCTGCAACCGGCCAGCGCCCTGCTCGAGATCGGCGGTCGCGGTGACGGCGCCGCTGAGGGCCATGCCGATCAGCGGGCGCAGTTCGTCCAGCTTGGTCATGCGCAAATCCACATGCCCGAGCGGCAAAGTCGCGTCGGCCAGCAAGGTCACCGCGCCCTCGGCGTGCAGGCTTTTCCAGTCCGCCCGCTCGATGGTGGCGTGCAGCGCGCCGTCGGTTCGGTCGGCGCGAATGCCGAGCGCGAGGGGCGCGCCCTCCAGCGTTCCATTGGCCGACACCGTCCCACTCGGCTTGCCGGGCAATCCAGTCGCGCGCACCGCGACCGTCACCGGACCACGTGGAAAGCTCTTGGTGCCGACCTCGCCCGTCAGGTCGGCCGCGACGGCCAAGTCATCGGTCGGCCCCTGCGCAGTGCCTTGCACGGTCACTGCGCCAGCTACCGACGGCGTCAGGGCGAACAGGTCGCTGAGGCCCAGTTTGTAGCGCAGGTCCAACCGGCCGCCCTCGTCCGTTCCCTCGGCTGCCAAATTGATGGCGTGTCCGTCTAGCCGCGCGCGCGAGACGGTGATGTCGGACCCGGCGATGGCCACCGACACGCCGAGCTTCGCGTCGTCGCCGACCAGCGCCGGCACGGGCGCGATCCCGCCCGTGATGCCGAGCGTTCCGTCGACGTCGACCTTGGTGACGCCATCCGCCACAGCAGCCCCGATCGCCAATTGCGTGCGGCCTTGCAGGTCGACTCCGCCGGCCGCCGCCAAGGGGGCGAGTTCTGGCGCCAGCAGGTCGATATGCGCCGTGATGGTCCCACCGGTCGTGGCCCGGCCGTGCGCCTGGAGCAGCGTGTGGTCCAAGGTGAAGCTGACGGGGCGCGCCGGGTCGTCAAGGCGCGCATCGGCCTGCAAGGTCAGCGGCGACGCTTCGAACAGGTCCGGCTTCGGCCCGGGAATGCGAAGGCCGTCCACGGTGGCGTGCAGCCCGGCCGCGCCGGCGTTACCCTGGAGGTCGGCGGTGAGGCTGCGTAGCGCCGCGCCGAACGCCGACAGCCGGTCGACGCGGAGATGCCCGGCGGCGTCCGGCTTGGTGAACGGCCCGTGCACGTGGACGTCGAGCGCCACCTCCTGGAACGAGATGTCCGGGCGCGGCGTCATGGCGGGAGCGTTGGCCGTCACATCCATGTCGGCGGCCTGGTTCGCGAGGTCGAGCGTGCCACGGGCCGCCGCGCGCAACGGGCCGGCGGACAATGCCACCTGCGTCGCCTCGGCGGTGCGCGGGCCGTCGATGCTGGCGTGCAGGTTGATGGCGCCGAGGGCCGGCACTTCGGCGAGGGTGGCGACCAACCCGTCGGACGGCTCACTCACGTCCAGCTTGGCCGAGAGCGACGCCGGGTCGATGCGACCGTGAAGGGTATAGACGCCGCCGGGGCCGTCCAGGCGGACGATGGCCAGGTCCGCGTCGCCGTCCTGCAAGGAGGCCAAATGTGCGCTGCCGTCCAGCGACGCGACGGCGGCGATGCCGGCGACCGGCGCGCCGACCTCGACCCGGTCGACGTGCAACTTCTCGACGGCGACGCGGACCGGCAGGCTGAACGGCTTGGAATCGCTGGGCCGCGAGGCGCTGGAGGGCTGCGAAAGGGGCAGGCGCGGCACCTGGACACGGGCGGCCGACAGCATATCGACACGGGCCTCACGCGACAGCAGCCGGGCAGGAGACCAGTCCAATACCACGCCGTCGACCAGCAGCCAGGCGCCGTCCGCGTCGTGCAGTTCGGCGTGGGCGAGGCGCAGCGCGTCAGGGAAACGCCCGGACAGGCCCGAGATCTGCACCTCGCCGCCCGTCACCTGGCCGGCCAGCCGCTCCGCCAACCGTCGGCCGGGGTCCACGTTGAGCAGCAGGATCACCAGGCCGACGACGACGACCGGCAGAGCGGCCAGCGCGCCGAGAACCCAGGCAAGAATTTTCAGGACGCGGCGCATCAGAATGCCTGCCCCAACCCGATGTAGACCTCAAGCAAATCGTCCTTGACGCGCTTCACCAGCGGCACCGCGATGTCGAGGCGCAGCGGACCGATGGCGGTATAGTAGCGCGCGCCCACGCCCGCGCCGGCGAACACCGGGCCACCGAACGGGGCGGCCGAAGTCCCGACCTGCCCGGCATCGACGAATGCCGCCGCCCCGAAGCTTTCGCCGATGCGCTGACGATACTCGATCGTCGCCGCGTCGACCGACACGCCGCCGACGGGGTAGTAGTTGAGCGGAAACCGCGGCCCGACCGACTGGTAGCGGTAGCCGCGCACGGTGCCGCTGCCGCCGGCGTAGAAACGCTGGTCGGGCGGCAGTTGGAACGTGCTCGCCCCCTGCGCGCTGCCGACCAAGCCACGCAGGGCGATCACGCTGCGCCCCTCCTCCGCGGCCAAATTGACGTAGGTCGAGGCGCTTACGGTGACCAGCGTGAAGAACGCGCTGGGAGCGGCGAGCGAGTAGGTCGGCGTCACCGTCACGCCCGCCTTGACGCCGTGGGTCGGGTTGAACAGGCCGTCCGGCCCCGTGCTGTCGAAGGTCAGTCCGAGCGGCAACCCGGCGAGCGTGTAGCTGCGGGTGACGCCTCCCTGGAACACGCTTTCCTCCTCAGCGCTCACGCCCACGGTCCCGGTCACCTGGTCCGTCAGCTTGCGGCTGAGGGTGACGGAGCCGACGACGGCGTTGCGGCTGTAGGAAAACAGGTTCTCGCGGATAAAGGCGGCGTTGTAGCTCAGCGACTGGTCCCGGCGCATCCAGTCGGGCTGCACGAAGCCGAGGCTGACGTCGTAGCCGGTGCCCCGCGCTGCGGTGCCGCCCGTGGTGGAGGCAGCGCTTGCGGTGAAGGTTTCGCCCCGGCCGAACACGTTGCGGTAGGTGAAGGTCGCACTTCCGGTGATGCCGAGATCGGTCGAGTAGTTGGCGTTGAACGTCACCGCGTGGCGCTTGCGTTCCTGCACGTCGAACGTGATCGGGAGGGTGCCGTCGGGCGCCAGCGCGGGCGCGGCGTTGGCCGTCACGTTCGAGAAGATACCGGCGCCGCCGAGATCCTGGCGGGCCTTCTCGATGGTGTCAGGATCATACTGCTCGCCGGCGTGCAGCAGCAGGCGGCGGCGGACGTAGCTTTCCCGCGTGTCCTTGAGCCCGGTGATCGCGATGGCGCCGATGTCGACCCGCGGACCGGCTTGCGCGTGGTAGGTGACGTCGAGCGCCTGCGCCGCCGGGTCCAGAATCACGTCGGGGACCCCGACCTTGGCGAGCGCGTGGCCGCTTGTCTGCAGGGCGGTCAGCAGCCGCGTTTGGCCGGCCAGCACGTCGGCGGCGACGGCCGGCGCACCGGGTTTTACGCCGAGCTTGTCCCTGGCGTCGGCCGGCACGTCGCCGTCGATCGTCACGCGGCGGAGATGGAACAGCGTCCCCGTGTCGACCGCCACGGCGACCTTCGCGTCGGACTCGGCTGGACGCGCCGCCAGGGCGTCCGGCAAGCCGGGGTCGTCGAGCGATGTGCCGTCGATCGTGATCGTCACGTGCCCGGCGTAGTAGCCGAAGCTTCGCAGCGCCGTCTGCAGCCGGTCGATGTCGGACTGCGCCCGCATCACCAGGCCGAACGGGGCGACCGGAGCGCTGGTGCGCAACGACAGCAGGCTCGAGCTGTCCTTCAGCGCGGTATCCAGCGCGCCGTTGCCCGTCGGCGCGATCGCAACGGCGTAGGGCTGCGGGTCAGCCGCTTCAGCCGGATAGGCCAGCCAAACGAGGATGGCCGTCAGGATCGCCAGGCATTGGCCGGAACGGGGGAGACGGTTTGACCGCATTGCCGGGGTCTATAGCCCGCCAATATGACCTCGGCGAGGCAACTGGTCGCGACCCGGTAAGCTACTCGCCGATGCTGAGCAGCGCGCCGCGGGTTCGCGCGCGGCGGAACTGCAGCGCGAACACGCCGAGCATCACCGCCATCCAAACGGCGTTCAGCGCGAAGGCGGCGGTCAGATGGTCCCAACGCACGACGCCGTCCGTCAACGCGGCGCGCATGCCTTCGAACACGTGCGAGGAGGGCAGCGCCCAGGCGATGGGGCGGATCACGGCGGGCAGCACGGACACGGGGTAGAACACCGCCGAGAACGGCGTCAGCCCGAACAGCACCGACCAGGCCAGCGCCTCCGCCCCGGCGCCATGCCGGAGGATGAGGGAGACGACGCCGAGCGACACCCACCAGCCCATGATCATGAGGTTGGCGAAGAACAGCACCACGACCGGCCCCATCGCGAATAGGTTGAACGCGTACAGCAGGTAGGCGAGCAGGATCGCGGGCAGGACGCCCGTGAACATCCGCACCATCGACATGCCGATCAGCGCTGCCAGCAGCTCCCACGGGCGCAGCGGGCTGACGAAGACGTGGCCCAAATTGCGCGACCACAGTTCCTCCAGGAAGGAGATCGCGACCCCCATCTGGCTCCGCAGCGCCACCTCCCACAGCAGTACGCCGCCGAGCAGGGCGCCCGCCGTCAGGGTGGCGGCATTGCCGCCGCGGGCGATCAGGAACGACGAGGTAAACCCCCAGATGCACATCTGCAGGGTCGGCCAGTACGCCAGCTCCAGCAGGCGCGGCCACGATCGGCGGTATAATGCGAGGTGGCGGTACATCATGCCGTAGATGCGGCGGACGGAGGCGCTCATGCCGCCTGCCTCCGGTCGCGCACGATGTCGAGGAAGACCGCTTCGAGGTCGTCGCGGCCGTAGCGGGACAGCAGCGCGTCGGGCGCGCCCTGGTCGACGATGCGGCCCTGCTTGAGCATGACGACGTCCGAGCACAGCCGCTCCACCTCCGCCATGTTGTGCGACGCGAGCAGGATGGTGCAGCCGCTCTCGGCCCGGTAGCGTTCCAGCCAACTGCGGACCATGTCGCCGGTGTCGGGGTCCAGGCTCGCGGTCGGCTCGTCCAGCAGCAGCACATCGGGGCGGTTGATGAGTGACTTGGCCAGCGCCACGCGGGTTTTCTGGCCGGCGGACAGGAGGCCGGCGGGGCGGTCGATGAACGCGCCCAAATCCAGCTCACGCGCGAGTTCGGCGATGCGCGCGCCGAGCTGCTTCACGTCGTACAGGTGGCCGTAGACGCGCAGGTTCTCCCGCACCGACAGGCGCGCCGGCAGGGCCACGTAGGGCGACGAGAAATTCATCCGGGCCAGCGCGGCAAAACGATCGTGCGCCATGTCGTGCCCGAGCACGTGGATGACGCCGCTGGTCGGAATCAGCAGCCCCAGCAGCATGGCGATGGTGGTGGTCTTGCCGGCGCCGTTGCCGCCGAGCAGTCCCAGCGTGCCTCCGGCTGCGACGGTGAACGAGATATTGTCGACCGCGACGGTCTCGTCATACTGTTTTGTGAGGGCCTCGACCCGGATGGCGTCCATGGCGCGGCATTAGGCCGCCGTGACGCGTTCGCCAAGGGGGCTGCCGCGGCCCTCCATCGCCGCGCCCTGCACCAAGCCGACGCCGACCGATCGCGCCCAGGCAAGTGCGGCCGCATCGTCGGCCCGATCGAGCACGATCCGGTCCGGTCCGCCGGCGAGGACGCCGCCGGCTTCGGCGCTGGCGTGACGGGACAGATCGGCCGACCACCGCAGCTCCAGGTAGTCGACATCGAGTGGTTCGAGCGCCAAAATTTGCGCCAGCGCGGGGGTGACGCCGCGCAGGAGCAGGCGATACCGCCGGGCGCGCGCGAAGTCGCGGGCGAAGGCGAACGCGGCCGGGTCCGCAAGGATGTCGGCGGCGGACAGGTTGAGGATCACATGTCCTCGGCAGGTGGCTGGAAGGGCGTCGTCGAAGCGCAGGAACTCGGGGCTCAAAATACTCGCGACGTTCAGGTTGAACGAGAATGGTCCCGCCTGGGCCAGTTCGCCTGGCGAGGTCAGCAATGCGAGCATGCGCCGGTCCAGGGTGCGGGTGAGCCGGCGGAACAGCCACGGATCGGCGTGCAGGCTTCGGCCGGGCGCCAAATCCGCACCGAGGTCGCGGGCGGAGAGGGTTCGGGCCTCCCACGCAGGGGCCGGAGGCCGCAACTGCCACACCGTGCGGCGGCGGGCGAAGCAGGCGAGGTCGGCCTGCGCCAACGTGGCCTCCAGCAGGGTCAGCGCGGCGATGTCGAGCGGTTTGGCGGAGGGCGCTTCGGGTGGTGGCGGCCCAGGGCGTGTCCAGGTCGGCGCATCGATCGCCGCAAGGAGCAAGTCGCCTGTTTTCGGCAAATCGTATAGGCCGACCAGGTCGGCGAGCGCCGGGCAGCCGTCGGGCGCATCCTGCAGCAGCGTCTGCAACGCGGTGATCGCATCCAGCACGGCGTCCTCCGCCTCGCCGCGCCAGACCACCGCGAGTCGCGGGCCCGGCAGGCGAAAGGCTTGCGCCCGATTGGCTCGAAACAGCGGCGCCAGGGCGGCTTCGGCAAGGCGAAGATGATGCGGACGGGCCAGGGCCGGCGGAAGCCGGTCGGCACGAAGCAGCATGACCCGGCGAGCCACGCCCGAGACCGCGCATTCCTGGATCAGCGCGACCAGGCGTTCGGCTCCCATGGTCATGTGGCCGCAGCCGGGCACCCGGCGTCCAAACCTGCGATGTCGCGGCAGCCGACCCGGCCGGCCGGCCCGGTGGCGGACGCTCGCTCGACGCATTGCCGCAGCGTGCAGTCGGCGGCGAAGCGGCACGCGGCGATGCGGGCCGCCGCCAGCATGGCGTCGACGTGCCGGCCGGAGAACTGGTGGATGCCGTGTGCCATTCCCCAGGCCACCGCAGCCTCCGTCTCGGCCCGTTGCAGCACGACCCGGTCGGCGCCGATGCGGCCAAGCGCCCCGGCCAGTGCCGCGCCTTCCCGCTTGGAGCAGGCTAGGATGCGGGCCGACCAGTCCAGTTTCACCAGATCGGCCCCGGTCGCCTCGGCCCGGGTCAGGAGCAGAGCCGGATGGCCCACACCGGCCATCGCCACCGTGAACCCCTGGCCGCGTAGGCGGGCGCCGGCCTCCGTGAACGTCGCCGGGTCTGCGCAAGCGTCCAGCAGCGACAACCCAACCGCAACTTTGAGGCCGGACCGATCGATGGCGCGCGCGAACGGCAGGAACTCGGCGGACAGCACGCCGGTGACGGTCAGGTTGACGTGCAGCGGCAACTCACCTGTCGGCAAGCGCTCGGCCATGCTGCCGAGCATTCGCCCGTCCAACCGCGCGGCGAGATGACGAAGCAGGAACGGATCGGTCCGCGCAGGACCGATGGCGGCGATCTGAGCCTGGAGTGCGGCCATGGAGAACGCCATTTCGCGAAAAATCGGGCGCATGTCGCCATCGAGCCGGACGGCGATCTGCTGCCGCATGAAGTCGCTCAACCGCGCCGTCGCCAGCAGCGCGTCGATCGCATTCGTGGCGCTGGGCAGCATCGGGCTCGCCGAAAGGTTCAGCGTCTCCTCCGGCGGCGCGACCAGTTCGATGGGGCGGTCGGCATAGGCGAGGACGGACTCCGCATCGGCTGGCAACCGCCAGAGCGTCAGCAGCGCCTCGGCCTGGGGCGCGTCGACGCGGAACAGCCGCGCCAGCGTCTCCGCCGTTCCGGCAACGCCTTCGGGGCGGCACAGCATCGCCAAGTCGCCGCTGGGTTGCGTGAACACCTGCCCGCCATGGCGAAGCGCTGCGTCGCCCAGAATGGCGCCCGCGATCCGGCGATGGTGCGGGCGTGGGGCCGGCGGCAGCAGGGCAGACAAGTGCAGGACGACCACGGCCCAGTCCTGCCCCGCACGGAGGCTGCGCTCCACCGCCGCGTGCAGCCGCCCTTCGATCCGTCGATCCGCCATGATGGAGCCAGCCGATGCCTGCATGGTTGTCCTGCGCGCCCTGGACGCTACCATGCCTCGTCATGATGACTGGATCGTTTACAGAACAAGATGACGACGCGCCGAGCCGGCTGGCGGAGGGCACCCGTGTCTACGCGATCGGCGACGTGCACGGCTGCGACTCGCGGCTGGCGGCGTTGCACCGCCTGGTCGCGGACGACCTCTCGCGCTGGCCGATCGAGTATCCGCAGTTGGTGCACCTCGGCGACTATATCGACCGGGGGCCGGACAGCGCCGGCGTGGTCGCCCGGTTGGCTGCCGGTTCCCCCGTGCCGGGGGTTCCCACCGTGAACCTGCGCGGCAACCATGAGCAGATGATGCTCGATTGCCTCGCCAACCCGGACGCCACGGCGCAGTGGCTGGCCAATAACGGCGCCGACACGCTGGCAGAATGGGGCATCCCGGCCGGCGCCCACCCGCGCAGCTGGACCGAGCGGATTCCGTTGAAGGTGCTGTCCTTCCTGGCGGGGCTGCAGCTCATGCACGTGGTGGACGGCTACGTGTTCGTGCATGCCGGCTTACGGCCGGGCGTGGCGCTGGCACGGCAAGCTCCGGAAGACCTGATGTGGATTCGCGGTGGTTTCCTGGACTGGCCCGGCCAATTGGTGCCGGACACCCCGGCACTGGTCGCCGTGCACGGGCATACGCCCCGGCCCGCTCCGGAGGTGCGCCGCAACCGCATCGGCATCGACACCGGCGCGGTCCGTGGTGGGGCGCTGACCTGCATCGTGCTGGAAGGCACCCGCCTGCGCTATCTGACGGCGTAGCGGCCAGTCGGCAAAGGCCGGAATGTCGAGCCCAGCTGGACCGTCGGCGCGACGACAACATGGCGTTCGCGATTGGCAATTGCTTGCCTTCGGTACCACCAGCCTGTAGCGAACCGAGATGGATACTTCTTCGCGTGACGGAAGCGGCGCACCCGCGCCCGACGCCACCATCACGGCCGAACTCACTGACGCGATCAAGCGTCTCGCCCGCACCAGCGTGCTCGTCGTCGGCGACGCGATGCTGGACCGCTACGTGTACGGCGACGTGCTGCGCGTCAGCCCCGAGGCGCCGATCCCGATCCTGTGCGTGGCGCGCGAGGTCGCGATGCCGGGCGGGGCGGGCAACGTGGTGCGCAACCTGACCGCGTTGGGCGCCGCCGTCGCGTTCGTCTCCGTCGTGGGCGACGACCAGGCCGGATCGGACCTCACCGGGCTGATCGGCGGGCAGCCGAACGTCGAGCCGTGGCTGCTCGTGCAGGGCGGCCGGGCGACCACGCTGAAGACACGATACATCGCCCAGGGGCAGCATTTGCTGCGCGCCGACCACGAAGACGTCTCGGCCATCCACCCGAAGCTGAGCGAGCGGCTGCTGCGGATCGCCGGCGACGCCCTCACGGCGACCTCGATCACCGTGCTGTCGGATTACAACAAGGGCTTGCTCTGGGGGGACATTCCGGCGCGGATCATCGCCATGGCCCGCGACATCGGACGGCGCGTGATCGTGGACCCGAAGGGCACCGATTACGGCCGCTACGCCGGGGCGGAGGTCATCACCCCGAACCGCCGGGAATTGGCAGTGGCGACCGGGATGCCGGTCGACAGCGAGGCGGACCTGGTCGCAGCCGCCCAGAGCCTATTGGCGGCGCACGGCTTCGGCGCGGTGCTCGTCACCCGGGCCGAGGACGGCATGAGCCTCGTGCAGGCGTCGGGCGTGCACCATTTCCCGGCCGAGGCCGCGGAGGTGTACGACGTCTCCGGCGCCGGCGACACGGTGGTCGCGACCCTGGCCGCGGGGATGGCGGCCGGTTTGGCGCTGCCATTGGCGGTGCGCCTGGCCAATATCGCGGCGGGCGTCGTCGTCGGCAAGGTCGGCACCGCCGTCGCGCGCGAGGGCGACCTGCTGGGCGCCGTCTCCCCCCAGGGCGGCGCGCTGCGCAAGGTCGTCACGCGCGAGCAGGCGGCCGAACAGGTGGAACGCTGGCGGCAGCGCGGCTGGCGCGTGGGCTTCACCAATGGCTGCTTCGACCTGCTTCACCCCGGGCACGTCCATCTGCTGGAGCAGGCGCGCGCCCAGTGCGACCGGCTGGTGGTCGGGCTGAACTCCGACGCCAGCGTCCGCCGGCTGAAAGGTCCGTCGAGGCCGGTGCAACCCGAAGCCGCCCGCGCCGCTGTATTGGGCAGCGTCGCGGCCGTGGACCTCGTTTGCATCTATGACGAGGACACGCCGGAGGCGACGCTGGCGGCGTTGCGGCCCGACCTGCTCGTCAAAGGCTCCGACTACACGATCGAGACGGTGGTGGGCGCGAACTTGGTTCAAAGCTACGGCGGACGCGTCATGCTGGCTGAAATCTTGGCTGGTTTTTCGACCACCGCGACGGTACAGCGGCTCCGTAGCGGCTAACGACCCCGAACTTCCCAGGAGGCTTGATGCTGGACAGCCCGGACGCTCCCGAGTGCACGAACGCCGGCCTGCAACCCGACCTTCGCCGGGTCGGCACGCATCCCGACCACTGGTATCCGCTCGCGTGGTCGCGGGAGCTGAAGCCCGGCAAGACGCTGGCGGCGCATTTTGCCGGCGATCCGATAGTGCTGGTGCGGCCCAAAGACGGCGCGGTGTTCGCGCTCGAAGACCGCTGCGCCCACCGCCAGGTGCCGCTGTCCAACGGCGTCGTCGCCGGACAGGCGCTGCGGTGCTGCTACCATGGCTGGACCTACGACGCCGGCGGCAAGTGCATCGACGTGCCCTATCTGGGCAAAGGCAAGCTGCCGAACGGCGTGCGGTCGTATCCCTGCGAGGAGAAAGACGGGCTCATCCTGATCTGGCCCGGCGACCCGGCGAACGTGACGCCCCTGCCCGCCCTCGGCTCGGTCGCGGACCCGGCGTTCAAGACCCGTCGCTTCGGCAAGGTCGTCGGCGCGCACTACACCTTCATGCACGAGAACCTGATGGACATGAACCATCAGTTCCTGCACCGCCACCAAATGGGACAGGTCGCCCCCCGCTACCTCGGCCGCCGCCGCGGCGAGACCTGGCTCGAGATCGACTACAGCTTTGCGCGGACCGGCGGGAAGCAGCCGCTCGGCGAGGCGGCGATCCTGGGCAGCCGACGCCGCGGCGTGTCGACGCAGCCGAAGGATTTGATGACGATCCGGACGGAGTACCCCTACCAGACGCTCAAAATCTGGACCGGAGACGGCGGCCCGGTGATGGACCTCTGGATCGCCTACGTGCCGCTCGATCGGGCGCAGCGCACCAACCGCACCTTTGGCCTGCTGTCGGTCCGCAAGCCGCCGAAGCTCCCCGGCGTGCTGACGGTGGCCTGGCCGGTGCTGATCTGGTTCACCGAGCGCATCTTCAAGGAAGACCGCGAGATCGTGGAGATGGAGCAGGCCGCCCACGACCGGCAAGGCGCCGACTGGAACCAGGAGGTGTTCCCCCCCATCCGCGACCTGCGCAGCCTGCTCGCCGCCAATGGGGTTGCTACTCCACCCGAAGTGCGGCACGCAGCGACGCCGTGATCATCGGATCCTCCAGCGCCGCGAGCCGGCCGGCGGCGATGGTCGCGAAACGATGCAGCAGCGCCCGACGCCGCGCGGGCGAAAGCGGGTGCGAGGGGGCTTCGCGGACGATCTCGGCTTCCTGGCCATAGGCGACGATCCAGCCGGTGTCGTCGGGCAGCAGGCCGAGCGGAAACTCGGTGTCGACGGCAAAATACAGCGCGTCGCAGTAGGCGCGGTACTCCGGCCACTTGGTGTCGACCAGGAAGTCGCGCGGGCCCGACTTCACCTCGATGCAGGCGAACCCGCCGTCGGGACGCAGCGCCAGAAGGTCGGCCCGGCGGCCATTCGGGAGCGGCGTCTCGTGCAGCGTGGACCAAGCGAGTTGTCCGCAGAGGCGTGCGACGGCGCGGCGGACCAACAGTTGGCGTTCCGGAAGCGAGACAGTCATTACGCCTAGACTTCGGCCACTTACGCTGCATAGCAAGCGGTAACTCTCAAGCTGTGCCCTCATCGGAGACGTTTTGCGGGAGTCTGCTGCGGTTGCGGACGAATCGTGGTTCGAGCCGATGCATCGATGCCGCGAGGCTTGCAGCAAATGGCTGGTGCGATCGCGAACCTGTGGGCCGATTAAACCAGCCCGACCCAAATTACTGTCGAAATCCAAAAAAGTACGATTGAACCCCTAGACACACCTCCCCCCATTCACAGATCGTTGACGTATGTTGCCGTCTTGGGCGGCCCACAATCATGTCTTCAAGGGAGAACTGGAATGCTGCGCTATACGAAACGCATCAGCACGTTTCTGTTGCTGACTGCTGCTGTATTCACCCCCTGGAGCGCCCGCGCCCAGTATGCCGACCATCGCGGCTACCAGACGAATAATCTGGTGTCCGACATTCCCGGGTTGGCGGCGGCGACCGATCCCAATCTGGTCAATCCGTGGGGCGTGGCATTCTTGCCGGGCGGCGCGTTCTGGATCAACGACAATGGCAACGGCCTCTCAACCCTGTACTCGGGCGCCGGTGCTGTGGTGCCGGCGGTCTTCACGGTACCAGCGCCGGCTGGGCAGACCACACCCTCGTCGCCCACCGGCATCGTGACCAACGTCACGAGAGCCTTCCTGGTGCCGGGGACCAAGTTGCCATCGACGTTTATTTTTTCCACCGAGGATGGGACTATTTCCGCCTGGACCCCTGGCCTGCCAACCAATCCAACGAACGCGGTGCTCGCGGTCGACAATTCCCAGGCCGGCGCCGTCTACAAGGGTCTAGAGTTTGGCGAAACCGCAGCGGGCACGTTCATCTACGCCACGAATTTCTACAACGGTTCGATCGACGTATTTGACAACACCTTCACCCCTGCCAATGCGAAGCTCCTGGGCAACTTCGTCGATGAGGAGATCGAGCCGGGCTATGCGCCGTTCGGTATTCGCAACATCGACGGCAACCTTTATGTGACATACGCCAAACAGGACCAGACGAAGCATGGCGACGAGGCGGGGCTGGGTCACGGCTACGTCGACGTCTTCAGCTCGGACGGAGTGTTGCTGCAGCGGTTCACCGAGCGCTACGTGCTCGACTCCCCCTGGGGCGTTGCCAGGGCGCCGGTGGGCTTTGGCCCTCTGAGCGGCCTGATTTTGATCGGCAATTTCGGCAATGGCAGCGTCAACGCCTTCGATAAGGAAGGGCGGTTGCGCGGTCTGTTGCGCGACACCAACGGTTCGCCGATCATCATTCCCGGGCTGTGGGCGCTCACCTTCGGCGGCGGTTTGGCTTCGACGCCGCAGACCCTGTATTTCACGGCCGGGATCGACCGCGAGACGCATGGCCTGTTCGGTTCGGTCGTTCCCGAAGCTCAAAACTAAGGGATGCTGGCCTTTGAAATATTTGAGAAAGCCTAGGTAAAACCGGGCTCCTGAATGTAACCGGAATGTGCGGCGGCCCAGTTGCAACCTGCCTGGGTCGTCGGCATTTTCACCTCATGGTTCCAACGCGCTTCGCGGTCGCCACGCACATCCTGCTGCTGCTTGCCACTGATCGGCCCGAGGCGGCGACTAGCTTGCGGATGGCGCGGAGCGTGAACACCAACCCCGTCGTCGTGCGCCGGATCACCGGGCAGCTTTCGCGGGCCGGGCTGATCCGGGTCCGGCGTGGCCCCGGCGGCGCCGTCCTGCTGCGGACACCAGCGCATATCACGCTGGCCGATGTTTGGCAGGCGGTGAACCCTGGCGCACCTCGGCCACTTTTGCCGGTCCACGCCAACCCTGACCAGGCCTGTCCGGTCGGCTGCCGAGTCCACAGCGTGCTCAGCGACGCATTCGGGGTGGCGGAGCGCGCGCTGCAGGGGGCGCTGGCGCAGACGACGCTGGATCACCTGCTGCACGACATGGCGGAGACGGCCTAGGCGGCCTCCAGCATGCTGCCCATCCCGGATAGCCGGGCGAGGTGCGTGTCGGCGTCGCCGAACAGGATTTCGATCATCGTCATGCGCTTGAAGTAGTGGCCGACGCTATACTCCATCGTCACGCCAATGCCGCCATGGAGCTGGATCGCCTCCTGCCCTAGCTTCTTGCCGGAGCGGCCGATCTGCACCTTCGCCGCCCCGGTCGCCCGGTAGCGCTCGACCGCGTCGTCTTCGCCCGCCATCATGGTCGCGAACAGCGCCATGCTGCGGGCCTGCTCCAGCAGCACGTACATGTCGACGGCCCGGTGCTGCAGCGCCTGAAACTCACCGATCGCGCGGCCGAACTGCTTGCGCTGCTTCATGTAATCGACCGTGGACGCGTGCATGGAGTCCATCACGCCGATCGACTCCGCCGCCAGGAACGCCAGCGCCTCGTCGGCCACGCGCTCCACGGCCGGCATCGCGCCGCCGGGCTCGCCGAGCAGGGTGCCGCGCGCGTTGGCGAACGACACTTCGGCCGCGCGCAAGCCGTCCTGCGTCGGATAGCCGCGGACGGAGACGCCTTCGCTGCGGGCGTCGACCAGGAACAGCCCTACGCCATCCCGATCGCGCGTGCCGCCGCCGGTGCGGGCGGTCACCACGAACTTGCCGGCCACGTCGCCGTGCAGCACCACACCCTTCTCGCCCTCGATCCGGTAGGCGTCGCCATCGGGGCGAGCGAGCGTGGCGACGTTGCTCAGCTCGTAGCGCGACTGCCGCTCGACGTGGGCGAAGGCCAGCAGCAGCTCGCCGGCGGCGATGGCGGGCAACATATCGGCCTGCATCGCCGCGGGGGCGGCCCGGCGGATCAGCCCGCCGCCGAGCACCACCGTGGCGAAATACGGCTCCAGCACCAGGCCGCGGCCAAACGCCTCGGCCACGATCATGGTTTCGACCGGACCGCCGCCGAAGCCGCCGTGCTCCTCGCTGAACGGCAGCCCGAGCAGGCCCAGTTCGGCGTACTGTGCCCACATCGCCCGGCTCCAGCCATCCGGCTCGGCCATGTAGCCGCGCCGTTGCTCGAAACCGTACTTGTCGGCGATCAGGCGATCGACGCTGTCCTTGAGCAAGCGCTGGTCGTCGTTCAGGTCGAAGTCCATGGGAACCGTTATCTCCGGTGAAGCTGGTCAGAAACCCAGGATGGCTTTCGCCACGATGTTACGCTGAATCTCGTTCGATCCGCCGTAGATCGAGACCTTGCGCCAGTTGAAGTAGGTCGGCGCCGCTTCTCCCGCGTAGTCGGGTCCGATCGACGCCGGGTCGTTGTCGCCCTCCGGCTCCACCTCGGCGCGGAACGGCATCGCATAGGGGCCGACGACCTCCATCAGCAGTTCGGTGGTCGCCTGCTGGATTTCCGAGCCGCGCAGCTTCAGGATCGACGACGCCGGGTTCGGCTTACCTTTTGCTTGCTTACGCTCGTCCGCGACCACGCGTAGCTGCGTCATCTCCAGCGCCTTCAGCTCGATCTCGACCGCCGTCAGCTTCTCGCGGAAGCGCGGGTCGTCCAGGATCGGGCGGTCGCCGACCCGCTCCAGCTTGGCCAGTTCCCGCAGCCGGATCAGCCGCGCCTTCGACACCCCGACCCGCGCGATGCCGGTGCGCTCGTTGCCGAGCAGGAACTTGGCGTAGTCCCAGCCCTTGTTCTCCTCGCCGACCAGGTTGTCCGCCGGCACCCGCACCTCGTCGAACCAGACCTCGTTCACCTCGTGGCCGCCGTCGATCGTCTGGATCGGCCGCACCGTGATCCCCGGCGTCTTCATGTCGATCAGGATGAAGCTGATGCCCTCCTGCTTCTTGGCGGTCGTGTCGGTGCGGCACAGGCAGAAGATCCAGTCGGCGTACTGCGCCAGCGTCGTCCAGGTCTTCTGGCCGTTGATCACCCACTCATCGCCGTCGCGCCGCGCGGTGCAGCGCAGCGACGCCAAGTCCGACCCGGCGCCCGGCTCGGAGAAGCCCTGGCACCACCAGATGTCCAGATTGGCGGTCGGCTCCAGGAAGCGCTGCTTGTGCGCCTCGCTGCCGAACTGCGCGATCACCGGGCCGACCATGGACGTGTTGAACGCCAGCGGGGCCGGCACCGAGGCGGTCTGCATCTCGTCGAGCCAGATGTAGTGCTGCACCGACGTCCAATCCTTGCCGCCCCACTGCACCGGCCAGTGCGGCACGGCGATCCCACGCTTGTGCATCGCCTGCTGCGTGGTGACGAGGTCGGCCTTCGAGACGTGCTCGCCCCGCCCCGCCTTCTGGCGGATTTCGGCCGGGATTTCCTCGCGGAAGAACTGCCGCATCTCGGCGCGGAAGGCCCGCTCGTCGGCGGTGAAGCTCAGGTCCATAACGCGCTCCTATTGAACGATTTCGAACAGGCCGGCCGCACCCTGGCCGCCGCCGATGCACATGGTGACGACGGCGTGCTTGGCACCCCGGCGGCGGCCCTCGATCAGGGCGTGCCCGGCCATCCGCGCGCCGCTCATGCCATACGGGTGGCCGATGCTGATCGACCCGCCATCGACGTTCAAGCGGTCGTTCGGGATGCCCAGGCGGTCGCGGCAGTACAGCACCTGGCTGGCGAACGCCTCGTTCAGCTCCCACAGGTCGATGTCGTCGATCGTCAGGCCGCGGCGTTCCAGCAGGCGGGGAATGGCGAACACCGGGCCGATGCCCATCTCGTCAGGCTTGCACCCGGCGGTCGCGTAGCCGCGGAAGATGCCCAGCGGCTTCAGCCCGCGGCGCGCGGCCTCCTCGCCCGACATCATCACGCACGCCGACGCGCCGTCGCTGAGCTGGCTGGCATTGCCCGCGGTGATGAACTGGTCCTCGCCCCGGACCGGCTTCAGCTTGGCCAGGTTCTCCAGGGTCGTGTCCGGCCGGTTGCACTCGTCCGACCGGAGCGTGACGGTCTCCTGGCTGACCGCCTTGGCCGCCTTGTCCACGACCTCCTTCACCGTCGTCAGCGGCACGATCTCGTCGGCGAAGCGGCCCGCCTGCTGCCCGGCGGCGGTGCGGCGCTGGCTTTCCAGGGCATACTCGTCCTGCGCCTCGCGGGTGACGCCGTAGCGGGAGGCGACCGTGTCGGCCGTCTCGATCATCGGCATGTACACGTCGGGCATGTGCTCCTGCAGCCACTCGTCCCGGTAGTGGAACTGGTTCATGTGGAACTGCACCAGGCTAATCGACTCCAGCCCGCCTGCGACCGCCACCGGCGTGCCGTCGTTCATGATCCGCCCGGCCGCGAGCGCCATCGCCTGCAGCCCCGACGAGCAGAACCGGTTCACCGTCATCGCCGATGCGCTGGCCGGGATGCCGCCGCGCAGGGCCGCCTGGCGCGCAATGTTGCCGCCGGTGGCGCCCTCGGGGTTGGCGCATCCCATCACCACGTCCTCGACGCTGGCCGGATCGATGCCGGCGCGCTCGATGGCGGCGCGGATCACGTGCCCGCCCAACTCGGCGCCGTGGGTGAGGTTGAACGCGCCGCGCTGCGCCTTGCCGATCGGCGTGCGGGCGGTGGAGACGATGACGGCTTCGACCATGGACATCAGCCTTTGACTGCTTGGAGGGGAGAGGCTTGCGGGACAGCAGCCTCCTCGTCGGCGAGTTCCTTGCGTGACAGCTTGCCCACGGCGGTGCGCGGCAGCGACTGCCGGAACTCCAGCGCGACGGGCATCTCGTGCCGGCCCAGCTTGTCGGCGAGGAAACCCCGTAGCTCGTCCAGGGTGAATGGCGTGGCGTCGTCCCGCAACTTGACGAACGCCTTGGCCGACTGGCCGCGGTACGGGTCGGGAACGCCGATCACCGTGCATTCCTCGACCGCGGGATGCTCGTAGATGGCGTCCTCGATCTGCCGTGGATACACGTTGAACCCGCCGGAGATGATCATGTCCTTCTTGCGGTCGACGATATAGAACTGGCCGTCGTCGTCCATCAAGCCGATGTCGCCGGTGAGGAAGAAGTCGCCGACGAACGCCTTCGCGTTCTCCTCCGGACGGTTCCAGTAGCCCTTGGTCACGTTCGGGCCCCGGATGCGGAGCTCGCCGATCTCCCCGGGCGGCAGCACCCGCGTCGTATCCGTGAGGTCCACGACGTCCATCTCGATGCCGGGTAGCGGCAGCCCGATCGCACCGGGCTTGAACACCTGGTCCGGCAGCATGACCGTTCCGGCCGGCGACGTCTCCGTCATCCCCCAGCCGCCGCCGACCCGGTGGTGCGTCAGCTGCTCGAACCGCTGCGCGACTTCGGCCGGCAGGGGCGCGCCGCCGCAGCTTGCGACCCGGAGCGAACTCAGGTCGCGGCCCTCGATGCCGGGCTGGGCGGCGAGGCTGATGAACATGGTGGGGACGCCGGGGAAGATGGTGGCGCGGCCCGTCTCGATGTCGTCCAGGGTCTGGGCCGGGTCGAAGCGCAGCCGGAGCATGATCTCGACCCCGCAGGCGAGGCAGCGGAGCAGGACGGTGACCAGCATGTAGATGTGGAACAGCGGGAGCACGCCGATCACCCGGTCGGTGTCGCTCCACCGTCGGCCGACGCCCTCGTAGTACGCCTCGTAGATCGAAACGGCTGCGGTCAGGTTGGCGTGGGTCAGCATGGCGGCGCGGGGCAGCCCGGTGGTGCCGCCGGTGTACTGCAGCACCGCGATGTCGTCGGGGCTCGCCTGCGGCCAGGTGCCGGCGGGCTCCGCCTCCATCGCCGCAAAGCCGATGGCGCGGGGATCGTCCGGGATGGGCGAGGTCGGCGGGCCGGCCCCCCACGCGGCGTCCTCGCCGACGACGAGGTGGTCGAGGAAGCCGTCCGCGAGCAACTGGGTCGCCTGGGGCAGCATGGTCGGGTAGTCCGGGGCGACCAGGATGCGTGCGCCGCTATCCGTCAGCTTGCGGGCGAGCGAGCGCGGCGGGTCCAGCGGGCTGAGGTGCACGACCTGCCCGCCCGCCCGCATCACCCCGAAGAACGCCAGCGGATGGTACGGGCAGTTCGGCAAGTACAGCGCGACCGGAACGCCGGGGCCGACGCCCAGCTTTCGGAACCCCGCCGCAACCCGGTCCACACGCGCGCCGAACTCGCGGAAGCCGATGTGCCGGCCGCGGAACTCGATGAACGGCCGGTCGCCGTACCGGGCGACCGCCTTATCCAGCAGGTCCGTCAACGTAGTGACGCGCAGCTTCGCGTCCCACGAGAGCGTCGGCGGGTACGAACGCTCCCAGGCGAACGGCCGGGCGGTCAAGCGGCGGCCTTCCCGGTTGCGGCGAAGCCCTGCCCGGCGGCGGCCAGACGCTGTAGCATCGCGGCCGGCTTCAGGCTGGCGTTGCCGGTCTGCTCGGCGTAGTGCGCCAGCCGCTCGGCGATATGCTTCAGTCCGGCGCTGTCGGCGTAGTGCATGGGGCCGCCGGTCCAGGCGGGCCAGCCGTAGCCGTTGATCCAGATCACGTCGATGTCGGACGGCCGGGTCGCGATGCCCTCCTCTAGGATGCGTGCGCCCTCGTTGATCATGGGGTAAAACATTCGCTCGAAGATTTCGTCCTGCGGGACGGTGCTCGGGTTGACCCCGGCGCGGCGCTGCGCCTCGGCGATGATGCGCTCGACCTCCGGGTCCGGCGTCGGGGTGCGGCCTTCGTACTTGTAGTAGCCCGCCCCGGTCTTCTGCCCGAACCGCCCGGCCTCGCACAGCGCGTCGCTGATCGGGGCCGTGGCGCCCCGCCCCTGCCGGATGCGCCAGCCGACGTCCAGCCCGGCCAGATCGCCCATGGCGTACGGCCCCATCGGGAAGCCGAACTTCGTCACCACGGCGTCGACCTCCTGCGGCAGCGCACCTTCCAGCAGGAGCGCCTCCGCCTGGGCCGAGCGCTGGTGCAGCATGCGGTTGCCCACGAAGCCGTCGCACACGCCGACGACGGCCGCGACCTTGCCGATGGTCCGCCCGACCGCCAGCGCACGGGCCAGCGACTCGTAGCTGGTCTCGCGCCCCCGCACGATCTCCAGCAATTTCATCACGTTGGCTGGGCTGAAGAAGTGCATGCCCAGCACGTCCTGCGGGCGCTTGGTGAAGCCGGCGATCTGGTCCACGTCCAGGGTGGAGGTGTTGGACGCCAGCAGCGCGCCCGGCTTGCAGATCGCGTCGA
>JAABUX010003587.1_pt1 | contig 20439 bp, 19 predicted proteins | sample 5561851 | NCBI WGS metagenome assembly JAABUX01 (sample SAMN10711883, study PRJNA513361) | rock metagenome | isolation source: Antarctica rocks | place: Antarctica: Victoria Land, Richard Nunatak red sandstone | collected 2016-01-03 | reverse complement strand
CGGAACGGAGGAATCGCCTTCATGATCGCCGAGTCTGTGCGAAGGTCCACCTTGGTCGATCGGGATGGCCGTTCTGGCCGCGTGGCTGGTCCTCATGGTGAGCGGTCGGTGGCGTCGCGAGCCGGGCTGGATCGACGCGACCGGGGTCGGACTGGGGATTATCTGGATCGGCCTGATGATGAACGACTGGGTGGTCGGGCGGTTGCAGTGATCCGGTTGATCAATCGTCGATTGATGCATGTGTGGCACGGGTTCCGCTTGGTTCAGTCGATCGTCAGGACGACCTTGACCGCACCGCCGGTCAGGGCTGCTTCCATGATCCGCTGCCCCTCGGCGACCGCTGCGAGCGGCAGGGTCCGGCCGATCCGGGGTTTGAGCTGGCCCGCTTCGGTCCAGCGGTTGATGGCCGAGGCGGCGGCTTGTTGCTCGGCGGACGTGGCGTTGAACATGGCGAAGCCGCGGATCGAGCAGTCGCGGGTGTAGAGTGAGCCGATGGGGAGGACCGGTTTGGCGGTCCGACCGGCGATCAAGACCAGCCTCCCGTATTTGCGGAGGAGGGGGACGGCGACTTCCAGGTTCGGCTCGCGCTGGGTTTCGTACCAGACGTCATAGCCGTCGGGGGCGAACTCGCGGAGGCGGGTGGGGATGTCGTCGGTCTTGTAGTCGAGGGCGAGGTCCGCGCCGAGGGTCCGGCAGAGTTCGACCCGCTCGGGTCCACCCGCCGAGGTGGCGACCCTGGCTCCGGCCGCCTTGGCCATCTGGACGACCATCGACCCGACGCCGCCGCTTCCTCCCGGGACATAGAGGGTTTCACCGCTTCGAAGCTGGCCATGCTTGAACAGGCCGAGGTGCGCGGTGATGCCGACAAGCGCCTGCGCGGCGGCCTCGGTGTCGGGCTGGTTGGCGGGAGTCGGGTAGGCCAGGTCCTCGTCGACCGCGGCGTATTCGCTCGCCGCCCCCTGACGCCCCAGCATCCCCTGGTTCGACCCCCAGACCCGGTCCCCAACCAGGTAACGAGTCGCTCCCACCCCCAGGGCGACGACCGTCCCGGCGAAGTCGGTCCCAACCACATAAGGGAGGGGGAGCGGCATCGCCACACCCCCCGACCGGATATAGAGGTCGATCGGGTTGAACGCCACGGCCCGGACCCGGACCAACACCTGCCCTGGTTGAGGTTCAGGTTGGGGAAGATCACCTACCCGGATCGAATCCGCCGGTCCCGTTTGCTCGATGTAAGCGGCTTTCATCGCGACGATCACCTCAGAAGGGAAAAGAGGAGCCGCACCTAGCACGGAGTCTGACAAACGACGATACCCCGGACAGCCTTGGCGAGCTGCCGGGGTATCGTTGGGGGATTCAGAACTAGGCAGGACTCATCGGCTTCATGATGAGTGGACCAGGCGGGGCCGCAACAGCGGGTACTCAGGCGCGGGCAAGGCGACGGCGAGCGACGAAGCCAAGCGAGCCAACCAGGCCGAGGCCGAGCATGGCGACGCTGGCGGGTTCGGGCACGGCGAACGGGGTGACGCTGAGGCCGATGTTCCCGGTGGAGTTGCTCGTCTGGAGGTAGTTGACGAAGAGCGCGGGGACGGAGTAACCCGACCCGCTCACGACATCCACGGTGGTCGGGATGAAGGTGGCGAAGAAGACGCCCGAAGTCGGGGTCGCCACAACCGTCAGGTTGCCATTGATGCGGAAGGTCTCGGTGCCCAGACCAGGGGTGGTGCCAGTGAAGGTTTCGAGGAAGCTGAAGGGGACGTTCGTGCCAACCGAAGCGTTGGTGTACGACAGGGCCAAGACGGCCGGGTTGGCGGACATGGCGTCGCCGATCGTCCCGTTGAGGGCCGAGATGCCAACAGTGGCGGTGGTCGTGACCGCGCCAAGCGTGTAGTTGTAATCGGCTTTGGCGGCGGAGGCGAACACGACGAGGGCCAAGGCGGGGGCGAACAAGGTGCGAATCATTCGAGCCATTCAGAAGTCTCCCGTTGAATCTGCAGAACGAGATCTCGTGAGCAACCGGAACTCACCAAGCTTTTCGTTTCGCATGTCACTAAGCGGGGACAATGTAATCTGTTGGCCGCGGAAAATATAGGATTGTTTGCGGAATTCACCGCGACCCGAGCCGGACCGGGTTAGTACAAGCCGATTCGTCGAGTCGGCTCGCTCGCGCCTGGAGGCGCTTTCCCCGCGATTTCCGGGCGTTTCCCATGACTTTTCAAGCCTAGGTCACGATTCGGGGTCGTGTGCAAAAAAACCACACAGGGGGAAAATCTTAAACATTCGGGTAAGAAACCTGGATGTCATCGCCCACGACCCGAACGGGATGAACCGCGATTTTCCCCCGGGGAGCGTCCAGTCTCCGGCCATCCTCGAGGCTGAACCGCCAGCCGTGCCAGGCGCAGGTCACGGATCGGTTGGCGACTTGGCCATCACATAAAGGCGCCCCTTGGTGAGGGCATATGTCATCCGTCGCGTAATACGTCCCGGCGGTCAGGAAGATGGCAATCGGTCGGCCGTCGACTTCGACGGGATACCCTTGCCCTTCGACCACTTCGCCCACCTTCGCCACCGTCTGATAATTGTCGACCACTGCTGCCAAGCTCCGCGAAGATCCGGGTTTTGTTCCGCTTGAGGAGAAAGCCCTCAAAAGGTTTAGGCGAAACTTTCCAGAGTTTCCCACCGCTCAAAGGTCATCGCCAGTTCGCTTTCGACCACTTCGAGCCGGGCTTTGATCCGCGCGATTGTCGCTCCATCCCGCCGGTAGAACGTCGGGGCGGCCATCTCGTCGTGGATTTGACCTTGTTCAAGTTCCAGGATTTCGATCCGCTTGGGCAACTCGTCCAGCTCGCGCCGCTCCTTGTTGGTGAGCTTGCGACCTTTGGCCACGACGCTCGGCGCCGACCCGGCTGATCCCACCTTGGCCGGGCCATTCGTGTTCATCGCCTGGGCCGCCGCCGACTCGGCTTCGGTCCGGCGGAGCCAGTCATCGTAACCCCCGGCCGACTCGCGGACTTCGCCGTCGGCCACCGCCAGGACGCTGGTGGCCACATTATTAAGGAAGGTCCGGTCGTGACTGACGAGGAGGACCGTTCCCGCGTAGTCGATCAGGAGGCTTTCGAGCAGTTCCAGGGTTTCCACGTCGAGGTCGTTTGTCGGCTCGTCGAGGACGAGTAAATTCGACGGCTTGGTGAACAGCTTGGCCAGGAGGAGGCGGTTCCGCTCACCGCCGGACAAGAGCTTGACCAGCGTCTTGGAGCGTTCGGGGGCGAACAGGAAGTCTTGCAGGTAGCCGATGACGTGGCGGGGCTGGCCGTTGATCACGACATTATCGTAACCGTCGGACACATTCTCGATAACCGTTTTGTCCTCGTCGAGCACCGCGCGGAGCTGGTCGAAGTAAGCGATTTCGAGCTTGGTCCCCTGGCGGATCGACCCGGCCGTCGGGGTGAGTTCTCCCAGGAGGAGTCGCAGGAGGGTCGTCTTCCCGGCGCCGTTGGGACCAATCAGGCCGATCTTGTCGCCGCGCATCACGGCGAGGTCGGCCGCCTCGATGATCGTCCGGTCGCCGTAGGCGAACCCGGCGGCCTTGGTTTCCAGCACCAAGGCTCCCGACTTCTCGGCCTCCTGGGCGAGCATCCGGGCCGACCCGGTCCGGTCGCGGCGCTCTTTGCGTTCTTCGCGGAGCGCTTTCAAGGCCCGGACGCGCCCTTCGTTTCGGGTCCGTCGGGCTTGGATTCCTTTCCTGATCCAGACTTCTTCCTCGGCGAGGCGCTTGTCGAAGAGGGCGGCCTGGCGTTCCTCGGCGGCGAGGGCGGCTTCTTTCCGGTCGAGAAAAGTCGGGTAGTCGCACGACCAGTCGAACAACCGGGCGCGGTCGACCTCGACGATCCGGGTCGCCAGCCGGCTCAGAAACGTCCGGTCGTGGGTGACGAAGATCAGGGTTCCGTCCCACCGGAGCAGGTAGTCTTCGAGCCAGCGGATCGACTCGATGTCGAGGTGGTTCGTCGGCTCGTCGAGGAGCAGAACGTCGGGTTCGAGGACCAAGGCTTGGGCCAGCAGGACGCGCCGCTTCATCCCGGAAGACAGGGACGCGAATATCGCGTCGGGGTCGAGCTTCATCCGCGAGAGGATCTTGTCGACCAGGTGAGGCGGGGCTGGTTCGGGGGTGTGCCCTTTGCCCGCCGGGGCCGGCCCGGCGGCGACCTCGTCGAAGACCGAACCACCGTAGCCGTCGGGGACATCCTGCGGGAGCCGGGCGATCTTGACGCCGCTGGGGCGGATCACCGCGCCGTCGTCGGGGGTCAGTTCGCCGCCGAGCAACCGCATCAGCGTCGACTTCCCCGCGCCGTTGCGTCCCATGAGACCGACCCGCTCGCCGCGCTCGACCTGCCAGTCGACCCCATCGAGCAGCTTCGGCCCGCCAAACGCGAGGCTCACCCCTCTCATGCTCACCAGCGCCATGGATGCCCCGCCCGCTTCGAAGAGAACCTGACGACTCGGCCCGACCATCGCCGGCTGCTGGGATTACTCGCGCGGGTCAGGCCACCTCGACCTACCTGGGATTAGTCTACCCAATTGTGGTCTGATCGCCAATCGAACGCCTCGGTCGCCTCGGGACGAGGCCGGGAGGATCGCTTTTGAATCGGTAGATTCGTTGGAATCATCAGTGGCAAATCGCGGGATCGCTAATCGCGCAAGATGCCGCGATGCCAGTTTCGGAACGGGGCTTGCCCCATCTTTGCGTCGACCACCCCGACCCCTGCTTCTCGGACCGAGGCGTCAACCATGTCCAAGCTGCTGGACTTCTACCAGGCTCAGGGGACCGACTCGGCGGGGAGGACCCTCGATGACCTTTGGGCCTATTCCGACCGGGAGATGGAGGCCGTCCATGACTTCATCCAGTGGATGTTCCCCCTCCGCGAGCCGAGCCGGTTCAACCCCGACGCCCCGCTCTTGACCGACGCCGACATCGCCGCCTTCGCGGCCGAACCGGCTCTCCGAGCCGCGATGGGTCGGTCCTTGGAACGGTTCCTCGCCTTCGTCGGCCTCCGGCTCCAAGATGGCGAGGTGGTCCCGGCGGACGACTTCGCCCGGAAGCAAGCGGTCTGGACGCAACCGAACCACAACTGGCTCCGGATCACCCGGGTCCTCACCAGCGCCCGAGTCCTCGGCCACGAGGCCACCGCGCGGAGCTTCGGGCGCTTCCTCGATCACGGGAAAACCACCGGCCTGATCCCAGCCGATCCCGAAACTTGGCGCCACTGGTCGGCCGCGGCCCAGAGTTGATGCCGGTCGGCCGACTTTGAGCCATCGAACCCGGCTGGCCACTGTCGTTCGTCGAGGCGGTGACGGATGATGATGGGGTTTCAGTCTTCCCCTCACCCGGAGCCTCACCATGCGACTCGCGATTCCGACGATCTTGCTATGTCTTCTCGCCGCCCGCGACGGCTTGGCCCAGGTCGGCGGGAACGTCGGCTACGGCCAGGTCGGAGGCCGGGCGCGGGCCGACCAGCGCGAGCGGGCCAGTCGGCAGGTCACCCGCGAGGAGATGCCGCCGACAGACACGGCGATGTTTGTTGATGCGAGCGTCCTGATGAACGTCAAGGCGGACGAGTTCGTCGCCACCTTCGGCATCGCCGAGGAGGCCGCGACCGTCGAAGGGTGCCAGTCGCAGATGGACGCGACGATCGCCGGGTTCACCGCGAGCATCCGGGGGCTGGGGGTCGGTCCCGAGGCCGTGTTCGTCGACTTCGCCGCCCAGACCAAGATTTACAGCTACAAGATCGAGGGGAACCTCGCCCGCGAGCAGCTTTCGGGCTTCGAGTTGAAGAAGACCGTCGCCGTCCGCTACCGCGACAAAGGGCTGATCGACCGCCTCGTGATCGCCGCGAGCCGCTCCCGGATCTATGACCTGATCAAGGTCGACTACGTCGTCACCGACTTCGCGCCGATTCAGGAGCGCCTGGCCGAGGCCGCGTCGGCCGTGATCCGAGCCAAGACCGCCCGCCACGAGCGCCTCCTCGGAGTCAAGCTCCGGGCTGTCCCCCAGGTCGTCGCCGAGCGGTCATCCACCTACTTCCCGACCGAGATGTACGACTCCTATACCCCCGGCGAATCCGAAGCCGTCACGGGCGGCCCGGACCGCTCGCGGACCACCGTCCAGTCGCTCCGGAAGAGCCGGACGTTCTTCTACAACCCCCTGACCGCCGACGGGTTCGACCGCGTGATCGACCCCGTCGTCCTCGAACCGGTCGTCCAATGCGGCCTCTACCTCAAGCTCCGGTTCGAGATCGAGACGAGGCGATGAGCGAGTCCGGTCCGGAGATCGTGGTTACGCGGTTCCGGAGTCCGTCAGCGGACCTGCCGCTCCAGTTCGACCAGCCGGGTCTGTGCCTGGTCGCGGTCGAGCGCGATCCGCGCGTGGGCCGCTCGCCAGGCGACGACGAAGGCGTAGACTTCGGGATATTCGGGGGCTTGGTCGAGGGCGGCGCGGGTCAAGGTCTTGATCTCCGCGAGGTCGCCCGCCACGACCGCCCCCCAGGCGTCAGCCGGCCGGGCTTCGAGCGCCTGGAGGGCGGTTGTCAGCTCGGTCCGGGTCCGGGCTGGCCAGCCTTCGGCGGGGGTTGATCCGGCGGTGCTCGAGAGCGGAGCGGTGGGAATCGCCTTGAGGAGCGGTTCGAGGGCGATCAGGTCAAGTTCGCTCGGCGGATTTTGGATGGTTAGCGTCAAGGACAGGTTCCGGGCGTAGAGGACCGCGACGCGCTCCAGGTCGGTCAAGGTCTGGGTATCGGCTTGATTCCGGTTCCAGACCTGGACAACATCGGCGCGGAAGCCAAGCTCGAATCGGTCGTCGCGGCTGGCGGCGACGAGGCAGGCGACGACCGCCGCGACGACGCCGGTCCAGCAGGCGAGGCGGAACGGGCGGCTCCGCTCGCTGATCCGGAGCAAGGGGCGATGCGCGAACCCGAACAAGGCGCCGACGATGGCCCCGCCGGCGTGGCCGTAGTTGTCGATGAGCTGGAACAGGACCACGCCGAGGACGGCGGTGAACCCGAGGATGGCGACCATCTGGTCGCGGAGGAACGAGCCGATCCGGGTCTTCGACCGCCAGCCGACCACTGCCCCGAGGCCGAGCAAGCCGAGCAAGACCGTCGACCCGCCGCCGCTCGGGATCAGGAACGACGCATCCATCCCGTCGAACTGACCCCCCTCGAACCAAGCGGGCCAGAGCCGCGCGACCCGCGAACCCGCCAGGTTGGCCTTGCCCAAAGTGATCGCCTGGCGGATCAAGCCCCCTACGAGGTTTCCGAGGCCGCCGATCGCCAAGCAGACTGCCAGGAACGGACCCGAGCCGTACCAGGGTTCGACCAACTGACCGAGCTTGATCAGCCCGAACACGTTCATCCCGACGTGAACCAGGCTGAAGTGGACGAACGTCGCGGTGACCAGCCGCCAGACCTCGCCGTGGCGGACCTCGGCCCAGGTCATGTCGCCGAACCGGTGCCCCACCGTCGACGAGATCGCCAGCGGGTTGGCGAACCCGCCCGCGGGAGCCTCGACCCCGCTCCGCCACTGAACGAGGTGCATCAGCGCGAAGACAACCACCCACGACGCCGCGAGGGTCCAGGTGGCCGGGCACTCTCGGACGTCGTCAGCCAGCACGGCGGGGTCCTCGGCGCAGGGGACTCAAGCGGCATTCTCCATCGCCTGGCGGATCGCGGCCAACCTTTGGTCGAGTACCAAGTTTTCGATGACTTGCTGAACCCCGTCGGTCGCGATCGGCGGGTCGAGCGGGACCCAGGTCTTGCAGCCCAACTGCTCGGGCGTGACGGCGATCGACCATGGGTCACGTCGGCGGTAGACCCGGACGACCAGCGCCCAGAGTCCGGCTCGCCGGTAGTTGAACCGCCCCCGGATCGTCGCCTCGGTCCAGTCGTGGAACGGCGCGAGGGCGTCGAGTTGATCTAGATTATCCACCCGGCCGAGCCACTCGACCACCGCCAGAGCCTCGATCGAGACCACCCGCGGATCAAGTGCGGTGAGCCAGTCCGGGGTTGGCGTCCGCAAGCCTTGCTCGGCCTGGTGGACGACCGTCGGGTAGAGCCAAAACGCGGCGTGGTCGGGCCGGAACTCCCCCAACGCTTCGGCCACGCCCCCTTTCCGCAAGATCAACGACTGCCGCCCCGTCACCAAGGCGTCGCAGACCCCGGCCCACTCCTTGAAGGCGATGGCGCAAGTGGCGGGCACGATGTCCGGCGGGTCGGTCGGCACGATGCGATTACCACTCATCCTTGGGGATTCGGTCCATCAGGTCGATCACAGCTTGCCGCGGCGGCTTCCCTTCAAACAAGATCCGGTACACCTCGTCGGCGATCGGCATCGCGACCCCCCGGGTGGCCGCCCACTCGTGGAGGCTCCGGGCGGTGGGGACCCCTTCGGCGACGTTGGCCGTCATCGCCAGGGATTCCGCCAGGGTCCGCCCTTGCCCGAGGCTGATCCCCAAAGCCCGGTTCCGCCCGAAGGGGCTGTAGCAGGTCGTCACCACGTCCCCCACCCCCGCCAGGCCATAGAACGTCGCCGGCCGTCCCCCCTGATCCACCGCGAACCGGGCCATCTCGACCAGTCCCCGCGTCAAGAGGGCCGCCTTGGCATTATCGCCGAACCCGAGACCATCGCAAATCCCGACCGCGATCCCGAGGACGTTTTTCAGGGCGCCGGCCAGCTCGACGCCGATCGCGTCGGGGTTGGTATAAACCCGGAACGCCCCACCGTTGAGCGCGTCGCGGACCCGGACGTTGAGGGCTTCATCTTCCCCCGCCACCACGACCGACGCTGGGAGGCCCGCCGCGATCTCCTCGGCATGGCTCGGCCCGCTCAGGATCGCCACCGGCCTCGGCCCGAGCGCCTCGACGATGATCTGGCTCGGCCGGGCGAGTGTCCCACCTTCGATCCCCTTGACCACGCTGAGGGCGGGAACCTTGGGGGGAACCCGCTCGACCAAGGGGGTCAAGGTGTCCCGGAGGTAGGCCGAGGGGATCGCCGCGACAAGGAGGTCGGCCGCTTCGGTGGCGTCGCAGGCGTTCGCCGTGATGGCGATCGTCCGGGGGATCTCGACATGCGGGAGATGCCGAGCATTGACGCGGCTCCGCGCCATCTCGGTCGCGCGGTCGGGGTCGCGCGACCAGAGCTGGACTTTGGCCCCCTGGCGCTCGAACAAGAGCGCGAGAGCGGTCCCCATCCCACCGGCACCCAGGACAGCCACCCGTTTCATCGGCCCGACCACCTCCAAGGAACCATTCAACAACGCCCCCAACCGGCCGGTGGGGACGCCGCATTATAGTGGTCCGGGAAGTTTACCGCGAGGGTCCAGCCTGAGAGATCAGCGGACTTCGACGGCTCCGGCCCGCGACCGACCGCGGGCGACGGGGAGCCACCGACCGTCAACGAGGTCGCGGGACGCCTGGGGGCCGGGGTCACGCGGTTCGGTGGGGAGTTCGAGGGCACCCGGTCCAGGGTCGGCGGACTCGATCCGGGGGATCTGCGTCGTGGGGGGCTTCCGACCGCCTCGTGAGCGCCGGATCGGCGAACTGGAGCGGGGCGGCGGGATCTCGTCGTCGGTCGAGGCGGTGCTGGCCCGGGAGCCGGAAGATCGGTTGAGCGCGGTGACGTCGCCGCCTTGCTTGCGGATCACGTCCTTGGCGTCGTCGAGCCGGGCGGACAGTTCGCCGTTTTCGAGGTTCTTCTCGTCGAGGTCGTTGGCGAACCGGGTGGATTCCGACTTAAGTTGGGCCACTTGCTTATTGAGGTTATCGTTCGAGTATTCGAGCTGGCTGACGCTGGCCTTGAGCGACCCGACGGTGGCCCGATGGGTCGCGATCGGCCCGGGCTGGGTGCAGCCCGCGATCGAACCGACGCCCATCAGGGCAAGCCCCCAATTGGCCGCGAGAAGCTGAAACCGACCGGTCAACATGACGATTCCCCTTTCTCGACGTCGCCTGGGGTTTGGGATAAGTCGGGCTGAGTTCGACGATGGTTTACGACCACGGTTCGCCTCGGCTCAAGCCTTCACCCGTCTTCGCGGCATAGTCCGGGGGCGGCAGGTCGTCGAGCAGCGAGCCAGGACCGGGATTACCGCCACTCGGGCCGGGTGAGTCGTCGTCGCCCGAGCCGAGCCGGCCTCGGTTCCGGATCGCCCAGACGATCGTGATTGCCAGGCCAGTCGCCAGCGCACCCACCAGCGCACTCAGGAGGATGACCAGGCCGGTGGTGCTCTGGAATTTTCCTAGGCCGAACGGGAAGGTGATGCTCACCCGCTCGTTGTTAGTCAGGACGAACCAGAGCATCAAGCCCAGGACGACGGCAAGAATCACCAGTCGCCGGTAAACCCAGAGGTTCCGGACCAGGGAGCGACGGCGTCGTTTATAATAAGGCGACTCGGCCATCCGTTGCCTCGCTTTCGCGTTGCCGTCTGGTCCCAACTTGTCCGCCCGCCCATCGATCCGTCAATCACCCAGTCCCACCAGGAACCAGAATAGCACGAAAATCGTCTCGAAGTAGAATTCGAAGAACCGGCTCCAGGCCCAAGGCCAACTAAACAGCAAAACCAGCGCAGCCATGCTCAGGTAAGGTCCGAACGGGAGTTCGCGGTCGGTTGCGAGGACCTTCTGGCCGGTCCAGCGTTTGATCAGGTAACGGCTGAACTTGGAGAGGGCCTGTGCCAGCCCGATGAACGCCGCCAGGGGGATGGCCAGGACCGTCGCCTGCCAGCCGAGGAATGCGCCGATCAAGGCGAGGATGTGGATGTCGCCGCTCCCCATCGCCTCGCGGCGAAAGACGAACCCGCCGACGACCCGGATGAACCAAATCATCCCGCCGCCGACGATTGCCCCTTTCAACCCGACCAAAAGACCCGCCCACGCGGTCAGGGCGTTGTTCGGCACGGGCCGGACCTCGGGGAAGATCATCCCCAAGCCGAGGCCGAGCGCGACCCCCAGGTTGGTGACCGAGGGGGGCACGATCGTCAGGTCGGCGTCGATGAACGTGATTACCACCAGGAGCGAGATCAGGACGACGTGGTACAGGACCTTGGCCAGCAAGGTCACGTCATCGCGGACGAAGTCGCGCGGGAGGACGGCATCGACGAGGTAGGTGGCCAGAAACAAAGTCCCGACCAGGAACTCGACCGCCGGGTAGCGGACCGAGATTGAGGCCCGGCAACGGCGGCAAGCCCCTCCCAGAAGCAACCAGCCGACGATCGGGATGTTGTCGCGCGACTCGATCGCCCCCCAGCACCGGGGACAATGCGACCCGGGCCAGATCACGCTCTTTTCCCAGGGAATCCGGTAGATGCAGACGTTCAGGAAGCTCCCGACCACGGTACCGATCGTGAACAGGCCGACGCCGTAGATCAGGTGGATCGGCCAGAGGTAGTTCACCGGTTCGCTTCCTTCCACCGCTGGCCGCGGCGTTCGAGCAGCGCCCGGTACCAGGCCTCGATGACCGAGTCGGCCACCTCATGGACCGACCGCCCGGCGGAAACCACCTCGACGTCGGCGGCCTCGCGGTAGATCGGCGTTCGGGCGGCCAGGACGGTGGCGACCTCCTCCAGGGTACCCGCCGCCGTCAAGGGCGGGCGATCGGCCGCCGCGTGCTGCGACCGCGCGAGCCGCCGGGCGAGCGTGTCGGGGTCGGCGGTGAGCCAGACAACCAGGCCGAACTGCCGGAACGCCCGCCGGTTCGGCTCCCGCAAGATCGCCCCGCCGCCGGTGGACAGGATGCCGCCGGTCAGCTCGGGCGACGCGGCGGTGAGGTGGAGGAGGATCGCGGCTTCGCGGCGGCGGAACCCGTCCTCCCCCTCGGCCTCGAAGATCGACCGGATCGACTGGCCCGCGGCGTGTTCGAGCACGGTGTCGGCGTCGGCGAACGGTGCCTGGGTCCGCTCGGCGACGATCCGGCCGACCGTCGACTTCCCGGTCCCCCGGTAGCCGATCAGGACCAGACCCGTCCCGTCTCTCCAGCAGTTTTCGAGCGCGGGGGCGATCATTGCCGGGCCGCCCCGAGCTTCCGGCGGACGGCCTCGCGCATCACCTCGACCGGGGCTTCTTGCCCGGTATACAATTGCGACTGGATCGCCGCCTGGCGGATGAACATGTCGACGCCGCTGATCGTCTTGCAGCCTCGGTCGCGGGCGAGCTTGAGGAACATCGTGTTTTCGGGGTGATACACCGTGTCCATCGCCACCGTCCCCGACCGAAACCCAGCTGGCGGCATCGGCGACTCATCGACATTTGGGTGCATCCCGACCGGCGTGCAGTTGATGACCACGTCGGCCAGGACCGACGCCCGATTCCCCCAGTTCGCCGTCCGGCACCCGACCTGTCCGGCCAAGGCGACGGCGTTTTCCTCGGTCCGGTTGCAGATCGTCACCCCCGACCCGCGCCGGAGGAGGCCAAAGGCGATCGGTCGCGCCACCCCCCCCGCTCCCAGGATCACCACCTGCTTGTTCGACAGCGGGCTGATCCCGCTGTCATCGTCCTCGCGCCGCATCGCCGCTTCGAGCGAGTCCATCGCCGCGCGGTAGTCGGTGTTGTAGCCGACCCGCGTGCCATTCTCCTTGAGGATCATCGTGTTGCAGGCCCCGGTCCGCTCGACCCCCCCATCGGCCGCCGTCAGGAGGGGCAAGACCGCTTGCTTGTGCGGGATGGTGATGCTGTACCCTTGGACCTTGAGCCAGGCGAGTTGCTCCATCGTCTCCTTGAGCCGGTCGGCGGGGATCTGGATCGGGACCATCACCTTGTTCTGCCCGAGTTCGCGGAACGCCGCGTTGTGGATCGCCGGGCTGAGGCTGTGGCCGATCGGGTCGCCGATCACCGCGTAGACCTCGGTCATCTCGTTGATCTGGTCGTAGCCATAGTCGCGCTTCAGGGTGTTGAAGTGAAGCATCCCCGGCGCGAAGTTCCGGTCGACGTTGAAGTTGGCGTAAGTATAAGGAGCGCCGTACCTGGCCCCGAGGACGCGGGTGAACGACCCGACTTCCCCCATCGCGATGGCGATCGTCGGGGTTTCCATCTTCGCCGCCACTTGCAAGACGCGCAAGGCGTCGTTGACCGAATGCGCCCTGGTGGCGATCTTGACGATGTCGGCGTCCAGCTCCTCGCACTGCTGGGCGATCTCCAGCAGGTCGCTGGGGGTCTGCTTGAGGTTATGGTAACTGACCACCCGCTTGGTCTTACCAAACCGGCGGATCTCGCGGGCGATGTCCATCTCTAGGTCGACATAGTCGCACCCGGCGACGATCGCCTGGCGGATCAAGCCTTGCCGCTTCTCCTCCGGTCCCCGCCAAAGCCCCCCATCCGACCCCCGCCGGACGGTGAACGCGAACCGGGTCGGCCGCTCGGCGAGGATGCGCTTGAGGTCCGGTTCCCGCCGGAGGCAATCCACCCGGAGTTCGACCAACTCGACTCCGGCATCGCTCGCCGCCTTCCACTCATCGACGAGAGCCGAATGCCGCCCTCGCCCCAGGATCGTGCAGATCATCGAACCACCCCCTTGGAAAGGGATTGACGTGCTTTCACCCTGTCGAGAAGCGAATCTACCATTTAACCTTCTAAAACGCCTAATGGAAGGGACCTCAGCTTTTTCTTTGACAGCACGTGAAATTAGGAATTCATACTAGTGAAAACTATATATTTATATAATATAAATTTTTTATTTATATGGATAGAGAGTATTTAAGAAGTTGTTAAACTTAAGTTTTTTATCTTGTTTGTGAATCGATAATCGGTAGGATTAGGATCGTCCCACCTCCATCAGGTTGGACTACTTTGACTCCGACCATAAACATTCCACCCACTCAGGTTTCTTCATGAATCAGAATGAAAAGGTCTTCTTTCGAATCGCATCGACTTAACCGATCGCTCAAGCAAGCGTGCCCCACCGTCCTGCTAATTGTGGGCCTGTTTGGTGCACTGAACGGTTGTTCGACTGAGACAACGAAGCCAATTGCTCAGCCGTTTGCAAACAAAATTGCAAGCGGTTCCGAGCGTCGGGTGAGACCCATCGAGCCACGTTTCGATCTTGGGACCGTTATTGCCAAGAATCAGACATTGACCCACGAATTTGCGCTACGAAACTTGACGGATCGACCGGTTCGCTCCTTGTCGGCATTCGCTCTAACGCCGTGCTGCTCGGAAGTGAGCCGACTACCTGAACAAATTCTCCCGTTTGAAACAGCCAAAGTAGAGGTCAAATGGAGGGTCAACTTTCAATCAGGACCAAAGCAGGTCGAGTTTCGACTCACAACAGATGATGGCTCTCCATCAATAGAACTTTTCCTTCTTGCTGACCTCAAACGTCAATGGCAAATAAATTGTGTTGAGAAGAAACCGTTTGTTTTGAAACTTTGCCAAGGGGTGAAGCTGTTCTACGACTTCGATTACTTACTTGATAACCCGGAGAAGATCACCGTTTCAAGCCTAGCTGCGAGTGACGGCCTCTCTGTCAGTTCAGTTGGTGAGCCAGCTTTTAATGAGGCAGGTGGAATCATCAAGGTCAGTCAAAGATTCACAGTCGATATCTCTCCAAATCAGTTTCCGGGATTCAAGCGTGGATCGATCCTTCTGAGTTTGTCAAACGGGGAGAAAATTGAACATTCAATACTTTGGGAAGTTACAACTAATCTGAGCATAACTCCCAACACTGTGATTCACACTCAGGGATCAAGCAAAGACTATACTGTGTTAATCAGCAGAAAAGATGCTGCTTTCGATGTGACGAGCATTACATCTAAACAACTAGATCTCCATTTTATCTCTTCAAAAGTTAACGATCGTTTGACAAAGATTTCTTTTTCAATTTCTCCCGAAAAAAATTTTGTCAAACCTCTTGATATCGAAGTTGTTACTAACCACCCAGTACAATCAAATACTTCTTTTTCAATTGTACCTTTTTCAACCGGCGAGGTAGCTCATGATTAATCTTCGCTCCAAACATTTCGACCCTCGGGCTGATTCAACGAGGAGTGTTTGTTTGCCAAACGAGTCATTCAACTCTTTGGCTGCGGGGCAAGTCCGGGGGTTTACACTCATTGAGTTGCTTGTTGTAGTGAGTGTCATAGCTATTCTTGTTGCGATCGCCTTGCCAGCCTTACGGTCGGCGCGCGAAGCGGCCCGGAGAGTCCAATGTCAAAACAACCTGAATCAAATCGGCTTGGCTTTAAGTAACTACTGCTCAAATTACTCAACGTTTCCATTGGCGACAGTCCGTAAATCTCGCCTTGACATCCCCGTCAATCAGGGAGGATGGATTTCGGTTCAAACTCGGTTGTTGCCGTACCTGGATCAGGGATCTTTGTACAACTGTATAAATTTTATGGTCGGAACATTCCCTCAATACGCTTTTGGGGCCAAGCTAACTGATGCTGAGATTCGTACCAACTTGGTGAACTTCACGGTCTCCGGGACGAGTCTTCGAACTTTCGTTTGTCCATCGGATTCGTCGTTACTGACGAATGGCCCAGCTAATTGCTATCGCGGAAATACCGGAATTGGTCCCTTGTTTGACGTTAGTGTTGAGTATCCAGACAGTGGTAACGGGATCTTCCCCGAACAAGTTTTGGTGAGTTTAGCAAGTGTTCCCGATGGTTTTAGTCATACAGCTGCATTCAGTGAACGAGTCACAGGCTCGGCCAGTACCACCACCGCAACAACTGAGAAAGACTTTTTTCCTCTCTACGGGATCTTCTTCACGGCGGATGATTTGATCAAAGCTTGTCGCATTGCTGCCCGGCCTAGCAACCCGTTTTTCTCTCGGGGTGGAGATAGTTGGTTTTGGACGGGACGCGAACGTACTCTGTACAACCACGCCCAGACTCCGAACGGTAGCGTTCCTGATGGGCTGCAAGTTGGTTGCATGACCGCACCGGGGATGGCAACCGCACGAAGTTATCACCCAGGTGGAGCAATCCGATTCGTCTCCGACACAATCAGCGAAACCGTATGGCGGGGTTTCGGCTCACGTAACGGTGCTGAGATCGTCGACTAGTCTAACTAGGATGGTTGGGCGGCTGGAGTTGAAAAGGATTTTCTTACCCATTTCAGAGTGCAAGTTGCGGAGGATGAGAAGATGAGCCTTCGGATGCTTTTTGGTACCATGGTTGTGTTCCCAGCATTGGTTGGGCTTTCGGATTGGGTCGACCGCCCTGATGCGTCAAAGTTGACGATCGAGGTCCTCCCAACTACTTTTGGAGCCAATCAGCAAACGTTGGGAGGATCGGTTAGCAACAACTGCGATGTTGCTAACGGTGGTCCCAGTTACTGTGGCGGCCCTAACCAGGGTTACCCCTGCATTGTCTGCACTTTCGACGTTCAGGGAAGTATCGTTTACGGTTCGGGAAAGCCGCTTCAAAACCCACAGCCCAACAACTGCGCGGGTGGGGCATCAACGGGTACGTGCACATCCATCGGTGATCCTGCCGTCTCTTGCATTGGTCCCAAGGCGAACAATGCAACCTGTGCTGGTAATGTCAGCACGTACACTGGTCAAAGGGCACTTGGCCAATAAATTTGTTTCCAAGGTGATTTGTGTCGACCGAACTTGCTTCGGTCGACCATTTCATAAACCAACACTACTAATCTACAGGAGTGCGTCGTGCTGAAATTTACGCTAATCCTTGGTTTATTTGGATTCGTCTCTGGCGCAGACGGTCAGGGACCAGAGATCGACTCTGATCATTTTGGTGCCCTGATCAAGACTCTTCAAGGCAATTTTGAGGATGTTTCGTTTGTGTACGAAGGTGAAAGTCAGTTCGTCGGCTCCCCTTCCATTCTTATTGGCACTAGAAAAGACAAGTTGGACGCTCGCTTTCAGTATGTCTACGCTTATCGCTCCGATGGCGCGACTGTGCTCGAAGGATTTTATAGGTTATTCGATCCTGAATCCACGTACAAGTATCAGCGAACCTCTTTTCTGAACAACCAGATGGAAACGGTTAATTTCTGCCCGGACAGGCTGGGTCTTGCCAACCAAATTCAAAGTGCACCGGGTGATTTAAACAGTCTTTACTCGCGCAACATCCCATCGTTCTTCTTCATGTGGTTTTTCAAAACCATTAGATCCTATCAGGAACACGGTTATCAATACCTAGGTTGGGAACAGCTTGAAGGTCATCGTTGCCTGCATGTCAAAATTGGTAGAGCACCGCTGCTGTCCAATCCCAAAACGTCCTATTTTCAACTGTGGATCGATGTCGAGAGGGACGGCCATCCACTCAAGATCGAGTTGTTTGATGGTGACGGACTCATGGAGCGTTTGGACAAGGTGCAGTTAAAAAAATTCGCAATTAGAAATGACAAGTTTGTCTGGATGCCTGTTTATTCGGAGCTTACTTCATTCAACTGGACGGGTAGCTATTATAACACCCCGATCATTCACGAAAAGTCTTGGGTGGTTGATGGCTCTCTATCGCTTAACTCCTCGCTGTCTGATTCTATCTTCTCAGTAAGAAGTAAAAGCCGTTTGCCAGAAACGCCCTACTTGAGACGTTACTATGAACAGTTCACGGAGGCTTCGAAGAAGAATGTTTTGAAGACAGACCCGAAAAGCGTTAGAGAACGTCTTGACAAGCAACTTGCCATGGCAGATGAACAAGCAAAAGAACTACAAGCTTCAAAGCCTGCCGATCTTGCATCGAACTTCAATCTGTTAGTGCAGCTAGTGGTTGCGCTCGCTGCAATTGCCTGCGCTCTTGTTGCCCTCGTCATTCGTTATCGGAGGTCTTAAATGTCCAATCGTATCTCTCTTTTGATCCTTTTCGCAACCATTTTCGCTGTTTCATCGAGTCGTGGAGGGGATCAAGATACAAGACAAATCATGTTGGACCCGGAAAGTAATTCTACTAATCCAGAGGTAAGTGGTTATGATTGTGGCACTTTATCTCTTTATAACCTTTTGAGGCTGCAAGATCGCATTATTGATTTCAATGCGTTCCAAGCCTCTATGCCCCGAGGCGCTCATTGCTCCCATTCAATGATTGAGCTACTCGATGTGGCCAATCGCTGGGGACAAGCTCTGATTGGCGTACGCTTGCCAAAGTCCAATTATTATCCGGATCGTCCAACTATCGTTTATATTGATCGAAAGCCGCATGGACACTATGTCGTTCTTCGGCGTGTTGGACATACAGGCAAACTTGTACAAATTCTCGACCCATCATCCGACCCTGTCATAGTCGATGCGTCAACATTAATTGAATCTCCTGAGTGGACTGGCTTTGCCTTGGTCCCTGTCAATCCGTTACGAAAATGGTTATTTGGGTTGTTTGGTGTTGGCGCATTGATCATCACTTATTACATTGGGAAGTTGATTCGCTCCTTTTTCGGAGGGCGGAAGGTAATTCAGACTGTCAACACCGTTTTATAGAGGGTACTTTTGAGGAGGGTAACCAAATCTGGACGTCTTTTCGGTACATCTCTCATAGAACATTTTAGATCCGCCCGAATTGGCGCTCCAACTCCGACTTGGTGAACACTAGCGCTGTCGGTCGGCCGTGGGGGCAGTGGTGGGCGTCGGTGACGAGGTGGCGGCGTTCGAGGAGCGCGGTGATCTCCTCGGGGGCGAGCTTCTGGTTGGCCTTGACCGCCGCCTTGCAGGCGATCATGGCCAGGACGTCTTCGAGGACCGCGTCGCGCGACGGAGGCAAGGGCTTTGAGCCGAAGTGGTCGGCGAGATCGCGCAACAAGCGGTCGGGCGGGATGCCGGGGAGCATCGCCGGAACGCTGGCGATGAGGACCGTGTCTCCCTCCCCCGGCTCGACCCGCATCCCCAAGGCGGCCAGGGCGTCGCGACGTTCGAGGACGGCGGCGACCTCGGCGGGGCCGAGTTCGACCGGCTCGGCGACGAGCAAGCGCTGAGATTCGACGCCGCCGCGCTCGATCCGAAGCCTCAATTCCTCGTACAAGATCCGCTCGTGGAGGGCGTGCTGGTCGATCACCACCATCCCGTCGAGCGTCTCGGCGACGAGGTAGCTGTCGTGGACCTGGAGCGCCTTGAGCGGCAGGTCGCGAACGTCGAACGGGCGTGGCCCCGGCTCGGGCGGTCCGGCCGGTTCGGGCTGAGGGGTGGGAGCAGGTGAAGTTCCGGCCGCCGCCGCAACCGCCGGCGCGGTGAACTCGTTGAAGTCGGGGTTCGTCGTCAACGACCGATCGAAACTCGGGGTCGAGGCCGATCCCGTCGTATTCCCGAACGAACCCCGGGGCCAGTCGCGGTCGACCGGCCCGCCGGCATATCCCGGCGACGCGAACGACTGGAACGCACCCGGGCCGTTGGTCGATGGAGGAAACCAGTCGGCGACCGACTGCCGATTGTTGGGTCCAGCCTCGATGGCGAACGGGGGCGATCCGAGCGTCGGGACGTCGACGACCGCCACGGGTTCGCGGGGAATCTGCAACTTGGAATGAAGGTCGGAGGCGAGGAACGTCTGGCGTAAAGTGGCCAACAACTGCGAATAGATCCGCTGACCGTCGCGGAAGCGGACTTCCACCTTGGTCGGATGGACGTTGACGTCCACCTCTTCGGGCGGAACGTCCAAGTGCAAGAACGCCACCGGCGACCGACCCACCATCAGAAGCCCGCGAAACCCTTCCGACAGGGCGTGCCCGAGCGACCGGTCGCGGACATACCGGCCCGACAGGAACATGAACTGCCCTTTGGTCGACGACCGGCTTTGCGACGGGTGGCCGACGTAGCCCCACAAGTGCGTCCGATCGAACCGGGATTCGACCCACAAGAGCGAATCCGCCAGTTCCCGCCCGAAGAAGACGCCGATCCGGTCTTTGATCCCAGTAACTGCGGGGAGGTCGTGCAGGACTTTGCCCCCCGAGCGGTAGGTCAGGTGGACCGTCGGGTGCGCCAGGGCGATCCGGGTGAACATCTCGATGACGTGCCCAGCCTCGGTCGAGTCGGACTTCAAGTACGTTCGCCGGACGGGCGTGTTGTGGAACAGGTGGCGGACCTCGATCACCGTGCCGACCGGGCAGCCGCACGCTCGGATCGGCGCGGCGATCCCGGCGTCGACCTGCATCTCCGACCCCGCCTCAGCCTCTTCCTGCCGAGACTGGCAGCGGACCTTACTCACTTCGGCGATGGCCGCCAAGGCTTCACCGCGAAAGCCCAACGTCCGGATTCGGAACAGGTCGTCAGCTTCTTGGAGCTTGCTCGTCGCGTGCGGGGTGAACGCCAGCGGGAGGTCGTCGGGACTCATCCCCTTGCCGTTGTCGGCGACCCGGATCAGGTCCTTGCCCCCCCGCTCGACCGTGACGTCAACCCGCGTCGCCCCCGCGTCGATCGCGTTTTCGAGGAGTTCTTTCAGGACGCTCGCCGGCCGCTCCACCACCTCGCCCGCCGCGATCTGGTTGATGACCGACGCCGGGAGTTGGTGGATGA
>JAABUX010003586.1_pt1 | contig 20439 bp, 15 predicted proteins | sample 5561851 | NCBI WGS metagenome assembly JAABUX01 (sample SAMN10711883, study PRJNA513361) | rock metagenome | isolation source: Antarctica rocks | place: Antarctica: Victoria Land, Richard Nunatak red sandstone | collected 2016-01-03 | reverse complement strand
GGCTTGGGTGAGGATCAGCTCGATCCGAGGGATGTTGCGGCGGCTGGCCCCAGACGAGAGGCGGCCGGCCACCCCATTCAAGTATCCACAACCGAAAGCGGCGTAGCTTCCCGGATAGCCTCTGAGCACGTCGCCGATGTTGTCGAACCCGTAGCCGACGTCGTCCGAGGGGAAGTCGTCCGCCGGCCGGAAGTCGACGCCGACGAGGTCGCGGACGGTGTTGTTGTACTCCTCCCGGTTGAGCCGCCGGAGCGTGACCCGGCCGGGGTCGGGGTTCGCCCGGCAGTCCGCCTTCGAGAGCAGGCTCTGGAGATAATGCGTGATCGCCGCCGCCTCGCCCTCCGGGATCTGCGGGGCATCGTCGGGAGGCATCGTCCCCCCCTCGACGTTCTCCAGGACCTTCTGCCACGCCTTCGGATTCCCGAAGACGGCCGCTTCATCCCGGAACGAGGAGAGGTCCAGCCCCCCCTTGGGCCGGGCCGCCCCGTGGCACGAGACGCAATATTTCGCCAGGATCGGCGCGACCCGGCCCGGGAACGCCGAGGCGGTCGGAGTCTGACCCTCGGCCGGGGTGCCGCAGCCGATCGAGATCAGGATGAGGAGCAGCTTCGATCGCATCGCGTGATCGACCTCGGCGGGAGTGGTGGCGCGACCCGGAGGCGGGGATGATCGGGAGGGTGGCTGGCGTAGTGCCTGTTTGCAATCACCAAACTATCATAGATCAAGGTCGACGGCATGCCGGCGGAGGGGGATTTGGCCGCCTCCTCCCATCCATCGATAGTACGAGCCACGCCGCCAGGCTTGGTGGATTTCATCCACTCTACCAGATCGCCGTCTGTCGCGGTGTGGATGAAATCCACCAGGGGACCGGGCCCGACCGAGGGGTTGGCGGGATTCATCCAACCCGCGTCTGGCGGCCGGCCGCCCAGGTGAAGACGCGGTCAATCAAGGCGTCGGCGATCGAACCGCCGGGGCCGAGGGTCTCGGTCGGGCGATCGGGGCGGACGAGGTGGATGGTGTGCTGGCCGGCGCGGAGGGTACTCAGGTCGTTGGCGATGGTCAAGTCGGCCCGGTTGGATCGGCAGCCGGCGAGGGCCTGGCGGATCAGGTCGGCGTGAGGGGCGCTGGACAGGAGCTTGAAGCCGACGAGGTAGGTCGAGGGCGACCGGTCGCGGACCGAGCGGATCACCTTGGGGAGGCGACGGCAGCGGAGGGTGAGGGTCTCGGCGTCGGAGGGGATCTTGCCGACGATCGGCTCGGGGGCGAAGTCGGAGGCGGCCATCGCCAGGAAGACGACGTCGATCGGCCGCTCGCGGAGGACCGATTCGAGCCGACCGGCGTACTCGGGGACGGTCCCGGTCGTCAGGGGGACGGGATGGTAGCGGTCGCGGGCGGCGAGCCAATCGTCGCGGAGGCGGTCGAGGCGGTCGTGCTCGGCGAGCGGGTCGGGGGCGTCGAGGTCGAACCGGGACGCGAGGTCGAACGGGCGGAGGGCCGGGGGGGCGTGGACGTACCAGACCGAGGCGCCGCGGCGGAGCGCGGCCTCGGCGATCGAGGCGCCGAAGCGGCCGGTCGAGACGTTGGCGATGTGCCGGACGTCGTCGATCGGGGCGCGGGTCCCGCCCGCCGTCACGACCACGTTCATCGCGTTCCCCTTGCGTCCGCGCCCGGCCGCCGCTAGCCTTCGAAATCGACCGAAACCCGCGTCCGACTTGCGATTTCCCGCCGACGAGTGGCCCTCAACATGATGGCAACGATGGCAACCAACCCGCCGCACGACCCGGCCGCGCGCGAGCTGTTCGAGGAGATGGCCCGCTGGCCGATCTTCGACCCCCACTCGCACATCGACGCCCGCCGGCCGGCCGCCCGCAACCTCGATGAAGTCCTCGGCTATCACTACTATACCGAGCTGGCCCACTCGGCGGGGATGCCGGCCGACCGCGTCGACCCGGGGCTCGGGCCGCGCGAACGGGCCAAGAACCTCGCCGGTTATCTCGACCGGATCGACAACACGGCCCAGTATTCCTGGCTGATGGAGATCGTCCGGACCTTCCACGGCTTCGCACATGACCGGATCACCCCCGAGAACCTCGATCAGCTCTACGACCACGCCGACCGCGACCGCGCGGGGGATGGCCCGGCCTGGGACCGCGAGGTCTGGGACCGGAGCCAGCTCGAAGCCGTGGTCTTGACCAACGACTTCGACGACCCCCTCGAAGGCTGGGACACCCGCAAGTTCGTCCCCTGCCTCCGGACCGACGACCTCGTCCTCAAGCTCCACGACCCCTCGGTGGTCGAGCGGCTGAGGAACACGACCGGGGTGGACGTCGACGACTACGCCTCGCTCCGCCGGGCGATCGGCGTGGTCTTCGGGCGCTTCGTCGAGCACGGGGCCCGGGCCTGCGCCATCAGCCTGCCGCCCGACTTCGCCCCGCATCGCTCGACCCCGATGCGTGCGGTGACGCCGATCCGCCGGGCCCTGCACCAGATGGACTTCCGGGCCGACGAGCACGACGAGGTCCGCCGCGTCGTCTTCTGGACGATCGCCGAGTTCTGCGCCGAGTTCCGGCTCCCCTTCGACCTGATGATCGGGCCGATCCGCAACGTCTACCCCGCCGGGGTGGCCGGCGGTCGCGACCTGTTCGACCGCCGGGTGAGCCTGCACGACTATCGCGAGCTGTTCAACCACTTCTCCGGCGTGACGTTCCCGATCTCGACCCTCTCGCCCGACGCCGGGGGCGAGCTGGTGGCCTACTCCTGGATCTTCCCCAACGTGGTCCCGATGGGCCACTGGTGGTATTCCAACATTCCTACGTTCGTCGCCGCCGACCTCCGGGCCCGGCTCCAGGCGGTGCCGAAGGTCAAGCAGGTCGGGTATTACTCCGACGCCTACAAGCTCGAATTCGTCCTGCCCAAGTTCAACATGTTCCGCAAGATCCTGGCCGAGTGCTTGGCCGACGACGCCATCCGTGGTCAGGGCTGGTCGGCCGACCGGGCCTTGAGCGTCGCCCGGCTGGTGCTCCTGGAGAACCCCCGGCGGATCTTCGCGGGTGCCGCAGGTTGAATCTGGGTCGTCTGTGAAGGTTGGCCCGTCCGAATAGCCTGCAAAGTTTGAGTGTCGGGGGCGAGACGGTCGATAGGACCGTGACGACTTTCCTCGCGGGTTGGGGGAAGGAACCCCGTGGCTGGCAGGAGGCGGAGATGAGTCGGCTGCTGATTTCGACGGTGGCGGGGCTGGTGATCGCGGGCGGGCTGGGCGGCACGGCCCGGGCGCAGGGGTGGGCAAACACGGTGTTCGCCGAGAAGTCGCACGACTTCGGGCCGGTCCCCCGAGGCGGGATCGTCCGCCATCCGTTCGTCCTGACGAACCGGCTGAACGTGCCGATCTCGATCACCAACCTCCGGGTGTCGTGCGGCTGCACCAGCGGCACGGCGAGCGCTTCGGTGGTCCCGCCGGGCAAGACGGCGACCGTCGAGGCCCAGATGGACACGCGGAACTTCGTGGGCCGCAAGTCGACCACGCTGTTCGTGGCGGTGATGGCGGGGGCCGAGCAGGTCGAGATCGGCCTCGGCGTTTCGAGCCTGATCCTCAGCGACGTGGTGCTCAACCCCGGCTCGGTCGACTTCGGGATGATCGGCCGTGGCCAGTCGCCCGCGCAGGTCCTCTCGATCGACCGGATCGGCAAGCCGGACTGGCGGATCACCAAGATGGTCTCCGGGAGCAAGGCCCTCAACGCCTCGCTCCAGGAGACCAAGCGGGTCAACGGCGAGGTCGGCTATCAACTGACCGTCTCGCTCAAGCCCGACGCCCCGGCCGGGATCGTCCGCGACGAGATCCGCCTGGTCACCAACGACCCCGAGACCCCCGGCATCCCCGTCTGGATCAACGGCCAGGTCAAGGGTGACCTCTCGGCCACGCCCAGCCTGCTCAACCTGGGCAACGCCACGTCGGCCGCCGGGGCCCAGGGCAAGTTCATCGTCCGGTCCTCGAAGCCCTTCGCGATCGCCCGGATCGACGGCGCCGGCGACGGCTTCAAGCTCGCCGCGGCCGACGCCGGCAAGCGGCCGGTCCAGGTCGTGACCCTGACCTACAACCCGGCCGAGGGTCAGAGCCGCGGCGACCTCCACAAGACCTTCCGGATCGTGACCGACCTGCCGGGCGAGGCCCCGCTGGACGTCGCGGCGTCGCTCCACGTCGACCCCTGATCGCCGGCTGGCGACCCGTCCCACGGGAGCTTCCCAGGCGATCCCGGGTCCTGCGATCGACTCTGGTGCTTCCGGGGTGGGGGAGCGGCCAGCGATCGCGACGGACCGAGCGATCCGGAAGAGGTCCGATCCGCAGGCGCGCCCGACGATCCCCGTCGATTGGTGAAGTGCCGCGATCCGGGCTATGATAGGGGTAAGAGGCCACGCGACCACGTCAATCGGAAGGATGTCGATGCCATGGACCGCGACGACCGTCGGGCGACGCCGGACCCGGGGGCCGACCCGGGCGTGATCGAGGAAGTGGAGGTCCGCGGGCACATCGTCGACTCGCTGCTCCTGCCCAAGATCCTCGACCGGATCTTGCAGATGGGCGGGACCTTCGAGATCCGCGAGTGCCGGATCGGCGCCCGGCGGGTCGACCCGAGCTACGCCCGGATCGCCATCAAGGCGGCCACGGCCCTCGCCCTCGACGAGATCCTCGGCGACCTCGTCGAGCACGGCGCCTCGCCGGTCGACCCCGAGGACGCGAAGGTCGAGGCGGCCGACATCGCCGGGGCCTTCCCCGACGGCTTCTACAGCACGACCAACCAGCGGACCGAGCTTCGCCTCGGCGGCCGGTGGGTCGAGGTGGCCGACCAGGAGATGGACTGCGGGATCGCCGTCGACCCGGTGGCGAAGTCGGCCCGCTGCGTCCCGATGATCGACGTCGAGCCGGGCGTGCCGATCGTGGTCGGCCACGGCGGGATTCGGGTCGTGCCGACCGAACGGCCGCGCGGGGCCAGCGTGTTCGGCTTCATGGGCTCGGGCGTCTCCAGCGAGAAGCCCAAGGCCGTGAGCCTCCGCGGGGTGGCCGAGTCGATCCGGGCGACCCGGGCGGCCGGCCAGAAGGTCCTGCTCGTGGGCGGCCCGGCGATCGTCCACACCGGCTCGGCCCCCCACGTCGCCCAGTTGATCCGCGAGGGGTGGGTCCAGACCCTCTTCGCCGGCAACGCCCTGGCCACGCACGACATCGAGCAGGCGATCTACGGGACCAGCCTGGGCGTCTCGCTCGACCATGGCGAGGCGATCGAGCACGGCCACGAGCATCACCTCCGCACGATCAACACCATCCGCCGCAAGGGGGGCATCCGCGCGGCGGTCGACTCGGGGTTGATCACCTCGGGGATCATGTACGAGTGCATCAAGCACGGCGTCGAAGTCGTGCTCGCCGGCTCGGTCCGCGACGACGGGCCGCTGCCCGAAGTCATCAGCGACGCGATCGAGGCCCAGGCGATGATGCGGCGCTCGGTCCGCGACGTCGGCTTCGCGCTGATGATCGCCACGGCCCTGCACTCGATCGCGACGGGAAACCTGCTGCCGGCGTGGGTCAAGGTCGTCTGCGTCGACATCAACCCGGCCACGGTGACCAAGCTGAGCGACCGCGGGACGTTCCAGACGGTCGGGCTGGTCACCGATGTCGAGCCGTTCCTCCGGAGCCTCGTCGGCCTGCTCGCCGCCCCTTGACACGAAGGAGATGCGGACGATGGACGCGATCCGACGGATCTTGATGTGCCCGCCCGACCACTATGGGATCGAGTACGAGATCAACCCGTGGATGGACCGGCTCGTCGGCAGCGACCCCGCCGAGTCGCGCCGGCAGTGGAAGGCGCTCCACGACACGCTGGTCGACCTGGGGGTCGCCGTCTCGCTGATGGACCCGCAGCCCGGCCTGCCCGACCTGGTGTTCACGGCGAACGCCGGGCTGGTCTACGGCGACCTCTTCCTCAACTCGCGGTTCCGCCACGGCGTCCGCCAGGGGGAGACGCCCTGGTTCGACCGCTGGGCGCGGGCCCACGGCTTCGCCGTCGAGGACCTCCCGCCGGGGCACAACTTCGAGGGGGCGGGCGACGCCCTGTTCTGCGGCGCCACCCTGTTCGCCGGCTACCGGTCGCGGAGCGACGCCCGGAGCCACCACTGGATCGGCGACCGGCTGGGCGTGCCCGTGCTCCCGCTCGAGCTCGTCGACCCCCGGTTCTACCACCTCGACACCTGCTTCTGCCCGCTCGCCGAGGACGCCGCCCTCTACTACCCCGGCGCCTTCGACGAGTACGGCCGGTCCGTCCTCCGCGGCCAGATCCCCACGCTGATCGAGGTCTCGGCCGAGGAGGCCGCGTCGTTCAGTTGCAACGCCGTCGTGGTCGGCAAGACGGTCGTCCTCAACGATGGCGCCCCGAAGCTCGCGCGGACCCTGAACGACCACGGCTACGAGGCCCGCCCGCTCCGCCTGACCGAGTTCATCAAGGCCGGCGGGAGCGCCAAGTGCCTCACCCTCCGCCTCGACGGCGAGGAGGCCGCCACCTGGCGGCATCGGCCGGGCCCGATCCGGCCGACCCTGGGGGCGACGGGTTGATCGACCGGGTCGTGGAGGGTCGCGGATTCCGGCCCGGATCGGCGGGCGACGGGTGATTTCCGGGCCGCGATGTGGTATCTGCGAGGCACCACGACCTGGCTCCCTCCACAAAGGCTCCCCCGATGACCCAGCTTTACCTGCTCCGCCACGGCCTGGCCGTCCCGCCCGGAACTCCCGACATCGACGACGACGACCGCCCGCTCACCCCCGAGGGGGAGCGGCGGGTCCGCCAGGTCGGCCGGGCCCTCCGCCGGCTCGGCGTGAAGCCCGACAAGATCGCCACCAGCCCCCTGCCCCGCGCCCACCGGACGGCCGAGATCGTGGCCGATGCGCTGGGGCTCGGCGAGCGGCTCGAGCCGGTGGATGACCTCCGATCGGGCCGCGACGCGGAGTCGATCGAGGCCTGGCTCGCGACGCGGTTCGAGGCGAGCCTGATGATCGTCGGCCACAACCCGACCCTGTCCGACCTCCTGGGCCGACTCGTCTTCGGCGCCGGTGGCCCGCCCTTCTGCCAGCTTCACAAGGCGGGCGTGGCCGCGCTCCGGGGCGAGCCGGGCTCCCCCTACCTCGTCGACTGGATCGCGCGGCCGAAGCTGTTCCGGATCTGAACCGTCGGCGACCGCCCGGGCTGCCTGCCGACCCGACCGGGTGGGTCGATTTTCCGGCGGGGCGGCCCGAATCCTCGCCGAGGTCGGCCGTCCCCGCTGGAGCGGCCCGGCGACGCCGCCGATGGTCAAAGCAAATCGTCCGGCTTTCTCAGGCGACTCGAAGGCGATCGGATGACCCTCATCCGTCGGCGACGGGGCCCGGCGGGATGTCTCGCGAGGAAGGACCCTCAATCAATGGCAAGGGATGCTCACCGGAATCGTCGGGCTTGGGCGATCGAGCCGCTCGAAGGGCGTCGGCTGATGTCGGGGATGCCGGCGGCCATCCAGACGATCTCCGCCAATCACGCGACCTACACCGTGGCGGTGACCGGGCCCGGCGGGGTCAACATCCGCAAGCTGGGCAAGGGTCAGATCGGCATCGACGTGGCGGGGAGCACCGCGGCTTCGACGGTCTCGATCGTGCAGACGAGCACCTCGTCGCAATCCAACGGCTCGCTCCTGCCTGTGGCCCGGATTCGGGCGACCTCCGGCCAGATCGGCCAGGTCTTCGGGCTGAGGACGGTCAACCTGGTCGGGACCGCCAATTTCACCGGTTCGGTCGGCTCGCTCCAGGTCGCGGCGGTGGGCCGGTCCGCGCAGATCATCGCGAGCGGCGGCCTCGGCTCGCTGATCGTCGGTGGCGCGATCAACCTCGGCCCCCAGGGCAAGATCGCGGTGGCCGGCGACCTGGCGGGCAATCTCCAGGCCGGCTCGATCAACCTCGACGGCGGCAAGATCCAGGTTGGCCACAACCTCGGCAACCTCGCCGTCGGCTCCCTGACCGTGGCCCGCGGAGGGCTGCTCTCGATCGGCGGCGGCGCCGGCACGATCGCCGTGAGCGGCGACACCTCGGTCGCAGCCGGCTCGGTCAACATCGGCGAGGATGCCGGGAGCCTGAGCTTCGGCCACAACCTGGGGATCGCGCCCGGCGGTCGGATCGGGATCGGCCGCGACGTCCTCTCGACCGCGACCGTCGGCGGCGGCGTCTCGATCGACGCGGGACAACTCTTCGTCGGGCGCGACCTCGCCGGCTCGCTCCGCGTCAACGGCGACCTGGCCATCGTCGACGGCGGCAACCTGACTGTGGGCCGCGACGTTTCCGGCGGGCTCGCGGTCAACGGCAACCTCGGCCTCTCGCTCGGGGGATTCGTCGCCGTCGGCCGCAGCTTCGGCGGGCTCGGCTTGACCGTCGGCGGCAATCTGACCACCGGGGCGGGCTCGACGATCCGGGTCGGCGGCAACCTCGCGGCCCTGGCGGTCGGCGGGACGATCACCGGCCAGGACGGCGGCGTCGACATGACCGTGGGCCTCGACCTGAATAATTTCTCGGTCGCCGGCGGGGCGGCCAACGCCGGCGGCGTCGAGAACTTCAACCTCGACGTGGGGAAGAACATCGTCGGCCTCAACGTCGCCCACGGCCTGTTCAACGACTTCATCACCGCCGGGGTCCTGATCACCAACGTGAACGTCGGCGCCGACGGGCCGGTGGCCGTCTTCGACACCGAGATCCGCGCCGGCGTCCAGATCACCAACGCCGCCTTCAATGGCGACGTCAAGTCGGACCGCCCGATCAATCCGCTCGGCCGGAGGACCCGGATCATCGCCGGCGAGGACCGCCTGGGCGGCTTCGAGATCGGCGGCAACATGGTCAACGTCACCGTCTCGGGGTCGCTGATCGACGCCGTCCTGGTGGCCAGCGTCCAGCCCACCGGGGGCGACGGCAGTGTCCAGGTCTCTCCATCGACCCTGCCGCCGACCGGCCCGGATTACTACGACGCCCCGGCCGGCGGGGTCTATCGGAGGGTGGCCAACCTGGGCCTCCCCTACGCCGCACCCCCCTTCGACAGGACGATCGACCCGGCGGTCCACAACCGGGTCCTGCCGGGCACGATCAACCGCAACTTCTTCCAGCCACCGAAGCCGGACGGGACGATCGTTTACCCGACGACGTCGACCGTCCTGGGCGGCGTGATCACCACGGTCCACGCCAACAACTCGGATTACGCCGGCCTCTTCGCGGCCGACACCTCGGGAGTCTTCGCGGGGACGTTGCCCTCGTGATCGTGCGACGCGGCCCGGGCGGATCGCAGCCCCTTGGCGGGGCGATCCGGCCCCGGGCCGTCTCCTGTGAGGAGGTGGCCGGCCGTCAGACCGTGGAAGAATCGCCGGCCCGGAAGAGGTGGTTGATGTCGGCGACCGCCCGGTTGGGCCGGATCGGGTCGGCCACGGCGAGGTCGCGGGCCATGTTCTGGAATTCGAGCTGCGAGCGGATCATCGGCTCGCCGGGCCGGGCCGAGGCGGTCCGGCAATAGGTTCCGTCGGGCTGGAGTTCGCGGGCCTTCACGTTGTCGAGCAGCGAGACGCCGAGCAGGCCGTCGACGATCCGGCTCCGGAGCCTCGGGTCCTCGATCGGGAAGAGGATCTCGACCCGGCGGCGGAAGTTGCGCGGCATCCAGTCGGCGGAGGAGAGGAAGACCTGGGGGTCGTCGTCGTTCTGGAAGTACGAGATCCGCGAGTGCTCCAGGAACTTGTCGACGATGCTGATGACCCGGATGTTGTCCGTGACCCCGGGCAGGCCCGGCCGGAGGCAGCAGATCCCCCGGACGATCAGGTCGACCCGGACCCCGGCGCGGCCGGCGGCGACGAGGGCGACGATGGCGTGGGGGTCGACCAGCGAGTTCATCTTGGCGATGATCCGCGCCGGCCGCCCCGCCTCGGCGTTGCGACGCTCGCGGTCGATCAGGCCGATCAGGCGATCGGCCAGGTTCATCGGCGCGATCGTCAGCTTCTTCCAGCCGTGGCCCTGCGAGTAGCCGGTGAGGAGGTTGAAGAGGGCGCTGGCGTCCTCGCCGAACTCGGGCCGGCAGGTGAAGAAGCTGAGGTCGGTGTAGATCCGGGCGGTCGTCGGGTTGTAGTTGCCGGTGCCGAGGTGGACGTAGCGGCGGATGCCGTCCTTGTCGCGGCGGACCACCAGCGCGGCCTTGCAGTGGGTCTTCAGGCCGACCATCCCGTAGACCACGTGGACGCCGGCCTTCTGGAGGGCCCGGGCCTTGACGATGTTGTTCTCCTCGTCGAGGCGGGCCTGCAACTCCACCAGCGCGGTGACCTGCTTGCCATTCTCGGCGGCGCGGGCCAGGGCGGTGATGATCGGGTTGGCCTCGGCCGTCCGGTAGAGCGTCTGCTTGATCGCCAGGACGTGGGGGTCCTCGGCCGCCTGCTCGATGAACTGGATGACCGCTTCGAACGACTCGTAGGGGTGGTGGACCAGGAGGTCCTGCTCGCGGATCGCCGCGAAGATGTCGGACCCGTTGGCGAGCACCGCGGGCATCTGCGGCTCGTACGGCGGCTCTTTCAGCTCGCGGAACCCCTCGATCTTGGCCAGGGCCGCCAGGACGGTGAGGTCGACCGGGCCGGCGACCCGGTACACGTCGCGATCCTCGATGTCGAGCGCCTGGGCCGACTGGAGCTGGGCGAGGAAGCCGTCGTCGGCCCGGGCGTCGATCTCCAGGCGGACCGCGGCGCCCCACTTCCGCATCCGGAGCGTCTCCTGGATCGTCGAGAGCAGGCTGCTCTTGACCTCGGTCTCCTGGATCGTGAGGTCGCTGTTGCGGGTGACGCGGAAGGCGACGCAGGCCGCGACCTTGAACCCGCCGAAGAGCGCGTCGAGCCGGGGGGCGATCACCGATTCGAGGAGCGTGAAGCGATACTGGCCGTCCCCCTCGTCGGGCAGGCGGACCACCCGGTTGAGGACCGAGGGGACCTGGAGCACGGCGTAGAGCTGCCGCATCGGCTCCTGGCCGAAGGTCTCGATCCGGAGGATCAGGTTGAGGCTCTTGTTGTGCAGGTGCGGGAACGGGTGCGCCGGGTCGATCGCCAGCGGGGTGAGGACGGGATAGACCTGGGTGTCGAAGTAGTCGTCGAGGTAGGCGTGCTGGGCCTTGCCCAGCTCCTCGTGCTCGCAGACGAGGATGCCGTGCTTGGCGAGCTGGGGCTTGAGGTCCTCCGACCAGGTGTCGAACTGGCGGCCGACGAAGTCGTGGGCCCGGCGGGCGATCTCGGTCACCTGGGCCAGCGGGCTCATGCCGTCGGGGGGCATGTCCTGGGGTTCGAGGCTGTCGTAGAGCTGGGCCTGGAGCCCGGCGACGCGGACCTCGAAGAACTCGTCGAGGTTCGAGGCCGAGATCGCCAGGAAGCGGAGCTGCTCCAGGAGCGGGTTGGAGGCGTCGCGGGCCTCCTCCAGGACGCGCTCGTCGAAGTCGAGCCAGCTCAGCTCGCGATTGATGAAGAGGCTGGGGTCGGGCGTCGTCGGGGGGGAGGCCGGGGCGATCGCCGTCGCGCCACTGATCGGGGAATCATCCATGCGAGACCGCGCCTCCAGCCCCTCGCGACGGCCCGCCAGGGGGTTCCGACTCAGCCGTTGACGTTGGGGTGGACCTCGAGTTCCCGGAGGAGGCGGAGGTTGACGGCGTCGAGGTCTTCGCCCTCCTCTTCCCCCTTGGGCGTCTCCAGGATCATCGGGATGGCCCGGAACCGGGCGTCGTTGACGACATGGCGAAACGGCTCGATGCCGAGGTGGCCGCGGCCGATCCCGGCGTGACGATCGACGCGGCTGCCCAGCGGCTTGAGGCTGTCGTTCAGATGCCAGACGCGGACCCGGCCCGTCCCGACGGACCGCTCCAGGGCCTCCATCGTCTCATCGTACTCCGGTTTCGTTCCCAGCGGATACCCCGCCGCGAAAATATGGCAGGTGTCGACGCAAACTCCGATCCGGTCGGGTTCCGCGACGAGATCGACCAGACGCCCGAGGTGCTCGAACCGGTGCCCGAGGCAGGTCCCCTGCCCCGCCGTGGTCTCCAGCGCGATCTTCAGGGCAACGCCCCGGGTCCGGTCATGGACGGCATCCAGCCCGCGCGCGATCCGCGCCAGGCCCGCCTCCTCCCCCTGCCCCACGTGGGCCCCGGGGTGGAGGACGAGGTCGCCGATCCCGAGGGCCTCGCCCCGCTCGATCTCGACGACGAGCGAGGCGATCGACTTCTCCCAGAGGGCGTCGTCGGGGCTGCCCAGGTTGATGAGGTACGACGCATGCGCCACCGGGCTCGACACCCCGGTCCGGGCCAGGGCCGAGCGGAAGGCGGCGACGTGGGCGTCGGTCAGCGGCGCGGCCCGCCACTGGTTGTTGCTCTTGGTGAAGACCTGGACGGTCTCGAAGCCGATGGCGTGGGCGGCGTTGACGGCGCGGTCGTGACCGCCGGCCATCGACATGTGGGCCCCGAACATCCTGGGCATGCGGATTGATCTCCGTGCCGGGCGGGCCGGGCGAAACTGCCCATCCGGCTCCTTGCCGGTCCGCTCGGCGTGTCCTTATAATGAAGGCCGGCACGGCGTCAAGGACGGTTCGAAGGGCCCGGAGGGATCGGTCATGGGATGGATCATTTGGGGCGGCATCCTCCCGACTTGCCTGGTCTCCGCCTACCTGATCGTCCGCAGGCCGCTCCGCCAGGTCGTCGAGGAATTGCACGTCGACCAGGCCCGTCTCCTCTTCCGCCGGCGCCGCGAGTGGCTCGAAGCTCGGTTCCTCACCTCGCTCGGCCAGCTCGACCCGATCGAGCGGCTGCGATGGGAGGAGGCCCGCTGGCACGACCAGGTCCACTGGGCCCGCGACAACCAGACCCGCCGGCTCCTCGCCTTGGTCGAGATCCACTTCGAGCCCGATCCCTTCGACGAGGCCTCCGAGCCGATCGCTCGCCACGCTACCGCCCTCTTCGAATATCGCAAGGGGCGATGGTTCGCCGACGGGAAGCGGCTCGACGCCACCCGCCCCGACGAGGCCTTCCTCCGCCACGGCCGGTTCGAGCCGGTCGCGCGATCGAACCGGCGCGTCTGAAGACGGCCCGGGTCCGGCGGGCCCGCGATTCACTCGCGGATCTTCGCCTTCATGTCCGCCCGCCGCCGGATGTATTCCTCCAGCTCGAAATCGGCCGACCGGCAGAGTTCCAGGAGGGGCTTTTCGAGGCGTTCGACCTCGGCGCAGGCGTCGAGCAGCTTGGGGGCGACCTCGTGCGGGATCAGGCAGACCCCGTGCTTGTCGGCGTGGATCAGGTCGCCCGGCAGGATCTCGACGCCGGCCAGCCGGACCGGCTTGCCGAAATCGACCAGCCGGACGTAGGCGTGGCTGACGCAGGGGTTGAGGCCGAAGAGCGAGAAGCCGAGCGCGGCCACCTCGTCGAGGTCGCGCGGGCAGCCGTCGGTGATGTGGCCGACGCAGCCGAGCTTCTGATGGATCGTGGCGTTGACCTCGCCGAACTGCGCCCCCAGGCCGGCCGGGGTGTCAAGATCCTGGCCGACGGCGATCTTCGGTCCGGGCTGCGTCGCGACATAACGGAGGTAATCCGCGTTCAGGTCCGGCCCCTTCTCCGTCGGCGGGTCCGCCCGGGTGACGGAGGTCACGGCATAGCCCACGATCGGCCCGAGGTCGGGCGAGAGGCAGCGGATCTGGTGCGGCAAGAAGCCCAGGTGTCGGCCCCGGAGGTTGAAGACCTCGATCGCGTTGGCGATCGTCGGGGTGTTGTACTTCCGGAGGGCTTCGAGTTGATCGGCACTCAGCGGCGGCGTTGGCATGGACGGGTCGCTCCGGGGCGAAGGGTACGGGCAGGCCGGGTGGCTTCACCCTTCCTGCCCGTACGATAACGCCGCGAATCCCGGCGATCCAGTCTCGGGCCCGATCGAAGAGTCGCCAGGGTGTGCCCGGATTTTCTGGTGTCGCCACGCCGCTCCCCCACCCCAGCCCTCCCCCACCAGGGGGGAGGGGACCCGAGGGGGAGGTATCGCCTTGCGTGGCCGAGCCGCCACGACGGCCTCCCTCCCTCCTGGTAGGGGAGGGCTGGGGTGGGGGGTCGAGAACGTGGCAGCACCGGAATCCCCGATCACACCCAGTCGCCATCCGACTCGGCCGACCCGGTCAGTGGATCTTGATGTCGAACGGCAGGACGACGGCGACCGGCTCCTTGGCGAAGAGGCGTTGGAGGCCGGCGAGCCGGGCCAGGATGGGCCGGGCGGCGTCGGGCAGGGCGGCTCGGATCGCGGGGGCGAAGACGTCGCGGTCGTCGAGGGGGCCGACGAGGGCCTCGATGACCCCCTGGGCCTTGGGCAGGATCAGCAGCTCGGTGGCCTGCTCGCGGGGGATATTGGCCAGGTCCTTGGCGGCGGCGATGGCGTCGTCGAGGGTTCCCAGCTCGTCGACCAGGCCGAGCTTCTGGGCCTGGCGGCCGGTGTAGACGCGGCCCCCGGCGAGCTTCTCCAACTGCTCGAACGGCATCTTCCGCCCCTGGGCGGCCTTGGCGACGAACTGGCGGTAGGTGTCGTCCATGAGCCGCTTTATGGCGGCCCGCTCGGAGTCGCTGAAGGGGTGGTTGGTCGAGAAGATGGTGCCGTTCTTGCCCACGGTGACGGTGTCGGTCGCCACGCCCAGCTTCTCCATCAGCCCGGCCAGGACGAACTTGCCGCCGGTCACGCCGATCGACCCGGTCAGGGTGCCGGGCTCGGCGAAGATCCGGTCGGCACCCATGCTGATGTAGTAGCCGCCCGAGGCCGCGACGTCGGACATGCTGGCCACGATCGGCTTCTCGATCCGGACCACCTCGCGCCAGATCAGGTCGCTGGCCAGGGCGCTCCCGCCCGGGGAGTCGACCCGGAGCACGATCGCCTTGACGGTCTTGTCCTTCTCGGCATCGCGGAGGTGCTTGACCACCGTGTCGGAGCCCATCGTGGTATCGCCGAAGAGCGACGACTTCGACTTGCCGGTCTCGATCGCCCCCTGGGCGTAGATCAGCGCGATCTTCGCCGCGCCCGAATCGGCCTTCTTCGCCCCCTCGCCGGAGAGCATCTGGATCATCTTCATGAAGCCGGCGAACCCGCTGAGGTCGACCGTCTCCGACTTCTTGCCGTACTTCGGGTCGAGCTTGACCGCGGCGACGCCGATCGCCTTCGCGACCTCGGCCTCGATCTGGTCGGCGTAGCCGATCCGGTTGATCAGGCCCGCCGCCTTGGCCGCCGCCGGGTTGTACGGCCCGCCGTCGATGAGTGCCTTGGCGTCGTCCGCCGCGATCCCCTGCCGCTTGGCGATCGCCTCGGCCATCATGTCGTAGCTGTCGCCGAGCAGCTCGGTGATCTCCTTGCGGAACGCCGGGCTCATGCTCGTCCGGGTGAACGGCTCGCCGTACGACTTGAACTCGCCCACCTGCATCCAGTCGGCCGCCACGCCCAGCTTGTCGAACAGGGTCTTGTAGAAGGTGACCTCGGCGGCCAGGCCCTTGATCATCAGCCAGCCGCTCTCGGGCATCACGATCTCGTCGGCGGCCAAGGCGACCAGGTAGTCGGCGTTCTCGGCGCTCTCCAGGAAGGCATACGCCTTCTTGCCCGACTCGCGAAACCTGGCGATCGCCTGGCGGAGTTCATACCCCTTGGCCAGGCCGAGCGAGAGCCCGTGAATCCGGACGACCAGCCCCTTCACGTCGGGGTCGGCCTTCGCCTTGGCGATCCGCTCGACCACGCCCTTGAGGTTGTCCTTGATCGAGGCCCCGTCGAGCCCGACGGCCGCCGGCTCCTCGCCCAAGGCCCCCTTGAGCGTGAGGTCCATGACGATCGGCGTCGGCGCGGGCGACTTCGCCTCGGGCTTGTCGTCGGCGGCGAACACGGGCCCGGCCAGGCCGGCGAGGAGCGTGAGAGAAAAGGCGAGCGGGCGAATCATGGTGCGGATCACTCCCGAAGACCTGATGATTCCAATCGAGTGGGCAAGGACTTGATCCCTTCCCGGCGGATCTCCGCCCAATCTTCCGCCGTCATCTCCGTCGCTTCACCTTCGAGCGCCTCGCGTAACGACGCTTCGAGGTCGCGACGTGCCTCTCGTTCTCGTTCCAGGCGGATCAACGACTGGACATACCGGATGGCGTCTCCATGTCCATCTTTCGCGGCCTGGATCTCGATGAATTGCCGATCCGCCTCGCCAAGTTGTAGAGTAGAGGTCGTCATCCGGCCTCCCGCATCCGAAGACTCCGGGTGATGGGATTTCCGAATGGCAGTCTAGGCCGCCGGCGTCGGGGCTGTCAATCATCGGAGGGTCCGCCGCGAGTCGGCCCTTGATTCCTCGCCGTATTGTGGTAACTCTTAGAGATCCACCCCGTTTGGATGACCACGCGCTGTGACCGACGTCCCGAAGCCGAAGGCTCGCCGTCGTCCCGCCCCGGTGATAGGAGTCTGCCTCGATGTCGCAAGCCCCACGCCGTCATCTCCGCCTCGAGAACGTGGATGGGGTCACGGTCGTCAGCTTCGTGGACACGAAGATCGTGACCGATGAGAACATCCAGGAAGTGGGCGACCAGCTCTACAGCCTAGTCGAGGACGAGGGCCACAAGCAGCTCCTGCTCAACTTCGGCAACGTCCAGTACCTCTCCTCGGCCGCCCTGGGCAAGCTGATCAACCTCAAGAAGAAGGTGGGCGCGGTCAAGGGCAAGCTGAAGCTCTGCTGCATCCACCCCGACCTGCTCGAAGTGTTCCGGATCACCCGGCTCGACCAGGTCTTCGAGATCTATTCCGAAGAGCAGGCCGCGCTCGACAAGTTCTGATCGATCCCCTCCGATCGATCGGACCGCAGGCCGGGGCGGCGTGTCCCGCGTCGGAGACTGGCCGCCGCCGCACCCCGCCATGAGCGAACCTTCGTCGACGCCGATGATGCAGCAATATCGCGAGCTCAAGGCCCGCGATCCCGAGGCGCTCCTGCTGTTCCGGATGGGCGACTTCTATGAGATGTTCGGCGACGACGCCGAACGGGCCTCGGCGCTGCTGGGCTTGGCCGTCGCCACCCGCGACAAGGACAAGGGCCCCAACGCGACGAAGATGGCCGGGTTCCCCCACCCGGCCCTCGAATCGTACCTGGCCAAGCTGGTCCAGGCCGGGGTCCGCGCCGCGGTCTGCGAGCAGGTCGAAGACCCGCGGTTCGCCAGAGGGATCGTCAAGCGTGAGATCGTCCGGGTCGTCACGCCGGGCACGCTGACCGAGGACGCCTTCCTCGACCCGAAGGAGGCGAACTACCTGGCGGCGATCGTCGAGGTCCGCGGCAAGCTCGGCCTGGCCTGGGTCGAGCTGTCGACCGGCCGGTTCTCGCTGACGTGCGTCTCGCGGACCGAGCTGGTCGACGAGATCGCCCGGCTCAACCCGTCCGAGGCGCTCGTCTCCGAGACCTCGCTGGACGCCCCGTGGGCCCGCGCCCTCGGGGTCGGCTCGGGCCTGGCGATCACCTCGCGGCCGTCGTGGGACTTCGTGGCCGAGCAGGCGCGGAAGGTCCTCAACGAGCAGTTCGGCACGACCACGCTGGCCGGCTTCGGCGTCGAGGACGATTGCCCCGAGGTCCAGGCCGCCGGGGCGCTCGTCGCCTACCTCCGCGACACCCAGAAGACCGCGATCGGCCACATTGCCCGGCTCATCCCCTACCACCGCAAGGACGTCCTGGCGCTCGACGAGATGACCCGACGGAGCCTGGAGCTGACCCGGACCCTCCGCGACGGCCGCCGCGAAGGGTCGCTGCTCCAGGCGATCGACCGGACCTGCACGCCGATGGGGGCCCGGCTCCTGGCCGAGTGGCTGACCTCGCCCTTGACCGCGCTGGCCCCGATCGTCGACCGCCACGACGCCGTCGCCGAGCTCGTCCGCGACGCCCCGCTCCGCGCCGACCTCCGCACGGCGATGGGGGACGCGAGCGACCTCGAACGCCTGGCCGCCCGGGTCGGGACCGGCCGGGCCTCGCCGCGCGACCTCGTCTGCCTGGCCCGGACGCTGGCCCTCCTGCCCCGGATCAAGGCCCGGCTCACCGCGAGGGCCTCGAAACGCCTGGCCGACCTCGAAGCCGGGATCGAACTCTGCCCCGAGATCCGCTCCTCGATCGAGGCCGCCCTCGTCGACGACCCACCCCTCGCGCTCAAGGAAGGCGGCCTGATCCGCGACGGCTACCACGCTGACCTCGACGAGCAGCGCGAGCTGGCCCGGGGCGGGAAGACCTGGATCGTCAAGTACCAGGCCGAGCAGATCCGCCGGACCGGGATCAACGGCCTCAAGGTCGGCTTCAACAAGGTCTTCGGCTACTACATCGAGATCTCGCACGCCCAGAGCAACCAGGGCTCGCGAATCCCCGCCGACTTCATCCGCAAGCAGACCGTCAAGAACGCCGAGCGGTACATCACGCCCGAGCTGAAAGAGTACGAGGACAAGGTCCGCAACGCCGAGGAGCGCGCCTTCGCCCTCGAATACGAGCTGTTCTCGACCCTCCGCGACCGCGTGGCCGCCGACGCCCCCCGGCTGATCCAGGCCGGCGCCGTCCTGGCGCAAATCGACGTCCTCTGCGGCCTGGCCGAGCTGGCCGCGCGGCAGGGGTATTGCCGCCCGGAGATGGTGGAGGAGCCGGTCCTGGAGATCGAGGCGGGGCGCCACCCCGTTCTCGACGTCCTCATGCCGCCCGGCGAGTTCGTGCCCAACGACCTCACGCTCGGCCCCGACGACGGCCAGATCCTCCTGATTACCGGCCCGAACATGGCGGGCAAGAGCACCTATATCCGCCAGGTGGCCCTGACGGCGATCCTGGCGCAGATGGGCGGGTTCGTCCCGGCGCGGAGGGCCCGGATCGGCGCCGTCGACCGCCTCTTCGCCCGCGTCGGCGCGACCGACGAACTGGGCCGGGGCCAGAGCACGTTCATGGTCGAGATGACCGAGACGGCCAACATCCTCAACAATGCGACCGGCCGGAGCCTGATCATCCTCGACGAGATCGGCCGGGGGACCAGCACGTTCGACGGGATCTCGCTCGCCTGGGCGATCGCCGAGCACCTCCACGACCACGTCGGCGCCCGGACCCTCTTCGCCACCCACTACCACGAGCTGGTCGACCTCGAAAAGACGAAGCCAAGGCTCCGCAACGCCAACGTCGCCGTCCGCGAGCATCAGGGCGAGATCGTCTTCCTCCACCGGATCGTCGCCGGGGGCGCCGACCAGAGCTACGGGATTCACGTCGCCCGCCTGGCCGGCGTCCCCGCGTCGGTCCTGGACCGTTCCCGCGAGATCCTCGCCTTCCTCGAAAAGCAGCACGTGCCCGAGTCCGCCCCCGGCCCGGTCCCGAAGGTCAAGACCGGCCGGGCCTTGCAGAACAGCCTCTTCGCCGCGCTGCCCGACCCCCTCCTCGACGAGTTGAGGAAGGTCGACCCCGTCGGCCTCGCCCCCGATCAGGCCCTCCACCTCCTCCGCCGGCTCCGCGAGCTGGTCGACTGACGCCCGATCGCTCTCGCGGGAGGTCGGGCCATGTGGCGGATGATCTTGCTGCTGGGTTCGAGTTGGACCCTCGCCGCGACCTCGACCGGGGCCTCCGGCCAGCCAACCGCGGCCCGGCCCGGGGCCGGCACGACGTACATGGGCGTCTTCTGGTACGACCGGGCCCGGCCGACGACCACTCTCCGGCATCAGGTTTACGACATCGGGAAGGGTGAGTTCGACCGGGCGGCGGTCGACCGCTGGCTCGAACGGCTTCGGGTCTACCACCCCGATCACGGGGCCTATGTCCGGGAGATCCGGACCGATGGCGAGCCGGGGGCGACCGAGCCCGAGCGTGTCGCGGCGGCCCTCGTCCGCGAGCATCAGCGATGGGAGGCGGTGAACCGTCGCGACAATGCGGCGACGATCCCGAGGTTCACCTTCCCCCCGCCGGACCGGGCCTCGCCCGCCCGGCCCGGCGCCCGCCCTCTGGACGGAGGGCGGGGTATCCCCGGCGCCGGCGGGTCCTCGAGCGTCCCATCCTCCCCGTTCCCTTATCCCAATCGTCCTCGACCGCCTTGAGGCCTCGCGAGGGGACGACGAAGACCTGGGGCGCGGCGGCGTCGATCCGGGTCCGGAGCCAGGCGACCTGACGGTTGTTGTGGGTCCGGCCGAGCTCGCAGGCGGCCTCGTCGAGGATCTTGCGGATTCGCGGCAGGTCGGGCATCGAGACGGCCGGGTCGGTGGCGACGACCCAGAGGAACTTGATCGAGCCGGACTCGACTTAGGGGCTTGAAACAAGTTAACCGTCCGGCGCTCTTGCCGGAATCTCTACGAACCATTTCTCCAGCGTCGTCAGGCGTCTGACCCCGGCCTCCAAAGCTCCCATCTCTTCCGGCTTCAGCCTCA
>JAABUX010003585.1_pt1 | contig 20439 bp, 16 predicted proteins | sample 5561851 | NCBI WGS metagenome assembly JAABUX01 (sample SAMN10711883, study PRJNA513361) | rock metagenome | isolation source: Antarctica rocks | place: Antarctica: Victoria Land, Richard Nunatak red sandstone | collected 2016-01-03 | reverse complement strand
CCTTCTACGTTTGGGGACCGACGCCGCCATCAGACTTCATCACTAACCACGAACTTGTCGGGTAGCCCAGCTTAATGGAGAAAGTGGACGTGCTGATCGCGGGCGCCGGGCCGGTCGGCCTGTCGCTGGCGATCGAACTGGGGCAGCGCGGCATCCGCTGCCTGGCCGTGGAACGGAACGACCGCGTAGGCTACAGCCCGCGCGCCAAGACCACCAACGTGCGCACGCGGGAGCACCTGCGGCGCTGGGGCATCGCCGACACCTTGCGCCAGGCGTCGCCAATCCCGCCGGACTACCCGCCCAACGTGGTGTTCGCCACCCGCATGAATGGCTCCTTGCTGAGCCGGTTCGAAAATGCCTTCAACGGCAGCCGCGTCCGCAACGAGCTGTATTCGGAGGAGGCGCAGTGGGTGCCGCAGTACACCCTTGAGGAGGTGCTGCGCGCCGAGGCCACCTCGTTGCCCGGGGTGGAGGTCGCCTTCGACACCGAGCTGCACGGCATCGAGCAGCACGAGGACGGCGTGACCGCCGACGCGGTCAACCTGAAGTCCGGCGTCGTAAGGCAAGTCCGCAGCCAGTACCTGGTGGGCGCCGATGGTGGCCGCAGCTTCGTGCGGCAGCACCTTGGGATCGCCATGGCCGGGGAAAGCGGGGTCGCCAAGAACTACAGCATCATCTTCCGCGCGCCCGACCTGGCTGCCCGGCACCCGCACGGCCCCGCTATCATGTACTGGATGGTCAACGCCGACGTGCCTGGCCTGCTCGGCCCGATGGACGAGCATGGGCTGTGGTTCTTCATGGCGACCAAGCTGGCCAACGACGTGGACCCGGCCAGCGTCGATCCGGTCGAGCTGGTCCGCCGCGGCACCGGCCTGATGGACCTGCCAGTGGAGGTGATCCATGCCGACCCTTGGGTGGCGCACAGCCTGATCGCCGACACCTACTCGCGCGGCCGCATCTTCCTGGCCGGGGACGCCTGCCACCTCCACCCGCCGTTCGGCGGCTTCGGCATGAACATGGGCATCGGCGACGCCGTGGACCTCGGCTGGAAGCTGGCGGCCCGGTTGCAGGGCTGGGGCGGGGCACGGCTGCTGGACAGCTACGAGCCGGAACGGCGCCCCGTCCATGAGCGCACGATCCGCGAGTCCGTCGTCAACTACTCGGTCGTCGGCAACCAGCTCGTCCGCCCGGCCCTGGAAGAGCCAGGGCCGGAGGGCGAAGCGGCCCGGCGCGAGGTGGGCGCGGTGATCCAGGCCACGAAGGGCCGGGAGTTCTACACGCTCGGCCTGGTGCTGGGCGCACGCTACGATGGATCGCCGGTGATGGTCCCGGACGGCGCCCAGCCGCCACCGGAGCATTTCTCCGAGTATGTGCCCTCTGCCGTCCCCGGCAGCCTGGCGCCGCACGCCTGGCTGGCGGACGGGTCATCCTTGTACGACCACTTCGGCCCGGGGCTGACCCTTCTGGTGCTGGATGGCGCTGATGGCGTGGATGCGATGGCTGAGGAGGCCAACCGCCGCGGCATCCCCTTCAAGGTCGCAGTCCAGGCCGAGCATGGCCTGCGGGACCGCTACGGCGCGCGCTTCGCCCTAATCCGCCCGGACCAGTACGTGGCCTGGCGCGGCGACACGCTGCCGGACCCCGGACCCCTGCTGGAGCGCGTCACCGGTCACGCCTGAGCCTGGCCACGCCGAACAAAGAATACCAAACGGGAGAGAGACATGCTCAAGGGGGCGCTACGCCTGCTCACCGCCGCGGTGCTGGTGGCGGGATCGTCCTGGGCCGCCCGCGCCCAGGGGCCGGCCCAGCCGCCGGTCCAGCCCATCGAGTTGAAGGTCTCGCACTACCTGCCGCCCAACCACACGGTGCAGAAGGTGCTGGAGGACTGGAACACGGAGCTTGAGGCGCGGTCGGGCGGGCGGCTCAAGCTGCGGCTGTATCCCGCAGCGCAGCTTGGCCCGGTGCAGCGGCAGTTCGACCTGGCGCGCAACGGCCAGGCCGACATGGCGGTGGGCCTGACCGGGGCGACGCCGGGCCGCTATCCGATGACGGAACTGGCCAGCCTGCCCTTCGTGGAACCCGGGGCCGGCGGCACCAGCGCCATAATGTCCCGGCGGCTGACGGAGCTGGCGCCCAAGTACCTGCAGCCGGAGTTCGCGGGCCTGCGGGTGCTGTGGGTCGGCGTGCAGCCGCTCAGCAGCTTCTTCACCGCACGCAAGGAGATCGGCGCGGTCTCGGCGTTGCGCGGCCTCAAGATACGCTTCCAGGGGGAGCAGCACGCCAAGGTGCTGCGTACCCTGGGCGCCGTCCCGTTGCAGGTGCCGCCCGGAGAGATCGCGGACGGCATGTCCAAGGGCGTCATCGATGGCGCGGTGTTCAACTACGAGGCAGCCGAGAGCTTCGGCCTGATGTCCGTCACGCAGCATGTGATGGAGCCGCCCTTCTTCACTTCGACGCTGGTGCTGGTGATGAATCAGGCGAAGTACGACGGCTTGCCGCCGGACTTGCGCGCCATCCTGGACGAGACGACCGGCCCGGCGGCGGCTGAGCGGTTCGGCGCGAGCTGGGACGTGGCGCAGCAGCACGGCCGGGATGCGATGCTGGCCGCCAAGGTCGGCATCAACACCCTGCCGCCAGAGGAGATGGACAAGCTGCGGACGGCCTTGCAGCCGCTGGTCGCGGAGGCGGCGTCCGCGCTGGACAAGGCGGGCAAGCCCGGCTCGCAGTTGCTAACGGACTACATCCATTGACCCTGCGCGCGCGGGTGAGATAGCGGTGCGGGTCGTCCAGCGCGTCGCCGCCGTGCAGTTGGGCGCGGCGATGCTGGCCCTGACCGTGATGGGGTCGGTGACGGTGGCGGACGTGGTGCTGAAATACCTGTTCAGCCGTCCCATCGCCGGCGCCTACGACCTGGTCGAGAGCCTGTTGCCGGTCGTGGTGTTCAACGGGCTGCCGGCCACGCTGCTGCGCCGGCAGAACATCGCCATCGACCTGGTGGACCATCCGGCCGGCCCGCGCGGGACGCGGCTGCTGATCGCCGTGGCGGACCTGGTGATGGTGGCGATGCTCGGGCTGATCGCCTGGGCGATGGTCGCCCCTGCCCTGCAAGCCCTGGAGTACGGCGACCGCAAGCTGGAGCTTGGCCTGCCGGTCTGGGTGGTCTGGGCCGGGGCACTGGTCGGGATGGCCGGGTCTATGCTGGCGGCATTGGCCGCGGCGGCCGCGGGACCGCCGGCGGGGGCGCAGCGGTGAGTCCCGGCCTTGTCGGCCTGGCCGGCATCATGGCGCTGTTCGCGCTGCTGCTGCTCCGCCTGCCGGTGTGGGCGGCGCTCAGCCTGGTGGGCCTCGTCGGCAATGCCGCCCTGTCGGGCTGGTCCAGCGCCTTCGCCACGCTGGGGCAGGCGCCGTTCGATACGGCATCGCTCTACACGCTGTCCGTGGTGCCGCTGTTCATCCTGACGGGCGGGGTGGCGGCAGGCACGGGGCTGTCGGCGGACTTGTTCCGTGCGGCGCAGGTCATGCTGTCGGGCCTGCGGGGCGGGCTGGCGGTGGCGACCATCGGCGCGTCGGCCTGCTTCGGCGCGGTCTGCGGCAGCAGCATCGCCACGGCGGCGACCATGACGCCGATCTCGCTGCGGGAGATGCGGACGGCAGGCTACTCGGACAGCCTGGCGACGGGGGCCATCGCCGCCGGGGGCACCTTGGGCATCCTGTTCCCGCCGTCCATCATCCTGGTGATCTACGGCGCCATCGCGCAGCAATCGGTGCCGAAGCTGTTCGCCGCCGGGCTGATCCCAGGGCTGCTGCTGACGCTGCTTTACATCCTGACGGCGCTGGTCGTCGCGGCCCGGCGCCCGCAGGACGCCCCGGCCGCGCCGGGCGCCGCGCTGGTGGACCGGGTGCGGGCGCTGCGCGGCCCCTGGCAGTTCCTGACGCTGTTCGTGGTCACCATCGGCGGCATCTACGCCGGGGTGTTCAGCCCCACCGAAGCCGCGTCCATCGGCGCGCTCGGCGCAATCCTGCTCGGCATCCTGGGCCGCCGGCTGCGGCTGCGGGAGCTGGTCAAGACGGTGGAGGGCGCGGTGGTCACGAGCGTCATGCTGTATGCCATCATCATCGGCGCCAACATCTTTGCCTACTTCATCGTGCAGACGCAGTTGCCGACGCTCCTGGCGGAGCAGGCACGGGCGCTGGCGCTGCCGGGCGGGGTGGTGATGGCGCTGGTGATCCTGGCCTACATCGGGATGGGCTGCTTCCTGGAGGCCATCGGCATGATCCTCATCACCGTGCCGGTGTTCCTGCCGCTGGTCGCCAGCTACGGCTACGACCCCGCCTGGTTCGCCATCGTCGTGGTGATCGTGGTCGAGGTCGGGCTGATCCACCCGCCGGTGGGCATGAACCTGTTCGTGGTGCAGGCGCAGGCGCCGGACATACGCACGATGACGATTTACCGCGGCATCGTCCCATTCCTGGCGGCGCCGTTCGTGTTGATCCTGCTGCTGTTCCTGTTCCCCGGCCTCGCGCTGTGGCTGCCGGGGCTGCTTTACGGTTGAGGGCGGACCACAGGCCGCCCAGGACGCGGTCTGACATTCAACTTGCAATACGAGCCGACATCGCAAGTCAGGATCGCCGGTAAGTGGCTCTGCCACATGGGCTTTCACGAGAAGCCGCATGCTGGCCCCACCAGAACGTCCGACTACCTTGCGGGACGTTCCGGCGGCAGATGGCCTCGTTGCATCGATCGCCATGCTACTGCCGCGGTGCCAGTGCCGCCGTCGCGAACAGCCCGGCAGCCCAATCGACGAAAATCCGCAGCCTCGTGCTCAGGTGCCGGTTGGGCGGATACACCACGTGCAGTGGAATGGTCGGCACGCTCCAATCCTGCAGCACGGACACCAGCCGGCCCGCCCTCACGTGTTCCTCCACCATGAAGTGCGGCGCCTGGATGATGCCATGCCCGGCCAGGCCCGCCACGAGGTAGGTCTCCGCCTCATTCACCGCTGCTTGGTAACGGCCCGCGACCTCCAGCCGCTCCCCTTTGCGGATGAACTCGAATGGCAGGTGCCGCCCGGTCCGCGCACTGAAGTAGGCGACCATGCAATGGCCGGCCTCCAGGGCCGATGGATGCGCCGGCATCCCATGCCGCTGCAGATAGGCCGGGGCGGCGGCGGTCGTCATATGCATCTCGCCGACACGCCGGGCAATCAGCGACAAGTCGCCAATCACGCCCGCCCGGATCACGCAGTCCACGTTCTCCGCAACCAGGTCCATCAGCCGGTCCGACGTGCCGATGTCGAGCTGGATCTCGGGATACCGCTCGAAGAACCCGCCCAGCGCCGGCAGGATGATCCTCTGCGCAATGGCGGCCGACACGTCGATGCGCAGGCGCCCCTTCGGCCGCGCCTGGGACGCGGTGATGCCCGCATCCATCTCGTCCAGGTCCGCCAACACCCGGACCGCCTGCTCGTAGTAAGCCGCCCCGTCCGACGTGACGGCCAGCCGCCGTGTGGTCCGGCTCAGCAGCTTGGTGCGCAGGTGCGCCTCCAGTTGCTGCACCAGCTTCGTGACGGTGGGCTTCGGCGTCCCAAGCGATGCAGCGGCTTGGGTGAAGCTGCCGGTCTCGACGATGCGGACGAAGGCGCGCAGGGCAGCAACCTGGTCGATAGCACCCTCCAACTGCGATTGTTCACGGACGTGAACAATGTAGTGCAGTTTTGCCGGTTTATGCCAGCGATGCCGCCCACCACTCTCTACCGTATAGCAACGTGGAGCAGGGCGCGGCCATGCACATCGTGCCTACCCTCGAGCGGATCGACATCGGCGGTGGCGCTGCTCCGGTCGTGGCGCAGGTTTACCGCCCCTCCGCCGCCCGCCCGGCCCCGCTCGTGCTGCACCTACGCGGCGGCGCCTTCCTGAACCTGTCGCCCGGCGCCGAGCGTCCGGTTGCGATGCTGCTCGCCGAGGCAGGGGCTGTCGTCGTGTCGGCCGATTATCCTGCCGGCGCCGGCTGCCCGTTCCCCGGCGCGGTCGAGGCCATGTACTCCCTGCTCTGGCGCCTGCATGACCGGCGGGCGCAGTGGGCGTGCCGCGCCGCGAAGCTGTTCGTCGCCGGCGAAGAGGCGGGCGGCAACCTGGCCGCCGCCCTGGCGCTCATGGCGCGTGACCGCCTCGGGCCGCCGTTGGCCGGGCAAATCCTGCTGTCACCGATGCTCGACGCCGGCATGGCGACCTGCTCCTACCGCGATGCGGCGGCCGGGCCGGTCGGATGCAAGTGGGCGGATGGCTGGCAGGCTTATCTCGGCACGCCGGACAAGGCCGCCCATCCCTACGCTGCGCCATCCTGCGGCTCCCGGCTGCACGGCCTGCCGCCGGCCCTGGTGCTGACGGCGCAGGACGATCTGATGCGGGACGAGAGCCTGTGCTACGCCCGGCGGCTGCAGGAGGCCGGGACGCCGGCGCAGGCCCGTACCCTGGACGCCGGAGGCTGGCCCGATGCGCTGGCCGGGCCGCCTGCGCCCTGGGCCGCCAAGGTCCGCGACGCCTTTGCCGACTTCTTCGCCGCCGTGTTGCCGGGCCTAGCGTCCGCGCCGCTTGTGATGGGAACCCAGCCATGATCGACTACAAACTCGCCGTCGCCGAACGCAGGACCTCCAGCCGCGGCTCCCGCCGCCTTGCCTGGATGGCCGGCATCGGGCTGGCCGCCGCAGTCGCCGCCGGCGTCGCCTGGCAGGTTCTGCCCCATGCCGCCGCCCAGGCCCCGGTCGCAGCCGCCGCCCCCGCCGCGATCCCCGTCTCGGTCGCGACGGTCGAGCAGCACGACACCGCCATCTGGAGCGACTTCTCCGGCCGGATCGAGGCCATAGGCCGCGTCGAGGTCCGCCCCCGCGCCGCCGGCGCCATCGTCGCCGCGCACTTCCGCGAGGGCGCGATGGTGCAGCAGAACGACCTGCTGTTCACCATCGACCCGGCCCCCTACGCCGCCGATGTCCAGCACGCCGACGCCCAGGTCGCCGCCGCCGTCGCCCGCCTGGCGCTCGCGGTCAAGGAACAGGGCCGCGCCCAGCAGCTCGTCGGCTCCGGCTTCACGCCGCAGCGCGACGTGGACCAGCGGGTGAACGAGGTCCACGCCGCCGAGGCCAACCTCCGCGCCACTCAGGCGGACCTGGCGACCGCCCGCCTCAACCTAGGCTACACCGAGGTCCGCGCCCCAATCGCCGGCCGCGTCGGCCGCATCGAGGTCACGGCCGGCAACCTGGTCCCCGCCGGCCCCACCGCCCCGGTGCTCACGACGCTGGTGTCGGTCAGCCCGATCTACGCCAGCTTCGAGGCGGATGAGCAGTCGCTGTCCCACGCCCTCGCCACCCTCCCCGGCGGCAGCGGCGACCTGGTGCAGGAGATCGGCCGCATCCCGGTCGAGATGGGCACGCTCGACACCGAGGGCACGCCGTTCCACGGCACGCTGCAACTGGTGGACAACGTCGTAGACGCCCGCAGCGGCACGGTCCGCGTGCGCGCGGCGTTCGACAACCCGGACGGCAAGCTGCGGCCGGGCCAGTTCGCCCGCCTGCGCCTCGGCCAGGCCCGCACCGAGCCGGCGCTGGCCATCGACGAGCGCGCCATCGGCACCGACCAGGACCGCCGCTTCGTGATGGTGGTCGGCGCCGACAACGTCGTCGCCTACCGCCAGGTCACGCTCGGCGCCACCGCCGACGGCCTGCGCCTGGTCACCTCGGGCCTCAAGCCCGGCGAGCGCATCGTCGTCAACGGCCTGCAGCGCGTCCGCCCCGGCGCGGTCGTCGCGCCGACCCAGGTCGCCATGAGCCAGCCGCCCAAGCTCGCCGCCCAATAGCGGCCCTCTACCCGTCCGGGAACACCGCCATGAACATCTCCAAGTTCTTCATCGACCGCCCGGTGTTTGCCGGCGTGCTCTCGGTCCTGATCTTTGTCTCCGGCCTGCTCGCCCTCGGCGCGCTGCCGATCTCCGAGTACCCGGAGGTCGTGCCGCCGCAGATCGTCGTCCGCGCCAACTACCCCGGCGCCAGCCCGAAGGTCATCGCCGAAACGGTCGCGACCCCCATCGAGGAGCAGATCAACGGCGTCGAGGGCATGCTCTACATGGGCAGCCAGGCGACCACCGACGGCCTGATGACGCTGACCGTCACCTTCAAGCTCGGCACCGACCCGGACAAGGCGCAGCAGCTCGTGCAGAACCGTGTCAGCCAGGCCGAGCCGCGGCTGCCCGACGTCGTCCGCACCTTGGGCATCACGACGATCAAAAGCTCGCCCGACCTGATGATGGTCGTGCACATCCTGTCGCCGAACAACAAGTACGACATCACCTACCTGCGCAACTACGCCTTGCTCAACGTGAAGGACCGCCTCGCCCGCATCTCCGGCGTCGGCGACGTGCAGCTGTTCGGCTCCGGCGACTACGCCATGCGCGTGTGGCTCGACCCGCAGAAGGTCGCCGAGCACGGCCTGTCCGCCAGCGACATTGTGGCCGAAATCCGCGCGCAGAACGTCCAGGCCGCGGCCGGCGTCATCGGCGCCTCGCCCAGCCTCCCCGGCCTCAGCGTGCAGGAATCCGTCAACGCCCAGGGCCGCCTGCAATCCCCGGAGGAGTTCGGCGACATCGTCGTGAAGACCGCCCCGGGCGGCGCCGTCACCCGGCTGCGCGACGTGGCGCGGATCGAGCTGGGTGCGGCCGACTACGCGCTCCGCTCGCTGCTGAACAACAAGTCCGCCGTCGCCGTCCCGGTGTTCCAGGCACCCGGATCGAACGCGATCCAGATCGCCGACGCCGTCCGCGCCACCATGGAGGAGATCAAGCAGAACATGCCCGAGGGCGTGGACTACGCCGTGGTCTATGACACGACGCAGTTCGTCCGCGCCTCGATCGAGGCGGTTGTGCACACCCTGCTCGAGGCCGTGGTGCTGGTGGTGATCGTCGTCGTGCTGTTCCTGCAGACCTGGCGGGCCTCGATCATTCCGCTGGTTGCCGTCCCCGTGTCCATCATCGGCACCTTCGGCGCGATGCACCTGTTCGGCTTCTCCATCAACGCCCTAAGCCTGTTCGGCCTGGTGCTCGCCATCGGTATCGTCGTGGACGACGCGATCGTCGTGGTCGAGAACGTCGAGCGCAACATCGAGCAGGGCCTTAGCCCGATCCAGGCCACCTACCGCGCGATGTCCGAGGTGTCCGGACCCATCGTCGCCATCGCCCTCGTGCTGGTCGCGGTGTTCGTGCCGCTGGCCTTCATCAGCGGGCTGACGGGCCAGTTCTACCGCCAGTTCGCGCTGACGATCGCCATCTCGACGGTGATCTCGGCGGTGAACTCGCTGACCCTCTCGCCGGCGCTGGCCGCCCTGTTGCTGCGCAGCCATGACGCGCCGAAGGACCTGCTGACCCGCGTGCTCGACCGCCTGCTGGGGTGGCTGTTCCGCGGCTTCAACCGCGGCTTCTCGGCCGGGTCGAACGCCTACAGCGGTGGCGTCTCCCGGGTTATCGGCCGCAAGTCGGTCATGATGGCCGTGTACCTGGGTCTGGTCGGCTTGGCGTTCGTACTGTTCCAGGCCGTGCCCGGCGGCTTCGTGCCGGCGCAGGACAAGCAGTACCTCGTCGGCTTCGCCCAGCTCCCCGACGGCGCCAGCCTCGACCGCTCGGAGGACGTCATCAAGCGGATGGGCGACATCGCCGGCAAGCAGCCGGGCGCCGTGAACAACATCGCCTTCCCCGGCCTGTCCATCAACGGCTTCACCAACAGCAGCAACTCCGGCATCGTCTTCGTGTCGCTCGCGGACTTCGACAAGCGCACCACGCCCAACCTGTCGGCGGGCGCCATCGCTGGGTCGCTCAACGGGCAGTTCGGCGCCATTCAGGATGCGTTCATCGCCGTATTCCCGCCGCCGCCCGTGCAGGGCCTGGGCACCATCGGCGGCTTCAAGCTGCAGGTCGAGGACCGCGCCGGCCTCGGCTACGCGGCGCTGAACGACGCCACCAACGCCTTCCTCGCCGCCGCCCGCAAGGCGCCCGAGCTGACCGGGATGTTCAGCGGCCTGCGCATCGACGTGCCGCAGCTTTACGCCGACATCGACCGCGTGCGCGCCCGCCAGTTGGGCGTCGCCGTGACGGACGTGTTCGACACCCTGCAGATCTACCTGGGCTCGCTGTATGTGAACGACTTCAACGCCTTTGGCCGCACCTACTCGGTGCGCGTCCAGGCCGACGCGCCGTTCCGCGCCCGCGCCGAAGACATCGGCCGGCTGAAGGTCCGCTCCACCTCCGGCGAGATGGTTCCGCTGGCTGCCGTGCTGCACATCAATAGCAGCTCCGGGCCGGAGCGGGCGATGCGCTACAACGGCTTCCTGACGGCTGACGTGAACGGCGCCGCCGCGCCGGGCTACTCGACCGGGCAGGCGCAGGACGTGGTCGCCCGCATCGCCAAGGCGACGCTGCCGAAGGGCTTCACCTACGAGTGGACGGACCTGACCTACCAGCAGATCATCGCCGGCAACTCCGGCGTGCTGATCTTCCCGCTGGCGATGCTGCTGGTGTTCCTGGTGCTCGCCGCGCAGTACGAGAGCCTGACCCTGCCGCTGGCGATCATCATGATCGTGCCGATGGGGCTGCTCGCCGCGATGGCCGGGGTTTGGCTCACACATGGCGACAACAACGTGTTCACCCAGATCGGCCTGATCGTCCTGGTGGGCCTGTCGGCGAAGAACGCCATCCTGATCGTGGAGTTCGCCCGCGAGCTGGAGTTCGCCGGCCGCACCCCGCTCGCCGCCGCGATCGAGGCCAGCCGGCTGCGCCTGCGCCCGATCCTGATGACGTCGATGGCGTTCATCATGGGCGTGCTGCCCCTGGTGCTGTCCACCGGCGCCGGGGCCGAGATGCGGCACGCGATGGGCGTTGCGGTGTTCTCCGGCATGATCGGCGTGACGGCGTTCGGGCTGTTCCTGACGCCGGTGTTCTACGTCGTCCTGCGCCGCCTGTCGGGTAACCGGCCGCTGAAGCAGCACGGCGCGGACCCGGTCATCGCGGCCCGGACGCCTGCGGAGGCGCACGTATAGCGCCGCCTCTGCGGGGCCGCCTGACACCAACGGCCGGAGACCCTGGACCTGTTCATCCCAGCGGCGCCCGTCATTGCGGGCCGGCTTCGGCGCGGCGATCCGGAGGCAGCCAGGGCCGCCCGGTGGCCCCTGGATCGCCGCACCGTAAGCGCGGCCCGCGATGACGGGGCATGAAGCAGGGCATATGGTCCAACCATGCTGCCCACGCGAACCGGCCCGATGGCGCGCGGCCTCCAAATTGTGGGTCAGCAACGGGTTTCGGCGCTGATCAGCATCACACCGCATCAAGGAGCCACAGTTCCTCTGGGTCCCACGCCTGCGCTGGCTTGCAATCATCCCGACTCCAGCGGGCAAGGGCATTCAGGCTGGCCAGGTCAGGACGTGCCCCGCGCCGCCCGCACGGTGATCGTGACCGGCCGTGAGACCACCGGCGGGTCATGCGGCACGTGGTTGGCGTCGCCCATCAGCAGTTGCAGCGTGTGCTTGCCGGGTGGCAGGTCGATGACGGTCTCGGTCTGGCCCAGGCCGAAGTGCAGGTGGTTGCGGTCGTTCGGGATCGGCTCGTTCATCGGCGGCACCGGCACATCGATCAGCAGGTGGTGGTGCCCGGTGTTGGCCTTGACCACCCCTGCAGGCGCCACGCCGAAATTGCGCGTGCCGAACCAGACCTTGAGGGGGCCGGACGGCACGACGGCGCCGTTGGCGGGGCTGCCGATATAGACGTAGGCATCCCGCGGCGCCGGGGTGCGATCCCCGGCGGGGGGCGGCGTCGACTGCGCCATCGCAGGGCCGGCCCCGATCATGCACGCAGCGGCAAGGGCCGCCTTGAGGCTGAAGCTGTCCATCCGCGGCGTCCTCATGCTGGTGCGGCCACCCGTGTGCAGCTACCGGGTGACGGTCACGGTGATCGGCTTGGAATACAGCGGCGGGTGGTGCGGCATGTGGTTCTCGTCCCCGAGCAGCAACTGCAGGGTGTGCCGGCCCGGCGGCAGATCGAGCCGGGCCTCGGTCTGGCCCAAGCCGAAGTGCAGGTGGTTGCGGTCGTTCGGGATCGGCTCGTCGAGGTTGGGCAAGGGCGAGTCGATCAGGATGTGGTGGTGGCCGGTCCCGTCCTTGGCAACGCCCGCGGGGGCGATGCCCGCGCCGGACAATCCCATCCGCACCCAGAACGCGCCGTGGATGACTTGCCCGTCCTCCGGCCAGAGGATGTGAACCCGTGCGTCTTCAGGCATCGCGTGCTGCTGCGCCCGCACAGCGGCTGGCAGGGACATGAGCAGGCCGGCAGCCATGGCCGCCACGACGCAACCTCGATGCATTCGAACCCTACCCATAACGTTCCGTTCTGCAATCATGCAACCAAGGCGCCTCGGCATCCGGAAAGCAAGTGGCAAGCTCCGGCCGCCGCGTTGACAGTCGCCGCGCCACCAGTGCCGATGTTCGTTGCGCACCACGTGCGCACTAACCGGCATTGCGCCACACATGCGCTAATCGGCATTGCGCGCCACGCGAAAACCATTGGTGTAATAGCGGACAGGCGCGTCATACCGATTGCGGGCCGTGGGCGTGATGTCGTCGTGCGTGGACCGGAAGGACCCGCCGCGCAGCACGCGCTGGGAGCAGCCGCGAGCCTCCCGCGCCGTTCCATCCTGCGGTGCGCCCGCATAGGTCGGGAACCAGCAGTCCTGCACCCACTGCGCGACGCCGCCAGACATCCCGTACAGGCCAAGTGAGTTCGGCTGATAGGTCAACGCCGGCGCCGGCGCCCGCGGGTCCTGCGAGCCGCCGCAATCCGCGCAGTTCGCCAAGCCGGCGCCAAGCTGCTCGCCCCACGGGTAGCGTGTCGAGGACGTGCCGCGGGCCGCATATTCCCACTCGGCCTCGGTCGGCAGCCGGTAGGGGCGCCCGGCCGTGCGGGACAGCCAGGCGAGATACTGCTGGGCGTCGTCCCAGCTCACGTTGTGCAGCGGGGTCGTGTTCTCCGCCACGCTCATCCGCGGGGCCGGGCCGCATCCGCCACCGGCCTGGCAGGCGTTCCAGTCGGCGACGGTGACCGGCACTTGACCCATAACGAACGGCCGCACGGTGACGCGGTGCTGCGGCAAGGCGGCTGGGTCCTTCGCGCCGAGGCCCATGACGAAGCTGCCGCCGGGGATGCCGACCACCACGGGACAGGTTGGGCAGTCCCGTTCCCCGGACCTCGGCACTGCATCGGGCCCCGACGTTGCGTCAGGCCCCCGCGTTGCGTCAGGCTTTGGCGTTGCGTCAGGCTTTGGCGTTGCAGGAGAAGACGGCTTGGGGGCCTCAGGCTGCGGCGGCTGGACTGGCTGCTGCAGGGCCAACTGTTGCGCAGTGTCGGGGGTTGCGGGCGCTGGCTGGGGAGGCGCCGGCGAACGGTCGGCCCGCGCCGCGCCCGGCGCAGGCGGCTCGTCCCGGGGCGCGGCAAGCTCGCCGACCGGGGGGCGGTCGGGGTGGACGACGCTGATGGCCATGCTGCCCGGCACGCTGCCACCGCTGCCCTCAACCAGGATGTCGAACGTGCCGACTGGCCCGGTCCGGCCAGGCTCCGGCTTGTACGTCGCCCCGGCGATCCCGTCCGCAGCGAACGCGGCGCCGGGCTGCACCGGGCTGCCATCGACCTGGATTTCGCCATAACGCGGCAGGCCGGTAACACGGACCGTCAGCGGCTCTCCATCGGGCGACCTGGGTGCGCCGATGGCGAGCGGGGTCGGACCCGCAGTGTCGCCGACCTCCAGCGCCGCCATCGGGCCGAGCACTGGCGGCCGGCTGGGCGGACGCGGATGGAGGTAGAACGGCTCGGCGCCGACCGAGCCGAACACGGAAGGCTCCTGCCGCCCGTTCGTCGCCTTGAGCACGCCCTCGCGCACGTTGCGGAGGAACAGGCCCAGCTCCAGGCCGGGCGTGGCGAGGTTCGCCTGCAGCGCGGCCGCGAAGGGGCTGTGCTCGCCGGCGCCGTCCTCGGCCACCTGGTCCGCCTTGGCCGCCATGACGACAAGGGTGTTGCGGGGAACGTTGTCCACCCGCGCCAGGCCGGATGCCGTGGCGTCGCGCCCGGCAAGGGTCATGGACCGGGACATGCGTTCGACGAAGGGGTTGTTGCGGCAGGCGTCGAGCATGACGACCGCACGCTTGGCGGCCTGCGACACCTCGCCCATCAGCAGCTCGAGCGGGATGGCTTCGTACAGCAGGTCGCGCTCCCGCTCGAGCCGGGTGTCCGCCGGCAGCAGGTAGTTCTCGCGCCCGACCTGCACGCCATGACCGGCGTAGAACACCAGCGCCACATCGGATTGCTGCGCCTTGATGCCAAAGGCCCGGATGGCGTGCGCCAGGGTGCGGTAGTCGGGGTCGTAGATTTCCTCGACGTCGAAGGCCAGCGAGCGGAGGGCCTCGCCGACGAACCGTGCGTCCTTGACCGGGTTCGCCAGCTTCGGTGCGGCTTGGTAGTTGCCGATGCCGATCACGAGCGCGATGCGGCGCTCCACGGCAGGCTGCGCTGCTGCGGGGCCGACCAGGTGGAACGCCAGGACCAGGACCGCGGCGTGAAGGAGCCGGATAGTCCAACCAACCCTTCCGGGGCTGTATCGGACACCGGCAGGCTTAGCTTGAAACGATGCCGCTATCATCAATGTCAGAACCCGACGGCGTGCCGCCTCCTCCTGTCCGCTAGGGATGGAGATACGCGCTCCAGCTTCTGTCGGCAACGTAATGTTGCTGATCGTCAACGCCCAGGCATCCAGGGTGATCGCATATGGCGTGACGACGCCGCCGGCTCCCTCTCTCTCCGGAAAAGGGCCGGGGTGAGGGAGGCGACAAGGGCCTGATCTGCCCGCTTCAAGGACGAAACCTGCTCCCAAGCACCTCCGGCCCACAACGTTCTGCCAAAGTCACGTCGACGTTCGTTACTTTTCCGGTGCAATCTTCGCGGGGGCACGGACAGCGAAGATGCAACCGCAGACACCCAGGCGAACGCAAACGAGGCGGCTGCTGATTGCCGGATGGGCGATGCTCCTGCCAGGCGCGGTCTGGGCCCAGGGCGTCCCGCCGCTGCCGCCGGCCCTGATCGTGCCGCAAGGCTCCCCCCTCGACCGGGACCGCCTGCCAAGGCTGCCCCCGACCGCGCCCGGCCTGCCGCAGCCCGCGCCGCCGCCCGCCGCCGAGTTCGCGCCGGGCCAGACGGTGACGGTCGGCAGCGCGGCCGTCACAGGCTCCAGCGTCTTCGCGCCGGCCGACCTCGCCGCCGTCACCGCCGGCCTGACCGGACCCGCCGTGCCGCTCTCACGCATCGAGCAGGCCTGCCAGGACCTCCTGGCCCGCACCCGCCCGCGCCAGCCGCTGAACGGCGTGATCGTCGCCATCCCCGCCGTCGAGGTCGCGGGCGCCCCGGCGGCGCTGCGGCGGGCACATGCACAGGCCATCCGCGACCGCATCGGCGAGCTGGACAGCCGGCTCGGCGCTCGGCTGCCGGTCTACATGCTGTTCACCAAGGCGGACCTGATTGCGGGCTTCACCGAGTTCTTCGACGACCTGGATGCGGAGCGGCGCGGCCAGGTCTGGGGCACCACGTTCCTCTTGCCGCCCCGTGGGGGGGCACATGGCGGGGCGCCCACGCTGGACACGCAGGCCGCATTCGCCGGGTTGGTGGCGCGGCTGGACACCCACGTCGCGGGCCGCCTGCAGGCCGAGCGCAGCCCGGAGCGGCGGGTGCTGATCGCCGGCTTCCCCACACAGGTCGCGAGCCTGGCCGAGCCGCTGGCGACGTTCGTCACCGAGGCGTTCGGCGGCTCCAAGCTGCGGCCGGCGCCGCTGCTGCGCGGCTTCTACCTAGCGTCGGGCACGCAGGAGGGGACGCCGGTGGACCGGCTGACCGGGCTGCTGTCGCGGGCGTTCGGGGTGGACCAGCGCCGGGCGGCCAGCCTGCGTCCGGTGCGGGGGCGCAGCCTGTTCCTGCACCGCTTGCTGGCCGGGGTGCTGCCGGGGGAGGCGATGCTGGTGCGCGCCGGGCCGCAGGCGGTGCGGCGGGGGCGGGCGGCGCGGGCGGCAGGGCTTGGGGGGCGCTGCTGGCGACGCTTGCCGGGTGCGGGCTGGTGTGGCGGCTGCACACGGCGGCGGCGGCGGGCCAGGCGGCGATGCGGACGGCGCTGGCGGGCTACGCGCAGGACGCGGCGGGACGGCCGCTGGACCCGGTGGCGGATGCGGACCTGCTGGCGGTGCTGCCGCTGCTGGACCGGGCGCGGGAGCTGCCGTTCGGGGAGACGGCTGCGGCGCCGGGCCGTGGGCTGGGCCAGGCGGCGGAGATAGGGGCGGCGGAGATGGGGGCCGTGGCACGCTCCGTGTACCACCATGCGCTGGAGCGCGCGTTGCTGCCCCGGCTGGTGCGGCGCTTGGAGGGGCAGATCAAGGGCGCGCTGGACCGGCCGGCCTCCGCCTATCCCGACTTCACGTATCAGGCGACGCGGGTTTACCTGATGCTGGGCGGGGCGGGACCGCTGGACGCAGGACTGGTGCGGGAGTGGATGCGGCTCGATGGGGCGGCCCTGGGCGGCCCGGTGGCGGCGCGGGACCGGCTGGCCGGGCACCTGGACGCGCTGCTCGCGGACCCGCTGCCGGCGGTGGCGCTGGATGGGGCGCTGGTGGAGCGGGCACGGGCGACATTCGGGCAGGTGTCGCCGGGGGTACGGGTGTACGGCCGCATCCGGCAATCGGCCGCGGCGGAGCGGGCGCCGGCCTGGCGGCCCCGGGACGTGCTGGGGCCGCTGGGCGCTCCGCTGTTCGTGCGCGCATCGGGCAAGCCGCTGGACGAGGCGGTGCCGGGGTTCCTGACGGCGGCGGGCTTCCATGGCGTGCTGCTGCCGTCGCTGGGGCCAGCGATCCATGCGGTGGCCGCCGAAAGCTGGGTGCTGGGCGCCGGCACCGGCCTGGGCGACGACCCGGCGGCGCTGCTGGCGGTGGAGCGGGAGGCCGTCCGGCTGTACGAGGCGGAGTTCACGCGGGCCTGGGACGCGCTGCTGGCCGACCTGCAGGTGGTGCCGCTGCGAAGCGTGAGCCAGGCGGCGCAGGACTTGTTCGTCCTGCGGTCGCCGCAGTCGCCGATCCGGGCGCTGCTGACGGCGGTGGCGCGCCAGGTGTCATTGGCGGACGGGGCGCCCACGGCCGGGGCGGTCAGCTCCCTCTCGGCGCGCCTGCCCGGCCCGGCTGCGGACGGACGGCCCGGCGCTGCCGTCGCGGCGCACTACCGGGCGTTGCTGGACCTGGTGGGGGACGGCCCCGGTGCGCCGCTGGACCAGGCGCTGCGCTCGCTGACCGACGTGCAGCAGACGCTGTCGAAGCTGGCCGCCGCGCCCCTGGGAGCGTCGGTGCCGCCGCAGGGCGATCCGGCCGCGGCGCTGCTCGGCGATGCGAAACGCTGGGCTCCGCCGTTGGGACGGTGGTTGCAGGGGATCGCGAGCGACGCAGCCCTGTTGCAGGGCGCGCCGGCCCACTGATGCCAACCGCCTTGCCCTGCCTTGGCCGGGGCGGGTCATGATGCCAGTTCCTGCTCGCCGCCCAGGTAGGCGTCGCGGATGCGCGGGTCGCGCGCCAGGGCGTCGGCCGGGCCATGCAGGATGATGCGGCCGGCCTGCAGCACGTAGGCATACTGGGCGATGCGCAGCGCCAGGCTGGCGTTCTGCTCCACCATGAATACCGTGACGCCGGTGGCCGCGACGGTGCGGACCAGCCCCAGCACGCGGTCCACATACAGGGGGGACAGGCCCATCGTCGGCTCGTCCATGCACAGCAGCCGCGGGCGGCCCATCAGCGCCCGGGCCATGGCGACCATCTGCTGCTCGCCGCCCGACAGGGTGCCGGCGCGGCTGCCCAGGCGCTCGCGCACGCGGGGGAACAGGTCCAGCATGCGGTCGAGGTCGGCGGCGACGGCGGGGCGGTCGGTGCGGGCATAGGCGCCCATCAGCAGGTTCTCCCGCACCGTCATGGCGGCGAACAGCCGCCGGGCCTCGGGGACGCTGCCGACGCCGCGGCGGATCACCGCCGGGGTGGGCAGGCCCGTGATGTCCTGGCCATCCAGCAGCACCCGGCCGGCGCGCGGGCGGTGCAGGCCCAGGATGACCTTAAGCGTCGTGGACTTGCCGCTGGCGTTGCCGCCGAGCAGGCATACCACCTGGCCGGGGCGCACCTGCAGGGTTAGGCCGAAATGCACCTGCACGGGGCCGTAGAAGGTGTCCACGGCCTCCAGGGCCAGCAGCGGCGTCACTCGGCGGCCTCGCCTAGGGCGCTGTGGCCGAGGTAGGCCTCGATCACGGCGGGGTCGGCGCGCACGGCGGCGGGCAGGCCCTCGGCAATCACCATGCCGTCGTCCATCGCCACCACGCGGTCGGATAGGCGCATTACCAGGTCCAGCTTGTGCTCGATCAGCAGGATCGATTGGCCGGCCGCTTTTAGCGCGGCGATGATGGCGGCCATCTCGCGGGTCTCGGTCTCGTTCATGCCGGCGGTCGGCTCGTCCAGCAGTAGCAGGCGCGGGCGGGCGGCCAGGGCACGGGCGATCTCGACGCGGCGGCGGTTGGCGTAGGACAGGGAGTAGGCCGGCTGGTCCAGGCGCGGGGTCAGCCGGTCGCCGAAGGTGGCGATGATGGCCTCTGCCTCGGCCCGCAGCGCCGCTTCCTCGCGCCGGACCGCGGGGGGGCGCAGCAGGGCCATCGCCAGCTCGGCCAGGCCGCCCAAGCGCATCGCGTCGAGCAGCGGGAGGCGCGGCTTGGCGGCGCGCAGGCGGTGGTGGGCGCCGATCAGCACGTTGTCCCGCACGGACAGGGTGGCGAATACCCGACCGTGCTGGAACGTGCGGGCCAGGCCCAGCTCGGCGATGCGCTCCGGCGGCAGGCCGGTGGTCGGCGTGCCGGCCAGCGCGATGCGGCCGGCGTCGGGGCGGTCCTGGCCGGCGATCAGGTTGAACAGCGTGGTCTTACCGGCGCCGTTCGGGCCGATGATCGACAGCAACTCGCCGTCCCGCACCTGCAGGCTCACGCCGCGCACCGCCCGGACCCCGCCGAAGCTGCGCGACACGCCGGCGACGTCGAGCAATGGTGGGGAGGGCGACAGCGGCGTCATGGCAACCGCCCTCCCCTCTGGCCCCTACGCAACGGCATGCGATCAGCCGGCGGTGTCCTGGTTTGACAGTCCTGCCTCTTTCGGCGCGCGGACCTTGTAGGTGCCGTTCCTTGCCGACCGCCAATCTCAAGCTGAGACGCACCCCAAGCCGGTCTGGCTCTCATCTGTGCGGGTCTCCGATGGTTTGCTTGGGCTCGGGCGGCGGGCGCCATTGGCCGGGGAGTGGCATGGGATGGCGCGGAGAGTGACGCGGGCTGGTGGCGACCCCAGCCGGCGTGTCAGCCGAGTCGTCCGTTGGGCCGGTGCCGGCGTGGGTGGGGCCGGTCGCGCGGGGGATGGCGGCCGGCCCTGGTGGGACGGGGTTGGTTGCGGCGTGCCGGGGGGTGATGGGCACGAGCGGTCCGGCGCCGGGCTGGCGGGCACGGCTGGGCGCGGCGGACCGGGCGCAGAGCTGTTCGAGGTCCTTGGGCGTGCGGCGCTTCCAGGGGTGGGTGCCAGACAGGGCGGCGAGGCCGAGGTCGCGGCAGATCTCGGTGATGATGTCGGCGACCGGGCGGCTGCTGATATCGTCGTCGAGGTCGGGGGCGTCGAGGCGGTCGTGCAGCTCGGCTGTCAGGGCCTCGGCGCTGGCGTTATCGGTATCGGCACCATCGGAAGCTGCATCATCAGAGGCGGGAGCGGTGCGCTGGATGACGTCCTCGACTTCGCGGAGGATGCGCTTGCGGGTGGCAGCGAGGTGCTGGGCCGGAGTCTTGGCGAACTGCACCGGTTCGGCGAGGCTGCGTACGAGGGCGATGCTACGGCGGACGGCGCGGGCGATCCGGTCGAAGGCAGCGGCTATGGCGATGGCAAGGTTTGGCGCCGGGGTTGGCGCGGGCTGCATCCCGGTGTCCTGCGGCGCGGCGTGGGCGGTGGCCTGCTGGTACAGGACGCGGGCGAGGCCGGCGCCCATGTCGATCAGATCGTGCAGGACATGGCGATAATATTGCACGTCTGCGGCGTGCTGGCCGGGGGCGTGCGGGCCGGGTTCTGTGTGAAGTGTGGCCGGAACTGGCTGGGTGGACATGAACGGAACAAGAACGTTGTTGGGTTGCGGGTGTCAAGGCCGGCGTGGGCGGGGCAATGTCTCGGTTTGAATGTCGAGTTCTGGTGGGAAGCAGCGCGTCAACTTTCGAGCCGACGGTCACCGGAAGCAAACCTCCGGCTTAAGGCGGATGTGGGCTCAAAGCAGGCAGGCGGCTTTGG
>JAABUX010003584.1_pt1 | contig 20444 bp, 19 predicted proteins | sample 5561851 | NCBI WGS metagenome assembly JAABUX01 (sample SAMN10711883, study PRJNA513361) | rock metagenome | isolation source: Antarctica rocks | place: Antarctica: Victoria Land, Richard Nunatak red sandstone | collected 2016-01-03 | reverse complement strand
CCAAAGACGCCATGGAGATCCAGCACGAGTGCAACAACAAGGGGACGCCGGTGCGTGCGGGGGGGACGTTCTTCATCGATCAGGGGATGCGGGTGGAAGTTATTAATAGCGCGTCGACTTGAGGGGTCTTTGGTGGGTTTCGTTGGGGTGGAAGGGCGGATGGAGAGGATTGGAAGGGTGCCTTGATCGCTTACCTTGGTCAAAAGACTGTGTTGCAGATTTTGGGGGCATGGAATACCTTGGGATCGTGTAAGAAAAGAGATAGTTTCCGTTTTTGTTTTCTGGAAAGGTAGCAATGATCCTCAGTTTTACCGCATATTCCCTCCTTTTATCACATCCCTCGAAATAATCAGAGCTACAACACACAACATATTTTATCCATACCAATCTATATCCAATTTATTCCATCGTTCGGCAGGAAGTCATACCCTTGGGAGCTAATTTTTTAAGGTTCAACGCTCACATCATTTGAGCCTGTAAGGTACTGTGTAAGTGCTACTTTGCCTAGAAGTTCAACCTCAATATGTTAGCTCCCGAGGGTATGACTTCCTGCCGAACGAAGGGATACCCCCATCACCCATCTCTATCCATCTCTCCACACTATATAATTCCAAATCCTCCATACCGTCCGTATGCATACTATACTATAGACGATAGCAATCCTCGTAACATATCATGCCGGAAACCGTAACCTCATCGCCTCATACCATTTCCACCTCCTAACCCTTGAGTATATTATACCTATAACGTACCCAACCATATTCATCTATCTATCTATAACAACTCCTCATCTCCTCTTATATCACATCATTTCCCTATACTATATCACCTCATATTATTTTTCAATACTATATTATATATGATCTCCTCGTATCAGATCATCTTCTCATCGCTATATATCATCTCCTCATCGCCTCATACCATTTCCTCCTCCTATCACTCGAATATACCATATTCACAACACATAACTTATAACACATAATATATTCAGGCACATCCATCTAGACACCCGCATCACTCTACTCACATCATCTCCTCACACATCTCCCCATCAATCCCCTCATCTGAACCCATGTCCCGGCAACTTTGGCCTCCGTCCCGCCTGTACCTTGGTAATAACCCCTGAAACGGATGTCTTGCCAGGATACGGGATACTTCTCATCTTCAATTCATACGATCTCGTCTCCGTATCTCCACTTCTCCTCGTATCATCCCACCGTCATGTTCTTATATAATCTCCTCATATCATTTCCCCATCGCCTCAACTCATACCACCACCTTCCATCGTCCAACCATCATACCTACCCCTTCCCCATAACCCCAATAACCCTACTCCCCAACTCTCCAACTCCCCAATCCCCTGTCCCTCTCCCCCCCCCCTCCCCTTCTCTCTAATCCCCCAATTTCCCAATTCCCTACTCCCCAATTCCCCAATCCAATCTCACAATTCACAATCCACAGACGAAACTCCAACCTTCCCAATCTTTTTCATCTCAGCGGCTTTGCATCTCACATCCCATCACATCCCATCACATCACATCACAAAGCTTTACCTACTTTCACGGCTAGATTAGGCTCAGCTAGGCTGGTAGGGAGGTAGGGAAGTAGGGAGTCATTTATGGGAAGGGGATGGGCTGTACTTGATCTAGGTAGATGAAGGGTCCTATGGGGAAGGGAGGGATTGGGAGGGGAGGGAAGGGGAGGGGATGGGATGTGGAGGAGATGCGGAGGAGATGCGGAATGGCTGTTTAGGATTTTGATGTGGAGGGGGATGGGTGGAAACATGTGCGCCGAGGGGGGATCCATGGAAGTGGGGATAGCGTTATATGGGGACAAGTCATGGGAGTAGGATACTTAGTTCGCGGGGATCTCTTTGGCATGTCGGCACGTGATGGCGTTGTGTTTTTTACCATGCATCTTGAGTGTGGCGTTCCATACTCGTTGTTTATTGGACTGGCAGCCACGAGCGTCACAAATTGAACAGCTGCATTGGAAGGGAAAGCCGAAGGGAAAGCCATAGACGTGACCGACTTTGATGCTATGTGAGGTGGGTATGTACTCCTAATCATCTACAGAGTCTAGCAAAGTCCATTCAGGTCTCGCGTCTTACTGTCACAAACGTAAGATTACTGTCTAAGCTGCACCGGCACCCTTCATAAATAGCTTCTCCCTCCTCATGAGCACGGAAAGCACAATCACAAGCGCACCGGCCGTCATACCTAGAATCCATACACGGCTCATGCTGTCGACGATGGCATGCAGGACATCGGCTTGCTTCTGCTTATCCAGACTCTTGATCAACTTTGAGCCCGCGCCTGCAATCGCAGCTTGGATATCTACGAGGGGCACGGCAGGCAGAAGGGCGCCAATGGACTTTGTAGCCTGATTCAAGAAGACGGTGTTGGCGATCGCCAGAGAGATGGTGGCGCCTCCGACTTGCGCACAAGTGATGAAGCCGATAGCGATTGGGATCTGCTCCGCGCCAACCTTCGCTTGCGCTACCGAGAAGGAAGCTTGGACGAAAGCGCCGGCGCCGATGCCGGCGAGGACGGTGTAGCCGTAGACGCTGGAAGTGGAGGTGGAGACCTTGATGGTGTAGAGGAGAGCTTCACCGATGAGAGTGAAGATGCCACCGAAGAGGAACCAAGGCGAGTAGTAGCCTGTGGCGGCCATGATGGCGCCGTTGGCGATACATGTGAAGACCATGACACATATATAAGGCAAAAGATGTACTCCAGCTGCAAGGGCGGACGAGTTGCGTACGAACTGGAAGAAGAGCGGGATGAAGTAGATCGGGATGAATGTCGCGGTGCTTGCGCAGGCGGTGGAGCCAAACAGTAAAAGCATGGTTCGTGACCTCAAGAATTGAAGAGGGAAAATGCGACGGTCTTCGGTGGTGAGGATGGTGAAAGTCTGTTGAAGTCCGAATAGGATGAAAAGAACACCTGATGCGACGAAGAGACCAATGATGCGTCCGCTGTTCCACGCATAGACGATACCCCCAAAGTTGATCGCCATCACACCTGATACGAAGGCGCCACAAACCAGGATAGCACCAGTATAATCAATTTCGGCGAAGCGTTTTCTTATCGTCACTCCCGGGCGCGGATCATAGCCAGGCAGATAGAAAAACCATGCAGGAGCGCCGACAGCTCCGATGCATAGATTGATATAGAATGCCCATCTCCATCCAGCACTGGAGTCTGTGAATGCACCGCCGACAATGGGTCCGAGTACCTGATGCACTATTAGCTGAGTCGCTTCCCCACTAATGTGATCCATCTTACAGTCCCGAGACCCCACGTGATACCAGTAAGGCCAATGTACATCGGCCTCTCATGCTCTGTCGTTGTGACTGACAGCAGGGTCATGACACCACAATACATACCCACACCTCCAAGTCCACACAGCGCTCGGCCGAAGATGAGTACATTCATCGTGTTGGCTGCACCGCAGATGGCTGATCCCACCTCGAAGAGGAAGACGTTGATGAGATAGAGGATCTTGGCATCAAATTGAGCATACATTTTCCCCCTGGATGTGTTGTCAACATGATTCTCAGTTTCTATATCATGTACACCAGATACTCACCAGACCAGGTTCGTCCCTGCCGCTGCCACCAAGAACGCAACTGATAGCCATGGAAGCTTGTTAACTTCACCAAACCTCTCTACGATAGCAGGCTGCACATCTGCAACGATTGTGTTGTCCAATGCGAAGAGAAAGGTCGACGCAAGGACGGAAGACACTACGAATGCCCATTTGATGCCATGGACTCTCCGCGGTGAGACTTCGGGCTCCGAAACAGCCACGCCTTTCTCCGCGAAGGCATCGTCATGGTCAGAGTTGCCTGAGGAAGATGGCAGTCGAGTATCGAGACCGGGCTTTGTGTTGTCACCAAGAACAGAAGGTACCGCCAGCGTCGATTGCTCATCAGACTTCAAGTCATGATCGTGGGTGACCATTTCCGGAGACCCGATCGATGCAAGATATTGAAAAATGTAAGAAGTAGAGCGAGTGATGTGCTGATATACCTGTGATCGCAATCAAGTGAAAGACTGAAAAGACGCACGGTCGAAAAGGATGAGATCAAGGGAACCACGAGTGTTTGTATATTAGGATTGATCGAACAGGCCAAATGGTAAACAAACCCACGCGAGTGAAAATCCTCCGACAATTCCCGACGCCATGGCGGCAGGATTTGTAAACCTTCTCCTGGCTTTCTAAGCAGACGAATCCTCATCTTACCTTTCATGTGGCATATGTGCACTATTCCAGTATATGATTGGCCAGGTCACAGCTCACGTCGGCGACTGGCCTGTGAGGATCCCCAAAAGGGGCGGACTATGGACAATCGCGCACTCCGCATCGGAGTCAAGGCGCACCTGGTTAACGCTTTGCGGCTTGATGGAGACGCAGGAACCGTCGTCAAATCTGGAGTGTCACAGCTGTCGGACGAAACTGTATCTGTCAATCATGGCTGCCTAAACTTTCTTTCATGCGCCTTCGTCCGACATTATGTTGTCGTCCGCTCGCTTAACGCACTTGTTGAAGGGTAAGTCCACAACAACACCGGAGGATGAGTCGAAAATCACAATATCAGAAAGACGTCACGATAGGAAAGTGCAGCCTGGCAGCCTATGAAGATTCGAGACTGAGCACGGCACAAGTCCTTCAAGTCCCCCATCACCATATCTAAATTGTGAGTCCAACATTGTGATTCCCGACTGCTCCCGCTTTGTTCTTTCTTCTTCGTTCTCTCCACCAATGCGATTCTCTCATCAAACTTAGTAGTATGGCATGTCCATACAAGATGTTGCCATATCGTCTCAACCGGAAGTCCGTCCGCTCGTACTCTAGCGCCCTAGCGCCCGCGCGGGTATAGAGCATCCAATCAAACAGCCGGAATGGGGCTGATCCTTTCAAATGTCATGAATATATCAACGGTTCTGCGATATATTCTAGGTAGGTAGACAGTCCAGTCTTTTCTCCACGATGTAGCACTACCTTCTTCCCGTCCGGGAGGATCAAATCCAGAGCCTAACTCAGAATATGGCAGAATCCGTGCATTGATCTTTGAATAGGATTACAGCACGAAACCCCCGCAAGCTCAAGAGAAGGATTCGCTCCCTGCATTAAACTAAGAACATGCTGGTCATCGTAAGGCCACCTTAACGGGTAACATATCCTCAAGACCCACATACAATATATATGTATGATCGATCCTCGCCATCAGTGGTCCTTATTACGGATTGATAATGAAAGCTTATATGTAGCCGTGGAGCCCAGTCCATGTGGACTCTTTCGGGTCATTGCACAGTTAACATACGATATTACTCCCCTCTCTACACAACATCACTAATGTACACGGCATGCTTGAACCTGCAGTCAGACGATGAGGTGTCAATCTATCTGAGCGTATTCTCAATATGGTGTCTCTTTCAGTCGCTGTCATTTGCAGAGCTGAGTATAGCAATGGCACAAATAACTCGATGACTTCATGATGTGGTATATCTACGGTCTAAGGGTTTGCGTCGTTTCCTTTGAAGATGACCTAGTAATAAAGGATGAAATAAGTCCTGCACCGACGACCTCGTCATTGAACACCAGCGCAATGCATCGTTGCTAGATTCCGAAAGAGCGGAAATACTACACACGGCCTCTCGATCAATTTAAAACGATGGTTTCTGTTGCAATTGACTAAGGAGAGGCATGAAGTTTTACGAGGCCGTCATGTACCAAGTTGCAACAGGCCTAGATCCCCTATTTTATATTCCCCCCTCCGGCACTTCTAACGCTCATTAGGTAGGAAAACAGTATAACCACTGCCTTGATGTCCACGCCCAGCCCCAGCAGACGCCAAGATACCATGAAGCACCGAGCCTGAGCCTTATGGCCCCAAGCCTTACACCCAGCCGTCAGCAAACACATATCTGACCCCGGTAAACTTCCGCGCCCTTCCCAGCACATTCCTCTAATCCCTGGTCAAAGTCATCGTAATCGCAATCACCCCTTATAGATATCCGCTGCCGCCCTCCCCACGCTAATCAGCTTCCACAGCCGTCTTGATAGAAATGCAACTACTGGCTTCCGTTCTGGTAGACACAGTGAAGCTATCGCTAAGGATCGATAGGATCTAAATCTTAGTGTAAATGTCCGCAGCGACGTCGGCGAGGATGATTTCAGTTTTGTTCTACCTTTCAAGGTAACTTAAACGGCGGTAGTGTCCCAGGCGGCGGTTTTGCCGTTTCGATGGATTAGAGCGGCGGTCGGGTCAAGCCCGACATCTCTTTCGGCAGAAGACCATCAGGACTGGTTTTGGCATGTTTGTGGGAGATCGTTGGGTTATAGTCTGGTCGCTCAATGGTGAAGAAGTGAGCGATATTGGTCGTTCTTGCACCTCTGCTACGATGAGCCTTGAGTCCGATCCTGGCTTGGGACAACGAATGCAATGCCATCAATGCGATTGAGCACTACCTAGCCCGGCGGCGACTAGCGGCGTGTAATAGTTCATTCCGCCGTGAAATCTATCGTGACAGGTGAGAATGACAACACACTCAGAATCGTGGAGTAATTCAAAGGATACGTGGTAGGGTTTGGTGTTCTTTCGAGAACACCGCAATGATTTTCTTATAGTGTCAGCTATGCAATGGTATAATTTCTTGACTGGTCGATACCCATCAAGTCATTGAATGAAATCAGCGCTGGATAAACTACTATGCCAACAAGTAAGTGCCTCGATAAAGGAAGTACAAGCTCGTCGTGAATAAGTGGATGACGTGTGCAATAAGCCAAGTCCTTGCTACACCCGACTTTACTCGCCTTGAATTTGTAGTTCAGCGACTAAGGGACTTGTTATTACTTCATTTGATACCCGCGAGAGTATGATTGGTAACGATCTAGCTCTAGTCCTTGGATTTTGGTGGTAGCGATGGAGTATAGACACGATGGGTTTTCCGAGAGGAGTTTTGGGTTGCAATAGAGGTGAATGTAGGGGTTATGGTGTTATCGGACTAAATGTGAGGCAAGAGAGGTAAGCATGGTTGGCAGTACGTCGTATGCGATTTGACCGCTTCCTTCTTTAACAGAGGAACGATGTCTGTAGCAAATCGAGAATGACTGGCTTCTAGATGCTGATATATTGCTTGAACAGCACCTTTGCAGTATCGCTATTATCTACCGTTGGTCGCTAATTAGATGGTGGATATCATGAGACTGGAATCGTTATTGAGACTGCCATCCGGCTGACTTTCGTCAAGGTTATCCATTCGAATCTGCTAGGCCAAGCCTCAGTATCCGATCAATGGTAGTATACATGCTTGAATATATCACTGGCCATAGGCCCACCCATGCCCCGCTCCTCCTGGCTACGGAGACGCCTCAGTCAACTCTCCGAGAAACCGATAATTTACGATTTTGCTGCACCAGCCTTGATGAGTATGATGTCGCCGTCCTATGTTCAGGTTAGCCATGCTCAACTCCAATTCCTTGGAAACCAACCATAACCACGTAGTCCTTCCCTTTCGTCATGACTTTCCCAGCTGCTTTGGTTTTTGCTTCATCTCCGTTTTCCCTCATGACATCGTAGTTGTACACTATGCACTGGATGAATGTCTTCTCGAAGTCTGCACAGCATTAGTTAATGACCTCCGGATCTAAATGCTGAAGTGTTGAGGAGAAGAGCATACCGCCGTGAATCACGCCTGCAGCCTGTGGCGCTTTTGTTCCATTTCGTATCGTCCATTGTCTCACTTCATCTTCTCCAGTGGTGAAGAAGCTTCCGAGGTTGAGCATTTGCCTCATCGTGGTGATGATTTTCGGCAAAGCCGATTTAGTTCCCAGCTTTTTGCATTCCTCCGCCACCTCTTCATCGCTCTCGAATCTTGTAAGCCGCTCCTCGAAAGAGACAGATAGAGGCAGTATAGGATCGCCTGCTGCATGCTCCTTCACCCATTCTGCAATCTTAGGGAGATGCTTGTTTTTTTGTCGAATATAGTCTTTCTCACTAAGATTGACCAGGTAAACTACTGGTTTTGCTGAAAGTAGGAATAGCGGATTTATGACTTCGACCTAGCAGAATGTCCCCATTAGCGCAATACATGGTTGATGTCTGGTGATGCAACTTTGGATGTGGGGTGTTTGTGTCAGAGTTGGCTTTCATCTCAACGCGAGCTCTACGTTATATATTGAGCCGCTCAACGAGCTGGGATTATGTCGAGCGTTATAGCTCTTGTTCATCATACAAAGGGTTAATTGCAGCATATGGAGCAATGCTTACTTCCTTAGGGGTCCAATTTTCTTTCCTCACGTCCTTGCCATCTTTTAACCAAGCTAGAATCTTCTCAATCGTAGCCTCCTCCTCTTTGAGCTTCTTCATTTCCAGACTTTGCCCACCACGACGAGTCTGCTTCTTGATGTTTTCCAATGCTTTCTCGGTGAATTCAATGTCCTTGATGCGAAGCTCTTCACTGATGATAGTCAGATCTCTGACGGGATCCACGTCTCCCTCGACATGTATGATCTCTGCGTCGTCAAAGGATCGAACCACCTGAAATATTGCATCCACAGCTCGAATATGGGAGAGGAAAGCGTTCCCAAGACCCGCGCCAGTTGAGGCACCTCTTGTCAAACCTGCAATATCGTACACTGTAAGATTGGCCGGTACCCGCGACTTTGGCTTATACTGCTCGCACAGCCAATCGTACCGTGCATCGGGTACGATGACGCGAGCTTCTTCTGGTTCTATTGTGGCATATGGGAAATTCTGTCGACAGCGATGTGAGCGAGATAACGTGGTAGACTGAGCCTGGCCGATGACTCACGGCTGGGTTTCCCAACGAGCATTTGGTGATTGCTTGGAACAAAGTGGATTTGCCAACATTAGCAAGGCCAACCTAGGGAGATCGTCAGCGGTTCATTTCCTTGGGCCATCGAAGACTGGAAGGTTGACACCAACGTACGATGCCACTCTTCAAGCTATTGCCGGGGCGCCCTAGGAGCACCTTCTTCTCCTCTTCCTTCTTCTTTGGAGCCATTCTGCGACGGAGTCGGGAGGATGAGGCGACAAAGCTACGTGAGGCTATGGCTTGTCGCGAAAAGGGGGAAAGGAGGCAAATGAATCGTGCAGTAGCCTTGAATAGAAGCGCGAAAGCAGACCCTGCTGCAGAGTGCTGGAACTGGCCAGCCGATGAAGTGAATAGGGGAAATCCTTGGATAGCTATCCTCGAGGTAGAGATGTGATAAGTGCGAGCTATGCCCCCTGCCGTCAATGGGCAGTGGTGTGGTCCTATGGAGCTTAGATGTTTTGTGTCGAAAGGAAGGCTCCTTGTGTGGGTCAGTGGATGAGATCTAATAGTAGGCGCTTCAGACGCCCAGGATGTTTAGAGCCAAGCGCTATCAGAGACGCGTGAACCGCCTGGGATCTGATTTGAGCCTCCAATGTCCACAAAGTGAGCATCTAAAACCGATCTTTGAGATTGCAACTATGCGATGTCACATTAGGCCCAACGGCGCCATCTCGTCTCTCTACCTCTACCTCTGATAATATGTTATGGCGCAAAAAAAGGATCGTTCGATACCACCACAGGCTGGTAGGCCCAAAGCCAATAGGCGCACTTCATCCAATGTCCGGAGAACTGAGATTATCATTAATGTCTACGATCTACTTCCCGTAAATCACCCCAGCCACTGCGAAGATAGACCAGTTAACAGTGATGTGCAATAGCCGGGCAAACTTGCTTCTACCCTATGGTTCTTCGGAAGTTCCCTCCTGCACACTGGCGTTGTCATACAAAGCTTGAACAGAGAATACGCCTTTGGAGGACATGATCGGCCCGGAACGTCCGGCGTATACTGGACGAAGCCGCTCACAGAACCACCAGGTGGGACGTTCCGCTGTGAACTGCTGCAAGGTTTTACATTCCGTCCAGAACACGACATCGAGCGCATCATAAAAGAGGTCTCAGCGGAGTTCCTGGGCCCTTCCTACAATCTTCTCTCCCAAAATTGCAACCACTTCACCAGCCATCTGTGCGAGAAGCTCATTGGAAGACCAGCGCCAAGCTGGCTGAACAGGGCTGCATCAATAGGCGTTGCGCTTCCGTGCGTGGTGCCCAGAGATTGGATCGCACCGCCAGACCATGACACGGCGGATGGAGAACTACTAGAAGAGGATGAGGAGGACGAGAGGACTTCAATGCTGCGACAGGAGTATCATCGGGGTTCTAGTTTTCGTGATAGCGTGGCGACTAGTGATGACGAAGGATGGGATAGCGATCGAGACCGGAAGGGTGGTAGTGGGAAGGGGAAGAGTGCTGTAAGAGATACCGCTGGGAGGGACCTACCTGCGAGTGAAAGGGCTCCATTGCCAAAGAGGCGGTGAGGTGTGTGATTTTGGGTATTCGATTTAGCGATGGTGTTAAAGGCACTTTTTGGGTGCAGCCAAGACTTTGACCATTTGGGTATCGTATTGTAGCAACAGCTGAATGTACACCTCATTTGTACACACTCCACAAATGTGCTCTCCCCTAGTCTCGCGTTTCACGGTGCTTCATCATAGCTCTTCTACTGCTCTACCCCAATCTTCTCGGCTTTGGACTCCTTGTTCCCCCAAACTTCAACCTCGTACTATCCATCACCTTCGATATTTTACTCCTCAGCGTCTTTCCCTCCGCTCCTAGCAGTATTTTCGTCACGGCTTCCCTCCCTGGCCCAAAGTCCCTTAGTACAACTTCTAGCTCCTTGATGGGTCCACCCTTTCCCGGATATTCCGGGTTCAATAGCCCCTGGTTGTGTATCCTTCCCATCACAAAAGTGCCTAACTGATATGCAGCATCGTATGTCCCCCGTTGTGCTTTCTTGAAGCCAATGTTGCCAGAGGAAAGGGAGATCAAAGGGTCACGGTTTCCACGTGTAAGCGTTATGTGGCAGTTGTGTCTCGTCGCGTAGATGCAGAGACGATGTGGTTTTGGGGGAGGCTTGTACGATAAGCTTGGAGATTGTTTATTTGACAAAGATGGCATGGTGTAGTCGCTAGAGGAGTTGTCTTCGGCGAGCTTGCCGGAGCTTGCAGTGATGGATCGCAGAGTAGGTAGGGCTGGAGCCTGTGCAAGCCGTTGCCGACAAGGAAGACATACTGAGCTCAGCAAAGGAATGTGGGGGATTGAGCGCTTCATCGCATGGACATAAATAGTGGTATACCTCGAGGTGGATTCTATGGAAACTTCCAATCGCTCGGCGCGAAGATAGATGCAGTTGACCGTAGAATAGCTTGGCACTAAAATACGTCCGCCGTTCATGGCTCGAGCATCCAATCTTTGCGCCTCCCAACCTGCACTTTGATTCTTTCCACCAGGTTGCGCTCTCGCGCCGTTCACAAGTCAGGGTATCGAAGCGCTCGGTCTTGCTTGCATATTTGAAGATCCCAGAGCATGAGATCGCTGCCGCGCCTACCGCAAAACGTCCGCGGTCTCACAGTCCGATGTTTCACTTCCTCCGCATTTCTACCAGCTGGGAGAACAGCATCCTATAGGCGGATACATCGAGAGCTCCATAACAGTCCCAGATCATCCCCTCTCCTACAGCCATCACGAATACTACTCTTACCCCAATACCAACACACACTCGACCAGCTGTCTAGAAGTGCTTTTTCTACCACATCCAGAGTGAATGCAATCAGCTTTCGAGACTTGAAGTTAGACAACAAAACAGAAGAGTCTCCAAAGAAGACACCAGACAACAATTCTGAAAGAACCTCTCCGAAAGAAGAAGATCCAGCAGAGAGAGCATACCAGGAAGCCAAGGGAGAAAGTGAGGCTAATAGGAGCAAACATGAGAAACAAAAGGAGAAGAGCGATGATCAGCGTAACGACAAGGACTCCGAAAAGGATAGAAATGAGCAGAAGAGCAATGAAGAGCCGCCCCCTCCGCCCCCACATGGTAATAAGTCGCCATGGCAGGTCTTTACCGAGACCCTGAGATCTGAATTTCAGGCGTCGAAAGAGTGGAACGAGTCCACAAAGCAGCTGGCTGCCTCCAAGAATCAGTTTACCGAGAATGAATCGGTGAAGCGTGCACGAGCAGCATATTCGAAAGCATCAGGTGCCGCTACCTCTAGCACCGCATCTGCCATCAAAGGCACCGGGAAGGTTCTAGGTCAAGGAGCTGCTTGGACATGGGATACTTCAGTCGTCAAAGGGGTGCGCACTGGTGTCAATGCTACAGCCTCAGGCATCGACAAGGTGACAAAGCCTGTACGCGAAACCAAGGCTTTCAAGAGCGTCAAAGATGTCATCGATGACGGGAGCAGTTCTAGATATGGTGGCTGGGTGGATAAAGAAGAACGGCGAAAGAAACGGGAATTAAGGGAACTCAATGAAGCTGGTCCGACCGGAAGGCGCGTTGAAAGGATGGAGGAAGATCCAAAGTAGGTCTCTGAAGCACCATAGAGTAAGCTCGGCTAACGTCGTCTCAGTGCAGGAACGAAAGTCACGCTTCATAAAGACTCCGCATTCTCAGAGTCGTGGCGGAATTTCAAGGATTCAAACAAGCTGATGCAGTCAATCTTCTCCCTTCAGTCCAGCTATAAGGAATCCGAAAATCCCCTCATCTCGACCGCTCGAAGTGTCACCGATAGGATCGCTGGTTTCTTTGCCGAGAATGAAACGGCCATGGTTATCAAAAAGTTCCGGGAGATGGATCCCGCATTTCAAGTTGAGCCTTTCCTCCGCGAGATGAGAGAGTACATCCTGCCAGAGGTCCTGGATGCCTACGTGAAAGGGGACACCCAAACCTTGAAGCTCTGGCTCTCGGCTGCCCAGTATCAAGTCTACGCTGCGTTGGCCCAGCAGTACAAAACCGCAGGCTTGAAGTCTGACGGACGCATCTTGGACATACGGCATGTAGATATTCTGTCAGCTCGAATATTGGAGAACGATATACCCGTTTTCATCATCACCTGTCGGACGCAAGAGGTTCATGTTTATAGGAACGCCAAGACGAATGACCTCGCCGCTGGTATGGAGGACAAGGTCCAGCTTGTCACTTATGCTATTGGAGTCACTCGGATTGCGGAGGATGTCAATAACCAAGAAACCCGGGGCTGGCGTCTGATCGAGCTTCAAAAGAGCGCGAGGGATTACATTTGATTGCCGGGGCAACAATTTTATTTGGAAGGATTCGTCTTGCAATTTAGCGTGCATCAAAAGCCGTCGTCTAATTGTACAATACCTTGTGGCATGACTGGATGTAGGAAAAGGGGTAGCAGAGCGTTCCACGAACGCAGGATTTCGGTCGCCACTCTCAACAGTATTACTTCTTTGTAAATCTTAACAAATACTTCTCAAGGTTCGAGGATCGACCTATGATGCATCTACTATCACAAATACATCACCTTCTGACCATCTTGGTCCTTATGGGAGGTGGGGAGGTGGGGAGGAGGGGAGATATCCTCATTGCGCTATGAGCACCTACGGTCGACCGTAGTTCTAGTCTACAGTGTTACTGACCTTGATTCCTACCTATCAACCCAAAGCTTGCCCATCTGAGTTGATTGTCATCCTCTATCAGTATCCTACGAGCCTGAGCCTTCGCGTCTCTCACTTACCATGCCTGCTACTGAACGTCGCCAATGAGACTGCAGCTGTGCTACGAACTCTCTACCTCGGCACCGCATTCTCAGGATACCGTCCGTCCTCAACAGCCTCTCATCATATGCTGCTTGAAGCTTCCCATGCAGCTGGCTTCCTGCAGCGCCCGACAAACGCAGTCTTTCCCATCATCCGCCTGATATCCACGTCGCCCACATGCCGAATGAATGCACTCCCTCAACCCATTCCTACGGGCCTTCTTCAAGAGCACTTTACCTGCTCAATGCAATCCAATCAACAATCATGTAAGCAGACACTTACTCTCGACATATCTGGCCGCACAACTGCATCGAACCGGAGTTCTCCGGCCTAACTTTGTCACAGATCCTCCTTGTCCCAACGACCGAATGCCTCCTTACAGGAAAAGACCGCGAGACCGGCTCCACATACACAGACTTAGCATTGTCGGAGGATTTCCTGGCTAGCCATGTCCTGCGGATTTCTGGAACGCCCGATCCTGCAAACGGCAATGTCCGAGATCATAAGGGTAAGGCAAAGCAATTCAATACGGTGAATGGGAAGACCATTGTGGTCAAAGAGTCCTTCGTTTATAGTAACAAAGGCAAGTCAGTTGCGATCGATGATGGCTAGGAGCTGCTTCTAAGATCTTGATCAGGGTTTCGGCATCTCAACCAGGCGCAACTGCTTACCGATCAGCTCTACTATCCTGACAACTTGGATGCACAACAATGGCTAATCTACTATGTTTCAAGGCCCCTTGTAGGCTCCTACGAGCAGATAAAGATCACTCCTGCTGTACTACCAACCATTCTCAATGGCATCAAGTCCTCGGGCGAATCTGCTGATGAAGCTGCGAAAGTGGAAAACATATCTGGGCCTTCTTCCAATACTGACAAAAAGGAGGTCAAAACGTTCAATGAGCTTCTCAACACCTTTCCCATGATCGCACGACAAATGCAGCCTGGCTTAGAGAGGGTATTCAAGGATTTTAGGCAAGAAATGCGTGACAGGCCACGCGTCCCATCAAAGGAAAACTCCAATCATATAAGAAGATCGTCAACAGCATCGTCGAAGTCTAATGGGTCAACCCATAGTAGATACTCCAATGGACATGCGACTGCATCTTCCGTGGTAACTACAAGCTCCGATGAGGAAGAAGACCACATGCGAAAGACACTGGAGACTGCAGTGACTGCGGCTATCGACCTTTTCCAGCAAGTTGACAAGCAGCAATTGTCGTTCCTTGGTGCTTCGACCGCTTTGACAGGTCCCACTGTTGAACGCCTCATAGAGCGCTATATCGCAGAGCAATTCCATGACTCGGTCTTATTTCCAGGACTTTGTAGCGGTAGGAGGTTGGCGGATCTTGAGCTCGAATCGCGCATCCATGATATGCAGCATATTGATATCGCGCAAGTTGGTATCGAGATAGACAATGGTCGAAAAGGAAAGGAGCACCTTATGAAAAGGATTGCCAAAGGGGTGGGAGAATTCCGATTGCTTGCGGTCGCCAGTAGCCCTCAGCAGATGCTTGACGTTCTGCTGAGAACACAGAAGCTTGTGACATCTGATCCAAATGCCCAGATCGATGCAAGGCCAAATGATCCACGAAAAGAAGGATCAGAGCAATCCGAAAAGCCAGCTTCAAGCATGACGATGAATGCAGATACGTTGGTATCCTTGCTCCTTGTGATTGTGATACGCTCTGGGGTACGGAATCTGCAAGCCAGGCTAGCTTACATGCGAAATTTCATCTTCGTTGACGACGTTGAACGTGGTGAATTAGGCTACGCTCTAAGCACATATGAAGCAGTGCTCTCATATCTGACATCCGATTCGGGAGGTCTCAGGAAAGCGAGCAAAAGGAACAGGCGATTGTGGCAGGCTACGAAGACTGGAGATGTAGCAGAGATCAAGGCTATCCTTGACCCTGGAGCTGATGAAGGTAGCAGGCTCCACGATAGTAAGAATGTCGTCGAAGAAGCTGTCCTTGATGAGGAACCCAGTCAAGCAGGGAGTCAGTATCCGGGCGAAGAGAATGACAGCCTCAGTTGGCACCGCTCAGACACACTTGATGAAGAGGGGTATAATTCAGAGGGGTCGACTCTCGCACACGTATTCCCCTTCCAGGTCGCATCTCCGCCTCGTAAAGGCAAGCGTGTGACTATGGATGTGCGAAGCTTTTCGAATGCTTCCGACTTTTCATTTGTCTCACGCACAACCACCCTCGACTCCAAAAGCAGTGCCATTGAGGGCGACACATCCATCGAGACACTGGCGCAGACTCAGGACATAGATGGCGACTCCATTCTTATGATGGCCGTGGAAGCACAACAGCCCAGAGCACTAGAATTCTTAGTATCACTAGAGGAATACTTTCCACAAAACTTTATTCTGCAAGACTCGAACAAGGACGGTACCACGCTACTCAGCGCTGCTGTACAAGCGGCCAACACTGAGCTCATCGAGATAATATTGCGATACATATGTGGGACAAGACAGAGGGCCGGTGTGGTAGAGTACATTGCAAGGCCTGATGATCGTGGACGAACTGCCGCACACTACTTCTTCAATGCACCATACTTGATACGAAGGTTTTACGACATCCTACCCTGGACGATGAAAGACAAGAACGGGCAAACACCATTACTGGCGCTATGCCGATCGTATGACCATCCTGACTATCTACATATGGTGAACGACTCACTACACTATGCGACCCAAGAGCAAGGCGATGGCCAGGCACTTCACCTAGACGACCATATCGACGCCAAGGGGAACACTCTTTTACATGTGGTAAACGAACCTTCTTTGGCTGTACGGATTCTGCGATATTGCGATTCTGATGCCAATGCTACAAACGACAAACACTTCACGCCCCTAATGGTAGCGAGCAAGTACGGACGGATGGATATGGTCAGAGCGCTCTTCGGGGACAAAAGGGTCGACATCTCGGCCAAGGAATCAAGAGGCATGACGGCAGTCGAGCTTGCTAAGGATGATGAAATTCGAAATCGCATAGACGACATGGTCCTTGTTTCCAATGTCCCTGCCGCAGATGGTCGGGTTACGGCTGTTGTTCGGTCGTTCTTTGTGGAAGACGCCACGATACGGCTAATCATCAAGTCAGCCGTCCGCAATGATAACGGAATGATAGGCGTCAGCACTTGTCGACGGTCACTGAGTGACTTTGAGAACCTAGCCAAGTGGCTGTCTGTGGAGCATCCTGCTTCATGGCTTCCAGCGATCTTCAATTTTCGATCTCCCTTTCTGATAGGTTCGCGACCATCCAGGGCTGTATTGCAAGATATTCAAGTCCGTCTGGATAAGTTCCTCAAGATTATGCTTGCACATTCCATATTCTCCACGCATGAATTACTGTGGGAGTTCATTCTCTTTCCGGAAATTCAGCCCGATATGATGGCAGAGCGTAGCAGGAAGAAGGCAGCGTTACGCAACGAGAACATTCGAGAGGACTATGAACCTATCGAGGATATTAGAGAGGTGTCAACATTCATCGAGCATGCGCGAGAGTCGATTCGGGGTGTCAATGATTCCACAAAGAGCGTACTCCGGAGAGTGAACAGCATCCGTGTTGGCTCGTCGAGTACGTCGTCCGTCGTGTTGCTTTGCCTCGCTAATAGAACTAGATTTCTCCATCGCCCTCGATCTCTGTGCAAAGTCTTTTGCAACATTGTCTTACCTACCAAATCCTCATATTACAGCTCTCCAACGATTTGCAGAAGGCACACATACAATGCCATCAGACCCTTACAGATTTTTTCATGAAGATGTGCAAGCGATCTCTTCCACGATCATGGCCATCCTGTCCTCTCTATCACGGCCCCACGCGTTGATCAATTCTTATGTTAGCATTCAAAAGGCTATCGATCGTCATGAATCTTCGTTACGACGTTCGGACCGCTGGCCTTTAGGCCTTCTAGACGAAACGCGGAAGGGTATTCACGCTGATGCTCGGGAACGCGCGGAGAGTAGTAGGCAAGAGCTCCGGACGGTGGCCTGCGATCTTCGATATACTCAGCAGACTGTGGCTGGAGAACTAGCAGGATGGCAAGAATTGCACGCGAAGCTGGGGAAGAGAGCTATTAGGTCTTTGGCTGAGAGGATGGTTGTACGGGAGAAGGACCGGTTGGAGGGGATGAAGAGGGCTGTAAGGGGAGTTGTTGAGCTAAAGAAGGTTTCAAGAGGTTGAGCTATGTTGGCAGGAGTGGGTTTGCGATCGTGATTGATCTATGATCTGTGCTTGGGATCTTGGAGCGGATCTTCCAACTGCATCTTGTGGGAGTTTTCGGTGTTTCTCTGTGGATGATACCCCCAATTTCGCTGGAATTCGCGGTTCCGGATCCGATTGGATGGAGCGCAATACCATGAATGATATATTGAATGCAACGTTCAGTCCCTTTCTAGCTTATGGAAATGAACAGGCACCTGAACAGAATTGGACTATGTCCTATTTATCGGACTCTACGAAGTGACGTATGCCATCGTCAGGTCCGAACGGACTTATTCATCATTGACGGCCGGTCATTCTCTTCGCCCTCTCAACACTTGAATTCGAATGCTTCCTCTCCTTGGACTCCCAAAGCTATTCTAATTAACACCTTTACACATCCCTGAAAAAAATGCAAATATCTCTCTCGATATCATCCCCTCTTCCTATCCTTTGCATGCTCGAAGCACTGCATTATATCCAGTCAAAACATCCCAGAAACCGTAATATACTCCGTCTCGTTATGTACGTACTGAGCTAGTATCTCTCCTCACCAAATCTATACTCTCACAGTGGTCACCTTGGACTCCGAGGTAGCAAATGTAAGGAAGAAAGTGTGCGACGCCGTCGGAGTCGCACTGCCAAAGGCTTACCATTGCATCAATTACTATAGGTCTTTCCAACCGTAATGGACGAAGCTGAGGTGGGGCATGATATTAGGGATTTGCCCGTTTGATGGACTTAGATATAGTTGACGACGAAGCTAGAAGATGTGGGACGTCCCATCACCCGGAAGTGAGTGGCTTGTCGTTCAAGGATCTGGACTAGGTTTTATGGATCTGTATATCATGATAAGCAGCAGCGCGAAGGCTAGAATATTTACAGGCAAATGAATCAGCATCGGCCATCACCAACGTGATCAAGTGAGAGGACGAAGTGTCCCCCGACCTGGGACTTCACCCAGACAAGTTCATCTTCCCCATACCCCAAGTGTCCATCTCGCATGTTCCCACACAGGCAAGAGATACAAAATGTCCCCACAACCAGCAAGATCAAAACCACTAACGTGTCAAATTTCGGTACCAGGAATCTCACAAACGTCCTCAAAGACCTAGCATGCAAGACCGTCCCAGTTGTCGATCGAGTTGTGACCATCACAGCCATCGAACAACAAAATCCATCACATATGACAAACAAAAGTATCGTCAGCATCGCGATTCCTTCCCACCTCCGCTCCACCACCTCGCCACTGTCAATAAAAGAAATTCACCGCTAATGAAGCCGGTAGAGGCGAAGTGTGAGACGCCGTGTTAGGTGTTTCGGATGTTGGGAAGTGCAACAGAATAGAGGGATGGATGCTAGAAGTGTGATACAGGTGCCGATTGCCAATGTTCTGGAATGACAGGGGCGGGGTTGCTCGGAGTAAAGTGACGGGGTGATTCAGAGATTCGAGGTTTGTGGAGATGGGGGATAGGTGGTTGGGTTTTGGGGGTATTATTTAGGATGTAACCTCGAGCCTCGTGCTTGCAGGCCGGGCAACAGCCTTCCTTCGCAGACAAGCAATCTCCAGACATGACAAAAGTCTCCTTACCTCTCGCAGACATTTCGGTATCGGTCGCAATATTTCCCAATCGTGTTGGTGCAGATCAATATCCGACTCGGACACATTTGCGAATGTGTCCGACAACGTTCCGTAAAGTTTGCGTCGTGGCAGCTGGTGGTATATAATCCCCCCAATTCTTTCTTGAGATCAAGGTGTTTGTAATGAAAAATATATCCAGGATACTATCTCGCCAATCTCATCGCGTGTTCCATCGCAGACAATTCCCCACAATATCCCACTCTCCTCCCATATCTCAAAAGATACACACAACCTCAGTACATCCAGCCAACGGTGCTAAAAACAAAATCCGAGACCCGATCACCAAGTCCACGATGACAACCATGTACCAGCACGGTCCCAGCGCATCGGAGTTCGCACGCACCTACAACGACCGCACGGGCGGCTGCAACATCCGCCTCGCTACCCATCTCATCGCCCTTGTGAAACCCTACCTGCCACCCACAACAGCAGCATCGGCAGCAGAGCCATTACGCATCTTAGACAACGCCTGCGGGCCACTGGTGCTCACGAACGCGATACTGCACGATGAGGATATTAAGGCTTATGCGAACGTGCATATTTCCGCCGTCGATTTCAACGAGGCGTTTATTGAGAATAATCAAGGTATTATCGACGCTATGGAGTATCGTAAAGGAGTAACGATTCAGACGGCGGTGATGAACGGTATGGATCTCAAATTCCCAGATGATGTCTTCGACGTCTCTTTCACCTCCCTCGGTATCTTCGCCTTCCCAGACCCCGTCAAGGGCGCGAGGGAACTGTACCGCACGCTCAAACCGGGAGGTGTGGCTGCATTGACCACCTGGAAGCGTGTAGGTTGGGTGTCATTCTTGCATGAAGTTGAGAGACGCGTTCGCCCGGGAGAAGCGCTGACGCAGTTTCCCTTTTTGGAAGCGTGGAGTGTGCCCGGTAAGCTGGCTGAGACGTTGAGAGAGGGGGGCTTTGGGGATGTGGTTGAGGATGAGGTTGTTAGTTATGCGTG
>JAABUX010003582.1_pt1 | contig 20450 bp, 21 predicted proteins | sample 5561851 | NCBI WGS metagenome assembly JAABUX01 (sample SAMN10711883, study PRJNA513361) | rock metagenome | isolation source: Antarctica rocks | place: Antarctica: Victoria Land, Richard Nunatak red sandstone | collected 2016-01-03 | reverse complement strand
GCAACACCGTCTCGGAGGCGGCCGGCGTGACGTCGTTCAGCGCCAAGATGGCGGCGTGCGCGGTCGCTCCGAAGTCCTGATCAGGCCGCTCGGCCGCGCGATGGGCGAACCCGGCCACCAGGCTGTCCAGGGTTGCCGATGCCGCCACCACCTGCCGCACGGCCGCGCGCCGGGCCAGGAGGCGGCGGAGAGTCTTCTCTGTCCGCTCGCCCTCCTGCTTGAGCCTGCCGGCATCCGGCGGCCTGAGCATGAGGGGCCGGTTCATCCGCAGCGGACCGCGGGCGTCGATCTCGGCATGGAACAGCTTGGCGTAGACGCGATCCTTGCCGAGCAGGACGATCGCCTCGCCTTCGATCAGACCGCGCAGGTCGCTCCAGTTCACGCGTGCGGTCTGCCGCACGTCGGCGTTCATGCTTTCGCGGAACACGCCGTACTCGTTGGCCTGGAACGAACTGGCCTGGGTGACGTGCGTGTCGCCGGCGGTCTGCTCGACGTATTTCCGGGTCTCGCTGCCTTCCTGCAGACGCATGAGAATCTGCAGGTTGGCGTTGCCGAGCAGCGAATACATCGCGTCGCCGATGCGCTGGCGCAGGCCGGCGACCTCCTGGAACCCCAGATAGAACATGAAGCCGAGGCCGCGCCCCATGGCCAGCATCTTGTCCATGCCGGGGACCACGTAGTAGCCGACCTCATCGAAGACGACCGGGAACGGCGTCGGCGCCAGATGCGGCTTGTTCTCGACGATCTCGGCGTAGTCGCCCTCGAGATCGGCCCCCAGGGTTTGCGCCATCATGTTGCGCAGCGAGGCGACGACCAGGCGGCCGAGGGAGGCCGTGGTCTCGCCCGAGTTCTCCAGGGTCGGCAGGTTGACGACGAGGATGCGGCGGTTGAGCACCACGTCGCGCATGTCGATGTCGCCGATCTCGCACTTGAAGATGTGCCCGAGGCTGACCGCCAGCTGCGTGAAGGTGGCGGAGAAGTGCATCACCACGAAGGAGTGCTGCTTCGCCGGCTCGTCGGATTTCTGCTTGTTGAAGGCGAGCGTCTTGTCGTAGCCGCCTGTCTCGCCGAGGTAGGAGCGCAGCGGGTAGAGCAGCGCCTCGTCAATCTCGTCACCGACCGGGATTTCCGTCACGTTGCCGGTCGAGCCGTCGCGACGGCGGAACGTCTTGTCGATGGCGAGCGAGACGATGCTTTGCAGCTCCGTCGCGAAGCGGATGCTCTCGATGTCGATCGGCACGCCCTTGTGGTCGCGCATCCACACCAGGGCCGGCGTCAGTGCGCCCAGCAGGGCCACGGCGCGCGCCATGAAGACGTGGTTGCCGCCCTTATCGCCGCCGTTCGGGTTGGCCTCGATCTGGCTCACCAGGATCTCGCGGATCACGTCCGCGTTGCCCCAGGCGAACGGGTTGAACGTCGCGGAGTCCTTGTTGCCGGATGCCACGAGGAAGTTGAGCGCGAGCACGTCGTCCTCGCGCCCGTACATGCGGGCGAGGGCCAGCACGTCGGCGTAGAGGCGATTATCGGCCTTGCCGTCCACGAAGATGAAGCCCGATCCCCAGGACAGGGAATTGGCGCACAGGCTGACCAGGGCGGCCGTCTTGCCGGCGCCGGTCGTGCCGGGAACGGCGACGTGCTGGCGGCCGTCCTCGTTGCTGATCCACAGCTCCTGGCCCGTCTTGTAGTCGCGACCAATGTAGAGGATGCCAGCCGCCTTGCGGGGTCGGCGGTTCTTTGGATGGGGGTGGTTGTAGTCCAGGCGGTTGGCGCCCATGGGCAGGCGGAGCGGCAGGACGACACGGCGCGTCAGCACCCAGGCGCCGTAGAGCGCCGACAATGGCAGCAGCAGGTCCACGGTGCCCGGCTCGACAGCGACCGCGATTGCCGCCATGCCGAGCACCCCTGCGGACGCCGAGGATTTGAGGAATTCGCGCAGCCGGGAGAACCCCGAGCGGGTCTCCCGGTAGAGATCGGTGCCGACCCGTTCGACGTTGGCATCGGGACCGAGCGTGCGCCGGGCGGTCATGCCAGCCACTCTCGCATTTGATGCCGCGCTGCGAACAGCACGTAGGAGCGCTGCCTCTGCGGCTCCTCCGAGCGCTGCTGGCTGTAAGGCAGAGCCAGGTCATAGCCGCCGGTCTCGCCGAGGGAGCGGCAGAGCGGAAGGGCAAGCGCGTCCGGCATGTCGGAGAGGTCGAGCAAGCCCTCCCCGTCCGTGTGCAGCACGGGAAGGCGTCGCTCCTCGGCGATGGAGGCGATGCCGCGCAGGGTGACGGCCCTCGGCAAGTTGGCTTGGCTCGGGGCAAGCCACTTGGCATCACGCGCCCATGCGAGGACGGCCTCAAGGTTTTGCAGGAGTGCATAGGCACGGGCCTGCCAGAGGTCCCGTCCCGGATCGAAGGTGCTTCGCATCATGGCCTAGTTCTCCATCCCGAATGCGCTGAGGCCGGGAGCCGGATGGGGCTCGGCCGGAGGGCGCGTCACGATCGGCGGCTGGGCGAGCTGCTGGGTCACGGCGGCGGGCATTTCTGCTGGCGGCAGGGCGGGCCGGGGCGCCGCATCGTTGAGACGCGGGTTGAGCGAGAGCGGGATGTTGGGGGGAATGGATGGCATGGCGGCGCGTGCGGGCGGCGCGAGGGTCGCCACGCGCGCGGGTCCACCGGAAACGCGCGGCGCGACAGTGAAGCCGGCGGCGACGCCGACGACACCGACCAGCGCCAGCGTGAGAAGCCCCGGAATCTGCCGGGCGCCTCCACGACGGCTGAAGGCTGCTGTCTGCTGGCCGGCGTTGGCATGGCTGATGGAGAGCCCGGCGTCGTCGTGGATGTGCAGCTCGATCGGCTCCGAGCCGGCGGATGAGAGATGGAGGATCATGCGAAGTGCTCCGGGGAGGGTGTCGTCACCAGGCCAGCCTCGCCGGCCTTCTTGCGAACGACGGCAAGAGATCGGTCGAGGGACGGCACCGGCAGCTTCTGGCCGAAATCGCACTCGGCGGCCCAATGGTCGCGGGCGCCCACGGCCTCGATGCGGGGGTTAGGCTGCTCCGCCCGGTTCTGCCCGCCGGGGAAGCCGAGCGAGTGCAGGGCGTACCAGAGCGGCCGGTCCACCATCTTGAGGAACGCGAATTGCGCCGGGGCGAGCACGCCCGCTTCCTCGCGGGCCAGGGTCAAGACCGACATCAGCGCCGCGGCGGTGAAGGCGTGGCGGTCGGCTACGGCCTTGCAGGGTGCGGCGAGCGCAGGGTCCGTGAGCACCCGGTCGGCCTCCGCCACGGCATCCGAACCGAAGGCCAGGGGTTTGGGCGGTCCGCCCGACCCGTCGTTGCCGTCGATCGGCAGCGAGTTGGCCAGCACGCCCAGCAGCCGGAGCGCTTGCTCCCGCCGCCGCGCGGCGTGCAGGGCGAAGACGGCGAACATGCAGCGGATCTGCGGCTCGGCATCGGCCGAACCCCTCCACACCGGGCCGAGTTGCTGGCTGAGCGCGTGCGTGGCCGTGTCCATGTCGAGCGTGCCGTCCGGCCCGAGCGCGAAGCGTTCGATCCACTCTGCAGCGTGCAACGCCGGGTCACACGGCCGGGGAGCCGCATCGGGGAGCTTGGTGAGCTTCAGCCCCCGCCCGACATAGGCGGCCGAGGACGGGAAGACCTCGGACTGGATTGCTATCAGCCGCGGCAGGTCGATGTCGCGCGTGAAGCGGGACGGGGCGGCACGGAACAGGCAGATCACCGCGAGCAAGGCGATGGCGGCAGCGGCGGGGTAGCAGAAGAAGGCGCCGACGTTGTGCAGCAAGCGCCACAGCGCGCCGATCCTGACCGACGATGCGGGCATGGCGGCAACCTGGGCATCGAGGGCGGCGTAGCTGCCGGTGAAGTGCCCGATCACCTGCATCTGCCAGCGCTGGACCGCCATCACCGTCGCGGCGATCTCGCCGTGGAAGCGGTACCAGGCGAACCAGCCGCCGGCGGCAATGAAGAGGAAGATGACGCCCCACAGCATCATCCCTTCCTCGACAGAGCGCGCACCAATTCGTTGGTTGGAATAGGACATGGCTCAGTTCCCCCGCACGGGGGCCGAGACGTTCGTCGGCTTGCTGCTGGATGCTGCCATGCGACGCGCCTGCTCGGCGGCCTGCAAGCGCAGCGCCTGCGCCAGCAACTTGCGGAGGTAGGCCGCTTTGTGTCCGGGATCGTGGGAATGGTAGTAGCCGACCCCGGTCCAGAAGTCGCCGCGCGCCTCGTCGAGCCCCTGGCGCACAATCCAGGCCCCCGCCTCGACGTTGGCGCAGAAGTTATCGCGCAACGCCAGGAAGCTGTCCTGCACTGTGGCGTGCCAGTGTCTCGCGAGCTCGGGCAGCCAGATCTCGTTGACCTGGATCGGCCCGATGTCCACGGTTCCGTTGGCGTTGCCGCTCACGCGGCCGAGCTGACCGCCCTCGACGTTGAGCAGGATGACCAGCACGGTGGGCGGCAGGCGGTGTGCCGCCGCCGCCGCGAGGAGGCATCGCTCGATGACGCGGGCCGCCGTGCCGGGCTGGCTCACGGCGATGCCGACTGGCTGGGGCGCGTCGCGGTACTGCGACGCGCGTGCGCCGCCTGCCATGACCATCGCGCCGACGAGGCGAACGGCCACCAGCAAGAGCCGTCGTCTCATGGCTGCATGCCTCCTTGTGCAGGGCGGCCAACGGCAGGAACAAGGGCGAGCCCGGCAAGCGGCTTAGCGCGGCGCATTCTCTCGGTCGCCATTTTCCACTGGTGGTTCATGTCGTTGACCAGCAGCATGTCCGGCCGTTCGGTCTGCGCGATCGCCTCCATCATGCTCAGCATGACCGGGGCGACCGGGCCGGGGGCGATGCCGGCGGTGCGCAGGCCGAGCAGCGCATCGGGATCTGCGGCCTGGGTGATGCCCAGGCGACGGCCGGTCGCCTCGCGCCAGACGGTATCGCCGGCGGCGAGGAACAGCGGCAGCAGGCCGCTCGGGGATGCTGCCAGCTCCGCGCTGACCTGCTGCATCTCGCCTGACCGCAGATCGGCAATGAGGACCGGCTTGCCGCGGTCCTTCAGCAGCGCCTGGAGCACGGCACTGACCTTCGCCACATCGATCGGGCGCGCGCTCATGCGAACCTCCGCTTCTTCCAGGAGGGGATGGCAGGCCGGATATTGCCGATCAGGAGGCGGCGGATGGTGCGCCGGGCGGCCGGGAAGGTAAGGCCGAACCACTCCAGCACCGTGAACAGCGCGATGCCGGCCCCGGCCAGATAGAGGGTGCGCCAGCTCCAGTGCAGCATGAAGATCATCACCGGGATCAGCGCGCGGGCGTCCACGACGTAGAGGCGGACCGGCATCATAGTGTTACGCCACATAGCCCCACTCCTTCAGGCGGATGTGCGCCTCGTCCTCGGTGATCCGGCCCTCCGCCAAGGCTCTGCGGGTGGCGACGCCGAAGGACTGGCCGTGCTCGCCCGCGTCCACCAGGTCCTGCGCGAGGGCCGGCCACTTGTCAGGATCGGCGTCGAGAAGGCGGCGGCGAAGGTCGGTGTTGAAGACGAGGAACTCGCGCAGGGGCGTGCGCCGGCCATCCGCCGACGGCACCAGGCGCTGATTGACGATTAGGCGCAGCGATTGCGCCAGGGCGACGGTCAGGGCCGTACGCGCGGCGACCGGGCAGAGGCTGACCACGCGCTGCATGGTCTCAGCGACGCGGCCGGCGTGGATCGTCGTATAGACCGCGTGCGACGTGATCGCGGCGTCGACCGCCGCGGTGATGGTGTCGCCGTCGCGGCACTCGCCGACGATGATGACGTCTGGTGCGCGCCGCATGGCGTTGCGGATGGCCGCCGGGAAGGAGGGGAGATGGCGCGGGATCTCGCTCTGCGAGATCATCGCCGAGATGCCCCTGATGTCGTCGAACACGAACTCCGTGGGTGCGGCGTATTCCAGCAGCGCACGATGGCTGTCCGGGTCCTCCAGCATCTCGCGCGTCATGCCCGCAAGCAGGGTGCTCTTGCCGTTGCCGGTGCCTCCGGCGACGATGACGATCCCGTCGTCCGGCTTGCACGCGGCCAGGATGGCCTTTTCGACGCCCATGTCGGCAAGCCGCGGCGATTCGACCGGAAGGGCCCGGGCGGTGACGGCGCCGCCGTCATTGCCGCCGCTGAAGACGCCCGTGGCGTTGACGCGGAACCGCATGCGGGTGCGCCGGTCGGGCCGGATCTCGTAGGACACGTCGAAGTCGCCGCCGCCCTTGAGCCGGGCCTGCCCGTCCGCGCCGTAGAGCCGGTTGACCGTCTCCTCGACCTCGGACTGCGTGAGGCCGCGCGAGAGGACCTGGCGCATCCGGCCGTGCAGCTGGATGAAGGCCGGGGTGTTGGTCTGCAGCCGGATGTCCGAGGCCCCGAGCCGGTAGGCCCAGATCAGCAAGTCATCGAGGCTCTCCCGCGTGAACGACGGGCCTTCGCCGGGCCAGAAGCCGCGGTCGGCCTTCTTCGGAGCGACCTCCAGGTGTGCTGCCAGTGGCGCGATCTGGTTCATGGCGTCAGCCTGATCGGGCCAGGCCGGTAATCTGGCGCGGGTGACGGTAACGGCCTGCTGCCGGTCGCCGGCACGAACTCCGGCTGCACGCCCTGCGCCGGAGCGTTGGACGGCAAGCGCATTTCCGGCGGACCGCCCCGCCAGTGGCGGCGGTTGGGATCGAGGCCGGGCTGGTTGGTGATCGTGATGGTGCGGTCGTCCACGCGCATCGTGTTCCGGCTGCCCTCGACGGCGCGGTTCGCGAACGTGACGCGAGGCTGCTCGACCAGGCCGGCGCGTAGCAGCACCCGGTAGCGGGCCATGCCGATGATGTCCCGGTTCAGGCGGCCCAGGTCGGACAGGAAGATCTCGACCGCCTGCCGCTCGCCCTTGCCCCAGCCTTCGGCGACCCACTTGTTCCAGTATTGGACCTCCTCCTTGGATTGGGGGCGCAGGTCGTCGGGCGGCGGCGTCGGATCGGACCAGATCCGCACCAGGTAACTGCGCCAGTTCGGCGGTGTGGAGGAGAGCTGCGCCTGCCGGGTGATCTCGTAGACGCGGCCGGTCTCGCGGGCGACTTGGCCGCCATCGCCGAGCGCGAACGCCATCTGCGCCTCCGTCACGACCGGCGGACGCATGAGTGTCTGGCCCGATCCGACCGCCACCACGAGCGCCCGGAAGTCGTAAGCCGCGTCGAGGCGGCTCTCGTAGCGGCGCAGGATCTCGTTGATGGCGAAGCCGCGTGCCGCCAGCCCGCCACGCGCGCCGAAGGACAACGCCGCTTCGTGCAGCGCCACGCCTCGTGGGCTGGTTAACCCCTGGGTCGGGTTGAAACCAGGCCGAGCTGCCTGCAGGGATTCCAACGAGGGCGGCCGATCGCCGCCGATCACTAGGGGGGTGATGGCGGCTCCGGTGACGGGATTGTTGAGCGGCGAGCCGAGCGAATGGGCAGCGTCGTCCACCTGGCCAGGCGAGGGGAGGGCAGGGACCGGCACATCCACGAGAGCCGTGTCCGCCGAGTCGGCGGCGAAGGACGGGGATGGGACGAGGCAGGCGATGCCGGACAGGGCGCTGCCTGCCACCAGGAGCGACCGCAGAAGGGCTTTAGACATGGTGCTGCACCTGGACTTGGTGGCGACGGGGATCGACGACGACGGTTGCCTGGGTGCCCGCGGCGGCGCCGAGCGCCTTGAACAGGTCGAGGGCGGGCACGTCGGCCAGGTTGACGGCCACGATGACGGGCACGGCGTCCTGCGGCGCCGTCACCACTAGCCGGTAGCCGATTCGGTCGGCCAGGGCCTTGGCGCCGGCGTCGATGGGGCCGGACCACGCGAAGCTCTGCGGGCGCTGCAACTCGGCCGGGACGACGGCCGCGGGTGCGGGCGAGCTTCTGGCGACGCCCATGCCGCCGAGGTCCTGCATGGCGGCGTCGATCTGGGTGATGCTGCGCTGGAGCGCCAGTTCGGCATTCGGCATGCCGTAGGCGTCCACGTTCGGATCGATCCTCGGGGTCCCGGCGCAGGCCGAGAGCAGGCCCAAAAGCCCGATCGCCGCCGGTGGTAACAAACGTCCTGTCATCAGCCCGCTCCTCGCTTCACCTGCGAGGCTACGGAGCCCTCTTGCGAACGCGGCTACGCGATCTACAAAAAAAGCGGAGGGATCATACCAGTCGCCCTGTTGGTTAATCGCTGTCGACCCACTGCGGACTTAGAGTCTGAGTAGCTTGACGGCCGCCGATATGTGGGGAAGGCTCTATTTTGCCGGGGTGCCCGCAATTCGTGGGCTGAGATCACACCCGTTGAACCTGTCTGGGTCATGCCAGCGAAGGGAGCCGTCGATGTTATTCATTGTCCAGTTCGAAGACGTTTACGCGGAGCAACCGGAGCGCTTGCCGGAGCGGGAGCAGCACATGCCCGAGCATTTGGCGTTCCTGGCCGAGCATGGTGCTCTGGTGTTTGCAGCGGGGGCGCTACGCTCATCCACAGATGGCACGCCGTCTGGAGGCATCTGGATACTCAACGCCGAAAGCAAAGCTGCTGCGGAAGCCCTGTATAAGGACGATCCTTTTTGGAAAGCCGGTCTTCGCAAATCAGTGTGTGTGAGCCATTGGGCGAAGGCGTTTTGGTCTCCGGCGTTCACCGGCTGCATGAGTGCATTCGGCGCGACATGAAGCAGGCGGGAGTTGGTGTTCATCCGCCGCCCACCCGAGTCGGTTGCCGGACAGGTCCGCTGGTGTCACCGCCGGTCCTCCCCGTCCATCCGGATCACCGAAGGACGGCGCGCGTCAGAGTGCCGCTTCGGGCACGCGCTCCTCCGCCGCATGCTTGCGCAGCACGATGCCCAGGCCGCGGCCGTCGATGAGCTCGTCCGCCAGGTCGTCGATCACTCCGGCCTGCGCCCGGCCTTCCTCCTCGCCCCGGCGGAGCCGCTCGTCCTTGCGCCGCTGGACTTCCTTCTTGGCGGTGCCGGTCTGGAACACCCGCGACAGCCGGCGCAGCCCTTCGGAGAATCCGATCCGCTCATAGAGGCGGTTGCGTAGCGCCACGTCCGTGGGCGTCGTGGACAGCGCCCACAGCTCGACCGGGCCGAGGCTGTTCACCAGCATCTGCTCGTACCTGACCTGATCGGCGTCGATGATCGCGAGGAACGGCGAGCCGGATCCGTTCTCGTCCGGTCCCTTGAGCTTGTGTCGGACCACATCGGCGGCGGCGGCGCTGAGCCGGAACCGACTGATGACCTGTTCGGCCTCGCTCTCGTCCCCAGCGCCGAGGATGAACCGGCCCGTGGACTGGCTCACCAGGTCGTCGCCGAAATCGTCCATGCGCTGGCTGCTCAATCCCAGTTGCAAACCGTGCTTGCGGCCCTCACGGCGGTCGAGTTCCACCTGGGCGCGCACGAACCGCCGCCCTTTGGTACGGTGGTACTCGTCGTAGTCGAGCCGCTTGGTCGCCTCGTGGATCTCGGTGAAGCGCTTGGCGTGATGCTCGCGCACCAACTCGGGCACGAACTTCACGTATTTCGGCCGCAGGAAGAAGTTCCGGGCGAGGATGTGCCGGCCGAGCAGATACATCAGGTCGGTCTGCCGGTCGGCGTCGGCGCTGCCGGTCGGCGCCACCGCGTCGAGGTCCAGCACGATCACGTGCGCCGGGCCAAAGTCGAGCCGCGTCGGGCGGTTGAGGGTCGGGTACTTGCGGATCAGCGCCTTGATGTAGCGCTCGAACAGCTCGCACGTCTCCTCGGTCGTCTGCGCCTTGACCTTGGAAAACATGTCCTTGACCTGCGGGCGGCGCACGGCCTCGATAAGGTCTTGGACCAAAGGCACGGCATAGCGCTGCGCCTGCTCGGCGAGCTTGTACTGGCCAGCCCGGCACAGGGCGTCGACGACCTCCCACCACCAGGCGTCCTCCTCCAGGACTGTCCGCGAGTGACGGATAGCCTCATCGACCTCGGGCAGCAGGCCGCGCTGGTAGGTCTTCGGGCGGATGTTGGGTCCGGTGTCTGCCAGCATCTGGTATGCTTCGTCGATCACGAACCCGATAAGCTGGTCCATGCCCTCGAACGGCGCGTCGGCGTCGATCGGCATCGTGGCGAGCGAGAGGAAGTTCTGGATGAAGGCGCGCTCGAGCGGTAGCGGCTCGCGACACCCGACCTGGGTGTCGAAGACGTTGATCTCGTAACCGTCCGCCAGCTGCATGGCCACGTAGATCGCCTCGTCCCGACGCTCCGGCGGCAGAGCCTCGACCAAAAGGCGGACGAACCCCTCTGCCGATGGGCCAATGTCGAGCTTGCCGATTAGCGGCAGCTTCGCGCCGGACGGGCCGAGAGACGCATAGGAGAGGCAGAGCGCCAGTAGGATCGAGTTGGCGAGCATGGACTTGCCGTAGCCGGGAGGTGCGACAAACAGGTCCACGATCATCGTGCGCTTCGACCCCGCAGGATCGTAGGGCCACATCCGGCCGTCCGGCGCCCTGAACAGGGCGGCGCCGGTGTCCCAGGGCGAGGCTGGGCGTCCCCACGGCATCATGCGCAACGCTTCGCCCAACGGCGCTGCCGCGGGCGGCGCCGTCGAGGCGACGGCCAGGCCGAGCGCGCTGCTCATCACCCCGTCGAGGGGGTCGCCGGCGATGGAAGCGGCCCCGCAATTGCCCCAACCCTCGACCCGCTGACGCAGGGTGGCGGCCTGCCGCCGCAGCTTGCCGGTCTCGCCGAGCGGCGCCCACGTCGCGAAGGAGGCGCGGAGCTTGACCGAGATGTCGAGATTGTCCTGGCGCATCCGGCCCAGCTCCTCGAAGGCCGTGAAGATCTGCCGATTGCCCGGCACGAAGCCGAGCAGCGTGGCGACGGTCTTTTTGAAGGCCATCATGTTTCGCCCGCCCCCTTCGATCAGCATCGACATGCGCCAGGGGACGTGGGTGGCGTTGAGACGCGCCGCGATCTCGGCAAAGGGCCGCGGGTCCTCGGGTCCGAGTGTCATGTCGGCCGTCGCCCACTCGTGCCCGCCGATCGAGACGCGTGACTGGCCATGGGTCACGGCATCTGCGAAGAACATCTGGTCCGTGATCGACGGCCACAATGCGAGGCCCGCGGCGCCTCTCTGCGGCTCCGCCTCCGGCAAGCGCGGCATGGGGACGTGGCCGGGCAGCATCGGTCGCCAATCGCTGCCGGCAGTCTCTGGGTACACGGCCTCGCGCGCCGCGATGAGCGCGTCGGCCGGCGACATCGCCTGGACCGCGACGCCGTGGTTCCTGAACGCGGTCACGGTGCGCTGGACGAAGGCGGCGTGCCGGGCCGAGAGGATCTCGTTCTCGCGGAACGGGCTCATGGCGTCACCGATCGTGGGCACGCCCTCGGTCAGCTTCTTTGTCTCCTCGGCGGCCTGCTTGCGCTCCTCGCGCGTCAGCAGCGAGGGCTTGGACCACAGCACGAAGTAGCAGGCTTCCCAGCGCATGATCCTCGGCCACAGCCGCTCGCGCTCGGCGAAGATGTCCGCGAGGTCGAGCCGCAACTCACGCGCCATCTTGCGGCTGCCGCGCATGTGCCGCTCGATCTCGGTGCCGGACAGTGCCGGGTCGCAGGCGTACCACGCCTGGATGGCGTGGCCGGGGCTCTCCAGCGAGCTGGACATCTCCATGCGCAGGCCCTCGGCGATGGCTTCCACGTCGGCGCGCAGCGTCATGCGGCGCAGGCCCTGCACCTTCACGAAGGTAACGCGTTCGCCGCGCCGTCCGACCAGGACATCACCGTCCACGGTATCGAGGTCGCAGAACGCACTGAGCGGCTGCTTCAACAGGAGCGAGAGGGCGGCGAAGCCCCTGGCGATGCTGCCGAACATGGAAATCTCCGGGTTACGACGGGGGAGGGGCGGCGCACTTCGCCCAGAGGGCGAGTTGCGCGGGATAGAGGTCCCGGCCTTGCCGCGGGCGTTGGCCGCGATGCAGCAGCCGCAATCCGCCGAGCAGCGCCTCGCGCCGGGCGTAATCGCGCGGCGCCATCGCCTCGAGGGCGTTGGCGAGATCGCGTGGATGGTGGCTATCGATGACCCGGGTGGCTTCCGTCTTGCGGGCGTCGAGCGCCGCGTAGGCCCGCCAGGCGGCCAGCAGGCCGGGTTCGTCCGGCATGTGCCGGGTCGTCAGCGTAGTGGCGGCGTCGTGCGCGTGCAGGATCAGGTGGATGCCGCGGACGAGGACGTTGAGCACCGCCTGCTCCACTTCTGGCAGCCAGATGACACGCATGTCCTGGTCGGCGGCGGGCGAGCCGATGTGCTGGACGCCGTGGCAGAGCGGGCAGCCCGCCGCAAGATTGGCGAGCGACCAATTCTCGTGGTCGTCGTCGAGATGGAACACGTCCTGCCAGCCCCCGGCCGGGAGACCGCAGAACCGGCAGGCGTGGTCGTCGCGCAGCAGAACGGCCTCGCAGAGCTTCTGCTGGTCGGCCGCCGCCATTTCGGCAAGCCGGGCCGAGGCGTGGGCGGACGGCACGAGCGGCAGGAGGACCATGACCCAGCTCCGGCTTACTGGAAGGTCATCTGCTGAGCGGTGCCGGTGTTGGACGGCCCGGCCCCGGCCAGAGTCTGGGACGAGAAGGTCCCGAACAGGCTGGCGGTCAGAAAGGCGCCCCCTGCCAGGATGGAGACCAGGCCGTAGCCGAAGCGGGCTTGGCCGTTCGGGTTCTTGGAGTGCTGCCAGATCGTGTAGATGCCGGCGAGCATGGCGGCGCCGCCCAGGAGGTAGCCGAGGATCTCCAAGACGAAGCCGCCGCCGGTCGTCAGGTCCGTAGAAGCGGCTTGCAAGCGGCCGCCCAGCGTGTTGCCGGCAGCCTGGCCGAAGGCGTGCTGCGCCAGGAAGAGCGCCGGCGTCGCGAGCGCCGCGGCCTTGGCCAGGGTGCGAGGCATCCTGGCCGGCAGGGTGGTGAGTCGGATCAGAGTGCGGTTCACGAGGGTGGCTCCTGTGTGGGTTTGAGGGGGTCATCCCCTTAAACCCAGGATCGCCACCGTCCTTGCGAACGCCGCGCTGCTATTTTCGAAAAGGGCGTTCGCCGCCGGAGGCTTAGGCGAAGTAGCCCATGACCGTCGTGGCGATCGCCAGCACGTTCATGACGCCGATGCCGAACACGATCTGCACGATCGGCTTGCCCATCGTGTGCTGCTGGTTGCCCTGCATGACGTGGTACAACCCCATCAGGCCGAACAGCACGACGAGCGCGCCGTACGCCTCGAAGAACAGCTCGAAGGCGGTGATGATATTCAACAGCGTGTCTTCCGGCGTCGCGCCGACGAAGGTGCCCGCATTGAGCGTCGGTGGCGTGTAGGAGGTGAGATTGCCGGAGAGCGAGGTTCTGACCCCGCCGCCGAAGGTGCGGTTGGCGAAGTTCAGCATGCGGTCGTAGGACAGCAGGGCGGCCGAGGTGAAGAGGGCGGCGAACGGCATCCAGGGATGCCGGGGCGAGTGGGACGGATTGAGCCACTGCCAGAAGCCGTAGATGGACGCGATCAGCAGGCCGCCGCCCATTAGGTAGCAGATGAGCGGGATGAGGATGGCGATAGCGGTGCCGAAATCGGCCCCCAGGTTGACGAAGCCCTGCATGGTCGCGTCCTCGCTACTGGATCAGCCCATTGTCGGTCTGCACCACCCAGTTCGTGCCGCGCTGGTAGATCGACTTGACGCGGCCGAGGCCCGGCACCAGGTCGCCGGGCGCCAAATAGAGTACGGGAGGCTCGCCCGCTGCCGGGTTGAGGACGTTCAGCACGGCGAGACCGGGCGAGGCGCCCTGAATGCGGAAGTCCTTGACCGTGCTGGTGCGGGCTGCGGCGCCGGAAGCCGGAGCTACGGACACCGGCGGTGCAGAAGGGCGGGCAGCCGGACCGGCGCGGGTCGCGAGCCTCTGCGGCACCGGGGCCGGAGGCGCGGCGTTTCCTGCTTTCGCCGACTCCGCCAGCACGGTGCCCGCCTCCGCGAGCGTCAGCCGGCTGTCGAACTCGGTTGTCTTGGCATCGAGCTGCTGCTTGAGCCCGGCTACCGTGGCGCTGAGCTGGGCGACGGTCAGCCGCGTGTCCCTCAGCTGCACGCCGAGTTCGCGCACCAACCCTACGGCCTCGACCTGTTGCGCCGGGGCGAGTAGCTCCGCGCGAAGCTCGGTCGCGGTCTGGATCGGATCGCGCAGCTTCGGCGCCGGCAGGGGAGCCGACGCTGGAGCAGGTATCGCGGCCGGCGCTGCGGCTGTGGGTGCCGGAGCGGGCGTAGGAGTGGGAGCGACAGGGGCAGGGGCCTGCGGCGCGGCGACCGCAGGAGCGGGAGCGGCGGTCGATGCAACATCGAGGGTCGGCGTGAGCGGCAGAGGAAGGACCGCGGCATCTGCCTCACCGCGAACCGGCGACACGGGCATTGCAGGAAACGCGGACGTGGCATCGCCCGGCTCAGCCCCGCTTCGCCCGGTGTTTCTCGCGCCGACCTCCACAGGACCACCACTCTCCTTCAGCGCCGCGAACTCCGCCGCGTCGGCCGGGATGGGACGCGAGACAGGGGCGCCAGGGCGGGCTCCTGCGGGTGCCGCAACAGGCGCTGCCGGGAGCTTGGGGACTGCGGGGCCACCAACCTCCGCCACGGTCTGCGCGCCGGCAGGCGCCTGGGCCGCCTTGAGCATCGCGGCGACCTGAGCGGGGAGCGGCAGGTTCACAATGCCTTGCCGCTGCGCCCACATCGCGCCGCCGGTGCCCGCGAGCACCAACACGATCGCGGCCGTCGCGAGCAGTCCCTTCCGGCGCGAGCGCGGGTCCGTGCCTGGCGCCACCTTCTCGCGCCGCTCGGCAGCCAGGGGAATAGTGAAGGCCGCGCGCACGTCGTGTTCCCGGCTATCCCCGGGCACTTCGTCCTGCAGCCCGGAATGCGGCAGGGTCCCCCGCTCGCCCGGGAGGCGGATGGGAGACCCCAGGGGGACGCCGGCTCCATCGAGGTCCGGTGCGCTCGCGATGTGCGTGTCCATGACAGCTACCTGCTGAGTGAGAGAAGACGTCTCTCAGCAGGATCGACGGCGGCGTTGCGAACGCCGCCGTGCATTTCTACCGCTCCCCCACGATCAGCGGCGCCAGGAAGACGACGCCGACGTTCACGTTGGCCTCGACCGAGACGGTCGGTCCCTTCGGCGCTGCGCCCTTCAGGATCGCGCCGAGCTGCGCTCCCGCCACGCCCGCGCCCACTCCGAGCTGCTGGCCCAGGTTGAGATGGGTCACCCCGGTCACGCCACCGAACGGACTGGCGACGAAGGCGCTGTTGGATTGTTCGATAGCCTGCCCCAAGCCCGATACGAAAGCCGCGGCGACCGGCAGCACGAACCGGCTGACATAGTGCTGATCGACGTTGGAGGCGACGGACGTCTCCATGCTGTCTGGCGCGATCACCAGGGCGTCGATCGAGTGCTGCGTGCCGTCTTGCAGCGTGATGCTGCTGAGCTTCACGACGAGGCGGTTCTCGCGCCGCTCGAACGAGCCCGACATGCGGTCGCCCGCGATCGGACCCGAGAGCGCTTCGACGATCACGGGGCCGCCCTGGTCCGAGCTGGCGGCCAGCACGGTGCGGGCGTAGACGCCCCGGCCCGCTGGCATCAGCACCTGGCCCGAGGACCGCCCGCCGATCCGTGCAGCGTTCGGCATCGGCGGCGCCGGGGCGGCATTCTGCGCCGCGCCGCCGTTCGCCGTCGCGTGGCCAGGACCGCTCCCACTTCCTCCGGTCGCCCTCTGCTCGTCCTCGGGCTTGAGGACCACCTCCGTGAGCTGCGGCTTGCCGTTCCAACCCGCGAGGAGCGAGCTGATGGCGGCTTGATACGCCCTGATCTGGTTCTCGTCGGGTTTCGGCTGCTGCTGGACAGCCACGGTCGTCGGCACGTAAGGCGTGGCGACCGGCCGGATGGGCAGCGGCGTCCCCGTTACCGAGGTAGTGGACACCCCCGTTTCCGTAGGGCGGGGCAGAGTGGGATTGGGTACGACCGCCGGCGGCACCCGTATGGCGGTGTCGCTGCCCGGCATGGTCGCGACCGAGCTCTGCCCGGCTGCCGCCGCCCGCGCCGCCACCTCGCGGTCGTGACGGGTTGCCAGGTCCGAATAGGCCGGCGTGGTGTGGGGGCCGCCAGGGAGAGGATTGGCCTTGGGCGCCCGCGCAACCGTCGCGGTCGTCTCCACCGACCCACTTCGCGTCCAGACAAGGACCAGGACAGTCAGCGCGGCGAGGGCCACGACGGTGATGACGATCAGGCGCCGCGGCCCAGCGCGGCCTGCGCCGTTCAGCACGCGGCCGAGTGGATTCTTGAGGGCGATCGCGGGCATGGCTATGGCTCCGAGAGGCGTGCCGCGACGGAGCGGCCGTTGACGGACAGGAGGACGACGGGGGTAGATGGGATGGCGTAGATGGCCATGTTGTCCGGACCGCTCTCGGTGGCGGTCCACTCGGGCGACAGGACGGTGTACTGCGTGCGCAGATAAACCTCCCCGCCCAAGCGCCAGGCCCGCACGTCGTCCGGCGGCACGCCCGAGACCGAAAGCGGTACGGCGTCGGCTGGAGGTGCCCCGTCCAGCATCGCCGTGAAGTAGGCGGCCCCCGTCTCGGGGGTGTTCGGCCGGGTGATGATCTGCACGCGCGCGTTCGGGCCGCGGTCCGCGACCCGAACGTCCACGCGCGCATCGTAGCGGTCACGCCCGCCGACGATCATGAAGGTCAGGGGAGCCGGCGCGCCCTGGAGGTTCACCAGCACGCCGCCCCGCGGCGTGGAAGACCGCGGCGCCAGCTGCAACACGTTGCTGCCTTTCACGGGCACCCTAAGATCGAAGCCGGTCGCCTGCACGGCCGGCGCTCCGCCTGTCCCGCCACCCTCCGATGCCGGATTGCTGTTGGTGTCCCAGGCGATCGGCCACGGTTGGCCGGTCGCGTCCACGAAGGCCAGGGCGGTCGGGTAGCCCTGGACAGTCTGGATGATGCTCGTCGCCCCGCCCGGCCCGAGCGAGGCGTTCACCGACCGCGTAACCGGCATCGCGGCACTCGGAGCCATCACCTGCTCCTGGGCACCCTGGTTCGCGCGGTAGCGCCGCCCGAGTTCAAGAATCATCTCCGGTGTCAGTGGAATGGCGCCGCGCTCGGCGGCGCGGAAGCTGGGATCGCCCAGCCCGGACGCGGATGCTCTGGGGGTGCCGGGTGCCTGCCCCGTGGGCGGCGGTTGACCCTGAGCCAGCACGAGCGCCGGAAAGGCCACGGAGCCGGCAAGCGTTAGGCAAAGCAGGCAATTTGTGAACACGGCGTGTCTCCTGGTCAGGCGGGCGGGGCGTTGATCTGGGCGATGGCGACGCCATCCGGGTGCGCGGTCTCGATCTCGCGCACGACGAGGAGCGTCACCAGGAGATGCGCCGAGTTCGCCGAGTTCTCGTTCTCGTAGGTGACGATGAGCGGCAGCTCGATCTTGTAGGTGAGCTGGCCGCCGATCACCGCCCGGTCGCGGATCGTGGCGGCGCGTTCGGGTTGCGCGGTCGCGACCAGGCGCGCGCGCTTGATCTCCTCGAAGTTGCCGGTCTTGACGAAGGCCGTGCCGAAGCTGTTCCAGCCGCGGATCGTGAAATGCGCCGCGGCCTTGCTCAGCTGGTCGCGGTACTCCTTGAAGTTCACGGTGTACGCCGCGACCACCGAGTTGACCGTCCACGTCAGCAGCTCGGCATCGGACATCACCGGAGCGTCGAGCGGCACCATCTCGTAAGGCGTGCCCCTGCCGTTCGTGTAGAAGTAATGGGGGGCAGGGGGGTGGTGGCCGATCCAGATGCGGTCGGCGACCAGGCCGACAATGGCCACGCCCATCACGCCTTGAACCATGAAGGACCGCCGCAGCATCGCCTGCATGAAGTCCGGATCGGAGAGCTTGCGGGCGATCGCTTCGGTTTGGTTCTTCATGCCCCCAGGCTGGAGGCCGGCGTTGCGAACGCAGCGCACTATTTTCGCAGCGATATTTCTCGTCGGGGGAGGCAGACCTCCAAAGAACGTAGGGCCCAGCGCGCCTGGCCGCGATTATCGGCCGTCAGTGAAAAGATGGGTGCGCACACCAGGAGAGAACCGGACTCAGTCGTCGAAGAAGTCGCCGTCCGTCTCCGCGCCGCCGGACGCCAGCCGGTCCTTGTAGGCCCTCGATTTCTTCGACGCCGGGGAGGTGCGCTCTCCCAAGCGAGGCGCCCAGAACCATTGCGCTGCATTGAAATTGCACTGCCGGTACACCCAGTCCTCCTTGGCGAACTTCTCCAGCATCGGGTCGGCAGGGTTGTGGTCCATTTTCAGTCTCCCCAGGGAATGGCGGCCGACCAGACCGATGTGGCCGACGTGGCTGCTGACAGACGTGAACTCGCGTCCCATGTCCCGGGCGATGCCGGCGGTGTGCTGGCCGCGGAGGTAGCGGAAACCGACCTGATATCCGAGGTCTTTGGTCCAATAGCCGCCCTTCGAATCCGTGCTCGCCACGGGGCCGGCATCGGGAAGAGAACGGGTGAGCTTGGCCCTGTCGCGCGCGGGCAGGCCCAGCCATTTTGCCTTGTAGCGGACGGATGCCGCTGACCGGCCGACGCTTTCCCCAATGCAGGTCGCATAGAGGTTAGTCGGCCAGAGGAGGATGAGCTGCTGGATCTGTTCGGCCGTCCAGGGATTCTTGCCACCGGGCCGGCGCATCGAGCGGCCCGACGGGCTGGGCAGGTCGAGCGCGATGGCCTGCTCCAGAACCCACTCGATGCTGACACCGAGACAGAACGCGATCGTCGCGGCGCCGTGGCGAGCCGCAATGAGGGCTGGGAGCACGAACATATACGTGGGGTTGGGCGCCAAGGGCGCCGACTGTGAGCGCCGCCGGCGCGGCGAGCGACGGGCCTTGATCTCGGCCCAGTTGCATTCGGACTTCCCCCTCGGCGCTTCCCGCTGTAGCATGTTCCCTATCGGTTCTGCGTTCCTGCGACCCGAGGCTTATCAGATGTAGATTTGGTAGGGCAAGCGGTTACACGGCCTAGACAGAGTATTTTTTGTGAAACGTGCCGTGTTCTATGTTTTCAGTGAGCATTACGACGTCGGATCACTTACCTTTTGACCGGACCACTGGTTGGAACTTGTCGGTGTCCGAAATCGCATCGAACAAGGCGCCAAGGACTGAGGCGAGCTGCGGTTGAGCTATTGCGATCGGGCCGTGTTTGACGAGAAGCGCCTGAACCCGGGCATCAATCGCGCTCGTCAGCCGGGCCAGCGTGTCCAGCGACAGACCACCGCCCACGCTGACTCCGTAATCGGTGCCGCACAGTAGAGCATGAGGATCGACCCCGTAGGCCGCGGCGAGATCAGCGAGCGAGGTCAGCGTGATGTTCTTTTGCCCCCGTTCCAAGAGGCCGAGAGAGGCAAGGGTAAGGCCGGTTCGCTCGGCCATCTTCTCCTGCGTCAGGTCCAGGGCCTTGCGGATATCGTAGACGTTCTGGCCCACCACGGCGTTGAGATCGACTGCCGACGTGGCAATAGTCTGCACGCCGCGCTTGGGCTTCATCCGCATTTTCCTCGGAGGTTTGGTCTTTCCAGGTGCTCCAAGCATCGGCGTCTCTGCCTCCCTGTTAGCGGGCCAATTTGCTCCGAACGATCTACACGGGCCTCGAGAGCTTGCGAACGCCAATCGAATGATGATCGGCGGCCGCTGCACGCGTTCGCACGCAGCTTCCGTAGGCTGCGTCCTCAAGCAAGAGGACATCACAGTGCGCCAGACGATCCTATTGCCAGCCGCCCTCGGCATGGCCGTTCTCGCCAGCTTTCCAGCTCACGCCGACTTTCAACTTGGGCATGCGGGAGATGGGGACGGCTCCGCAGCACCCCAGAGCGTCGCCCGGCCGGAACCGGAACCGGCCGCCACCGAGCCGGCCATGACGCCGCGGTTCAAGATCGCCAGAGGGTTCGGCCGGTCCATCCCGCTCCGCGTGGCCGCCAAGCAGATCGTGCCGGCTGCGGTTACCGTCCGCTTCGGGCCCGGCGTGAACCCTGGAGCGGTCGTGAATTGGTCGGGTAATGCGCCCTGGAACCGGGTCCTGGCGGCCGCGGTGCGTCCTTTGGGGTTGCACATCACGACTGGCGCGCGCTCGGTGCTGATCTCGCGATAAAACTCTGGGTCCGTTCGCAAGACCCTCCCGCACGCTGCCCTGAGTGACAGGGAGAGAGGGCATGCCGGACCTAAAGGCCGAGGCGATCGCCACCTGGCTGGCGATCAACGGCTCGGAAGAGCTTGCGCGCTCAGCCCGCGTCCCAGCCGCCGACGATCAGCCCGAGCTGTCCGACACGCTCGCGGCGTTCGGAGACGCTTTGGACGCGAGCGTTCAGCACGGCGCCGAAGCGCTTGAAGGAGCGCTTCATCGCGGCCTTTCAGCCTCCATGGCGGAGGTCATCGCCCACTTGGGGGCCGCCCGGCGATT
>JAABUX010001533.1_pt1 | contig 20452 bp, 22 predicted proteins | sample 5561851 | NCBI WGS metagenome assembly JAABUX01 (sample SAMN10711883, study PRJNA513361) | rock metagenome | isolation source: Antarctica rocks | place: Antarctica: Victoria Land, Richard Nunatak red sandstone | collected 2016-01-03 | reverse complement strand
CGATGATTCCAGGGATTGGTACAAACATTTCGTCGATTGTGTCGCAGTTGAACGCGACTACACCGAGCAAGGCTGGCGGCGGCAGCAGTGCCGGCGGATTTGGGGATGTCTTCAAGGCGGCGGTTCAGCAGGTGGACGATCTGCAGACGGGCGCCGATCAGCAGATCGGCAGCATGCTGCAAGGGAAGGGCGGCGCCGACGTGGGCAACGTGATGGCCTCGGTTGAGAAGGCCGACGTTGCCTTTCAACTGATGATGCAGGTGCGCAACAAGATTGTGAGCGCGTACCAGGACATTGAAAAGATGCAGTTCTAGGTAAAGGCCCAAGGCTACGATGAACTTTCTTGAACAGATGAAGCAGATGTGGAGTCGCCTGACGCCCCGGCAGCGCATGGTGGCGGGAGGCGGAACTCTGGCGACGTTGGTGTTGCTGGGCGCGATGACGCGGATGCTTGGATCTCCAGAGTACAAGCCGCTGATGGTCGGGCTTGAACCTGCGGACGCGCAGGCGATCTCGGCGCAGCTGGCGGCGAAGAAGATCAGCTACCAGATGACCGCGGACGGAAAGGGCATCAATGTGGCCGCGGATCAGCTGGATGCAGCGCGACTGGAGATCGCGTCTCAGGGAACACCTCACAGCGGGCGCATGGGCTTTGAGCTCTTCGACAAGGTCTCGTGGGGGCAGACGGAGTTCGACGAAAAGGTGAACTACCAGAGGGCGCTCGAAGGCGAGTTGGAGCGCACCATCGGGACGCTGGGCCGGGTGAAGAGCGCACGGGTGCATTTGGTTCTGCCGCGCAGTTCGGTGTTTCTGGATCGGGAGCGTGGGGCCAAGGCCTCGGTGACGCTGCGGCTCAAGCACGGGTCGCTCTCGTCTGAAGAGCTGGATGCGATCTCCAGGCTGGTGAGCGGTGCGGTGGACAACCTGACGCCTGGAGACGTTGCGATCATCGATGCGGACTCGAACCAGTCCCTGGGGAAGAGGGGAGGATCGATGGAGGGACGCGAGCTTGAGGAGGAGCTTTCGAAGCGCTTGATGGCGACGCTTGGGCCGGCGCTGGGCGCAGAAAATTTACGCGCGAGTGTCAATGTCGAGTACGACCTGAGTGCAAGCGACGAGAGCCAGGACAGGTACGATCCGGCAGTGAGTGCGGTGTTGATGTCGCAGAAGTCGTCGGAGCAGACGGGTGCTGGAGCGGGAGCGAGCGGCGTTGCCGGCACGAGCGGCAATCTGCCTGCTGCCGCGGGCGGCAACCAGGCAACGGCGGCGACGGCCGACGACGGCACACAGAGCTCGACCTCAGAGAATGCGACGTTTGGCGTCAACAAGACGGTGCGGCATACCGTTTCTCCGGCGGGCCGGATCCATCGCATTACCGCGGCTGTGCTGGTGAACGACAGCATAGATCGCAAGCAGGTAAACGGGCACTGGACGGAGGTGCCGCGCAAACGATCGCCGGCGCAGCTGAAGCAGATCCAGGATCTTGCCCAGGCTGTTCTGGGCATGGATCCGCAGCGGGGCGACGTGATCAATGTGCAGAACATGACTTTTGACGATGGGCGTGTGCCGGAGACGCCGCCAACGATGCTGGCCAAGGTTCGAGACGGTCTGTCGGACTACTCGACGGCGGTTCGTTATGGCGCCATGGTGATCCTGTTTGCTGTGGTGTATGCGCTGATGTTCCGACCAGCGCAAAAGCAGGTGCTCGCCGCGATGCGCGAGCTGGCTGGGGGGAAGACGGCAGGAGGTGCGCTGGCAGCGCCGCTTGAAGCGGCTGGACTGGCAGCACCGGATGAGGCCTTTGCGGCGGATCCCAGCGGCGCCGTCCTGAAGAAGCAGTTGGCTGAGCTGGTGCAAGCAGAGCCTATTACCGTGACGCGGACCATGCAGGCATGGCTGCGAGAGGATCACGCGTGAGCGCCGCCATGGAGTACAGCCAGCTCACGGGAACGCAGAAGGCGGCGATCCTTTTGACGGTGCTCGATGATGAATCGGCATCGTCGATCTTTCGCCACCTGCCGGAGAGTGATCTGCAACGCGTGGCCCGGGAGATCTCGCATCTTGGCCGTGTACCATCGCACATTTCGCAGCAGGTGCTGCAGGAGTTTCAACAGATGACGGTGGCGCGGGACTTCATGACCGAAGGTGGACGCGAGACGGCACACCGCCTGCTGGTGAAGGCGCTGGGCGAGAGCGGGGCAAAGGCGATGCTGCACCAGTTGACGCGGGTGGACGAGTTGGATGCAGGGCGAGCGGAGTCTCTGCAGAAGGTGGATCCGAAGCACCTGGCGCGGCTGCTCGAGGGCGAGCATCCGCAGACGGTGGCGCTGGTGCTTGGGCACCTGGATCCACGCCAGGCATCGGCGGTGCTTACACATTTGCCGCGCAGTACGCGGGCTGAGTCCGTCCGGCGACTGGCGAATCTTCGCCAGTTCTCGCCTGCCATTGCGGAGCGGATCTCGACCGCGGTGCAGCGACGGCTGCGGTCGTTTGGCGAGATCAACAGGCGTAACTACTCCGGCTTCCAGAACGTTGCGGCTCTGATGAACAGCGTGGATGCGGAGACCTCGCGCGAGATTCTGGAGAGCATTCAGGGACAGGATGCGAAGCTGGCCAGCAGCATCCGCGAGCTGATGTTTACGTTTGAGGACTTTCTTCGTGTTGGCGACGTGCAGCTGCGCGAGCTTTCGGGCGCGGTCGACAAGAAGGTGCTGGCGATTGCGCTGAAGGGCGGAAGCTCGGATCTGCGCGATCACTTCTTTCGCACCATGTCTACGCGCGCGGTCGAGATGATGAAGGAAGACATCGACTCTTTGGGGCCGATGAAGAGCAAGGATGTGAATAAGGCACAGAGCGAGATGATCAGTCTGGCGCGGCGCCTCGAAGAAGAAGGAAAGCTCTCGCTGCGGAGCGACGGTGGAGACCCCTATGTCTAGCGCCGCCTTTGCCTCGATCACCGCGCTTCAGTACTTCGACGTATCCCAACCGTTGCTGCCAACCGTGCCTGAGACCGTACAGGCCGAGGCTGGAGGGGAGCCCGTTCCCGGTGTTCCGGAGGCGGAGGTGCAGGCGCGTATCGCGGCGGCGTGCGCGGTGGAGAGGGCCGAGGTGGAAGGCCGATTGCGGAGCGAAGGGGCTGCGCGGGAGATGTCGTTGCAGGAGGGTGTCGGTGAGGCTGTGAGGCGCTTTGCGGACGAACGCTCGACTTATTTCGCGCGTGTGGAGACGGAGGTCGTGCAGCTTGCCCTGGCGATCGCACGCAAGATTCTGCAGCGTGAGGCGCAGCTTGACTCCATGCTGCTGGCCGGCCTGGTTCGGATTGCGCTGGACGGGATGCAGAGTGGACCGGCGGTACGGCTGCTTGTGCCGCCCGATCGGGTGGAGGCGTGGCAGAGACACGGGGCGCAGATCGGGTTGCGGCGCGAGTTGGAGATCGTCGCCGATGCCGGCGTTGGCGCTGATGAGTGTGTGCTCGAGACCGAGATGGGATCCGCCCACCTCAGTTGCGAGACGCAGCTGAAGGAGCTGGAGCAGGGCTTTCTGGATCTGCTGGGGCAACGACCGGACAGGGTTCGATGACAGGTCTGTTTGCGCAGCTCGAGTTGCAGATGCGAGAGCGATCACTGGTGCGCTGGCAGGGCCGTGTGCTGCAGGTGACGGGCAACCTGATTGAGTCTGAAGGGCCTGCCGGGTCGATCGGCGAGCGATGCGACATCCTTGGCTCCTCGGGAGCGAGCTACCGAGGGGAGATTATCGGCTTTCGCGGCTCAACGGCGCTCTCGATGGTGGCTGAGGAGGCCGTAGGGATAAGGTTCGGCGACCGGATTGTGGCGCAGGGCTTGCGGCCGTCTATTAAGGTGGGCGAAGGTCTGCTTGGCCGGGTGCTGAGTGCGGACGGCGAACCGCTCGATGGAGGTGGACCGTACCGCTCGCACACTTCGAAACCGCTCGATGGACTTGCGCCTCAGCCCCTGGACCGTGTTGCTATACGAGAGCCGCTGGGATGTGGGATTCGCGCGCTCGACACATTTGTGACGTGCGGGCGAGGGCAGCGACTGGGGATCTTTGGCGGCAGCGGTGTGGGCAAGAGCACGCTGCTGGGGATGATGTCGCGAGGAACTGCAGCGGACGTGATTGTGATGGCTCTGGTGGGTGAGCGCGGACGCGAGGTGGGCGAGTTTCTGGAGGTTCTGGGCGAAGAGGGCCGACGGCGTTCGGTGGTGGTTGTGTCTACGTCGGACCAGTCGCCGCTGCTCCGTCTACGCGCCCCGCTGGCTGCGACGACGATCGCTGAGGCCTTTGCTGCCGAGGGGCGCAATGTGCTGCTCGTGGTCGACTCCCTGACGCGTTTTGCGATGGCGCAGCGCGAGATTGGACTGGCGGCTGGCGAACCTCCGACGGCAAAGGGCTACACGCCTTCCGTGCTGAACAAGCTGGCGCGCCTGGTAGAACGCGCGGGGAACTTTCGCAGCGGAAGCATTACGGCGTTTTACACGGTGCTGATGGAGGGCGACGATCAGCAGGATCCGATTGTGGACACGGTGCGATCGCTGCTGGACGGTCATATCATCCTGGATCGCGCGTTGGCTGTTCGCGGCCACTACCCGCCGATCGCCGTGCTGGACAGCTTGAGCCGGCTGATGCCGAGCGTGGCGAGCGCGGCGCATCTGGAACGGGCGCGGGCGCTGCGGCTGCTGCTTGCGGCGTATGCGAAGTCCGAAGACCTGATTCGTATCGGCGCCTACCAGAAGGGCGCGGATGCGGTGCTGGACCAGGCGATGGCTGTGCTGCCGCAGATGCAGGCTCTGCTGCAGCAGCGGAGCGACGAGGCCTGCTCGTTTGAACAGGCGACGCAGGCGCTGCTGGGGATTGGGGCGTAGGGCGTGCCGTTTGCCTTTTCGCTTGCAGCGGTGCAGGCGGTGCGGCGGCAGCGCGAGAGGCAGGAGGAGCGTGCGCTGAGCGCGGTGCTGCATGAGATGCAGCAGACCCGGCAGACCTTGGAACGGATCGAGGCGGAGCTGCGCCAGGCAGGGGCGAGTCGCTTACGTGCCGAGCCGCAACAGATGCAAGGCGTGTCGCTTCACGAGCAGTACGCGCGCATGGAGCTGCTGCGGCAGGCATGGGCGGAGGTCCTGGCTCGCCTTGAGGAGCTCGCGACGCAGCGGGATCAGCAGCAGGGCTCGTATCTCACGGCACGGCGAGATCGCGAGCTTTTGGACGAGCTGGAGCAGAAGCAGAAGACGAGCTTCGAAGCGAAGCTGCTGCAACAGGAGCAGAAGCGGAACGACGACCTGTTCCTGGCGCGTCGTCTGCGCCGCTAGGCAGAGGCTGCCCAGTGCCGGGCGGCAACTCTTGCCGATCGGAGGCTGAACGGAGTGCTTCCCCGTCGTGATACTGAGAGATCTACGGGGAAAAGAGCCAAGTGCGTGACGCGATTTGCTTGGCATGCTACGTGCAATAAGACTCTTCGTGAACATGCCTGCCATTCCGGTGAGTACAGGAGCTGTGAAGCCGCAGAACTCTGCGAAGCCTGACACGGCGACGTCTTCGCCGGTGGGATTCGCTGATGTCCTTAGTGGTCAAACGGTGGTTGCGACGGCCCAGGGCCCGGCGGCCAAGCCCGTCCCCAGCCATGATGATGGCCGGACGCAAGGGCGCAAGGGCGATGCGCGGGATGGGGACAGGGGTTCCCGGAACACGCGCTCCGCTCTGTTAACTCCGCTCCTCCCATCGCTTCCGGGGACCATCACCACAACGGGGGTCATGCAGGCGCCGGTGTCCGAGCTCGGCTGGGCATCGTCAGCTTTCCAGCCGGCAGGGATCGAGGAGAGCATCGGGGTGATAGGGAGTGCAGCTCCGACGACGGCCACGGTTGCCGGGGCGCCACCAGCAGCAGATCTCGCGCCTGCGGACAAGCTGGTCATGGACGAGGCTGGAAGCGCCATAAACGCTGCTGTTGTCGGGGAGGCAGGTCTCCCCGCCGATGCCAAGGTGAAGGCAACTTCCGCAGGGGGCCAGGAAAGCTCGCTTGCGCCTGCAACAGCAGCCGCAATCACAGAACCTGGACCGCAGACTGCACCGGCGGCTACCACACAGACGGCATCCCCTGATGTCCTCGCGCTGTTGTCTTCCGGTGGTGTGCCAAGTGCTGCCGATAAGGCCGCAGGCGCTGCTGCGATCGCCGGGGGGCATCCATCTCCGGCCCCGACGAGCGCGAGGAACCACGGCAGCGCCGCTCGCCCTGCATGGAGCGGCAGCACAACGATCACCGGGTTGGACCGTGTGCCTTCTTTGTCGAACAGCGCAGGAGTTACGAAAGCTGAGGCGGGCTCGCAGGGGTCTGCGAATGGCGGCGATGGGCAGCCGCGACATGATGGCAAGACAGATGTGAAGACGGACGTGGGTGTATCCGCACGCGACCGCGAGACGACCGAGAAGCCCGTGGCCGGGCACACGGCGGTTCCGACGCCGATCGCCAGTCCCACGCCTTCTCAGCCGACCTTGCAGCCAGCCGCACAGATGGCATCGGCGATGACAATCGCTCCAGCTCCAAATGCTGCGACTTCCACGGGCGCGAGCCCGGATCTGAGCCAGCGAGAGCCGCTGGCAACCTCGGCCGGGGTGGGTGGAGGCGAGCAGGCTGCAGCTGCCGGGCCTTTGTCCCTGTCCAACGTCGATGTGGCGCGCTTGATAAAGACGGCGGCGGGATCGGAGCTGCGTGTGGCCACGCGCTCGGAAGATTTCGGCGTGATGACGATCCACACAGTGCTTGGCCACGAGCAGATGTCGGCTCATATCTCTCTTGAAAGCGAGCGCCTCAGTTCAGCTCTCTCGACCCATCTTGTCTCGATGCAGGAGATGCTTGAGAACCGCCTCGGATCCGGACTTGGCGTCCGGGCATCTGTCACGTTTGGAACCGATCCCGGTGGCGCCGGCAGCCAGAGCGCCGGTCACGGAGGCGCCAGCCAGAGTTCCACCAGCCAGGGCTCTGGCGAGCAAAGCGGGGGGCAGCAGCAGAACTCCTATATGAGCAGGGCCGCGCTCTTCACCGGTAACGCTGCGGGAGAGATCGCGGGACTTACTACGCCTGCGGCCTTTGGCATGACCAAAGCGCACGGCCGTCTCGATATACGTATTTGAAGCAACTGCAGCGAACACGACCTTAAGGAGCCAACACCATGTCTCTCTTCAACACGCTTTCAAATCTTCCGCTCACGTCGAATCTCCTTCCGAAGGCATCCAGTGCCTCTGCGGCTGGAGCAAAGGCTGCCACTGGAGGCTCCGGCACCACGGGGACGTCCACCGGCACGAGCACGAGCGGCACCGACATTGGCAGCACATTTCTGAGCTTGCTCGTGCAGGAGCTGCAGAATCAGGACCCAACAGCGCCCATGGACAGCACTGCGATGGTGGGGCAGATGATCTCGCTCAATCAACTCAACCAGCTGACCAGCATCGATCAGGTCTTGAGTAATGCGTACGGAAGTAAGACGGGGGCTTTGACGCCTGCCTCCAGTGCCAACGGCAGAAGCGCCAACGCACTTCCTGCGACGCAAGCCGCGCTGCGGCTTCTTAACAGCAATGCCGCCATGACGCGACCGGCGGTTAGCTCCTCCGTGACTCTGCCCGCAAGCTAAGTTTTCTCGATACCCTTCCCAAACTTTCTACATCACCTTAGGAGCTTCTTCCATGTCATTCTTTTCCACGCCTCTCTCAGGTCTGAGTGCTACCTCGGCAGCCCTCAAAACGATCTCGAACAACCTTGCGAACATGAACACGGACGGCTACAAGGCACAGAGCGCGTCCTTTTCGGACGTCTTCTACCAGAACTATGGAAACAGCGGCAGTGGCAACCCGATCCAGTCAGGGCTCGGCGTCCAGGTGAATGGAACGACGTCGGACCTGAGCAACGGCGCTATCTCCGCGACGGGCGTCAGCTCAAACATGGCGCTTAATGGAAGCGGCTATTTCGTGACGAGTGGTGCACCGGGTGCGCTGAACTATACGCGATCCGGCGATTTCACCACCAACACAGCCGGGCAACTCACGACCCTGGGGGGGCAGCTGGTGATGGGATTTCCGGCGGTACGGGGTGTGGTGAGCGGTAGCGGTACGCTGCAGGCGCTCAACGTGGGTGCGGGGACAACCACTGCCGCCAGTCCGACCTCGGCGTTTTCTCTAACCGCCAACTTGAACTCCGGCGCAGCGGTGAACGACACCCAGTCGTCGCAGGTCAAGATCTATGATTCGCTTGGCGCCTCGCACCTGCTGAGCATCAATTATACGAAGACCGGCAACAATACGTGGAGCTACAACGCGACGATGCCCTCGAGCGAGATCCAGGGAGGAACAGGAACCTCGACCTCTGTGGGCTCGGGCACGCTCACGTTCGACAGCACCGGCGCGCTTACCTCACCGACCAATGCCATTTCGTCAATTTCGATCGGTCCGATGTCGGATGGCGCAGCTACGCTAAGCCCAACCTGGAAGCTGGTTGACGGGAGCGGGACCGCCCTCTTGACGCAGACGGCAAGCGCGGCGAGTACAAGTGCGACGACGCAGGATGGGTACGCGGCCGGAACGCTTGCGAGCTTCTCCGTGCTGGCCGATGGAACCGTTCAGGCGACGTTCACGAATAACCAGAATCGTGCGATTGGTCAGGTGGCGGTAGCGAGCTTCGCGAATCCGGAGGGTCTCTCGCTGAGTGGAGACAATCTTTACAATGTCACCTCGGCTTCGGGGGCGGCGGTGGTTGGCGTAGCGGGAACGGGCGGTCGCGGCGTCATTAAAGGATCGGCGGTGGAGGGATCCAACGTGGATGTTGCGACGGAGTTCGCGGACATGATTGTTGCGCAGCGATCCTATGAGGCCAACGCCAAAGCGATTACAGCCTTTGATCAGATTGAGCAAGCCACGATCGCGATGAAGAGCTAACCGAAGCTCGGGGACGAGGTGGACTCTTAGCATCCCATGAGGACCACCTCAACGCCTGGCGTTGATCCCGCTCGATCTTGCTCGATGTCTGAAGTTCTCATGCATGTCTCATGTCGGGATTGGAGGTGACGCCGCTTCCAGTGATGCTCCCGAGCCTCGGCGCCTGCTCCTGATGCGGGCTTCGCGAGAGGGATACAACTTATGGGGAACCGCTCACGTTGACCTCCTTTCGTTGGAGGATTGATTGCAACAGCTCATCGCAGATCTCCCGAGCTGCTTCTCTTTCTGAAGCGCTCGAGACGGCGATGAGGTGCAGTCATGATCACGGCCTTTCCTGTATCCGGTGTCGTTGCCGCACCGGAGATCCTTCCGGCGTCCACGCAGCACGCGAGCAACATTGAGGTCAAGGCGCGCGATCCGCTTGAGGGCGCGTTTGACCTGCCGTGCACGCTGACGCTTGAGGTTCCGGTCGTGCAGTTTACGGTCGGCATCCTGATGCGGCTGACCGTTGGATCGATCGTGGAGACGGCGACACAGCAGAACGAGGATCTTCCGCTTCGGGTGAACGGGCAGTTGATCGGGTTGGTGGAGATCGAGGTCGCGGGTGACAATTTAGCCGTGCGGCTGACGGGGATCGCATGAGTTTGCCCGCTTCCCGGATCTGGCCAATTTCGTCCTGCGTGCGAGTTCCTGAAGGCAACTCTGCCAAGGAGGGGCTGCCGAAGGAGTTCGCTTCGGAGCGGCGCTTTGCAGGGCTGCTGCGCGGTTTCCTGGATACATGGCGAAGGGTCAGCGGGGCTGGTGGACTTCGCTTATTGCAGGCTCGATCACGGCGACTGCAGGTTCATGAAACAGTTCAGCTCGGAGAGAAGCGCTTTGTTGCGATCCTGCGCGTGGACGGGGAGCAGTTTCTGATTGGCGGAAGCGCGGGTCACGTGTCGTTGCTGGCCGAGCTGAAGCCGGAGAGCCCGGCGACCTTCGGTTCTGTCCTGGAATCGCGGACTGTACAGGAGCGAAGCGCTTGAACCTTCGTCGACTCGCGTCTTTGGTGCTCGGAGTGGCTGTATGCCTTTGCCCGCTGCAGGGGCGTGCTCTGCCACATCGCGTTGCTCCGGTCGCGCTCCAGATGCGGTTTCCGGCGGAGTCGGTCACACCGGCACCTCGGGCCAAGCCTCCGCAAGGGCCGCTTCTCACCCAGAGCCCAACGAGCGCGCCCCAGAACGAGATTCGTATCACCGGCCTGGGCAGCAGCTCGGCTCCGTGGACGATCGTCCTTCTGCTGACCTTTCTGACGCTGATCCCGTCGTTGCTGATCTGCATGACGCCGTTTGCGCGTTTGCTGGTCGTCTTCCACTTCCTCCGCCAGGCGCTCGGTCTGCAGACGACACCCTCGAATCAGACGCTGATCGGGCTCACGCTGGTGCTGACTTTCTTCATCATGGAGCCGGTCGGCAATCGAATTTATGAGCAGTCGTTCGTGCCGCTTGAAAGCGGGAAGATCACTGCCTTTGAGGCGATCTCGCGAGGGAGCGGGCCGATGCGCGAATTTATGTCGCATTATGTGCGCGAAAAGGACGCCGCCCTGTTTCTCGAAATTGCGAAGGAGCCGCGGCCGCGCACCCCCGCTGACCTTTCGATGCGCGTGCTGCTGCCGGCCTACATCGTTTCGGAGCTCAAGGCCGGCTTCCAGATCGGCGCCGTACTCTTTCTGCCGTTTCTTGTGGTTGACATGGTGGTCGCTTCGATCACGACCTCTGTGGGCATGATGCAGCTGCCTCCGGTGGTTATCTCCACGCCGCTCAAGCTGCTGTTGTTTTTGATGGTGGATGGGTGGCACCTGCTGATCAGTTCTCTGATGAGGAGCTTTAGCTGATGGGCACCGATCAGGTTGTCGAACTCGGGCGGGCGATGCTGCAGGAGGTGGCGCTGCTGATCGCGCCAGTCCTTGCGATTACGGTTATTGTGAGCCTCCTGGTCAACATCATTCAGGTGCTGACCTCGTTGCAGGACCAGACCCTGGCGGCGGTGCCGCGCCTGCTTGCAACCGGCGTGGGTCTGTTTGTGCTGATGCCGTGGATGTGGCGGCACGTGGCCCATTACACCGTCAACATGCTCTCGGACTTCCAGCGGGTGTTGCAATGACGACGGTGACGATCCAAGAGGTGATTCTAGGATTTCTGACGATCACTGTCCGGCTCTCGGGGCTGGTGCTTTTCGCGCCGTTTTTCGGTAGTGCGTCCGTGCCGCCGCGTATCAAAGCTGCCATCGTTCTAGCGCTGAGTCTCCTGCTCTATCCGACGCTGTCGGCTTCGCTGGCGCATCGTGACCTGAGCGACTGGCCGGTGCTGGTGTTGGGCGAGCTGCTGATCGGAGCTGCGATGGGCATCGCGACCAACCTGGTGTTCGACGCCGTACAGATGGCCGGACAGGTGCTCAGTATCCAGATGGGCTATTCGCTGGTGAACATCCTCGATCCGCAGACGCAGGTGGACTCTACGGTGATGGCGCTCTTTCACCAGACGATCGCGTTGCTGATCTTTCTTCGGCTGGATGTACACCTTGTTTTGCTGCACGCGGTTGCACGCAGCTTTGTGCTGCTCCCGCCGGGCAGCATGCATGTTTCTGCTGCATTTACACGGACGCTTTTGCAGGCCGCGGGCAGCGTATTCAACCTTGGCCTGCACATGGCCGCACCGGTGCTATCGACGACGTTTTTGACCGACATCATTATTGGCCTGCTCGGACGTGCATCTCCGCAGGCACCCCTGATGCTGCTTGGGCCGGCGGTGAAGAGCGTGCTTGGGCTTGCCGTACTGTTTGCCGCGCTGAAGTACTGGCCCGGAATGCTGGATCACTTCTTTCAAAGCTCGATGGAGCTTTCCGACCGCCTGCTGCAGCTCGCACACTGAAACGTCGCTATGGCTGAATCGAACAAGACCGAGAAGGCAACGCCGCAACGCCGCAAGAAGGCGCGGGAGCAGGGCCAGATTGCGCGCTCCCGCGACCTGCCGGGCGTGCTCGCGTTAGTGGGCGTGGCAGGGACCTTGCTGCTGCTCAACGTCAACATGGCACAGCACTGGCGCAGTCTCTACAGCAGCTCGCTCGAGGTGGCTACGGCGGACGATTTCTCTGCGAGCGGACCGCTGATCTTCTGGTGCTCGCTGGAGGTGCTGCGATGGATTGTTCCCACTCTGCTGGTGGCGTTGCTGCTTTCGATAGGCGCCGGTTTCGCGCAGGGTGGATTCAACCTCGCACCGAGCGCACTTACGCTGAAGTTTGATCGCTTCAACCCGGCGAGCCGGCTTGGCCAGATCTTCTCGCTGACGAGCCTGAGCAGTCTGCTGAAGTCGCTTATCCCGTTCGCGATCATTTTATTGCTGGGTGTGAACTCGGTACGCGGGCACTGGAGCGAACTTGTGAGGTCCGCGGAGTTCGACGTTCGGGCTCTGGTGTCGATCATCTCCTCCGTCGCGCTCAGCATTTGCTGGAAGGCAGCTCTCGTGCTGCTGCTGTGGTCTGGCGTGGATTATGGCCTGACCTGGCGGAAGAACGAGAGCGAACTCAAGATGAGCCGCGAAGAGATCAAGCAGGAGCATAAGGAGTCGGATGGGAATCCCGCGGTGAAGGGACAGATTCGCAAGCTGCAGCGGGAGATGCGCAAGAAGCAGTCGCTGAAGGCTGTTGCTACTGCAACGATTGTAGTTACAAACCCTACGCACTATGCCGTGGCGCTGCGGTACGAGCCGGCCATGGGAGCGCCGGAGGTGGTGGCGAAGGGGCGGGATCTGCTGGCGCAGAAGATCAAGCAGATAGCGCGGGAGCATGACGTGATGGTGATGGAGAACAAGCCGCTCGCGCAGGCGCTGTACAAGAGCGTGGAGGTGGGGGATGCCATTCCGGGACAACTTTATCAGGCAGTCGCGGAGATCCTTGTGATTGTCTTCCGGGCGCAAGCCGAGATCCGTGAGCAGGAAGAGATGCGGCGACGACGAAACGCCGCAGGACAGGTGGAAGGTCGCCCATGAAGAAGACAGGTGTGTTGAAGTTTTTGCAAGGAGCCGGTGAATGGCTGGTGCCGGTCACGGCGGTGCTGATGTTGTTTGTGATGCTTGTGCCGATGCCCAGCTTTGTGCTGGACCTGCTGCTGACGCTCAGCATCGCAGCGTCGGTGCTGGTTCTGCTGACGGCGATCCAGGTGCTGCGCCCAGTGCAGTTCTCCGTCTTTCCCAGTCTTATTCTTTTGCTGACACTGATGCGACTGTCGCTCGATCTTGCCAGCACGCGGCGGATCCTGCTGCATGGCAACGAGGGACCGTCGGCGGCCGGAGCGGTTATCCAGGCCTTTGGGCAGTTTGTCGTTGGCGGAAACTACGTTGTCGGCTTTGTGCTTTTTATCGCGCTTGTGTCTATTCAGTTTCTCGTGATCAGCCATGGCGCGGTGCGGACGGCCGAGGTCACGGCGCGCTTTACTCTTGACGCGATGCCGGGCAAGCAGATGGCGATTGACGCGGACCTGAATGCCGGTCTCATCAACGAGGAGCAGGCGCGCGCCCGGCGTGAGGCGATCGCGCGGGAGGCGGAGTTCTGCGGCGCGATGGACGGCGCGGCGCGCTTCAGCCAGCGGGACTCGCTTGCGACCATCCTGATCCTGACGATCAATATCGTTGCTGGATTTCTGATTGGGGTCTTTCAGCAGGGGATTCCGTTTGAAGAGGCACTGAAGACGTATACCGTGCTGACGGTGGGGAACGGCCTGGTCTCCATTCTGCCCTCGCTGCTGGTCTCGGTTGCGGGAGGCATCGTGGTGACCCGCGCGGCCTCGACCAAAACACTCGGCATGGACGTGCAGGATCAGCTGATCAAGCGACCGATGCTGCTGTGGATCGCAGGTGGCGTACTGGTTGCGTTGGGACTGATACCAGGTCTGCCGAAGTTCGCGTTCTTCACGCTGGGCGGGGGGCTGATGTACGGCGCCTACAAGATGAAACCGCTCACGGAAGAGACTGCTGCCGACGAGAGGTCTGGTGCGGCGGCGGCAGCGAAGGGTGGGGCGGCAACTCCGGCAGCGGATCCAATGGACGCCGTGATGAGGCTCGATGAGCTCACGCTGGAGGTAGGCATGGGCTTGGTGACGCTGGTCGACGATGCGCAAGGGGGGCAACTGCTGAATCGCGTGAGGAGTCTTCGAAAGAAGCTGGCGCAACAGATGGGTTTCCTTGTGCCGTCGATCCACATTACGGACAATGTTGCCCTGAAGGAGCAGGAGTATGTGATCCAGCTACGCGGTATCGAGATTGCGCGATGGGAGCTGCGCCGGGGCTGCCTGCTGGCGGTGAGTTCGCTGCCCGGACCGATCAATCTGCCGGGCGTCGACACCTACGAGCCAGCTTTTAATGTGTCCGCGAAGTGGATCGCGCCCGAGCTGCAGGCGCAGGCTATCTCGATTGGGTGTGCCGTCGTCGAGCCGACCTCGGTTCTGGCGGCGCACCTGGCGGAGGTGATCAAGCAGAACGCACACGAGCTGCTCTCGCGACAGGAGACGAAACGCCTGGTGGACCGGTTGAACGACTCTCATCCCAAGCTCGTTGAGGAGTTGATTCCCAAGCTGCTGACGCTTGGCGAACTGCAGCGCGTGTTGCAGCAGCTGTTGCGGGAACAGGTTTCGATCCGCGACCTCGGGTCGATTCTTGAGAGCCTGGTCGAGGCGGCCGCAATCAATAAGCACTCGGTGGCGCTGGTGGAAGCGGCGCGGCAGTCGCTTGGGCGAGCTCTGGTGCGGCCACTGCTGGCAGAGTCGGGCGAGCTCAAGGTCGTTACCCTCGACAGCAGTATCGAGGAGGAGTGCCAGCGCGCGAGCAACCTGCAGCCCAACCAGATCAGCTCCAGCGCTCTGCAGGTCTCGGTGGCACGCCGCGTGCTTAGCGGTCTTCAGGCGAGCTTCGGAGAGGATATTGGCGGAGCTCCGCCGGTTCTGTTGTGCGCTTCGCCCGGGCGATTTTATCTGCGCCGTCTACTAGAGCCGTTTCTGCCGAAGATCGTCGTCATCTCACCGGCGGAGATTCCGCCACTCACGCAGGTTCGCACTCTGGGCGTTGTTCGATAGCGCCTACAGATAGACCAGCCGCTGAACTTCTCAGGAGGATATTCGATGACCACGTCTGCTTCAACCACCGAAGCCCTTGTCACGCCGAGTCACAAGGAGCGTACGGTGGTCCCTTGCAACTTCCGTTCCGCTGGCCGGCTTTCGAACGACAGCACGCGCCACTTGCGCATGACGCACGAGACCTTTGCACGAAACATCTCTCACTCGCTTGATCTCTTTCTTGGATCGCCGATTGAGGTGAAGATGGTCGGGGTCGAGCAGTTGGGGTCGCGGGAGCTGATCGGCTCACTTCAAGGCGGAAGCTACCTGGTTCCGTTTTCCATGGCGCCGATGCAGGGAAGGATTCTTGCGCGCTTTGGAAGTTCGCTGCTCTTCCCTCTTCTCGATCTGCTGCTGGGCGGCAATGGAGATCCAGATGACCCTGCGCGGGAGTTGACGGATCTGGATGAGGAACTGATTCGCAGCGTAACGGAGTTGATCGGCGCGCAGCTTGAGCGCGCGTGGAAGTCGTGCCAGGTGGCGATTACCGCGGTACCCTCCATCAAGCCAGCTCTGGTCGGGCAGATCTTCGCTGCGGAAGAGTTGGTGGCGGTGATCCACTTCGAGATGACGATCGCGACCACGACCGGCGTCTTCGACCTTGTTCTGCCTATGGCTTTTTCGAATGCGCTGATTCGCGCCAGTCAGACGGAGGCGACCAGACGCGGGCCTCGGCAGGCCACGTCCGGACCTCGGCTGCGGGACCGGCTGCTCGACTGCACGATGCTGCTGTCCACCGAGCTTTCTGAACTGAGCATCTCGGTTGGCGATCTGGTTGCGTTGCAGCCCGGTGATGTCGTCAACCTTCACTCATCCATCAACACACCCGTGAAGCTCAAGATCGGGGCTCACTCACTGTTTGAGGTGACGCCGGTTCGCCATAGCAATCGAAAGACGGCGCAGCTGGAGCGCCCGTGCCAAAAGCAGCTTGGAGGAATTGCATGACAGATACATCGCAAATCACAGTGTTTCGGGCTGCCCTCAAGCGTTGTCTACAGGCGGTAACGGCGAATATTGGAGAACGTAAATGGGAGGTACAGGAAGAGAGCGATCCGGTCGCCTCACGAGCCGCCGCCGATCTCGTTCACGTGGCCGTCACTCTTGCAGGCGCGCTCGCGGGGAGCTCACGCTGAGTGCTGCTCGAGAGGAAGCGGAGTTGCTGCATGGGGCCTCGCCGGGATCCGGCGTAGAGGCGGCCTGGCTGCGAACGGTGAAGGCGACGGCGGAGCAGCTCTGCCTGTCGCTAACGTTCGCCGCTGGTGAGGTTTTAGTGGCGAGTTGCCGATTGAAGCCCACAAATGAGGAAGCTCATTCACTGGGAGCGGTGGTCCTGCGATCGCACGATGAGTACACCGCGGTCACGATCGCGTGCTCAGGGGATGACGTGCTGATGCGGCGCCTGCGCGAGCCGGCAGCAGATCGAGCGGCAGCGGTCGAGACAGGCTTGTTTCGACCCGCACCGATCGATCGCGTGATCGATGTGCAGCTCGCAGTGACGATGCGCTTTGGGCAACGGCAGTTGTTGCTGCGGCAACTACTCGAGCTGAGCGCGGGGTCGCTGCTGGAGCTCGATCGACAGGTGGAAGAGCCAGTGGACCTGATCCTTGGAGACCGTGTGATTGCGCGCGGCGAGGTTGTTATCGTCGACGGAAACTACGGCATGCGGATCACCGAGGTTGTGGAGCATGCCAAGCGCATCGCGGGACGCGAATGGCCGCAGCCGTTCAGCTACGCACGCGCATGAAGCCCACGCGCATATGCACATCTTCTGTGATCGGAGTGGAGACGTACATGCCACCTTCGGATTTGGACGCGACCGCGGTGCTAGCTCCACAGGGGGAATGGCACGAGCGGCAGAGTGTTGCGGCGGCTTTTCCCAGTGTCCCCGTGCTTCCGGGAACGCTGCTCGGCCTGGAGTTGCTGGTCCAGCGGCCGGCTTTTGATCTGCGTGCCGCGAGCTATCTGATTGGTGAGGATCCGGGCGCTCTGCTGCATCTTTTCGCACTGGCCGGTGAGGAGTACGGCAGTGCAGGAGAGGGTCCGGTCCGCTTGGAAGAGTGCATCGCCAGCCTATCCTCGCAGCATCTTTTGCGAGCGCTGGCGACCGCCGGCGGGGCTCGGCGAGAGCAGGCGCAGTTCGCGGACTTCGCACGGCACGGCAGCGCGGTAGGCCGTTGCGCGCAGTTGGTTGCGGACTCGCTCGATCTTTCGCGCGAAGAGGCCCTGCTTGTCGGGATGCTGCACGAACTTGGTACGTTGCCGAGCCTGCTGGGATGGACTTCGCCGCTCCCTTTCGAGACCGGGAGTGTCTTGTGGTGCCGAGAACTCGGCCGGCGTTACAAGCTGCCCGCAGAGCTGCGGTCGGCGCTCGATGCGGTCCATGGCAAGCTGGCCGGATCGGTCTGGGTCGCAGTGATCGATGCAGCTCACGACCTCCTCCGTACCGTTTGACAGATTGGATGAGAGCGGCCGTCGGGCGACCAAGCCGAAACGGACGCGTTCACATCCATTCCTCATGTTTCACAAGGTGTTTCGAGCGTTGCGTCCCCTAATCGATGTACGCCACGGCATCGCATGCGGCCGGCGGTGGCATGTGAGATGCACTAGGTAGCAGGCGAGGCTTGAATCAATGGACAGTGGACTCTACGCCGCATGCGCAGGACTGGTTGCACGGACGCAGGCGCTCGACACCATCGCCGCAAACGTCGCCAACAGCAGCAGTAACGGATATCGCGGACAGCAGGACGTCTTTGGCACGGTGCTGGCATCGGCGCACAACCATCGTCTTTCGTCGATGAACCAGGTGACCAACAGCTACGGTGTGCTTTCGGGCACACATCTCGATCAGACGCAGGGGTCGATGACGCGGACCGGCAATGATCTGGACGTGGCGATACAGGGACCTGCCTACTTCAAGGTCCAGACCTCCAAGGGAGCGGTGTATACCCGCAATGGCGCCTTTCAGGTGTCAAGCTCCGGCGCGCTGACGACAGCCACTGGCGACGCTGTTCTGGGCGAGGATGGCCCGGTTTCGGTGGCCAAGGGCAAGCTGACGATCAGCGGTGACGGCACCCTCTCGGTGGACGGAGCTCTTGCAGGGAAGTTGAAGCTCGTGAACTTCTCTTCTGCGACCGAACTCACCAGCCGCGGCACCGGCTACTACACAGCTCCGGCCAGCGCGGAACAGCAGGCCACCGACGCCAGTGTTGCGCAGGGTGCGCTTGAAGGTTCCAACGTCAGCCCTGTGGATGGCATGGTGCAGTTGATCAGTGCACAGCGATCTGCCGAGTCGATGCGCCACGTGCTCTCGATGATCGACTCCGAGATGGACAAGACGGCCGCGCAGGATCTGCCGCGCGTCAGCTAGCTGCAGCCACCGATATTAGAAACGCCTTTAAACAGGTCACATTAGCAAGGAGTATCCTGCCATGATTCGTGCTCTCTACACCGCCGCCAGTGGAATGACGGCGCAACAGATGAACCTCGACAATATCGCCAATAACCTGGCCAACTCCAGCACCAACGGATTTCAGCAGCGCCGGGTTCAGTTCACGGATCTCCTGTACCAGAGCGATGTGGTTCCGGGCGCGGCAGCAACGCAGCAGACCACTGTCGCAGCGGGCATGCAGATCGGCCTGGGCGTGCGTCCCGGGTCGACCGAGATCCTTCAGACGCAAGGGGACCTTGCCGCGACCGGCAACCCACTCGATATCGCGATCAAGGGTGCTGGCTTCTTCCAGATTCTTCTGCCGAGCGGGCAGACCGGCTACACGCGCGCGGGCAGTTTTCATCTTGACTCGCAAGGCAATGTGGTGACGGCGGACGGCAACGCGCTGCAGCCGGCGATCGCGATTCCGGCAGACGCGACAAACGTGGCGATTGGAAGCGACGGCACGGTGAGCGTGACGCTGCCCAGCCAGACCCAGGCGTCGAAGGTCGGCGTGATTCAAACGGCGATGTTTGCCAATCCGGGCGGTCTGAACAGCGTCGGCAACAATACCTACCTGCCGACAGCGGCTTCTGGAGAGGCGATTGTGGGCTCCCCAGGAGGCACCGAAGGCCTGGGCACGCTGCAGCAATCCACGCTTGAGCAATCCAACGTCAGTGTGGTCGATCAGTTTGTGCAGATGATCGTGGCCCAGCGCTCTTATGAATCAAACTCGCGCGTGGTGAAGGCGGCTGACGAGATGTTGCAGCAGTTGAACCAGCTTGCGCAGTAGCTTGCCGATCGGTGTGGATATGCGGGTATGGAGAGACATCACGATCGGTGGTCTTGTGCTCGCGGGAGCGCTGCCGTTCCATGCTGCACGAGCTCAGGACATGTCGAACAGCGTACGCGGTGCGGCTGTGCAGCGGCCAGCCATCCGGTTCGCCGTCCCCCTGTTTGCCATTGCCGCGGCGCTGGCGGAAGACGGCCTGGATGTGGCGCCGGATCAGATCCACCTGGCTGTCCCAGTGAGCACGACCACGTCCGCTCCTGTCTTGCAGCTCGCCAGCGCCGAGCTGCGTCAGGATGGGTCGCTGCTCCTGCGCATGACATGCCGAAGATCGGGAGACTGTCTTCCCTTCTATGCTTCGGTGCCGATGCCGGATCGCGCGGAGGCGCTCGGCGCTTTGGCGAAGCTTCGCGGCCGTGACTCCGCCCCGATCTCGCAGCAAGCTGCGGGAGTCATGGTCGGCGCCCACATTACCCTGCAACTCAGCGATGGGCAGATGCATATCCAGATGCCAGCCATCGCAATTGACGCCGGCCCGCCTGGCAGCGAGATTCGTGTCGCCAGCCTCGATCGCAAGCACACCTATCGCGCCGTGGTCGCGGATCGATTTACCGTAAAAGGAGGTTTGCAGTGAAGACTCCCCGCTGGTGCATTTCGCGAGCTGCACTGAGCCTCGCTGCTGTGTTCACGCTGACGCTGTCTGCTGCGTCGGCCGCCTCTCTGAAATCGTTGAAGCCGCCGAAGAAGAGCGCGGTAGAGCTTCGCTCAGAGTACTTGACGCGCCTGACGCAGAGCTCAACCTCGCCACCGTTGACACGGAGCGTAGGAAGCCTCTGGTCGCCGGATGCGATCCTTGCCGACCCCTCCGCAGACTACAAGGCGCGTGCGCTGCATGACACGGTGATCGTGCAAGCCTCGGTGCAGACGACCGCCGCTCAGAGCGGGAATCTTGGCAGCTCGCGCGACTTTTCCACGAACTCAGCCATTTCCGGGCTGATCGGCGCACTGTCGACCAAGGGCACAAACCCGTTGTTGACCGCGCAATCTGAGTGTACCGGGACATGCGTTACATCTTGGACCGAGGACATCCGTTACAGTCCCTTGCGGCGGGTGGGTCTCGATTTGTTGTTGCTTCTCTATACCAAGTCCCGTCGTCGAG
>JAABUX010003579.1_pt1 | contig 20464 bp, 22 predicted proteins | sample 5561851 | NCBI WGS metagenome assembly JAABUX01 (sample SAMN10711883, study PRJNA513361) | rock metagenome | isolation source: Antarctica rocks | place: Antarctica: Victoria Land, Richard Nunatak red sandstone | collected 2016-01-03 | reverse complement strand
GAAGTCGCCGCATGGAAAGGAGACCGCAACAAGAAGCACGCCAAGGCCGACTGGCAGTTCACCACCGCCGACGCCCGCGTCAAACTGAAGCGTCTCTACCCGACGTTGTGAATGACTCGGGGTACTACGGCAACATCGTCTTCTTCCAGCTCGCCTATACGGCTGGCTGCGCGGGCGCCGGACGTCTGATCGACCGGGTCGGCGTGCGCTTCGGTCTGGCGGTCGCGGTCACCGTGTGGAGCCTGGCCGCGGTCGGGCACGGGTTCGTCCGCAGCGTCACCGGCTTCAGCGCCGCCCGCTTCCTGCTCGGGCTCGGCGAGGGCGGAAACTTCCCCGCCGCCATCAAAACCGTCGGAGAATGGTTCCCGCGCCGCGATCGGGCACTGGTCACCGACCTGTTCAATTCCGGCAGCAACGTCGGCGCCCTGGTCACGCCGTTGCTGGTGTCCTGGCTGACGGTCCGCTTCGGCTGGCAGGCCGCCTTCTACGTGACCGGCGGCCTGGGTTTCGTGTGGCTCGCGGCGTGGCTGCTGCTGTATCGGCCGGCCGTGGGCAACGCGCGCGTCTCGGCGGCCGAACTCGCCTACATCCGGAGCGACGACCCGGCCTTGCCGGACACCGGACCGCGTGAGACCTGGGGACCGCGCGAGACCTGGCTGCAACTGCTGCGCTACCGTGCCACCTGGGCCTATGTCGTCGGCACCTTCATGACCAGCCCGATCTGGTGGTTCTACCTGTTCTGGGTGCCCGACTTCCTGCACCGCACGCACGGGCTGAACATCACGACGATGGGTCCGCCGCTGGTGACGATCTACCTGATCACCGACGTCGGCAGCATCTTCGGCGGCTGGCTGTCCTCCACCCTGATCCGCCGCGGCATGTCGCCGCTCGCCGCCCGCAAGGTCGCGTTCCTGATGTGCGCGCTCTGCGTCGTGCCGATATTCCTCGCCCCGCTGACGCAGGGGCTCTGGACCGCGACGCTGCTGATCGCACTCGCCGCCGCCGCCCACCAGGGCTTTTCCGCCAACCTCTACACCCTCGTCTCCGACACGAGGCCGCCGAACGCGGTCGCCTCCGTCGTCGGCATCGGCGGCATGGCCGGCGCGATCGGCGGCATGGGCGTCGCGGAGGCGGCCGGCTATATCCTGCAGGCAACCGGAAACTACGTGATCCTGTTCGCCGTCGCGGCGAGCGCCTACCTGATCGCACTCCTCCTCATGCACCTGATCCTGCCTCGCATGCCGGCGCCACGCGTCCCGCAGTGATCAGATACATACGTCTCTCAGCGGCGGGCCGGCGCCAGTCCGCCCATATGCTCGATGAACGACGCGATCGCGTCCACGCCTTCCCCGGCGCGTACGTTGGCGAACAGGAACGGACGTTCGGCGCGCATGCGCCGAGAATCCCGGTCCATCACCTCGAGGCTGGCGCCGACATGCGGCGCGAGGTCGATCTTGTTGATCACCAGCAGGTCCGAGCGGGTGATGCCCGGGCCGCCCTTGCGCGGGATCTTGTCCCCCGCTGAGACGTCGATCACGTAGATCGTGAGGTCCGCGAGTTCCGGACTGAAGGTGGCGGCCAGGTTGTCGCCGCCGCTCTCGATCAGCACCACGTCGAGCTCTGGAAAGCGCCGCACCAGTTGCGCCACACCGGCAAGGTTGATGCTGGCATCCTCGCGGATCGCGGTATGCGGGCAACCGCCGGTCTCGATGCCCATGATCCGCTCCGGCGCCAGCGAGCCGGCGCGGGTGAGGAATTCGGCATCCTCCCGGGTGTAGATGTCGTTGGTCAGCGCGGCGACCTCGTAGCGGTCACGAAAGCTGCGGCACAGCGCGTCCATCAGCGCCGTCTTGCCGCTGCCTACCGGGCCGCCGATGCCGACACGCAACGGGCCGTTATGTTTCGCGTGGCTCATGTCCGGAACAACCTCGTTCTCTGCGTCTCGTGTTGCATGACGGCGATATCCGAGCGCATGCACATCCCGCCGATGTCGTCCAGCGTGGCGTCCCGGCTGCGCAGGACGGTCCGCAGCACCAGCGGCTCCAGTGACGCGAGCGCGCGCAGCCCGTCGGTCTGGCCGAGCGGCACCCGGCGCACGGCCGCCGAGACCAGGGCAGATACCGCGGCGTGCAGTGCGGCGATGCAGGCGGCATCCTCGTCGATGCCCTCGGCCTGGAACGCGGCGCCCAGCGCCACCGGCAGCGGCCAGCAGATCTCTCCGTCCATGCGCGTCTCCGGCTCCGGCATCTCGTGCCAGATCGCCGCGGCGCGCCGGAAGGCGGCTCCCTGTGCCAGCGTCTCCTCCTGCCGCTCGCGCGAGGCGGCGCACGCGTAGGCGAGCCGGCGCAGCGCGTCCGGATCGGCGGTCCGGCAGGCGTGCCGGATCAGGACGGCGTCGGCCCACAGGCTGCCATGCGCGATCAAGTCCGACAGCCAGTCCACGAGCCCGGCGCGATCGGTGATGTCGCCGGCCTCGACCGCCCATTCCAGGCCATGGCTGTAGGCAAAGCCGCCGGTCGGGAAGACTGGCGACAACCAGGTCAGCAGACGCTGCAGGCTATGGCCAGTGATGATCATGGTCATGGCCGTGATGGTGGGCGGCCGGGGCGTCATAGGCTCCGGTTTCCGGATCGAACGGCGCCAGGACCTCGCGCACGCTGCCGCCGAGACCGCGCACCATGTCGGCGATCACGTGGTCCGCGCGTATCAGCAGCTTCTCGGCCGACAGCGTGGTCGGCAGATGACGGTTGCCGAGATGCCAGGCCAGCCGCAGCAGCGCGTCCGGCGTCTCCGCGGTGATCTCCAGGAGCCGCTCGGGCATCGACACGATCCGCACCAGGCGGCCGTCGTCGCAGGCGATGGCATCGCCGTCGCGCAGATGCTGCGCCCGCGCCAGGTCGATCAGCAGCTCGCGTCCGGACTGCGTGCACAGCAGCAGCCGCCTGCGGTGGCGCTGGTCGTGATCGGCGACGATGCGGTCGCTCTCGTTGGAGGGATCCCAGCTCCCTGCGGCAAGGATGACAGAACCACGCATCAGGGATGTCCAGGCATCGGGACTATGCTCACCAGAACAGGGCTCATCAGAACAGGAAGTAGCGCTGCGCCATCGGCAGCACCTCGGCCGGCTCGCAGGTCAGCAGCACGCCGTCGGCCCGCACCTCGTAGGTCTCGGGATCGACCTCGATGACCGGCATGGCGTCGTTGTGGATCATGCTGCTCTTGCCGATGCCGCCACGCGTGTCCGACGCCGCGACCAGCCGGCGACGCAGTCCGAGCCGCGCGCCGATATCGTCCTCCAGCGACGCGGCCGAGACGAAGGTGACACAGGTCTCGGCGAGCGCACCGCCGAGGCTCCCGAACATCGCCCGCGAATGTACCGGCTGCGGCGTCGCGATCGAGGCGTTCGGATCACCCATCAGCGCGTGCGCGATCATCCCCCCCCTTGATCACCAGGTCCGGCTTCACCCCGAAGAAGGCCGGGTTCCAGACGACAAGGTCGGCGAGCTTGCCGGCCTCGATCGAGCCCACCTCGCACGCGATACCGTGCGCGATCGCCGGATTGATGGTGTATTTCGAGACGTAGCGCTTGGCGCGCGCGTTGTCGGCGGCCACATCTCCAGGCAAGGTGCCGCGCTGCTGCTTCATCTTGTGCGCGGTCTGCCAGGTGCGGATGATCACCTCGCCGACACGCCCCATCGCCTGACTGTCGGACGAGATCATCGAGAGCACGCCGAGATCGTGGAATATATCCTCGGCCGCGATGGTCTCGCGTCGGATACGGCTCTCCGCGAACGCGATGTCCTCGGGGACGCGGTTGTCGAGATGATGACACACCATGAGCATGTCGAGATGCTCGTCCAGCGTATTCACCGTATATGGCCGGGCCGGGTTGGTCGAGGACGGCAGCACGTTGGGCAGGCCCGCCACGCGGATGATGTCGGGCGCATGGCCGCCGCCCGCGCCCTCGGTGTGGTAGGCGTGGATGGTACGGCCGGCGATTGCCTTGATGGTGTCCTCGACGAAGCCGCTCTCGTTGAGCGTATCGGTATGGATCATCACCTGCACGTCCATCCGGTCGGCGACGGACAGGCAGCAGTCGATCGCCGCCGGCGTCGAACCCCAGTCCTCGTGCAGCTTCAGGCACGAGGCACCCGCGCGCACCATCTCGACCAGCGCCTCGGGTCGCGAGGCATTGCCCTTGCCGGCGAAGGCGAGGTTGACCGGCAGTCCTTCCGCCGCCTGCAGCATGCGCGCGAGATGCCATGGTCCCGGCGTGCAGGTGGTGGCCGAGGTGCCGGTGGCGGGTCCGGTGCCGCCACCGATCATGGTGGTGATGCCCGACGCGATCGCCTCCTCGACCTGCTGCGGGCAGATGAAGTGGATATGGCTGTCGATGCCGCCCGCAGTGACGATCCTGCCTTCGCCGGCGATCACCTCGGTGCCCGGCCCGATGACGATGTCGACGCCGGGCTGGATGTCGGGATTGCCTGCCTTGCCGACATGGCTGATGCGGCCGCCGACAATGCCGATGTCGGCCTTGACCACGCCCCAATGATCCAGGATCAGCGCGTTGGTGATGACGGTGTCGACGGCGCCCTCATCCTGGAAGTGCCGGGCCTGGCCACGCTGCGACTGTCCCATCCCGTCGCGGATGGTCTTGCCGCCGCCGAACTTCACCTCCTCGCCATAGACCGTGAGATCGCGCTCAACCTCGATCAACAGCCCGGTGTCGGCGAGCCGCACGCGGTCGCCCACCGTCGGACCGTACATGTCGGCATAGGCCGTGCGTGCGATGCGCACCATCAGTCGAGCGCTCCCATGATGTCGCCGCGAAACCCCTGCACGATCCGGGCCCCGTGCAGGGGGATCAGCGTCACCCGCCGCGATTGTCCAGGCTCGAAGCGCAGCGCACCGCCGGAGGGCACGTCCAGCCGCATGCCGCGTGCCTGCGCGCGATCGAAGCGCAGCGACGGGTTGGTCTCGGCAAAACGATAGTGGCTGCCGACCTGGATCGGACGATCGCCGATGTTGGCAACCTCGATCTCGATCGTCCGGCAGCCTTCGTTGAGCACGATCTCGCCGGCGGCCACGATCACCTCGCCGGGGATCGCCCCGGCCGGAAGCGCATCTTCGGGCGGCATGTCAGCGGATCGGGTCATGCACCGTCACCAGCTTGGTGCCGTCGGGAAACGTCGCCTCGACCTGTACGTCCGGGATCATCTCGGCGATGCCCTCCATCACCTGCTCCCGCCTCAGCACGGTGCCGCCGCCTTCCATCAGGTCGGCCACGGAACGTCCGTCGCGGGCCCCCTCGACGACATACTCGCTGATCAGCGCGACGGCTTCAGGATGATTGAGCCTTACACCGCGTTCCAGCCGCCGTCGCGCCACCATCGCCGCCATCGCGATCAGCAGCTTGTCCTTCTCGCGCGGCGTCAAGTTCATCCGCTGGCCGCCCTGGGCCGGCTCGTCGTCTGTCCTGGCCGGATCATTCCGGACCTCGTGCGGTTCAGCAACGCCATACTGCCGGCAGCGGCCGTCCGTCGCGCAGCACCGACAGCACCGCCGCGATCAGGGCGCGATGCCCTGCCGCCTCCCGCGAGACCATGCGCACCACCAGCATCCCGTCCCAGGCCGAGGCGCCGGCATCGCCGTCGAGCACATCACGCACCGGCTGCAGCAGCCGCTCGGCGCCTGGCGCCACCAGGACGATCATCGCCGCCGCCGCGGCGCCTGCCCCGATCGCGCTGCGCGACAGCGCCGCCTCCGCATCGCCATGCAGTTCCAGTGCGTCGACCAGCACCGGACGGCCATCGCGCACTATGACGACACGGTCCGAGACGTCGAGGCTGCGCATCCGCTCGCCACGCAGCGAGCGTCCGAACACCCGGCTCTCCACGCCGAGGAAGCTGGCGCCCGGCGCCATCTCCACCTCGAGCCGACGATGCAGGTGCGCGCCCTCGAACAGGATCGTCTCCTGCGGCAGCCACTCCAGGCTGGCCCCGTCCTCCATCCGGACGCGGGCCGCGATCCGCGCCGGCACCTCCCCCGGTCGCGCCCGGTAGCAGCGCTCCGCCGCCTGCGAGGTGAACACCAGGCAGGTGTCCGCCGCGCAATCGATCGCGGTTTCGAGCCTGTCGCCGGCGGCGATGCCGCCCGAGCAGTTCACCGTCACGGCTTGCAGCGCAAGACTTTCCGAGACACGCGGGAACAGCAGCTTCAGGCAGCCCTGCTGGCGCAGACGAGACGATACGGGTCCGCGGCGTCCGTCCCACTTCCAGCCGCACCAGCCCGGAAGCCCGCTGCAGCGGATCAGGCGCGGGCGAGATGAGGGCGGCTGCGGCAGAGGACGGCAAGGTCACTGTTGCGGACTCTCCCCGGAGGCTGGTCCCGGCATCATGCACCAGGATTATGCAAGAGCCGGTCCAGGAACGAGCCGGCCCGACAGCATTCCGCGCGGTGGCAGCGGAGCGTGGTCAGTCGCTGCCGATCGCCGCCTGCATGCGCGACAGCAGGCCGGCGCAACCGGACGCGAGCACGCCGACGTCGCTGCCGATCGCGACGAAGCTGAAGCCCATCTCGAAGTAGCGGCGCGCGTCCGCCTCGATCGGAGCCAGGATGCCGATCGGCCGGCCTGCCGCGAGACTGCGACGGCAGCCATCCGCGATCGCCTCCTGCACCTCCGGGTGCGCGCTGTCGCCGAGATGTCCGAGATCCGCCGCGAGATCGCTCGGCCCGATGAAGAGCGCGTCCACGCCTTCCACCGCCGCGATCGCCTCGAGCCGCGTCAGGGCGCTCCCGGACTCCAGCTGCACGATGACGCAGATATCGTCGGACGCGGCGCCGTGATAACCGGCGACGCGGCCATAACGGTTGGCCCGTGGCGCCGTGGAGACGCCGCGTATGCCGGCGGGCGGATATCGCGTCGCGGCGACGGCCGCCGCGGCCTCGGCGGCATCCTGCACGAACGGGATCAGGAGCGTGCGCGCGCCGACGTCCAGCACGCGCTTTATCATCACCACATCGCTGGCTGGCGGACGGACGACCGGTTCGGCGGTGCCTCCCTGCATCGCCTGCAGTTGCGCCAGGATGTCGGCCGGCTCGTTGGGCGCGTGCTCGGTATCGAGGACGACCCAGTCGAAGCCGGTATCACCGACCAGTTCGGCGACGATGTTGCTGCACAGGCTCGTCCAGAGCCCGATCTGCTTGCGGTTCCCGCGCAGGGCGGCCTTGAAGCCGTTGGCGGGAAGCCGGACGGACCGGCTCATCCCGACCGGCTCCATGCCCTGTCGGCGCTTTCGGGGATCGGCTCGCTGCCGTGCATGGGCATTTCCTGGACCCGGCTCCGTGTGATCGACGACCTGGCGTACGAGAGGTCAGACCGGTTGCCAACCCCCGTCCGCGGCGGCGGCGAAGATGGCTTCGATGATGCGCATGTTCTGCACGGCGTCCTCGATCGGGAACTCCAGCGGAGCCTGGCCTAGCACCGCCCGCGAGAACGCCTCGCCCTGCAGCATGTACTGGTCGACCGGGTCGAAGCTCTCGATCACGGCGCCCGCCCCGCTCAGGTCCTGTCCGTCATCGATGCGTATCCGGCAGGCCGTATCGGCCGGCGCGTTGAACGGGATCAGCACCTCGATCCGTGCCCTGGTGCCGACGATCACCACGCGCTGGCAGGGCGCCGCACTCGTCGAGCAGGTGAAGGTCAGGTGCGTGGTCGGGAACGCGACCAGCGCGCTGGTCAGCCGGTCGATCCCGGACCGCGGGTCATGGTCGATCAGCGCCGCCACCCTGGTCGGCTCCTGGCCGAGCACGTAGCGCGCGCTGGCGATGGCGTAGCAGCCGATATCCATCAGTCCGCCGCCGCCGATATCGGCCTGGTTGCGGATGTCGGCCTGATCTTCGAGGAAGTAGCTGAAGAATGTCTGGATGGCGCGGACCTCGCCGAGCGCGCCATCCTGCACCAGCGTGCGGACACGCTGCCACCACGGCGTATGACGGATCATGAACGCCTCCGCGACCAGCTTGCCGGTACGCACGCGGGCATCGACGAGCTGCCCGGCCTCGGCGGCGCCCAGCGCCACCGGCTTCTCGCACAGGACGTGCTTCCCGGCCTCCATCGCCTTGATGGTCCAGGGCACGTGCAGGTGGTTGGGCAGCGGGTTGTAGATCGCATCGATCGCCGGGTCGGCGAGCAGTTCCTCGTAGCTGCCATAGGCGCGCGGGATCCCCAGCGACGCCGCCGCCTTCTGCGCATTGGCGATGGAGCGTGAGCCGATCGCGGCGATGCGGCAGAGCGGACTGCGCTGCATCCCCGGGATCACCTGGCCGACGCCGATCCTGGCCGTGCTGAGCACGCCCCACCGCACGACGCCATCGGTCGCTTCCACGCCTTCGGCCATTTCCGGACCTTTCCGCCTGTCGCCCCTCGATACGCTAGAGCAGCGTCGGCCTGACTGGAATCGCTTCGCGATCCCAGGTAGCTGATAAAGCTGCTCTTTCCTCAATCAAGCAGAGCATGATCGAAGTGATCATGCTCTAGCCGGCCACGACGTTCCAGCCGCGCCCGTGGTCTCCGTAGGCGACTAGGCCGTCCTCGGTCACCGCGAGCGTGTCCTCGAGCTTGATGAAGCCGCGACGCGGATGCAGCATCGTGGTCTCGACCGACAGCACCATGCCGGTCTCCAGCGGGCGCTCCATGTCGTAGCCCTCGTAGGTGACCGGTCCGCGCCCGCTGAGCCGGGGCGCCTCGTGGCCGATGATGCCCATCCCGTGCGCCACGAAATGCAGGATGTCGCGGTGCGGGGATGCCGCCACCACCGGGTCGGCGGCGGCGAAGATCTCGTGTCCGATGGCGCCGGCGCGGATCGGCATGCGTGCGGCCTGCTGGATCGCCTCCACTTCCGCGAGCAGATCGACGAGTTCCGCGTCGGGGCTGCCGACGATCCCCATCCGGCACAGATCGCCGATGTAGCCGCGGTAGCGGCCGCCGGAGTCCAGCGACACGATGTCGCCCTCGCACAGGACCTGGTCGGAGGGTGCCCGGTTCAGGCCGGTCCCTGCCGTCATCAGGCAGTATTCGAACACGAGGTCGCGCTCGATCTCGTTGTGCCGCAGGGTCTTGATGGCCTCGTGCTTGGTCATGCCGGGACGGAGTGCTGCGAACGTCGCCATCATCGAGCCGACGACGCGATCCGACGCTTCCTGGATCAGGCCAAGCTCGTGCCGGGTCTTCCGGGCGCGCAGCCGTTCCAGCGGGAAATGCCCCTCCACGATCTGGCTGTCCGGCAGCTCCGCGCGCAGCAGGTCGGCGGCATCCGCCGGCATGAACGGGAACTCGATCCCGATCCGGGCGGAAGCCCCGAGTTCACGCACGTGCGCGATGGCGATGCGCATGGCCTGGGTCGCGCCCCACACCGTGGTGTCGGTCCGGCTCATCCAGAACCGCCCGTTCGCCACCTCCCCGTCCTCCATCGCGTTGCCGATATAGGAGGCCTGTTCGGGCCGTCCGCGCGGATAGACCAGGATCGGCAGGTAGCGGCTGATGCCGATGGCGTCGGAATAGTCGAAGAAGAAGAACCGGTAGCCACCCAGCAAATACTGGATGTTGTGCTTCGACGTGACCAGGAGCACGTCGATCCCGGCACTCTCCATCAGCGCGTCGAGCTGCTCGGAGGCGAAGGGAAGGCTCTGGCGGAACTGGACATCTGCTGCGGGCATGTCTGCTTCTCTCGCGATGGCGTGGACGGGCTGCCTGCCGGTCAGCCGAGATATTCCATGATGGTGAGGCCGCCGCCGCTCCAGTCGGTGCAGTAGGCGATGCCGTTCACGTCGACGAACACGTCGGCGGAATGCAGCACCACGGGGCGGTTCGGCCGCGGATCGATCAGCTTCTTCGGCGCCGGCGGCACCATCGCACCAACCTCCACCGGCCTGTACTGGTCGCGGATATCATAGACCCGCACGCCGGCATTCTGGTAGGTCGCGAAGATCAGTTCGGAGCTGACGAAGGAGCCGGGCCGGTTCTCGTGGATGTTGTGCGGACCGAAATGGCCGCCGACCTTGACGTAGTCCGTGTCGTCGGGAACCGGGAAGGTGGCGATGCTCACCGGGTTGCCGGGGACGCGGTTGTCGAACATCCAGATCGGCTTCACCCCGTCCTCCATGTTGTCGAGCACCGTCTCGTCCAGCACCACGAGCAGCTCGCGATCCGGCAGCGGCAGGCAGTTATGCGTGCCGCCGCCGAACGGGGGTGCCCAGTTGCGATGCACGATCTGCTTCGGTTGCTCGCGATCCGACACGTCCACAACCACCAGGCATGCATCGCGCCACGCGCAATAGGCGATGTCGCCATCGACGACCGCGTGGTGCAGGCCGTAGCGGCCTTGCTTCAGCGGCCAGTTGGAGACCTCTCCCGCGGCGTAGTGCATGCCGGGCAGCCAGAAGCGTCCCGCAATGCGCGGCTGGGTCGGGTCCTGCATGTCGATGGTGATCAGGATGTAGTCGGTGAAGCCGTCGAACAGCGCGGAGGCGTAGGCCCAGCGCCCGCCCACGTACCAGATCCGGTGCAGGCCGCCGCCATCGACCGGCATGAAGCCGATCTGCCTGGGCCGCTCCGGCGAGGAGATGTCGTAGACGGCCATGCCGGCCGACCAGTTGCGCTCGTGATGCACATCGTCATGGGAGTGGGAGTCGGGGTCATGGGCGTGGGAGTGGGAGTGGGAGTGGGAGTGGGAGTGGGAGTGGGAGTGGGAGTGGGAGTGGGAGTGGGAGTGGGGGTCATGGGCGTGGAAATCGGGGTTCGGCTTGTAGTAGTTGCGCTCGTCCGCCATCTCCGGCTGGGCGAACATGTCCCTGGCATGCACCAGCAGAAGCAGGTCGCCATGCACCTGCAGATGCAGGCTCCAGGTGTTCGGCGGGTTCTCGATGTAGTTCACCGTGCGCGGCCGCGTCGGGTCGCGCACGTCGACGACGCTGAAGCCACGCGAGCAGACGTGGCCGATATAGGCGTAGCCGCGATGCACGATGATCTGCTGCCCGTCCGGGCGTCCGGCCTGGTCGCTTACTCCGATCAGCCGCATGTTGCGGGCGTGCGTGGGCGTCGGCAGGTCGAGGGTGGCCACTCTGAATGCTCCTGTATCGATCTGGCCCGGTCTGTATCGATCTGGCCCTGTCAGAACGCGACCGCCTGGCCGTCCTTGCGCGGGTCCGAGCCGGCGACGCAGCCATCCTCCGTGCGTAGCACGAGCTGTGCGCCGCCGAACGCGAACACCGCCTCGGGCTCCTCCACGACGACGTCGTGGCCGCGATCGCGCAGGGCCTGGATCACGCCTTCGCCCAGTTCCGGCTCCACGGCGACGGTGCGGCCATCGACGACGCGCCAGCGCGGAGCATCCGCGGCGGCCTGCGGGTTCTGCCCGTAGCCGAGCACGCGCATCGCCATCTGCACGTGGCCTTCCGCCTGCATCGGGCCGCCCATGACACCGAACGACATCAGGGGCGCACCCGCATGCGTCATCGCGAAGCCGGGTATGATGGTGTGGAACGGTCGCCGGCGCGGCCTGATCTGGTTCGCGTGCCCCGGCGTCAGGACGAAGCCGGCGCCGCGGTTCTGCAGGCTGATCCCGGTCCCCGGCACGACCACGCCCGATCCGAAACCCATGTAGTTGGACTGGATGAACGAGACCATGCCGCCCTCGGCATCGGCCGCGGCGACATACACGGTGCCGCCCGGCCGCAGCTCGCCATGTCCCGGATCGCTGGCGACGCCGCGATCGATCAGCCCGGCCCGCCGCGCGAGGTAGTCCGGGTCCAGCATCTGCCGCGGGGTGACATCCATGTGGTCGGAATCGCCGACGTGCCGGGTCAGGTCGGCCAGCGCCAGCTTGGTGGCCTCGATGGCGAGGTGGATGGTCTCGACGTCATCCGGTCCGTGCTCGCCGAGGCCGAGATGCTGCAGCATGCCGAGCGCCATCAGCGTCGCGATGCCCTGGCCGTTCGGCGGCAGCTCGTGCACGACGCCGCTCGCGAACTCCTGGGAGATCGTGCCGATCCAGTCGGCCCGGTGCGCCGCGAGGTCCTCCATCGTGAGGGCGCCGCCGTACGCCGCCGCATGCGCCGCCATCTGCTCGGCGAGCCTGCCGCGGTAGAACGCCTCTCCCTCCGAGGCGGCGATCTGCTCCAGGCTGCCCGCGATCGCCGGGTTTCGGAACAGCTCGCCGGGGCGCGGCGCACGACCGCCCGGCAGGAAGCAGTCGGCGAAGCCCGGCTGGTCGACCAGCATCGTGCCCGCACGGTGCCAGAGCGTCGCGATCGCCGGCGAGACCTGGTAGCCGTCGCGGGCATAGCCGATCGCGGGCTCGGCCAGGGTCGCGAACGGCAGCCGGCCGAAGCGGCGCGACAGCGCGATCCAGGCGGAGACGGCGCCTGGCACGGTGACGGAATCCCAGCCTCGCTGCGGCATCGCGTCGCGACCGGCGAAGCGCTCGGCGGTCCAGCCCGCGGGCGAACGGCCGGACCCGTTGAGGCCGTGCAGGGCCGTCCCGTCCCAGACGATGGCGAAGGCGTCGCTGCCGAGACCGCAGCCGGTCGGCTCCACTACGATGAGGGCCATCGCCGTTGCGATCGCCGCATCGACGGCGTTGCCGCCCTTCAGCATCATCCGCAGCCCGGCCTGCGCCGCCAGCGGCTGCGAGGTGGCGACCACGTGGCGTCCGAGCACCGGTGCGCGGCCGGACGGATACGGATTGCGGAAATTGATGGCAGTCATCGCAGCCTCAGGAAGCATGGCGGCCGGATCGCCCGGCGCCTTGCCCGAACAGGATCGCCCGGGAGTTCTCGTTCACGTTGGGCGCGGTGTTGATGGTGTCCGCGCGCAGGCGGGCACGCTGCACCGCCGGACGGGCGGAGACTGCGTCGAACCAGCGCCTGACATTCGGGAAGTCGTCGAGGTCCTGCGACTGCCGGCCGTGATCGATGATCCAGGGACAGGCTGCGATGTCGGCGACGGAATATTCGCCGAGGATGAAGTCGCGTCCTTCCAGCCGATGGTCCAGCACGCCGTACAGCCGCGCGGTCTCGGTCACGTAGCGCTGGATCGCATAGGGGATCTTCTCCGGGGCATAGTGGGCGAAGTGATGGTTCTGTCCGGCCATCGGCCCGAGGCCGCCGACCTGCCAGAACAGCCACTCGTCGGCGGCGATCCGGCCGCGCTGGTCCGACGGCAGCAGCCGTCCGCACTTCCGGGCCAGGTAGAGCAGGATCGCGCCTGACTCGAACACGTCGATCGGCTCGCCGCCGTCGGCGGGTGCGCGGTCGCGGATCGCCGGGATCTTGTTGTTGGGCGAGATCGCCAGGCCCGGCTCGAACTGCTCGCCCTTGCCGATGTTCACCGGGCATAATCGATATGGCAGGCCGGTCTCCTCCAGGCAGATCAGGACCTTCAGCCCGTTCGGGGTCGTCCAGAAGAAGTCGATCATGCCCATGTCCTGCCCACTTGTCTCCTGTCCGCCCGGCGGCGCCCTACTTGCCCAGATCTTCCGGTACGCGTCGCGATAGCCGTTGCTCGGGTCGTAGACGTTGTCCGAGCCGCCGTCGGAGGCGATGTCGGCCTTGGTCACCAGGTGGGTCGGCGCCACGTAGCCGCTCGGCGCCTGCTTGGAGAGCGCCCGGTTGGCCTCGTCGATCGCCTGCCAGCCATGCAGGTGCAGCGGCTCGGCCACGGTCGCGATCTGGTAGGCGCCCGCCCTGATGCGCTGGAACGCGGCCAGGCTGCCGTCGCCGCCGGCGATGTTGTGCGGCGCGACGGTGCCCTTGATGCGCGCCGCCTTCAGCGACGGCGCCATGAAGTCGAAGAAGCCGTCGTTGATCGCCAGCGAATACGTCCACTTGGCGCCGTAGCGCTGCAGCAGCGACGAGGTCATCTGCGGGACGCGGCTGGCGACGTCGGCGAGCGGCGTGTCGATCGTGGTCAGCACGGTGCAGCCGGGACATTGGCGGATGTTGGCGGCCATGGCGTCCGACTTCAGCACCGAGATCTTCTCGGTCGAGTCCGTGAACACGACGACGCCGGCGTGACCGTTGGAAAGTGCCACCGCGAGGGCTGCCGAGACGCGGGCGACGTTCTGCGGATCGGTCGATATGTCGGTGAACAGCGGCAGCTCGGGGCTGTGCCCCGGCCGGATCGTCGAGTGCCAGCCGATCACGACGATGCCCGCGGCGACGGCCTTGCGCAGGTTGGCTTTCTGCTCGATGGCGTCGTCATTGTCGGCGATGATGACGTCGGGCCGCAGCGCGATGGCCTGGGCGAAGGCGGCCGAGCGGCTGCCGATCGATCCGGCGCCGTCGAGGATGCGCAGGTCCCAGCCGATCACCCTGGCGGCTTTGGTGACCGCCTCGCTGACGCCGAGCGCTCCGCCGTTGCGCTGGTCCTCCGAGACCAGGATCACCTTCTTGCCGGGCAGCGCCTTCGGGCCGGTGGTCGGACCATCCCACGGCAGCGACGCGGCACCCGCCTTGGCGACGATCGCCTTCGCGGTGGCGACGTCCAGCCGTGCCACCGCCAGCGCCGGGACCGCGCCGAGCGCCGTCACCAGGGCGGTGGCCATGCCGGCCGACAACAGGGGATTGCTCATCGTTGGTCTCCGTCAAGCAGGGGGATGAGTGTGCCGGTCGGCACCGGGGCCGTGGCCGGCGGCTTCCTGGCGACACGCCGACGCCGTTGCGCGTAGCCCGCGATGGCGATCGAGGCGATCAGGGTGGCGCCGTTGAAGAATGGCTCGATGTAGAAGTCGTCGCCGAACTGCTGGATGCCGGAGATGCCGACCGCCAGGACGATCACCGCGACCAGCGTGCCCTACACGTTGACCCGTCCCGGCCGGATCGTCGTCGAGCCGAGGAACACGCCGACCAGCGCCGGCAGCAGGTAGTCGAGGCCGACACTGGCCTGGCCGATCTGCAGCTTGGCGGCGAGCACGACGCCGGTCGCCGCCGTCAGCAGGCCGGACGCCACGAAGGCGAGGATCAAGTAGCGGCGCACCGGGATGCCGTTGAGCAGGGCCGCGCGGGGGTTGGCGCCGATTGCGTACATCGCCCGGCCGAACGGCGTGTGCTCGAACAGCAGCCACTGGATGAGCCCGACGCCGAGCACGTAAAGGGCGGTGACGGGAAGTGGGCCGATCGACAGCGTGTCGATGGCGGTGAAGGCATCCGGCAGGTCGCCCACGATCTGCTGGCCGCCGGTATGCCACAGCGCGATCGCGTACAGCATCGTGCCCATGCCGAGTGTCGCGATGAAACTGTCGATCATCGCGATCTCGACGAGCAGGCCATTGGCCAGGCCGAGACCGGCGCCGAGCAGCAGCACGATCATCACCGACGGCAGCCAGGGAATGCCGAAGCGCACCTGCAGGCTGATCACCAGTATGTACCAGAGCACGATGCCGTAGCCGATGGTCAGGTCGATCTTGCCGGTGATCATCGGGCACAGCACCGCCAGCGACAGCAGCGCGATGACGGCCTTGTCGTCGATCATGGCCCTGAAGTTGGCGAGCGTCGGGAAGGTGGCGGGGAACAGCAGCGAGAACAGCGCGATCAGCGCGACGGCGAGGATCGGCAGGCCGTGTACACCGGCAGCAGCTTGCCGATGCGCTGCCTTGTCGAGAGGCGTGCCAGCTCGGCGCGCGTCGGTTCCAGCGCGTCGGATTTCAAGGACTGCAACGCGGACCTCCGCGGCGCGGGATGGCGTGACGGCGATGCATGACGATCATCCGGCACCGGTCGGCGCCGTCGGCAAGTCGCTGCTGGCCAACCTTCCGGAGCAGCTCCAGGGCGGGATGGTGGACTCGATGCGCTTCCAGCGCTTCACCGCGAACACCATCACGGACAGGACCGCGCTACTGCACGAACTGGCAGAGGTCCGGGCATCCGGCATCGCGTTCGACGAGGCCGAGGGGCATGAGGACGTCTGCTGCATCGCGGCGGCCCTGCTGGACGACTCCGGCTACCCGCTCGCGTCCCTGGGGATCTCGATGGTCAAGGCCCTAGTTCCGAACGGGGCTTGCGGTCAGGCCGACTGGATCGAGATCGTCCGGGAAACCGCCTTCGCCGCCAGGGGAACCCTGGTTCCGACCTGAGAAACTCGGCTGCTCGGGCTTCGTCTCGGGCGAGGCTGCTCGATCAGGTCGTGACGCAGTTCCTCGTTCACGGCAGCCGCCCCACCGCACCCGGTTGGCGGGACAGGAACTCCACACATTTCCAGCCTCCGGTCTCGTGCGCCTGGCAGGCGGTCTGGGTCGTATAGAAAGGCTGCTGGACCCGCGCGGTGATCGGGCCGGTAAGCAGGACGAGAATCCAGACGGAGAGAGACATCATTCCATAACCTCGATATACGGTCGCAGAAGCACCAGGAGCGGTTCTTCACTTGGGCATGACCGATCTGAACTTCGGCAATGGCCATGTAGTTGGCCATTGTGATGCAGGCTCTCGATGATAATGAGGAATTCGCGGCAGAACCGTGTCAAGTTCCCGAACATTGGGACATGTTTCAGCCCATGGCCGGCGCGGCAGTTGCGAAGCGGGCGCAGACCGGGTCATCCCGACGCCAGTCGCCGTCTATGGTATCGTAACCGGAACGGTGTTCAGGCCGCGCTATCATGGTTGCAACCTGCCAGACTCTGCGCGGTGATTATGGGCTCTTCCGCGTCCTCGTTGTTGTCACGAGACTTGAGCTGCAGTCCTGGCAATCAACCGATCTCGAAGGCCGCGCCCCGTCGCTTCTGCCACCGCTCGCCGATGTATGCCGTGACATGCCGCACCTCATCGAAGTCCCGCGAGCGACGGCCTGGTTGCCTGTTCACCGTCGATGGTGCGTATGATCAGGACGGCGTCTACGGCAGGGTCGCAGCACATCGTCCCGAGGCTGCAGTGGCCAGGCTGCGACGCTGCACCGCGGTGGCGTCGCTGCCTGGCACGGATATGGGACCGATGATGAAGCACAGGGACGCGGCGCATGGCTGAGGGCGGACCCGTGGTCCATCAGGCGGGACAACGCCATCCGCGATTCTTCTCGTGGGCGAGCCTGGTGCTGATCACGCCGCTCTGCGTGCTTGGCGCCATCGTCGGCATGCAGGTGCTGGTGCGGCTCGGCGTCACCACGAACACCTCCCTGATCGGTGCGCTCGCGGCGATGGGCCTGGGGCGGGTGCCGATCGCCGCCTTATCCCGCTACCGCTCGATCCATGTCCAGAACCTCGCCCAGAGCGCGATCTCCGCCTCCACCTTCGGCGCGGCGAACAGCCTCCTGCTCCCGATCGGCATCCCCTTCCTGCTCGGGCGGCCGGACCTGGTGCCGGCCATGCTGATCGGCGCCATCGCCGCGATGCTGCTCGATGCGACCATGCTCTACCGGATGTTCGCCTCCGACGTGTTCCCGGCCAACGGCGCCTGGCCGCCGGGGGTGGCCGCGGCGGAGGCGATCCGCGCCGGCGACGAGGGCGGCCGCAAGGCGGTCGTGCTCGGCGCCGGGCTCGGGCTCGGCGTGCTCGGCTCGGTGTTCGGCATTCCGATGGCGGGTTTCGGCGTCGCCTTCATCGGCAATGTCTGGGCGCTCGGCGTGTTCGGGATCGGCCTGCTGCTGCGCGGCTACCAGCACGTCCTGCTCGATCATCCCTTCCTGGCCGGCCTGCTTCCCGGCGGCGACATCGAGCATGCGCATGTCGCGCAGGGCATGATGTTGGGCGCCGGCCTGGTCGCGCTGGTGCAGGTCGGCTTCACCATCCTGCGCCGGTCGTCCGCGTCGACGCCGAAGGAGGCACGGCCGACAAGGCGCCAGCTGGGCGGGACGCTCGGGCTCGGCGCCGGGTTGTATCTGCTGATCGCGGCCGGCATCGCCGCGATCGGCGGCCTGGCCGGCGGAATGAGCCTCGGGATGCTGATCCTGTTCGTCGCCTACGCTGCCTTCGCGGCCCTGCTGCACGAGTTGATCATCGGTCTCGCCGGGATGCATTCGGGCTGGTTCCCGGCCTTCGCCGTCGCCGTCGTCTCGCTCGCGATCGGCATCCTGATCGGCTTCCCGCCGCCCGCCCTGGCCCTGCTGGTCGGTTTCACCGCTTCGACCGGTCCTGCTTTCGCCGACATGGGCTGCGACCTGAAAGCCGGCTTCATGCTGCGTGGCGATGGTGCCGAACCGGATTTCGAGCGCGACGGGCGGCGCCAGCAATATTTCGCCGCGATGTATGCGCTGATCATCGCGGCCCTGACCGTCCTGGTGCTGTATCACGGCTACTTCGCGCGTGGTCAGGTCGCTCCGGTGGACCGCGTTTTCGTCGCCGCCATCCACGCCGGAAGCAGCCCTGCCGTCGCCCACGCGCTGATGTTCTGGGCAGTCCCGGGTGCGTTGCTGCAGGCGATCGGCGGTTCACGCCGTCAGCTCGGCATCATGTTCGCCACCGGGCTCCTGCTGGTCTCGCCGCTCGCCGGATGGGCGGTGCTCGCCGGCATCGTCTGCCGGCTCTGCTGGGAGCGCTACGCCGGGCCGGAGCGGCGCACCGACATGGAGGTTTTTGCCGCCGGCAGCATCGCCGGGGATGCGCTATACAGCTTCGCCGGTTCCCTCGTGAAGGTCTGAATGCAAGCCACCGGCTGGGCCACTCCCGACGAGCAGGATGCGGTGCCAGGATGGCGATGAGGTCTATGATGGTGGCAGCTCTCTTGTCCCAGCTTCTGGTCGGTGCGTGCTCTGTCGTCGGCGTCCGGAGTGGAACGCCGGAACCTTCCGCCACCGTCATCGACCAGGTCGGGATGGTGCAGATCCGCAGGTATGACCCGGTGCTGGTCGCCGAGACCGTGGTGACAGGAAGCGAGGACGATGTTCGCAGCGAGGGCTTTCGGCGCCTGGCAGCCTACATCTTCGGCCGGAACGTGCGGCACGACCTGGTCGGCAAGACGGCGGCCACGGCGCAGACTTCCTCCGAGACCATCGCGATGACCGCACCCGTGGCCCAGACCGAAGCACCGGGCGCTGCCGGCCGGAGCTGGACCATCCGCTTCTTCCTGCCTGCCGGCATGACCCAGGCAACGGCGCCGAAACCGCTCGATGCGCGGGTCGTGCTGGTCGAGGTACCCGCTCGCACGATGGCGGTCTTGCGGTTCTCCGGCCTGCCGACGCCGGCCGCGGTGGCCGCCTACTCTTCCCGGCTGGATAGCCTGCTCGCGAAGGGACGCTGGCGTCCGGAGGGTCCATCGGTCGCCTGGTTCTATGACCCGCCCTGGACCCTGCCACCGTTCCGCCGCAACGAGGTCGCACGCGCCGTGCAATAGAATTGACCGGTGGGGCCGCCTGAGCGCGACAAAGCTCGGCGCTTCGGCTGCACTGGTTGATTGCTGCCAGGCACGACCGCCTTGCCGCCGTATCGAACATCGCCTCCGCCCTCGTCTGCTCGCCACCCATCGCGCCGAGGCCGGGGCGCCTGGCTTCCTGGATGCGCGATCACGTTCTAGGACTGCATGATGGACCTAGGTATAATCCGAACCTGTCATCCATCGGTCCATTGTACAGTCTGCAACGTTCGATGGGAGAACTTCCTGGCACAATTGGCCGCCGATCAGATCATCAACATGCGGCAGAAGAGATATACGACATGCTCAAAGTACTGATTGCCGAGGATGACTTGATGATCGCGGGCCTCGCGGAAGAGATCCTCATCGAGCATGGCTACGAGGTCTGCGGCATCGCCAGAACCGTTGCAGAGGCGGTCGCAATTGCTCAGCTTCACAAGCCTGATCTTGCCGTACTGGACCTTCGACTTGCCGATGGCGGGCTCGGTACCGAGATCGCTGTCCAACTGGGTCCTGACTGGAAGCCCGGCGTGCTCTATGCCACCGGCAACGTCTCTCGCGTGATGCTCACCGCCACGGACGGCGAGGCCTGTCTGGCTAAACCCTATCGCTCCGTGGACCTCCTGCGTGGCCTCGAGATCGTTGCCGGCATCCGTGCCAACGGCGTGGCCTCACAGCCATTTCCGCGCGGGTTTCAGATATTGAGTCCGGCCACCCTGCCTCACCAGAAATCCTGAATGGTTGATGATGCCAAGTGGATCCACCAGCTCCCGCTATGGCGCCTCGGAAGGCTTCGTACGGTTACGGGCTGGCCGATCAAGCCACCGCCTTGAGGACGGTTTCCGCCTGACCCGAAGCGGCCAGTCCAGCCAGCACGAGAGCCGACGCAGGGTTCATCGTGTCGACCATCGCGGTCGGAATCAGGATCGTCGACCCTCGCTCCTTCGTGGTCTCATAGATGATGTTCATCGCTCGCAGTTGCAGCGCGATCGGGTATTCCGCATCTCAAGACTCCCCTCATTCTCAGATAGCACCGAACATCTCTGCAAAGACAGGCTGCCCGGCCAACATCTGGCCAAACTGTTTGACGAGTGGCCGCAGTCGCGTAGCGGGCATGTTGGGGATGAGT
>JAABUX010003578.1_pt1 | contig 20467 bp, 26 predicted proteins | sample 5561851 | NCBI WGS metagenome assembly JAABUX01 (sample SAMN10711883, study PRJNA513361) | rock metagenome | isolation source: Antarctica rocks | place: Antarctica: Victoria Land, Richard Nunatak red sandstone | collected 2016-01-03 | reverse complement strand
GCATTCGTCCTCTGACCTTCGAAAAAGTCATCCTGCGCTCGAGTAATGACGTCCATCCAACTGGTGGGTTCCGGGTATTTCCACCACTGTAGAATCCACCCGTCAGCCACTCAAACTCACCCAGACATTGACTTGCACAATCTCGATAGCCGTAAATGGAACCATGGTAGAAGGCATAGAGTAAAGAAAGGAAGGACATACCTGATTATGAATGTGATAAGCCCATGCCCCTCGGAAAAAATGCTGCAAACTCCGCTTCGTAGGCGGCCACGTCTTCTCCACCACCAAACCCGCATTACCTTCATATGCCTTCCATTCATCCTCCGCCTCATCCACATCCCGCATGAAGGCGCTCTTGAAATTCTTATGGCAAGGCACCGTACAGCTTCCCGTGCCCTTCCGTCGTAGATTGGTAACAAGCGGGTCGAACACCGCATTGTGAAGCATCTTCAACTCGTCATTGCGACCATCCCGCCACAGCATGCGGCCAATGACCTTGGGGTGGAAATTCATGCCCATCCGCACACCGGCACGTAGTAGATAGGTGGAGAGAGTGGAATTGGCGGGGATGGAGATGACCGCTGTGTTGTAATCAGACTCCGGGCAGCGCTCCACCCACTGTTCCGCAAATGCTACTTGGCCTGTGGTAGGATTGGGAAGGAGGAGGGGTCTCATGTCGCGAAGGAGTAGTACGTCCATATCCAGGTAGACACCACCGTGGAGATGGAGTGCGATGAAGCGGACAGCGTCGGAAACTTGGACTGGAGAGAAGGTGGTGGATGTGGGGTCGAGGACTAGCCATTTGCCGGTGCTGTCTTGGATTATGCTGTCGGCAACGTATGTATCGATATTGTCGCCTGCAGGATTAGTGTGGATTGATGTGGTGGTATTTTCCGTGGCGTCCATGGGGAGGGGAATGCGGAGTGGAAAGTGCCAGGCTTTCAGAACAATGTCGCCACGGGATATGAGTGGGCGGAAGCGTTGGAAGATAGGATCTTCGCAAAGCATGTTATCTACTGCGTTTGCGTCGACGTCTGAGTCCAGCCATAGCCAGAGTCGAGAACAGGGGAGATTTTGGGTGTAGAGGTAGGCTTTGACAAACAGCTCGAACCTCCAGCTTGCTGGGCCAGTCCAGTATACATGGAAAGGTATCACTGGGCCTGGACAGGTGCCAATGGTCGTTGTTGACGCAGCTTGGGCCAAGGATGGTTCCACGAACTGCGACGGCAAACCTTCCGCACTTTCTTTCATGCTATCGGCAGAATTGTGAGGGTTCTGTTCGCTGGCTCGTTTGCCTTGACCGGCCTCAGGTAGAATCAGATATTGATCTTGCTCGTCTGCCAAGAATGACAAGCATTCGATCACATCGTCAACGCCGAGTCCGTCAGGGACTTCGCTGCATCGTTCCACGATTAGAGGTATGTCAGCAACTGTATCCACGTTGGGTCGAGGTCCCAGGTAATCGTCATTCACCGTGCTATTCGTTGTAAACGGTCTGCTGTGAGCGGCTTCAGGCACCGAAGTACCGCCATTTCCGCAACCCAACACCGTAGTTACGGGCGATCTCGCGTGATCCCAGCTCAGTCTCCCAATACTCGGTATGCTCACACAAAGCACCAAGATTATAGTCACATTGCGTAATATTGCGTAGAGATTGCGAGTCGGAGCCGGTTCAGAGTTTGTGCCTTCTCTCAATTGACTGGCGACGAATATGAGACTGAAAAGCCAACACCCAGTCATTCCTATCCAGCTAAAAGGGGTCAAATGACCAAACGCGAAGACCGCGAATAATATTGCATTGCTTGGAGCTGCCATGAGGCTCGTTGTCACCGGCGAGGCTGCCATAACGAGAAGGGATGTGACAATCAGGAGGGCGCCGTTAAGCAAGCCGCTGAATATGAATAGCAGCCGTAGGCAGAGGGTGTCCAGAACATACGAGTTCTCCATTATACGGGTCCATTCCCCAGACAAGAATAGGAGCGGCACCAGAAAGATCGTCGAGAGTAACGATGCATGCCTTAGTGCTGGCCAAAAACTGGTGGAGCCCTGTCTCAGTCGGGATATGTTCGTTGTTATGATGTGCTGCTTCCCGCTGGAGTTCTCACAGTCCCCAGGGGATGTAACATCCTCGCAGCGTTCATGGCAAGTTCTTAGAATGACGATCGGCAGTAAAGCATCGGCAATGGACAATGAGACCCCTATGATCAGGTTTCCCAGCGCAATGTGCTCAGTGAAGGGCAGCATGGTGAGAAAGAAACTCGAAGTCGCCAGAACCGCAGAGAACGATGCATAATTCGGGAGAGGATCGTTGTTCAGCGCAGCGCTGACCGCGAACGCCAGTGGGATACCACCGAGTCGTATCAACGTGTAAGCGGGTAACGACAGATGGCTGGCCCAGACTCAGATTAGTAGTGCCTCGTATGCGATCTCGATCAAAGTACCTACACCGTAAAAGCATTGCCGAGTCCAACCTTTAGCACATATATTATGGCAAGCGGTAGGACGTTCCATATGACTTCCCACAATCCTTTATTGGTACCCGAACTTCGAAAGCCCAACCTCCGCGGAGAAAAGCCTCGCAATAATCTGGTGGGAGATGGTCGGCGACTGTCATCTTTGAGTAAAAGCGCCTCTTGGTCTACCTCCGGCAGCCCGAGGACCTCGGTCGGTGCCAGGAGTGAAAGCAGTATACGAAAGGGATACTCCGCCCCCAGTACGAAGAAGTAGGTGATTATACATTGGATTAGTGTGGTAGCTATGGGATATGGGAATCTGGAGAGATTGTCAATTGACCTGTGATGCGGTCCGGTCGGACGCCGAGCGACTCACTTGTAAACGCCAGCTTGTACTATATGTTAGCAGACGTCGTTGTTGTAGAAACAGCATGAGAGATAAGATTACCTGAGAGAATGAATCGATTCAGAATCAAGGTACCAGATTCAGCGCTCAAAGCGCCGACGACCAAACAGCCATAGAGGGCCTGACGACCCATGGAAGGTGTCATGCAGCTACGGGCAGCTAAGCGGTAGCGCTGAACCGATCGGTTGACGCAGGACGCGACAAGCTGGGTGTCAAGCAGACGACTGGAGTGACATTTGATAAATCGATCAATTGAAAACTTGTGGTCGCATGAATGGTATGAACATGCCAGATATGATGGAGCCTGGTTAAAAGTCGCGCAGGGATCCTTCAGGGCGCAGACCAACGAACGTCGCAGGGAGCGGCGGGTTAAAGTAAAGGGGATGCTGAAAAGCTGAGCCGTACTCCGTACATTATTACTGCCTGCAGGGATCCGTGCATGCGTGGGGCTGAGCCCAACGGGCGGCTAGGTGAAGGAAGGATGGGGGATTAGGTACCTCCCTTAAGATAGTCCAAGATGCTCACCTGTCGATGCTTGCGGCCGTTGAAGGATTAAGGAGCGGACAGGATTTGGACCCAGAGTTGCTGACCGTCGGATTCAATTGCACCGTAGCAGAATTAAGACCCCTTTCCTTTCAGGTATTTTACGCTGGGGCTAATGCGCTTGTAATCAGTAATAAATTGGTTGGCTGGTACCGACGAGATTAAGCTGTTAAGTACCTTACCTTACTTTAGTAAAGTAGCCTCGCACATCTCTCGGGTAAAAGAGCCTCGGCCGATGATCGGAAGCTCCTGGACCGAGCGGGGCTTGTCTCTTGGCCACTCAGCAAGGAGCGCTAAGATTACTTTACAGAAAGCTCCCTGCAGTTTCATCTTTCAAACATGACACACCAACCTCCATGAGGCTTGGTGCTGGTTGCCGACGCTCAGCAGGCTGCAAGGAGCATACTAGTAGAATCGTGCCGCCGTACTCGTACAAGTAAGTCCGGTCGCTTAGTGGCGGCGGGAGGAGCCACTAATCATTTAATCCTGATCTATTCCTCTTGGAGGAGGGCCAAGACACTAAACCCTAGCGTCGGGACCTACCTGTAGTCAGTACGAGTATTTATGAAAGCTGATTGGCTTCCTCGTGTCCTCTGCAAATCCTAGCATACAACTACGTAGTAATCTGTTGTTGCCGTCGTCCTTACCAATAATGACCTCCTACTTTAGCTGGTCAACCGCATACTACGATACACAAATAGTGGACATGATCGCATCTTCGTTGCTCACAGGCTTGGTCGTATTCACTCGTAACCCATCATTACCGTCAACGTTGGAAATACGACATGGCATCCGGTGTGACGAGGACCGCGCGTCGCAACATCTTCGCTAACTCCGAGATTGACCTTCGAAGACGATGAGATTGGGCTTGTTATCTCTCATCCTTGGCACAATAGATCATCGGTCTGCCGTGCCTGTATTACATGGCCAGCTCGCTCGACAAGGCCGCTGGATTCTGCAAGCTCTTTCACGTCTACGTTTTCCGCAGGTATCTGACGCCGTCTAGACTAAGCATTCTTTTGAAATCGTGACACTACGGATTCGGAACGAATGAATCAGTGCCATCATTTACATGCCAAGATCGACCTCGGCACATATACGGTAGACGAAGCGAATATGACAAAGAGTCAAGTTATAGCATTCCACCATACGATCTACCTGTCTGGGGAAGACGGAGTATCGAGCTTCATGGCTTTCAAGGATCCCGGTCAACCAAAATCGTTGTCACGGCTAAGTCGTGGCTTACTAAGGGCAATCTAACATTGGAATCCTCATATGTTCGAGCCTTTTGCCTTGCGTCTACCCTGCGTGTCCCTTAGGTAGTGCTGAAGCAGCGGATGGTGTTGGTTGGGGTGGTGGCTTCGGGTTGTTGGAATCAGCTCTGTATCAAAAGTGATGCTCTCACTACATCGGACTTCTCTGTAGACCGGGTCGAGTACCTACAGACTCCCCGTTCCAAGGCGAAAGGCCAAGCTGAGGGCGAGGATGGCGACCCAAACTCCCATGGCACCAGCACAGCGTGCAATGCCACGGGACATGGATTCGGAGCCGCAAAGGGCGCAACATTGGTGGTCGTTCAGTTGGGAGGCCTGGACTACGCAGATGGCGCCGAGGTCTATGACTGGGTTTGGCAAGATATCAAGAAAAAGAACCAACAGAGGAAGAGCGTCGTCACGTACTCAATTACCAGCACGAACCCGGTTGATCCCAACAATCTTGATGACGAGGAGAAGACAGAGCGTGATGATGTGGCGACGTCGATGAGGAATGATGTGATCGTAGTCGTGAGTGCGAGAAACTTCGCGGAGGACAAGGACAGTAATGGAAATTTCCGGAAAGAAGTTGAAGGGATACTGGGGCATCTTTGAGTCGCTCGACTATCCCGTGATCGTCGTATGTAGGCTCGGTAAACTTCGATGGCGTGGAGTCAGACTTTTCGCCTTGGTGGACAAAGTCAAGGTCTGAGGTCCGGGTGAAGGAATTACGGCTTGCAAGAAGGGAACAGGGCCACCTATCCTCCCGCAAAGGGGGCACCTCCTTCTGTAAGTCTACGGCAAAGACAATGAGAAGCATTGAGGCATATATAAATTGATATCGCCAACAGCTACGCCCCTAGTCGCAGGGGCATGCTGGCGACCTTCCTCGCCTACGACCCTTTCCATTTCGACACCACGATTGGCAGCGTCACCGCTAATGCCAAAAAAAATCCCAATCGCCATGCGCTGTACGCCGTACTGTGCGATATCGTAGTTGGCACTGTTTGCCCGCCCGCGTGCTCTGATTTTATGTCTACATTTCCGAGTGCCCAGCTCTTATGCTACACGACCCCGTCTTAAACGGAGATATAGACAATACATCCTTCGCCCCCGTATCAATCACCCATGAATATTTCCAGTACAAAATGATGCTCGGTGGTCCATTGCTCCCACTATCAGTCGAAGGATTGGTACGGGCGTCGTGCGTGAAATCCAAGAATGCTTTGGCGAAGGGGAATCCCTCATCTCAGGGGGATCCCGGTGCGGTCTGAAATGCACTTGCTGCAGTCGCCGAATGTCCCACCTCACAATCGGCCTCTGGAATTCCATATCAGCATTGCACCCTGATTGAGAGAGTATCGAGTCATCCAGCTCACTCACCGCACGGTTGACAGCGCCTCGTATGAAGTTTCTCCTCCAGTCTGATGCCTCTGCAACTGCCATACCTCTTCCCCGCGCAGGGGATTTGATCTGTGACAATATGGCCACAAGAGTATATATGCTTCATTACAAAACACATAGCTCATCACTCGAGCAGCGGCCAGCCAGCAGTCAGACGTAAGCCGGATGTCTCCAGTGATAGATCCAGTCGGTCAAATGCACATGATGAAGGGTCGGCATGTTTAGGAGGAAGAGCAAAGGTTGGAATTGCTAAGTGAGAAGGTAACCGAGAGGAAGGAATGAACAATGTCGCCTAGAGAGCAGGCATCCGAGCGAGCTATAAAGCGTTGAGCGTCATAACGTCCTATTAATCCCGTCAATCAAAGGCTTTCCTCAGGACATCCCGCGTGACTTGGGGCTACTTCTGCTTATCTAATCACCACTAGCTGGACGATGTGCGCGTGGGGTGCGTGGGATAGGATCATAGGAAGGCACGTGGAGTGAAGGTAACGGTTGGTGGTACTACATAGTAAACAAAGCACTTTCCCCTTTCGATCTTCGCTTCTCTCACTGTCCCGCACATGATTTGGTACACTATCTTTTGACATTTCCGGCCCCGGCGCCCCGAAAAGGCCCGACGGTCGGGGAGACTTCATCCGACCCGTAGAATAACGGCGCGGCCTGGCACGCTAGAGTCCCGCAAGTCAAGATCGATATTCCATAAGTAAAGTACCTTGATTTATAACAGATTAAGTATAATAGCAAAACAAGCTCACCAGCAGGTCGTTTACGGCAACGGCATCATAGAGTGAGGCGAGATTGGTAGACATGGTAGCATGCATGTCAGTCTGCTGATGGGTCCCTGCAGAAAGGCACGCAATGCCAGAACCAAGCCCATCACCGTGGTTAGGGTACTTCGGAACGGCTCCACAAGGTAGAGTTCGCTGCTGATCTATTCCAGGTCGAGGATTAGGATATGAACAGAAACGTCAACATACAGGATGGGATGAGAGCCACCGAGTCATGGTACCGCAAGCCGAAATGCCAATGACACAATGCCGACGACGGATACATGGAATATGATGCGGGGTACATATGCTACCATTTTCGATGCGATGTGACGAGCATATGCATTGTGCCAGGCATGCATGCGCAGGTATAGGGCTGAGCAGCATGTCTTCGAGCGTGAGGTCCGTGTCTGTTTGGCAACTCCATGTCGTGGCATGCTTGTCCCAAAACATGCAATGGTTAGGCGATGTAGCTGATTGGGGTCTCGCCTTCGTTCGCACATCGCCTTGTCTCGATGGCGGGTCTTAAAGCTGACCCTCGACATGAACGCAGCGGCTTGGAGCGCCCCTGGTTGAGATGAGGCTCCGCCTTGGACTTAGCGTATATCCTTCACCTCCATGATTACCCTCTGATCTTGATAGGTTCATCATGGTGGGCGGTTTGATCGACTACCTTCACCCTAGAGGAATAATGTACCCTCTTGCTCCGCTTCTTCCATGTGGAGTGATATTGGTAGCTCTTCTCTATTATCGGAGCGTAAACTGCTTGATTAAAGATAACGCTTTGGGAGCTGCAAATCAGATACATGAAAACAACAGAAGCCTGAGAGCAACGGATCTCAATATCTAGGCCCACTATAAGTGTATATTCCAGAGATACACCAGCCGAGTTTCGTCTGTTATGGTGCAGACAAATGCATAAAACAGTCCAGATCAGACTTCCGAACGCAGAGACAAGCCAGTCATTTGGATATCGCCGTACAATATAGCTATCGTGCATACTCGCGCCCAACAGGAACGAATGCCAATGCCATGTATGGTGGAATTCGGATACGCATCAGTGGGTGGAGGTGTTGCTAGAGTACCAACGGAAATTGAAGCTCACGAAGGGCAACTCAAGACCCACCTAATTTAGTGATAGGGTGGGGAAAGCCAGCTCCTGTTACTACCAGTGAGCAGGAAAGCGGAGGTTGTCACCGCTGACTTGAAGCTAAAAACAGCTCTTCGTTGGGCTCCGCGTCAAGGCCAGAAAGCGACCACCCATTGGAAGCCATAAGCCGAAGGGGATTGAGATGACAACCTCAGGGCTGTCAGCTCAGCATTTGATTGCTGAACCCTGATACAGCCGCACATGACTGGGCAAGACGCCTGACCACTCCTTAGCGTGGGGTTGAGGCCTCGTGTTATAGCTAGGCAGCATCCTCACTTCGGGTCTGCGTCACCGAAAGTACAGCTAAGAGCCGTTGAGTTGTAATCTCTCGCTCTGGCGCCGAGCCCAAACTCAAGCAGCACCTCAGTCGGCCCATAGAAGGACCGGCAGTAAGCTGCTGCAGAGCAGTATTAAGTGAAAGGTCCCCATCGAATGGGCCCCAGTCCCGATCCAGGTAACACGAGTACTGCACTGTCAATCGACGGCCGGTAGACAAAGGTCACTGATACAGCCTCTTCCTCCCCAAGCTCCCAAACGTCGGATCCGCACCATCAGCAACGCTCCGAAAAGCCACATATCCCTGCTCATCATACGGCCACACATCCGCCAACTGCACCTTCAAGCCCGCGAGCGCTCTCGCTCTCTCGGCGCCATCCATTGCGCTGCCCCCGGCCGGAACGGCCGTGTGCGGATTATTCCTCGTCAATGTCGAGACGAATCCTAGGATATCCGGTGCGGAGGTCTTGGCTGCGAGGACGAGACTGGCGATGGCGCAAAGCTGGAGGATGAGAGTGATGAGAAGGAGGAGGGCTGCGTGCCAGCGATTGGCTCTATACCGTGCGTGAGGGAGTGTGAGATGGACAGTAGCGTTTGTGGTAGCATTGGGTATGATACCATCAACACCAACAGGGCTCCCTCCAGCCTGCGATCTGGCCTCATCGAGCGCCGACGCGCCGAGCCCGATGTTGTGCGGAGCCAACGAGGCTTGCCAGACTGTATTCAACAAGGTGGTGATTCTCTTCCCAAATTCAGCGCCCGAGAAACCCTCGAATCCATCACGAATGGGGTTTAAGCCATAGGACATCGGTAAATCAGCGCCCAGAAGGTATTGATCGATTGTAGAGATGTTTCCAGGGTTTGGGTAGCCTAAAACGCCTGGAATGAACTCCAGCATAGCACGGAATTCACTGTCGGCAAAGGGTGGTTGGCTTTGCCATTTTGCGTTTTCGGGCGATCGCCGCACTTGATCTACACTGCAGGAATGTGAGATGCAAGAAATGTTGCCTTGAATACGCGGATACGTGAGGGTGCAATTATACAAGTCGTAGAATGGATATCTAGGCTTTTGATTGGAATAATCAAATGTTGCCATCGACCACGCCCGGGACACGTATACCATGTTTTGAGAGATTGTGTCGAAAAATTGGGACGCAGATGGGGCTTTTGAGAGAGTATCTAGGAAGAGAGTCGAGCTCTTAATGCTATCAATGCCTGTTTTGCTCTGCACTTTTTCAGAGCTGGCAAAGGCTGCGGATAGATTATGGTGAACCTGGAGGTCCCCAAAGCCCATCGACTTGAGACTCGCGGTCATATCCCCCTCCTTGTGAACAGAGACTTGCATGTGGTCTGCGCAGGTTGCTTCAATGTAAGCGGTCTCGAAGATGAAAGTTGAATTTCCTAGAGCTGGCAAGCCTGCAACCATAAGACCGCTTAAAGACACCCAAGTTCTATCAGAGCTGCTATTGACTGTGATCCAGGTGCTGCGATCTGGTCCGGCATCAAGATCGTGCGCATTCACGTGTGGGACCTTTACGTTTCCCCACTGATCCATAGGAGAGTCTAATATATCTTTGGATGTAAGCATACTTGCGCCTATCAAGGACCGTACAACGGCGCCGTTCTTGTCTAAAATGTCGTCGTATGCGAATGCGCTCGTATCATGGTCGAAATACCACTCCCAAGAAGTAGCAAGCGATGTGTTGAAATATCGCACGTCTGCCTGCGATACAACATCCGCATCAGTTAGAACTAATAGACGCAGAGACATCTGGCTGCCCAAAGGCGACAAAGCCCAGAGCAAGATGACGATCAAGCTGAACGGGCTCCATTGCCGCAGTATAAGGAACCTTTCGATGGTAGCAAACAAACTCTGACTGCCGATAAGTTGTTCGATGACCTAACATTATCAGCATTGGAAGCTCGAGTATGATCGATACCTACCCCCAAGCTGGACCCTCTCTCCGTCCTCCATAGAGCGATGACTTTCATCAAACGGCCCGCTATTGCAGCAAAAATGATGGGAAATAATGTAGTCCCGTACTGACTGGCATCGATGATGCTGTCACCCCAACTTGACCGATCTCTACCATCTAGTGCCAGAGCAGAAAAGCTAATGACTATGAGCAGTCAGCAAATAACTCCAATGTGAGCACTGTGAGACTTTAAAGGGCTACGTGGGTACGATACCGAGGAAAATGAGAGGGAGTAGGCTCAAGAGAATATTCCCGATCATTGCTAAGTGGCTCAATGGAGTACTTTGCTTCAGTTACCTAGCCTGTGTAGGCCAGCATCTGGTGTTGACCGGTATGGGTGGAGGCATTTCAGGGCTTTCAGGTGTCATCCTTCGCACTTTGTGGGTCGATCCCGATGGCGAATCCTCGTTGTCACTATGCAAGCGGTCCTGAGTCTCTGCCATTGAGTCTTTCATTTCCCCGTAACGATATGCGTAAGAGCCTTGTCTTATTGGTTTCAATTCCAGTCCGTCAGACGTGGAGGCAGCACTGTAATCATGAGCAGCTAACATAGTGTCTCTGACTCGGAATTTAAGAGAGAGAGTGAAGGCGTTTGGAAATTTGATTTGAGGGTAGAAATCTTCAGCTGCGCAAGACTAAGTCGGCACCAATCATGTACCTAGGAAGGTAGGCCACTATGTTGTAAATCATGTAAGCCTTGTTAGGCGCCAGATCGATGGGCCGCTCTATCTACTTAGTGCTTATGAGCTTCTCTGAGATACCCGCACCATACGGAGTACTAGTATAGATTATAAGCAAAAGCTTTCCTAGGAAGGCAAAGTATACTGACGCATTTATCATCATTAATTTTCCTTCTAAGCTTATACTGATCACTTCCCTCGAATGACCTGTCGCCTCCCTCTAACGATCCGATACCATCCCGGACACCCCAAGTCGCATCGACTTTTCAAAATGATACGGCTGCCAGCCTGAGCAGCAAAAGACACTACTCTGATGTGGACGGCGAAGAAGGAACCACTCACCCTGTCGAAAGAGCCACGTTTTGCTTCTACCAGGCCAGGCGTGCGCCAAGATTCTACCTGAAGTTCTGGCACCCTCCGTACAATAACCTTTTGCTGATGTCTCTATTTCCTATATAAGAAACTGTGTTCTGGAGCACTCCTCGAGAAGTTATTCTTGGCACACTGTCGAGAATCGTGCGTGTATCATTGATCTCGGCAGATGAATTGATGGAAAAAAAGCCATAGCTGGATCCTCGGTGGTGTTGCTTTCGCATTGATGTATGCCCTCATAATCTTCTCTCACTTTCTCTTGCAAACATTATAATGGGTTCCCACCTCCACCTCTCCTGTCCCTCCTTTGTCCAGGTGGTCCCAGATGAGACGCCCAGCTGGCCACGTGGCCGAGCGCTGGTCTCAATGCATTGCGACAGATGCTATTGGAGAAAGGTTAAGAGAATGAACATATACCCACGACACCCCTGTTAGCCATCCACAACAACGACGTCCACCTCTATGCACTGTACGAAGCCAAGAGCGAAAACGATTACCTTGGGCACCTCTACATGGGTAGCACTGCTTCAGCTACTAAGAGTATTGGATATACTGCTCGAGTGGGACAATACGGAGTACCGGGCCTGGTGGTTCGCAAGGTTGCCAAGGTTCAATAGATGGCAGAAGGGCAAGGAGGCAAGGAGGCTCGGCGCAATGAACAGGGGTGCAAGAGTCGTACCATGTATTCAGGATATTAATTGTTAGCGCGACAAGGATTATTTTGGAGAGGACGCACCAAAATAATCCCTGTCACGCTCACAACTAACCCTCTGGACACCACAGTACATTACGAAAGGGACCCGAAGCCTGGTTTATACCATTGGGGGTATCTAAGGGCGGGTTAGGAGTAGAGGCATCGACCAGAAAGGGGCTCGCAGTGATAGTGTTGGTGTCCGAATTGAATTTGCACTCCTCGCCACTCATGATCATCCACGCCATTGCTTCCGCTGCAATATCTTGTAAAGCCCGGACTATAGCCGATAGTGCAACATCGTGTGTAGAGTCAGACCTATCAGAAGCAGCCGTCATTGTAGCTATTGATTTTTGCAGGCCCGGAAATAACGATCGGTACGGCAGGCCAACTCAAGGAACAAAGTAGCTACAGTGCGACGGAGATCCTTATTGCGACTTCTCACAGGCAAATGCGTGAATTGCAACATGAGACAGACTTGATCTAGGTTTTAGCTAAGCTGGAGTGGAGTGGCAATCCATCCTTCATCGCCGTATCGCCTCTTTGTGTACGCATGCTGCTCATAGCCACATCATATCATCATAATCTCGTAGCCTCACCTCCTCCCATGCTTTTCATTTCCCCATCACTCCCACAAGTCCAAGCTCCTAATAATTTCCACCATCACCACCCTGGACCCTATACTGCTGATCATACGCACTGTTCGCTTGCTCCTTGGCATCGTGACGCAACTTCTCGCGGTCGTAGAAGTTCTCGCCGTGGGTCTCGACCAGCTTGTCGGCTTCGCCGGCAGCGAAACCGGCCATGACGTCTTTGGCTACGGTATGGTTTTCTGCGACGCCTGGAGGGTTCGGTGTTAGCGCTTTTGCATGCGTAGGGGTGGGAAGGTGTGGTTGTGAATGAAGAGGGATGGGGGGAGGGACGGAGGGACGGAGGGGATAAACCATTCTCTTCTTCGTGCTTCTGGTACTGCCTCATGGCCATGAAGCCGGCGCCGGCGGCGAGGACTTCGTGCCCGAGGCTGCCTTGGTTGTCGGGCTGTTGGGGGTTGCCATCATTGTCGTAGACTTGCTGTTGGGCTTGCTGGGCGTCATCTACACGATATGATGTTAGATTGGAGTTGCACGATGGTGATGGATCTTGGGGTGGAGGGGGAGAGGATGGTAGGACTGACCGAATCCGAACATCTTGATGGTCAGGGGATGGGTGGGTTGGATGGATGGCTGTTGTGGGCTTTTGGAATTGGATTGATGAGGTTTGGGAGAGAATGGGTGGGTGAAGAAGAAGAAGGAGGAGGCAGAGGAAGGTGGACAGAATATATACTTGGCAGAAGTGTGGTGCTACTCCAGGAACCGGTTTGTGCCAAGGAAATGGTGTGGGGTTGAGGGGTTCTGCCGTGGCATGGTAGTAAAGGATAAGTGCGTCATGGGCGGTGGTCAGAGCGTATCTTTGTGGCATCCTACTTTAATCGTATTACCTCCTGATCCTGAGCCGCGTTGGTTTGAGGTCTCAGATTCAGATGAGCTGTCCCATACCGAAGCCTAGCGGCAGCTTGAAGCGGGCAGCTATAATTCCATGGAAAGGGTTTTGTTATTACTTTCACTTCAATACAATGCTCGTCTGGTCGTCTCTTTCTCCCCTTGTGTATTGTCAACTTCCAGGAACATCATATCGCAAAAATTTAGTTGCCACCATCAAGATTCATGTGCTACGGAGGTAGCGCGACCCTTCATGTAGCACAAGGTCAAGATCACTGCACGAGTGCCTGAAATCGCGGACGAGCACAGAAAAACTCGTCTTTTACTCGAAGGTATCGCCAAGCTGCATCCAGAATTAGGTATACTGATATCCCCACTCTTCAGTCTCTCATACTACACTAACAGTACCTCTGCATTGTAGCGTTGGTAGCGCCTGGTACTTATTGGACTTACAGTATAGAAGCTGTTCGATGAGCTCGTCACCTTCACAATGGACCTTCCTGTCAATCATAAGGCCAATATGCTCCTCCATTGCCTCCACGATTATCTTTGGCTTTGCGGAAACGCCGCAAAAGGTGTCCACGCTTAGACGGTCATCAAGAGCTCTACCAAATTCTTGGGCTACAGACCACCGATGCAAGATAGGTTTACGTAGCTCGCTAGCAAGAATGACAATGACCCTCATATACCGAGCGACCCTCCTAATAGCATGGTCATTCTGGATTCCCAGAGCTTGAACCCTAAGCTAGGTAGTGGGTCATCGGTCGAATTCAAGTGGACGCGCATGTCAAGCATTCAATGAATGAGCTCGCGGATTTCACGAGTATTCCTTCGTGAATACCAGCCCACATTGGAGCCGAAGGAAAGTGTTCACAGTCACGCTGTGTACTGTTCGATGGATGCAATCGTGTTTGGAGGGTTCTCGATACACTACAACATTGACGGTCTTCCGTGCTACATCATCCTCGTCGTATATAAGCCGCAAGTGGAAGAACGCTGTCGATCAAAATCACACGGACAACAATCGTTAGGTTTGCGCATGCTCTCTGACTTTGATATTTTTCCGAGGGCTTTCCAGCGCTCCTCAAACGACTTATAGTTGTTCCCTCGCTCCACACTTCCCTTTCCATGATCCCAACAGCAAGAAAAATTGGTTAGCATCAGAGAGGTGATGCCTGATCCCAAGATCCGCATATCCTATTATTCATGGACTCTTCATCGCCTGTCGTTGCCTCCTCCGTTCCCGATGAACCTTTGCCCATTTCAGAAATTCGAGCAACGTAATTCTGAGGACGAAACTCGATGTGTCTGTACACCTCGTGCGATTGCCACAGCAACTGGCTGACAGCGCTGCAGGGTCCCAAGGTAGCCTCGAGGCTGCTACCGATTATGGCCAGCGATTCCGTGAGCCCCGGATAGAGCTCTTCCCAATCCTCTGCAGCTTCCAACTTTTCGACCAACTCCCGACTTGTCCCAGTGAGTGGGCAGTACGTCCCTCGTGCGATTCTGACCCTTATCACTACGGAATTGAACATTGTGAAGTCCTTGATGGCGGAAACCAAGGGAGAAAACTCGAGCTTGTAAGCGTAGCTCGCCCAGCTGTCCAATTGTAGCTCCACGATCATCGAATTTTTCACAACATCGCCTTTCTGGAAGACTTCTAGAGGTCCCGAGTCTCTCCTACAGTAAAGAAAATCTGATATCCTTTCTCGGTCAGAAGCATCATGCACCGCATCGCCCCTCCCGATATAGTAGGTGATTTCGATGTTCATTAGACGATCTCTAAGCTTGGTGTTTAGAGATTCGGGAAATGGGTCTTGATATCCATATAGCAACTGTGTGAAGAATACGAAACGACTTCGAGCGTAGAGTATGGGGAAAGCTTCTCCGTAGATGGTTTTCGATACTCTGAGTATCACAAGACCATCTGAACCTTCATTAAACTCTTCCGGCCACGATGGGCATTGGTCCTGAAGCCTGCCACACTCTGTAGAACCATTATGGACCTCTTCTGGCCACAATGAGGAATGGTCCTGGACCCCATCAAACACTGCAGGCCTGATGATAGAATTGGAGACGTTGGCGTAGTATCGCAAGGCAACAAGCTGGCAGTATAAAATATCTCGAATCTCGCGAGGAAGAACGGCCAGATATCCCAACGGTGTTAGGGTAGGCATCTTGGTGGTGGCAACCTGTGTGACTGTGGACAAGATACCCTGGGCTGCTGACGAGGGGTTGATGTAATGAGGTGACTGATATTGCTTGACTGAGTGAGAAAAAGATGTTCTGAGTCGTATCAATGATTGAAGAATATATAATGCATGAGTCTATGACACCCGGACATAGAAACACCGGTGTTGAGTCTGTGACCCTGACACCCGGACAAAGCGAACAGTGTTGTCAAATCTTTACCAGGTCACTGAGTCCTTGAGTCCTTAGGCGAAGAATGCTAGGCGGCCCATGGTACCTTGTCGAACAAGGAAGCGTGACACTTTGTCCGTGTTGGCACGTCGCAGACACTTGACCGGGCGAGAAGCTATATATCTACCGAATGACTGCCTTTCAATGATACTTTCATTGAGACATAAAGTCATCTTTGTGGATGTTGCAAAAAGCTCGCTGGCCCACCCAGCTAGTCCAGTCCTGGCTTCCACAGTGGAGCACCGATATCGAACAAGAGTTTAGCGTTCGGTGGATTTCTGGTCAAGCTTTTGAGTAGCCGCAGCCACCCGGGACATCGATATATATATATACAACATACTTCTTGTGAACACGTTGTGTAGTATACCTGATTTTTCAAAGCAGATGTGGCATCATTGCAATTTACCGCCGTTCAATCAAAATGCTTACAAGTCTCGTAGCAAGGTGCACAGTAAGAACGGCAAAAAAGCATGTATAAGCTGATTGCCATCAGACCTCTATTTTATAGACGTCTGCATGGCTAGATACATGAAAGAATGACCGCTGCAAACAGAAGTTGATGAAGATAGACAAGCAATCATGATAACAAGCAACCATGATATCAGGCAATCATATCATGCCATGAGGTAAACATGCACATGACCGATGAGACCGGGCGAAAACACACTGAGGAAAATTTTCTATGAGTTGCTGTCCAAAATACTCACTGCTCATGGGCGCTGTTGTCAGCTTGTTATTTCAATGCAGTTACGGTCCATAGCCTAATAATATCACGTCTGTCCAATAGATAGGATTAGGGCAGATTTCTAGATTCTATATAAGCTGATTCCAAACGTAGTAGGACGTTTCGACAACAACTGACTCACCGTTCTGTAGCACACTGAGACCTTTCAGTAGCACGCACTACGTCGAGCTTTCTCCAGCGACTGCGTCAATGCTCTGCTACTGTATCTTCTGTCCGGGTCAGCCGTCAAGCAATGGAACATCTCGTTGTTGAGGGCGTCAGAGTACTTGCTGGACAGTGGCTTCGGATTCCTTGCTTGCGGCATCCAATACCAATTACTGCTCTTTCCAGGCCAGCCCTTAGGGGGCGGGTCACACGGACTGTAACCATGGCAGATAGCGTGGATGATTGCGCCGAGACTCCAAACGTCACCTTTTGCAGTCATCTTGGGGACCTCTGGCCCGATCCACTCACCGGTACCGCAGCCAGACGTTTCCTCCTCAGGTGTTGCGAGACCAAAGTCCCCTAATACAAATTGCCACTTATCAGTTGGGTGAACCCTTTGTCGGATGAAGACATTTGCTGGTTTGAGATCGCGATGAATCACTCGTTGCCAGCCACGGGGTGGTGTGGTTGAATGACGATTATGGCCATAATGCAGGAATGCGAGTGCATCTGCGATTTGGGTGAAACAGTCCCATATGTGACATTCGCCAATCCCCTTACCAACGAGTCGATCCACGTCTCCATTCTCGCAGTATTCGAAATACAGGGTCTGCAAGCCTTGGCTTGTGTAGTTGCAATGGTCGAATTTGATGATACTGTAAGGGGAAGTTGGTCCAATGATGTTTTCGAAGATGTACATTTCCGCGGGCACTTTCCCTTCTGGAGTTATAATCATCTGGAAATGCTTTTGCTCTTTGCGAACGAGGATTTTGTTATCGCTCATTCTCTTCACGACCTCGGTCTTTCCTTGACCGCCTTCGTCGATCTTCTTGACCAGGGTATAACCCACTATCTTGCTATCAAATCGGGATGCACCTGGTTTGGCCGAACGTTCTGTGCCAGTGCGTTTCAGCTCTGGCTTGACCCGTCGGTCTTGGTTCCTGCGATTAAAGTCTGGCTTCACCTTACGCTCTTCGTCCGGGCGTTTCAACGCAAGCATGATTATATCCATGGCTATAGTAGAAACCGAATTTCTTGGGGAGAGGCTCAGATCCAGTTGTGTATATGATCTTGATCCGTACGTAATGATTTCGATATTGTATGTGATGAAAACTGAGGTTCTGAATTTGCGCAAGGCTTGATGTACTCGAGGCTTCTTTTGACAAGTCTATCTACTCAAAGGTTGAAAGGGTATTGTATTCACAATCGAGTCCAGGACAAAGGAGGTCATTGTCCCAGGGTTTCGAAGACAAAGGTATTTCCTTTGTCTGACGAAGAAGCAACTCCTTTATTGCGTAGCGACTAGTCGAACAAGCACATCGTGAGTAGATTGATAGTCTATTGTTACTAATATTTCCTGAGAAGTACCAAGCATTAAGTACAGACCAACAAACCATAGCTTTGGAGCAACTTTGCTTGCGTTTTACATGAGACGTAGCAACCATCTCGGGCGTTTTAAGGTACTTAGTACACTTTGCGGAGCCGCTGTAATCAAAGGACAAAGATGGTTCGTAGCTGCCTTTTTGGCCTTGGGTTTTGTTTGGTGCTAATTACCCAAGATCTGGTACAGTCAGAATGAACGTACATGAGACTAGGGCCCCTCTGCAGCATGCGAGATTCTGGTGTCATTCATGACTTACTTGCCCTTCTAGTTCCTACTGTTCTCCATACAACTATCGTCTTCGTCGTGGGGTGCTGCAAGTTATTGCGATACTATAGAAGTACCATTGCAGGAAATCTTTCCGCCACTTCTCCACTCTCGGTCTACTTACTCCTTGGGGCAGTAAGGGAATCTTCGAGAATGTGAGAAGAGACAACATGGAGAGAGGCAGAGCAGGTATGTATGTATGAAGGTGAAAATCGGTACATGCAATGGGCTGAATAATGGTTCACTTTGTGGACGACTGGGATCCTTTTCTTTACCCGCATGAATGGTGCCATCGCTTTCATTTCGCGCTCCTGAACCGTCTGTGCTATAATTGTTGACAAGTCTTTACTCTCTGTCAAGTCTATCGCAGCTAACTTTGGTCCATTGGACTGATTCTGTACGCAACCCAGACGCTAATCAAATGGCTGTAGTGTACATTTTTCTGTGTACATTATTCGTTGAAGTGGATGCGACGCGAAGTCTTTGAGAAGCTGGTCTGTTGACACTTTCGTCCACGAAGCGTCATCTCGTACCCTTACCCTCTCCAGTCATGTTTGCATTTCTCTCGAATACTAGAATAGTGATATGACTCCACAGCCCTTACGGGTCGTCGGGTTGGAGCACCGAGAGATCCTTGTAGGTATGCCCCCAAGCAATGTGGTTTACACAAGTCTGGAAACCAATAATGTGTTGACAGATATATATACAGAACCAAGCTTAGAGGCAAGCCCGGGGTAATATTATTCCGGGGCCATTGCAACTAGAATGGTTTGATCTTAGTGTTGCCGGCTAAATGCTGACTCAGACCAGCGACTACAATTTCCTGCCTACCTTAATGGCATCCATCCTTCATGATACTACTATGATGGTGGACGCTTTGACGCCGGGGAGCCAAAGCACAGAGGATGGCTCGACGATTGCGAAGCCCATCGAGGTGGACCAACAATCTGTACAGAAGCTGAGAGATCTTACATTTGTCTGAACAGACCTCGATGGTGCTGTCATTGATGTCGATGAACTACGGCGACGATGCCCCCTAGATCAGTCGTCCGCCTCAGGTCGAGCTTCCTGTTCCAATGACAGAGCTTTGACCCAGTCCCTCAGCCAGCTGGACAGACTTCCCCTTGAGACGATGCAACAAATTCTCGAGGACCTCGACCTCCAAACTTTGACCAACTTTCGACTGGTCAACCAGCGCGCAATGTCCGTCATTGACAGCATTCCTCGATACAGAGATATCATCACTCATATCCCTGACGCCCTCCGAGCTATGCTCAGCACCAAATTGGCGCGACATTTCAAGCTAATCCACCTCTACAGTGAGCTATGCAGTCCTGACTGCTTTCTATGTGGATCTTTCGGTGCTTTCCTCTTCCTTCCTGATTGCTATCGCTGCTGTTGGACATGCCTTTGCGAAGCCGACTCCACCCTGCCCATATCCTACACGCAAGCAAAGGAGTCTTTCGAGCTCACGCATAATGCTTTGCTGCAACGGCCGGCCATGCTCACTCTGCCTGGATCATATGGGGTTGGATCTAAGACACACGGTCCAGGTTTGGGCCGGGGCCCTAATAAGGATGGGCCAACAACCTACAAGAGTCGAACGTGGCTGGTCGGCATGTGGGCAGCGCGGACAGCAGCAGTGGATCTACATGATCGTCAAAGGATCGTGGATTCTTATATGTTGGAATCGAGAACTTCATGGACGGGTGCTTACGAGAGACAGGACTGGAGGGCAAGACGCTATTGTGAACCCCGTCGAATAGCGAAGCCACCATTTCCTCCATATATCCGTGGCCCAAATTCTTTCACTAGCGAAACTCGCCGCTTCAGGTCTGCCATTCGATTCCCTACACTGATTATCGGAAAGATACAATGGGGTGTCTCGTGCGCCGGATGCTGGCGGCATTACGGAAAGAAATTCTGGGAGACGGAGCTCGAATATCACGAATATCAGGAGTGTCAAAGGATGTATACCATGGTAGGGTTCCTTAGACACATGGAGGTATGCAAATGGGCGCGCAGGATGTGGAAGCAGATCTCAAGGCCGACCTATATTA
>JAABUX010003577.1_pt1 | contig 20468 bp, 22 predicted proteins | sample 5561851 | NCBI WGS metagenome assembly JAABUX01 (sample SAMN10711883, study PRJNA513361) | rock metagenome | isolation source: Antarctica rocks | place: Antarctica: Victoria Land, Richard Nunatak red sandstone | collected 2016-01-03 | reverse complement strand
ATACCTATCCCAGTCAAACCCGACATAGCTGAATTTTGCGGAACATGTTGTATGTTAAATTCATGAGTCCGATGGTCGTGAGCGCCATTGCGATACCAATGCTCCGAATGGTACTGCCATTCATGGTGTTCTCGATGAAGGCGAAAATGTGCTCGACGCGTACGCGTGTTTTAGATTTTTCTTTATTGCCGGTTTTCTGACCTTCGGTTAGTGGTTTGTTGCGATGCCCCTTCTCGATGAGAGCAGGAACTACCCCCAAAGCGACCAATCCCGAATTCAATTCTTTTCGGAATAGGCAGAGTCGGCATACAAGAGCTGCCCCTCGTCCCCCGCATCCAGTAAGTCTAGGGTAGCGTTGCTATCGTGTACAGAAGCATCAGTGACCAGATACCCGGTGATGAGCTTACTTTTCTGGTCGCACTTCGTGTGATTCTTTTACCCAAAGTAGGAGATATCGTTTTTCTCGGTCCACAGGGCGTCCAGTGCCGCTTAACTGGAACTAACTGACTTCAATGTGCTGTCTGGAACAAAAATGTGCTAGATTCTTGGCCTACCTTGCACCGAATTAGGCAGCCTGACGCTTGAGGAATTCTTACTTGCTGCGTGAAGCGATCTGTTAACCAAAAGAAATACAATTAAATTTACCAGGCGGGAGGCCTTAATAACAACGTCTACTCACAAACATGAAACAGAATGAACCATTGGAAACCCTTAGGAAACAAAGGAAAGTTTATTAATGTTCCTTGCAAAGAGTTCAACACGTCACTTTAAAGCAATCTCAGATGTTTGATTATCTAAAAAACTCTTTTGCTCGTAAAAAAGCGCGGCGTGTTCCAGGTGTCTACCCGCCCGAGGTATGTTCATTTCAGCTCGCCAAAGAAGGGAGGATTGAATTTGCTAATTGGAAAAATCCCCTAGTACCCGAAAAAAAGATAACACAAGAAGAAGTTAACTTTTTCCGAAAGCTCTCACCTTTAGGAAGTTTCTGCATTGATATCGGATCAAACATTGGAGATACAACAGTGCCCATGGCATTAGCGGTAGGCAAACAGGGGTTGGTTATAGGCTTTGAGCCCAATCCAATTGTCTTTAAAATTTTCGAAGTAAACTCGAAGTTAAATGCGACATTAAGCAATATAATTCCCTTAGAGTACGCAATTACAGAGAAGGATGGAGAATTTATTTATTCTTCTTCAGAGGCGTCTTTTGGGAATGGCGGAATTTCGGGTACACTAGAACAGGCCGTGCTTCACGGCAAATTTAAACTTGATCAGAAAATCAAGGGAGTCAATCTATTAAATTATCTAAAGGCAAACTATAGCGACCAACTGTACAGGCTATCCTTTATTAAAATCGACGTTGAAGGTTACGACATAGCTATTTTACGGTCAATTCGAAGCCTTATTGACCAATATAAGCCCAATTTAGTTGTTGAATGTTTTAGTAAATCAACGGCAAAAGAGCGAATAGAATTGTTCTACGAGATAGCTGATCATGGCTATTCGCTGTTCTACTTTGGGGATTTTGATGAAAATACCGAAGTGATTGAGCTGTCCCCTGAAAACATGAACATTCGGGAAAACTTCAATTTTTACGCAGTAGCTACCAAAAAGGAAATACTTAAGCGTTGAATTTTTGAAAACACAAGAATAAATGATGAGGAGAACATAAAATGGTTTCCTCATCATTGTAGAATAATGCTTTTCTAGTAATTATAATGTACTATAAAGCCCACCCCCTCCAAGTTATATCCGGCCGCGGCCACATAACTAGATTGCGAGTAGTAATAATCTTCAGGCCCGTTCTGAACTTTATGGAAGCGAAAAATAGGAAAAGCAGTTGGATATCCGTATAAATCTACATAGGTCTCCACTCCTTCTGTGTACCAGCCTTCGTATCCCCCTCCTGGGTGATTGGCAAGAGCATAAGCTTCATTCGCGTCAGCAGTAAAAAGATGACAACCAGTTATGCCGTTAAAAAATCTATAGAGCGGATACTTACCACCGGCAGTTCCTATAAACACTTGTTTTACATAGTTCCCGCGATTTCAGTGCTCCCATTAAGCCAGAGCATATGGTGCGTTCCATTCCAATAGCTATATATGTCGTAAGGGCGATCAACATATGGATTGAATTCAACGGTATTTAAACTGTCTCCTACTGGTTGAATACTTAAACTGTGTCCTGCTAGTTGAATACGATTCGAAAGGCTAAGCGCAATTCGCCTATAGCCAGGAGTCCCAAATTTGTAGCCATTTTTACGAGCTGAGTCTAAGACATGATCCGTCCAATTTCGTATCATGTCTATCTTAGATTGGGGCACGGCACTGGATTCAACAGTGTTCGTAAGAGTTGGGGGTGTTCCTGTTTTCTTACAAGAAGTAAACAAAAGGCCGACTAGGAGTATTAATAAGATTTTTTTCATTTTTTTTGGTTTTCATAAAATTTAAGCCAAAAAAACGCTTAAAGATTTACTTTATTTTTGGGGGTCATTCCTGCCATCATCGAAAAGGGGCATCGCAACAAACCACTAACCGAAGGTCAGAAAACCGGCAATAAAGAAAAATCTAAAACACGCATACGCGTCGAGCACATTTTCGCCTTCATCGAGAACACCATGAATGGCAGTACCATTCGGAGCATTGGTATCGCAATGGCGCTCACGACCATCGGACTCATGAATTTAACATACAACATGTTTCGCAAAATTCAGCTATGTCGGATTTGACTGGGATAGGTATGTCCACAACTGAGGAACTCCAGAAATACTAAATTTTCAACTATCGAAAAATAGAATCTTAGATGTCAGACCTCCAAAACAAGGATCAAATTCACTCCAATCTCAAATTTTCAAAAATAATGTCTGGGGAGGGGAAGGAATAGGCGGTTTTTGGAGGTGCCCTTAAGTAGAATGGGGTTAAAGTCATTTAAACCGATGTAAAAAGTAATACATGGCCAGAAAATACGAATCTTTCCCCAGCCCCGAGATGGAGCCAATGCATTTTGATGCGATCAGTGACCGGTGTCTTATCTCTTCCCGTGCGAATACATTGCTCAGATGCACCTCAATTACGGGCGTCTTAACCGATGCTATGGCATCGGCAATTGCAAGGGAGGTATGCGTATAAGCGCCTGCATTCAAAACAATTCCTGCACAGTCGGCAGCCGTAGCCTGGATACTTGTTATAAGCTCCCCTTCGCTGTTGCTCTGAAAATAGTTTATTGTTTGCTCCGAATAATGGGCCCTCAGCTCAGCCAGGATATCTTCAAACGTTTGGCTGCCATATACCGAAGGTTCCCTGCGGCCTAGCATATTTAGGTTTGGGCCGTTTATAATTTGGATCATTTAGTCGTATAATCGATCAATTTAATCTAAATATTGTCTAACAATGTCGAACCCGATCATTCAAGGGTTTAAAGCATGGCTGGTCCTTGAAAAGAATGTTTCTGGGAATACCCTCGAAGCCTATCTAAGGGATGTTACCAGGTTTTTTGAATTCCTAGAATCAAGGGAACGCAATTACGAGAACTGCACGAAAGAGAATGTTAGAGACTTTGGCAGACGGCTGGTTGAGGACGGAATGATGGAATCTTCCCATTCACGCACCTTATCAGGTGTTCGTTCTTTTTACAAGTACTTGCTCATGGAAGACCTGGTTCAAATCGATCCTTGCGACGGAGTGGATACACCAAGGTTAATCAGAACACTTCCAGATGTGCTCGCACTTGAGGAGATCAATCTTCTGATCTCCCAGGCCGATCTTAGCCGGCCCGACGGCATACGCAACAAAGCGATCCTCGAAACGCTTTATGGCTCGGGTCTACGCGTTTCAGAGCTATGCGCATTAGCCATCTCTAGAGTATATCGAGAGACCGGTTTTCTCAAGGTTATCGGCAAAGGAAACAAGGAACGAATTGTTCCCATGAGTGGCTCATCCTTACGCGCGATCAAAGATTATATTGACCACGTAAGAACGCAAGTTTTAGTTCAAAAAGGCGAGGAGGACATTCTTTTCTTAAACCGGCGTGGAAGCGGCCTCAGCCGGATCATGATCTTCAACATCATTAAAGACTACGCAGCCAAAGCCGGGATCAAAAAGACCGTGAGTCCCCATACATTTCGGCATTCGTTCGCTACCCATTTGGTTGAAGGCGGCGCTGATCTTCGAGCCGTCCAGGAAATGTTAGGACACGAATCAATTTTAACCACCGAGATCTACACACATTTAGACCGCGACTTCCTGCGGCAAACTATTCAGCAGTATCACCCACGTAACTAAACGCCTAATAAATCAGGCGGCGCAGATTAGTTGTTGTCGATCTTAGCCGCGTCTGGGTTAAAAGCCCACCAATCGTACTGAGGGAAAGATGAAGCACCTGGCGTTCCCAACCCCAGAAACGCGCTGTAACCGTTTGGCAGGCCCGTAGTCAAAGCAAACCCCACACCTTCAGAGCGCCCAATATTTGTTTCAACTGAGGTTTTCTGTGTCCAAGTATCGTTACCAGGGTTATAGGCATAACAGGAAGTACCCTGACCATTAGTCCCTGTCGCAATATAGCCGGTACCATTTAACGCGAAAGAAACTGTTAATGAACGAGGCACACTGGAAAGATTACTATCAAGTCGGGCTTTCTTAAACCATCTATCGGCATTCGGGTTATATAAATATAATCCGTTATCGACCCCGTTGGTTGATTGCCCGCCTCCAACGTAACCAAGGTTGTTAATTACAAACGAAAAGGCACCATTGACTTTTGCGCCAGGATATCCGGATACAGCCTTCCAAGTATTGCTCGCAGGACTAAAAGCGTAAAAATCCCCAAGCCCATTAGTTACACCAGTGGTGTCTCTGCTGACCCCAGTTCCGACATACCCAGTGTTATTAACTGCAAAAGCCACAGCACCCGTACGCGAGGGCCCAGGCAGATCGCTGACCTTTGTCCACGCATTAGTGGTTGGGTCATAAGAGTAAAAATCCGTAAGCTGCTTGTTTACCCCACCTTCATTGCTATAACCTGTACCTACATATCCTTTACCACCGGCACTGAATGCTACAGCGTTTACCCGACCCAACGCAGGGAGAGGCGCAATTTGAGTCCAATTGTTTTTAACAACATCATACGCCCAAAAGTCTCTGAGCCATTTGTTATTATCTTTATTATAGCCGGTACCAACGAAGGCTTGGTTACCAATCACAAAAACAACTGCGCCGTTGCGAGCAAGGCCTGCATAGACAGCTCTCTGTGACCAGTCTCCCAGTAGGTTGGTTGTAGTGCTCTTACAAGAGACAACAGAAGCAGCTGCGGCGAATAGTAAAAGGAAATAAGTTGAATATTTCTTCATTTTCATTGATAAGGTTGTTATTGTGTATTTGCGATTTTGGAATAATAAATACGTAAACGTATAGGATTGCCTTTATTGTACATGTTGTTTAACGCAACCCGCTCGACGCTGTTTTCCATCGCCTTTTCAGAAGGCCCTATTAATAATGCCGTGCCGTTGTCATAAGTATTGTTAAGCAGAATTCCAGTGAATTGTACCAAAAAGTAATGGTAAACACCAACCTCAGTCACCGCAGGATTGGTACGAACTAGAGCGGTCTGAGCAGTATTAGGTCCGCCAAAATCGACCGGCAAAACATAAAGTGGGGCATTGTTCCGATCGGTAACGTATAACGTTAACCAGGGAATTGTCGGTGTTTGTGAGGTAGAAGAATTATTTCCAGTTTGTACGATAAGCTCGGCCCGGTTTACAGTGAGAAAAGGGTGTTCCCTCCTAAAGACCCATAAATACGGAAACTCTATTTTTGTCATTAAGCCAGAACCTGCCTGAACGAAACTTTTATTCCCGGTTTTTTCGCTGGGAATGGCCACAAAAGGTTTAATGCCTTGCAGGGGAGTGCCTGTACGATCTGTCGAAATTGCGTTGAAAAGGGTTGGGTTAAGGGTAATTGGAAAAGGAAAATAGGTCTGAGCTAAATTTCCTGCACTGCTGGCAACCGGTGAACGGTAATAAAATCTTAATTGAGATTTAGTAGCATCGAAGGATAAGATTGCGCTACTATTTGATGAAGGCACAATAGTAAAACCTTTCAAGTATTCAAGAAAATTTCCATCCGGAGAAATTGTGCCACCTTGGTCTGAAGCAGATGTTGTTTGTTGAAATCGCCTATCTTTTGACAATGCGCCTTTAAAAAATTCCTGTAACATGGAGTTAGGAAGCTTAAACATCACTGAATCGTTCTTTACAACCAGGCCGGGATTTCTGCCGTTTGTGGCAGCCGGTTGCGGACCTGCTTGAACTGTTCGCGGATAGGGATGAAAGCTCGCCTGAGCTAACGGCTGTGACGGATCATAAGACTGCCGGCTTGTGTTGAATAAGTAGCCCCTATGGACTCCAAATATATCGGTGTATTCTGATGCCTGAAGTCCGGCATAAAAATAAGGAAGTGGTAATCCTTGACCACCGCCCGGATTCTTGAGGTTATAGACTTGAAAATCTTTATTTAGGCGGAACAAAGACAGAGTTTGAAGTTTTGTGGTATCACCAGCGTAAGGGAAATAACCCGTCGTACTAGATGCCTGGCCATATAGGTTGTAAAACGGAGTCGAATTGTAGTACAATACCAATACAAGTGAATCTGGAATCAAACCAACCTGATTGCTCAAATCAAGGTAATTACCTCCCAGGCCGACTTGAAAATAAGATTGGGCAGTCACTGTACCTAGTAAAGGGTCCTTATACCGACCTGCCAACATGATGTGGTCATTTTTAACATCGAAGGTTGGCAGGGAATCCATAGCGACGGTGGACGTCTTAACGGTAAACGTATCGATATACTCCACCGATAGATTATTAAGGTCGGCATTGGTAAAAAGGCCAACTGTTTCCTTCTTAGAGCAGCTTTCCAGTATGAAAAGAGAAAACAGGAAAATTGCTAGTAGAGAGCTTGAACGCATTTAATTTGATCCGGGCAAAGGTAAAAAGTATCTGCTAAACGTCGAGTGCAGCATCATTATTATTTTAGAGGCTTGATCGCGCGCAACATTCTCCATTTTCCGTAAAGGTCTTTTCGCAGTTCGGCCTTAATAAAACCGTAGCTTTCAACGGTTTGTAGGACCTCCCCGCCGTACTTTTCATTGAGCTCAAAATATAGTTTACCTGCCGCAGTCAGCGTTCGAAAGGCAAATTGGCTTATCGCTTCGTAAAATAAGAGCGGAGAATCATTGCTTACAAACAAGGCTCGATGCGGCTCAAAATCCAGTACCCGGCTGTGCATTACGGCTGTTTCGCCAAGCGTGACATAAGGCGGATTGCTTACAATAATCGTGTAACCATTAGGCTCGAGGCCATTCAAGGACGCTGGATCTAGTATATCGGCCTCAACAAATTCGACCTCTAACCCCAGGTCGTGCGCGTTTTTACGGGCTGTCTTAAGAGCCTCCCTCGAAATATCTACTGCCGTGATTTGAGCACCCGGGAGCGAATTTTTTAGTGCAAGGGCGATTGCTCCGCTCCCGGTCGCCACGTCGAGGATCTTAGGCTTCGGCCTTGCTCCTTCCCCAACAACACCCGCCTCACTCAAAATCCAATGAACAAGTTCTTCGGTCTCTGGCCTGGGAATAAGAACCGAAGGATTTACTTCGAGCCTCAGCCCACAAAACTCGGTCTGTCCAAGAATATATTGAACAGGCTCATGATTTTTTAGCCGCTGAACCGCCTGATTGATTTTGCGCAACAGCACCGGCTGGCAGATCAACTCATCATGCAAGGCTAGCTCGTAGGACTTGAGCCGAAAGAAAAAAGTGACCAGGTGCGTCGCCAGAGCCGCCGCTTCAGATTCTGAATAAAGCGGAATTAAGTCAAACTTAATACGTTTGCGAAGATCTTTAAGTCTAGGCTCATTCAAGACCGGGGGAACACAAACCTTAAATAATACATTAGACGAAAATAGTGAATCTGAACAAGTGACCACCGACGAAGTCTACATACAACGATGCCTGGTATTGGCGCTTCGAGGGCTGGGTCATGTTAGTCCTAACCCTATGGTGGGTGCAGTAGTGGTTGCAGACGGCCGTATAATCGGTGAGGGCTGGCACGAGATCTGTGGCCAAGCGCACGCAGAGGTCAACGCGATCGCCGCCGTTGAAAAAAAGTATCCACAGGATGCCCCGGCTCTTTTGTCAAAAGCTACCATTTATGTAAGTCTTGAACCCTGCGCCCATCATGGAAAGACACCACCCTGCGCCGATGTCATCATCTTGAAAAAGATTCCTCGTGTCGTTGTCGGTTCACGGGATCCGTTTGAGGCGGTGAACGGCAAAGGAATCGAAAAGCTCATCAACGCCGGCTTGGACGTGACTTATGGTGTTCTTGAAGCCGAATGCCGCGAGTTCAATCGCCGGTTCTTTACCGCTGTAGAGAAGCGCAGGCCCTGGATAATTCTTAAGTGGGCGGCATCTTCAGACGGTTTTCTGTCACCCCTTCCCTATCATAAATACTGGCTTACGTCGGCCATTTCAACCCAGCTTGTCCATCAATGGAGGGCTCAGGAAGATTCGATCTTAGTAGGTAAAACGACCGCGCTTCTTGATGATCCCGAACTTACGGTGAGAAACTTTCCGGGCCGAAACCCTCTGCGGCTCGTTATTGACTGGGACCTTGAGCTGCCGCCCGGGCTAAAAGTATTTAATTCGGCCAGCCCTACATTGATATTTAATGGCCGGCGTTCCGGGGAAAATGGCAACTTACGGTATATTCATCTGGAGTTTCGCGAGTATCTCGTGCCCTATCTGTTGTACCAGTTATATATGCTTGATGTGCGTTCGGTTATTATTGAAGGCGGAAGATCGATCCTTGACCTGTTCATCGCTGCCGGTCTATGGGACGAGGCAAGGGTTTTTACCAGCCGCGTTACGTTGCACAAAGGCCTGCCGGTTCCTGCGTTCAACTTCTCCCCCATCTTCATCGAGCCTTCGGGCTCTGACATCCTTCGTATATACCGGCGCCAAGACAACCCATGAATAATTCGTTTCGATTTTCCTGCTTCGGCCTTAACCCGCTTTTTATCCTCATTTCATATTCACTAAGCAGTCAGACGATTGACCCGTGGAAGATCACGACATCCAAAATTGATCCGTCAACTTATTATGGCGTTACAGTAGCCAACGGGATGGTGGGTGTCGTTTCTTCTGCGGAACCGCTTAAAGTCAAGAATGTGGTGCTTGCGGGTGCTTACGATCAATATGGCCGGGGCAGAGTGAGTAACTTCTTGAACTCGTTCAACCTGCTTGACATGTACATTGAGATCGACGGAAAGCGGCTCGACGCAGCCTCGGTGCAAAACTTTCGCCAGGTCCTTGATATGCGGCATGCGTCCCTCACTTCGACCTTTGATTACGGTAAAAAGGCGACCATCAGCTATACCTGTTATTCCCTGCGCCAGCTGCCCTTCTGCGTTTTGATGGAGCTCAATGTAAGCGCGCACCAGCCGATCCAGTTTACGGCCGCCAGTCAAATGGACGCGCCTGATGCCCTCAAAGATGTCCAAAACTATTACAATGAGATCGTGAGGCCCCACGCCGCTATTCGTCTCCTTACCTCGACCGCAAAAAGCCCAACGGGAAAGCTGCAGCTCTGCGCTTCGACCAGTTTTCTGTTTGCCGAAAAACAGGCTGATGAACCCCCGATAACCCATGAAATGTGGGATAATAATATGCACCTCATGAGGTTTACGAAACAGCTTGCAGGAGGCACGAGGTATCGATACGGGATTGCCGGCACGAGCATAACATCTGCTCACGATCCCGACCCCCTTAACGAGGCTGAGCGGCTTACCCTTTACGCCCGTTTAGAGGGTATGGATGCGCTAATCGCCGAGCATAGCAGGGCCTGGGATGCGTTATGGCAAAGTGACATTGAGATCGCGGGCGACCCGCAATCACAGCAGGATATTCACAGCATGCTCTACCATTTGTATTCCTTCTCGAGGGCGGGGACAGCCTACTCGCCTTCACCCATGGGGTTGTCGGGCTTAGGCTACAACGGCCATGTTTTCTGGGACGCCGATCTTTGGATGTTTCCGGCTTTGCTGGTCCTGCATCCCGAAATAGCTCATTCCTTAGTCGAATACCGCTTTGAACGTCTGGAAAATGCCCGCAAGAACGCTTTCGCTCACGGGTATAAAGGGGCTATGTTCCCCTGGGAGAGTGCCGAAACCGGTGTTGAAGAAACACCCGTATGGGCTTTAAGCGGACCTTTTGAACACCACATCACCGCCGATGTCGCGCTCGCTGCCTGGCAGTATTACTGCGTCACCCAGGATAAGGTGTGGCTTCGTGAACGCGGTTGGCCAATCCTTTCCCAGACCGCCGATTTTTGGACCAACCGGGTCCAGCGTAATGGGCCCGGCCATTACGACATTCTAAACGTCGTCGCGGCCGATGAATGGGCAGAGAACATTGACAACAATGCCTATACGAACGCCTCAGCGATCGCTAATCTTCATGCGGCTGGCGAAGCCGCCCGGCTGCTCGGCCTGCCCGCCGATAGTGACTGGGCCAATGTTGCCCGCAACATCCCTATTCTTCGGTTCCCAGACGGCACTACCCGGGAACATGCCACCTACCATGGGGAAGGGATCAAGCAAGCTGATGTTAACCTTTTGTCCTTTCCGCTTAAAACAATAACCGACCCTAAAGCGATCGCCCGTGACCTATCCTACTACGAGACGCGTATCCCAAACCAGGGTACACCTGCAATGACGCATGCCATTTTCGCCTTGCTTTATTCGCGGCTGGGTAACGGTGAAAGGGCTTTCAAGTTCTTCAAGGAAGCTTACATCCCCAATCTCAACCCTCCTTTTCGGGTAATTGCCGAAACCAAAGGCGGTACCAACCCCTACTTCGCGACCGGAGCGGGCGGCGTGGTACAAAGTCTCCTCATGGGTTTCGGAGGAATCGACATCACCCCGGCCGGCCTCACCCAGGTCCCCAGCAGCTTGCCCGCAGCCTGGAGGTCGATCACGATTACAGGAGCAGGTCCCGATCACAAGACGTTCACGGTTAGGCATTAGTGTTGCACTAATCCGGGCCGTGAAGCCGATTTACAGATGCGCAACCTGGTACCCTCTGACTGAAAAGCTGATCAGTAATAAGACGCTGTTTACAAGTAGTATTGTCGAAATGTAAACCCAGACATGAGGATGCGCTACGCTCCCCAGGTAATCGGTAATCTGCAGTTGGTTTACCGCTAGATAGGTAAGCATGAAAAACGTCACCTCAAAAAGCTTTTTTCCGCCGCTTACAATGCCCAGGGTAACGGCTAACAAAACCACAAATGCCGATCCGTTGATGACATTAACGACGGCGGTTAAATTCGAACTGAACGTGCTACGCAGGATTACCGGCAATGCCAAGGCAAGCGCGAATACTATCCCAGCCAGTATCTGGGCGGGAAGCATCCTTGCAAGAGGTTTGTAAGAAGCAAACGTGAAATAATGCAGCCGGTTGGTTATTTCCTTTGTCGTAAGTTCAGACCATCGGGTTACCTGCAGAAACCATAGAATGGGCAGCAGGTAACCATAAGCGATAGTGAGCGGCACCAAAAACAAAGCTATCCACAGCCCTCCGTTAATAAGCCAGATCCATCTATTGCCCTGCTTGGTCAGCAGCAGCAGTTCTGTTTTGATCAATGGCAGAATACTATAATCGCTAACTACAGGCGGCATTTGAACCCTGTTTACGCCAGAGGAAAGGGTATCTAAGGCCGTTACTTCTTTGCCTTCTTCCGCCTTCACCTTTATTTTTTTACCGCCCGCCTGTTTAATATCGAACCGGTGGAAAAAGAACGATGAAAAATAAACAATGGCTAGGCCAAGTCCTATCCATAAAAGCCGGCTCAGCAAGAAAGTTTCAGTCCAGCTTAGGCCCTTCCAAACAAATAGCTTGAATGCTTTATGCCTTTCGAAGATAAAGCCGAATGACAGTTGCTCTATGTGCTCATGAAATTGCGTATTAACCTGGTGCTTTATGCCACCGGTCATTAAACTGAGCCCAAATGGATCAGCAACACCGCTCGTACTAAAATTGGTGTTATTGCTGGCTCCTATAACGGCCCCAAACAAAAAAAAGTAGACGACGAATTGTAAAATAGTACGCTTTCCTAAAAATACCTCTCCTGCCACAGCAAGCGCGGCCACTATAAATAAAGTTGGCAGCGCAAAAAACAGGTAAGGTAAAACGAAGTCGCTCAGAATGAAGGGGTACCCTCTTCCGCGCAGATAAAACATCAGTAAGCTAACCAAAAAGGTGCAGCCGGTTATGGTAACCAATACCAGATAATTGCTCAGCTGTTTACTTAACAGGTATTTAAAGTTTGTAATCGGCGTCGTGGCAATGATTGACCCAATTCCTGTATCGATATCTTTTTTTATTCCGCTGTTAACCAGCATGAAGCCGTAAAGGGAAAGCACTACCGTAGTCAGCATCGCTGAAACGCCGCCTACCCAGGCACTCGTGTTGGCTGCTTTGTAACCCGTAATACTTAATGTGGTGTACGGGGCGCTGCTGGCCGGCACAAATAAGTACGCTACGTAAAAAGTCGCTGCCAGTGTGATCAAAAATGAATAGCTCCGTGTACGCTGCAGGTAGTCGGCTTTTATAATGCTGTAGATGTACTGCATGGCTCAGACATTGGAGGTTAAATACAGGTAAGCGTCTTCTAGAGTAGCTTTTAGAGAAACGGATTCTGGTGCGATATCCGCGGCAGCGCTGATGTAACGTACACGTATTTGGTCTTTTTGCCGTAAGGTGTCGATCACGTGATAACGGCTTTTAAAAGCGGCAAGTGTAGTGTTATCGAGCATGGTCTCGAATACGCGGCCATTAGCCTGCTGAATAAGATCTTCCTGATAGCCTTTCGTGATCAGCCGGCCGCCTTGCATAATAGCCACTTCATCGGCAATTGACTCGATGTCAGATACAATGTGCGACGAGAGAATAATGATGCATTCACCAGCCATATCGCTCATAAGTTGCCTGAACCTTACCCGCTCCTCCGGATCAAGCCCTACCGTAGGTTCATCAAAGATCAATACCCTGGGGTCATTCAACAACGCCTGTGCAATTCCTATGCGCTGTTTCATACCGCCAGAGTAAGTCCCAATGGGCCGTTTGGCATCGGCCGTTAAATTAACGCCTTCCAGAAGCAGGTCGATTCGCCGCCGCAGACCTTTACCGCCCACCCCTTTCATGGCCGCAATGTATTCTAGAAATTCATAGGCGTTCAGGTTAGGATACACGCCAAAGTCCTGCGGCAGGTAGCCCAGTTCCCGTCGGATAAAGTCCGGATTCTTTACAATATCCTCACCATCTAAAGTTAACGTCCCTTGGGTGGGTTTGCTAATGGTGGCAATTATTTTCATGAGAGTTGATTTACCGGCGCCGTTTGGTCCTAGCAAGCCTAATACGCCCTTGGTGATAGTGATGGAAAAATCGGACAACCCGGTTTTATGAGCGTTGTACTGCTTTGTAACGTTTTTAATTTTTAATGACATCTTCTCGTTTCTCTCGATTGGACAGCTTGGGGCCAATCTATGTTACAGTTGAATCAGTTAACCCCTACTCCGGGGGCCGCAAAATGGTGACCGCTGCCTTAGACGAAAAGCCAATTCGCTATTGTAACCTATATTGGTTATAATGATACCGAATTCATGTAAACCCATAGGTTGATATGAGGATAGTTCCTATATTTGAAGGTCTGCTTTATTCTTTTCAACCCGAAAGCGAGGATGTAAGCGAGTTTCAAAAGTTTTTTGAATTCCTTCAAGATCAGGAACAGCTCTTTAACTTTTTTAAAGAAAACAAGGCGGACCTTAAAAGACCGTATTCCGTCTCCTCAGCATTACAGCAAATAAGGGGTGACTTTACAAGAATGTTTAGAGAACTGCAGCGAAAAGCTAGCGAAAATGATTTAACAACTTTATTTAGACATATTCAAAGTTCAAACATAAAAGGTGAACTATACAGCAGAGAGAAATACAGATATCAAAGAAGTTGGTTGCGAATGTACGCTATACGCCTGGAAGGAGATATTTTCATTGTATCAGGTGGCCCATTCAGCTAACGCAGTTTATGGAGGAGAGGAAACACACACAAATAGAACTATCGAAGCTGAACAGGTATCGGGACTGGTGTGTCCAGGAGAACCTATTAGATATTGATGCACTTAGAGATTACAACGATGAACATTAAAGAAAAGTTGAAAAGCTACGACTCAGGGTATAGGTCTAATTGGCTTCAGGAGCTTGAGCTTATAGAAAAAAACGAAGCCTGGTTAACCAAGTCGGTTATGATCGCTATAAGTGTGTTAAAGGCCCTGGAGGCAAAAGGAATGACCCAAAAAGAACTAGCAGATAAACTTAATGTGTCTCCCCAGGCGATAAGCAAAATTTTGAAGGGAAAGGAGAATGTGACACTAGAGACCATCTCTAATCTTGAAAACGCCTTAAACATCGCACTTGTTCAAATACCTGAATATGAGCAAGAAAGGTTTGAAATTGTCAAGGTTCCAGAAAGCGTCAAAAATCAGATTACATTACCCTTTCAACTGCCGTTTAAAGCTTTAATATCAGGAGAAGTAACGGTATTACCTTTTTTAGATCAACCTGGGATACATTTAAATTTCCTGACTCAAAAGTTGGAATTGAAACAGGCAGCCTAATCCTCCATGAGCCAACCCTTGCAATTTTCATTAGCTAAGATTGAAACAACCCAGTTTGCGGTAATAGAAAGACCCTTTTCTAAGGAGGCCACGCTAGAAAATGTTGCGTTGACAATAACTTTGCCATTTGGTGTCAATATTGCTGATAAAATCATCGTTTCGTTCGGCCATTTCAGCTTTGAATTAGATCGCAATCCTTTCCTAATCATAGAAGTCCGGTGCTACATGCAAATAGGTGAGGACTCCTGGCAACTTTTGTTTGTAAAGGATCAGGGGTGATCAAAATTGAGAAAGATGCACTTATTCATTTTGCAATGGTATGCGTTGGTACGGCAAGAGGAGTGCTGCATGCAAAAACAGAAAATACCCCGTACAATAGATTTCTCTTACCGACAATCAATATTTTCGATATCATCAAGGAGGATTTGATTATTCCCTTACTACAAAGTGGTTTAACAGACCATTCCAATTAAATAGACTTTCGGTATTCGTTAATATAAACGACTATCGGCATCGCTGAACCGACAGTGAACTGATTCTGGCCATTTGTAGTTGTACCACGCTATGTTCCCCTTAGCAGAACAGTGGCCGCCCCGCCAAGGGCCTTATCGCATGTTGTTGCAATTCCGGTTTCCCTTCCGTTCTATTCGCCGGAGAGCCTCTACTTTTGACTTTCGGGTGTACGTCTTTCGCTGTATTAACATGAATGATTAGACTTAAGGCTTCACTCCTTAACTTCATGTCATCCGAACTTTGCCAATTTCGAACCATTACAAAATATGACAGAACAATGGCCGTTTCACCTCGTGAGCCGTGCAATAGTGCTGGCAGAACAGTCTGAATAAAATATGCAGCAAGTCACCCAAGCCATAAAACAGATGATCGAGATTTCAGACACTGAACTGTATGATCTTCTTAACCGCTGCATTGAGAAAAAATTTAAGCGATACGAAATCCTAAGCAGGCCGGGCATTACTCCGAACGAAATATTCTTTATAAATAAAGGATTGATACGAGTTATTGTAACTACTAACGATGGTCGGGAACATTCGTTGCATTTTGCTTTAGAGGATCAATTTGTCGCTGATTATTCAGCCTTTATCCTAAAACAACCATCGCCTTACACGCTGCAGACCGAAGAAGAAACTAATGCCGTGGTGATGCCAAGATCGGCCATTGAATGGGGCTACAAAAATTTGAGGCAAGGTGAACGGTTGGGCAGATTGATAGCCGAATCCTATTTTATTTACCAGGACACTCGTTTGAAAAACCTTTATGCAAAAACTGCAAAAGAACGCTATGACAGTATAACTGAAGTTTTCACGAATATTCACAACCGTGTGCCGCAACATATGATTGCATCCTATCTGGGCATTACCTCTGTCCATCTGAGCCGTTTGAAAAAAGCCCTCTAGAGAAAAGTGTAAACATTTGTTATCGTTTTTGATCTAGTATCCACAGATGTTTGCTGAAAGATTAAAATGCAAACACCATGTTCCATTTCACAGACGAACTAAGATCAAGAAACGAACCGCTGTTTTATTTTTCGGCTGTGCTCTTTGTCGCGTCAATTATTTTTTTTCTGCTCGCAAAAACGACATCCAAAGAAGTCGCCGGAGTCAACGCCTGGTTCAAGCCCTTTAAGTTTGCGATCTCCATAGCCATTTATTGTGAGACTATGTCTTGGTTGTGCTATGATTTGCCTGGCTTCAACCTCAGCCTTTTTAGTTGGACTAACATGATTCTGTTCGGCTTTGAGATCATGTACATCACTATACAGGCAGCGCGAGCAAAAGAATCTCATTTCAACCAGACGACGCCGTTTAACAGAATTATGTTCGGCGGAATGGCCATTGCGGCGATCGCTATTACCATTTACGCAGCATATGTGGGCATGAAATTTTTCCAAACCGACTTCACGAATCTTCCAATCTGTTATGTGTGGGGAATCCGGTTGAGCATTTTCATATTTATCATTTTCTCGTTTGAGGGCATATTAATGGGGGGCAGACAAACGCACACTGTCGGCACTCAAGCCCAAACGACCTTTCTTCCACTGATAAAATGGAACATGAAAGAGGGTGATTTACGTGTAGCACATTTCATCGGAATGCATGCCTTACAAATCATACCCCTAGTGTCCTTTTACATCTTAACGAACATACGAGCTGTTTTTGCAGTGAGCGGTTTGTATTTGCTTTTTGCCGCTTTCGTCCTCGTTCAGGCCTTGCGGTCAAAACCATTCATTAAATCAAAACAAAATCAACATGGAATTATCGTTTAAAGAAAAAGAGCGGCTTAAAAACAGATACGGTGAATGGGCGATCGTAACGGGCGCTTCATCGGGCATAGGCCTGGAACTGGCAACGCAACTTGGAAAATCAGGATTTAATCTCATTATTAACGCAAGAAATGAAGAACGGCTGCGAAATGCAGAGGACCAACTGAAGCGTCACGATATTCAGGTCAAGTTGGCGATCTCTGATTTGTCCGAAAGTACGGGTATCGAAAAAATTATTCAGGCGTCAAAAGGATTGAACGTTGGTTTGCTTGTCAACAATGCAGGCTACGGTACGTCCGGTTTGTTTGTTGAGTCATCGCTGCACGATGAAATAGCTATGCTTCGTGTGAACTGCGAAGCAGTGCTTTCGCTCACGCACTATTTTTCGCAGAGATTTAAGCAGCAAAGAAGAGGGGGTATTATTTTTTTAAGCTCATTGGTTGCATTTCAGGGAGTGCCTTATGCAGCCAACTATGCAGCAACAAAAGCTTATATCCAGTCATTTGCAGAAGCATTGGCAGTAGAAATGAAGCCCTTTGACGTAGATGTTCTAGCCGCGGCTCCGGGCCCGGTAGAGAGCGGTTTTGGCAGGCGGGCCAACATGAAGATGAACAAATCTATTTTGCCGGATCAACTTGGTGTTCCGATCCTGAGAGCTTTGGGTAAACAAACGAATGTGATTCCCGGACTGCTTTCAAAAGTCTTGGTTTATAGCTTACGCACTGTTCCAAGATTCCTGAAAATTAGAATTATGCAGCAAGTGATGGGTGGATTTACAGAGCATCAGCGATAAGAAGAAAATATGGATATTATTGATCAATCACCTCCCTCAGCGTCATAAATGTCTTCATCCTTGGAATTTAGATAACGCCCGCAGCACATGCCTGCTCTTACGGAGTATTTCTGCAGCCGGCGTCGCCGTTAACCAGCCAGTCCTTTCTGGTGGTTTCAACACTTGGTAAGAGTCAAGATGGGGTAAATTAAAAGTTAGTACAAAAACCGTCACGACTTCCGTATAAAAAATTTCTTGGCCGTAGCTTCTGAATATTCAATCCTCAGGCGTTAGGCGGAAGCGCCAGCTGCCGTCAAAGTCAAACCTCCAATACACTTCAACTTCTGAAGGGCTATATCCACTAGACAAAATGAAAGCGATTTGTGAAAACCCAAGATAAATTGGAAAAGAGGTTTGCGCGAGTTATATCTTTTATATTACCCTGATGTTATATAATTTGGGACTGTTCGATACATTTTCGTATTATTATGGACTAATTGATCCACAACCACATTGATTAAACCCTCATGAACATTAAGATGGAACGAATTCAAAAAGCCAAACCAGCGCTTGACAGACCAGTTAGGTCAAGGCTGCTTTTCAATCTATGCCTATTACTCCTAATCTATTTAATCCACAGTTGTAGCAGTAAAACCAAGGACGCCCTTAATCCCGAGGCAGTGAAGGCGCCCGTCCCACCTGGGTATACAAGTAATATCGCGAAGGTAAATGGCGTTAATATTCATTACGTGATAGGAGGAAAAGGTAAACCTGTGTTTTTGATCCATGGTTTCGGACAAAACTGGTACATGTGGAATCGGATAATGCCCGACCTAGCCAAGAAATACACTGTTGTCGCTCCCGACCTTCGAGGCGTAGGTGAGTCCGATAAGCCCGATTCTGGTTACAACAAGGTCACGTTAGCTACTGACATACATGAGCTAGCAAAAAGCTCGGCTTTAATAAGGTCAGTATTGCGGGGCATGATATAGGGCTCATGGTTGCTTGCGCCTATGCCGGCAAATTCCAAAGCGAAGTGAATAAAGTGGTGCTAATGGATGCTATCATTCCGGGCGTTGAACCCGAGTGGACTCAAATCACCACAACTAGTTGGTGGTTTAGCTTTCAGGCTCAACCAAATTCTGAGCGCTCTATTCAAGGAAACGAGAGAAACTATTTAACTAACTTTTGGCCGGGAGTCGCCTTTAAAAAAGATGCTTTTACTGCCGCGGAGGTTAACGAATTTGTTAGAGCCTACTCAGTTCCGGGTGCGTTAAGGGGAAGTTTCGAATGGTTTAGAGCCTTTCCAAAGGACGTGGTCGATAACAAAACTTTATTTGCCACCAAACTAACCGTGCCGATTTTGACGATGGGAGCACAATATTTTTCAGGTAACTTTTTGGCTAAAGATGCGAAAACGATTGCTAACGACGTCAGCGACTACCCAATTCTTAATTCTGGCCATTGGATTGTACAGGAAAATACAGCAGCCACGTTGCAAGGACTGATAGCGTTCTTAGACCAATGAGATTTAAATACTCATCTAATAGCTTGTTTCATTGAAAATGTCAATAGGTTTATCGTTATATGGCTAGAAAAAGAGAATTTGATGAAAAAAAAGTAATAGAAGCTGCAACTAATCTTTTTTGGCGAAAGGGTTACCATGCCGTATCTACCGAGGACCTAACCAAAGAACTAGGCATCAGCCGCTCGAGTATGTATGGTGCTTATAAAGCCAAACGGTCTTTGTTTATTCTTACCCTTAATCACTATAGAAAGACTTCATCACAAGCCATGATAGACGCAGTTGCTCACGCACAGTCATTCAAAGAAGCAATCTCAAAAATTCTCGATCAACTCGTCGAAGACACCGTTTGCGATACCGAGAACAAGGGATGTTTCATTGTAAACACAGCCATTGAACTTGCCCCTCATGATAGTGAAATCTTAGCCATAATTGAGGCCAATAAAAAAAGCATTATCTCTACCTTAAAAACGTCAATTGAGGGTGGTATAAAGTCAGGGGAACTCAAATTAAGTCAAAGCCCCGAAGCCCTGGCCTCCTACTTTTACAACCTTGTCAATGGATTGAGAGTTGACGCAAAAATTTCGAATGATAGAAACAGCTGTAGACAAGTAATTGAGATAGCAAAAGGAGTCTTTAACAATTTCTAATCCGAGAAACGTATTGCGTTCAATATTAGGGGTAATCTAAAAGATTTCTATAACTGGGCAAATTTTTTTTAATCTTTTTTTATGTTTTTTGGTTGTGTTGTGTTGTGATCTGGCTAAGCCCAAAGTTAGCCTGCTCGCTTGCCGCATGTAAAGGGTATATGGAATTGCCTGCAGCCACCCTTGACATGCTCGCTCGCTGGCTTATTGCGGCGTAACAAATCACTCCTTGAAGCCCTGTCTCTATTGCTACTTTTATGGCAATATTGCTAGGCAGCTATTTCCCAGGTGTATTCTTTTTTATCTCTGACGTAGGCAAACACCCTTTGCACCAGCTTATTTCTGATTGCATTAATGACCAGCATTTTATTCTTCCCTTCGGCTACTTTGCGCTGGAAATAGATCTTCATTTCTGGATTATGGCGTACGGCGCTTACCGCACACATGTGGAGCGTGCATTTGAGTTGCTTATTGGCCATCGAATGGACCTTTGTTTTCCCCCTGACACTGGTTCCCGAGCTG
>JAABUX010003576.1_pt1 | contig 20471 bp, 16 predicted proteins | sample 5561851 | NCBI WGS metagenome assembly JAABUX01 (sample SAMN10711883, study PRJNA513361) | rock metagenome | isolation source: Antarctica rocks | place: Antarctica: Victoria Land, Richard Nunatak red sandstone | collected 2016-01-03 | reverse complement strand
GACCAGATACTGGAAAGCGCAGTGCGATGAAAGTCGCATGCTGTGTTTGGGGTGGGGCCGACGGAAAAGGGCCGGGCAACCGGCACCTCGCCGGCGGCCTACGCCACGTACAACCTGATGGAAGGGATGTTGGAGATCCTCGTGGTCAACGCGGCGCACATGAAGAATGTGCCAGGGCGCAAAACCGACGTCAAGGACGCGGAGTGGATTGCCGACCTGCTGCGCCTCGGGCTGCTGCGGGCGAGTTTCATCCCCGCTCGGCCTCAGCGTGAGCTGCGCGAGTTGACGCGCTACCGTACCTCGCTCGTGCAAGAGCGTAGCGCCGAGGTCAATCGCTTGCAGAAGACGCTGGAGGGGGCCAACATCAAGTTGTCGTCGGTGGCGACCGACATCATGGGCAAGAGCGGGCGGGACATGCTCGCCGCGCTGGTGGCCGGGCGGAGCGACGCGGCGGCGCTGGCGCAGTTGGCGCGCGGCAAGTTGCGCGAGAAGTTGCCGCAACTGGAGAAGGCGCTGCGCGGACAGTTCGCCGCCCATCAGCGCTTCCTGGTGGCGCAACAACTCGCGCACATCGACGGCCTGGACGAGATCATCGAGCGGGTGAGCGCCGAGATCGCGGAGCGCGTGCAGCCGTTTGAGGAGGCCATCGACCAGGTGGACACGGTGACGGGCATCGGACGACGCACCGCCGAAGTTCTGGTGGCCGAGGTGGGCACGGACCTGGCGCGCTTCCGCACGGCGGGGCACCTCGCGTCGTGGGCCGGCCTTTGTCCCGGCAACAACGAGAGCGCGGGTAAGCACCATGGAGGCAAGACGCGCAAGGGCTCGCCGTGGTTACGCGCGGCCTTGGTCGAGGCGGCCAAGGCGGCGGGACGCAGCAAGAAGACGTACCTGGGCGCGCAATACCGGCGCATCGCGGCGCGGCGCGGGGCCAAGCGCGCGGCGGTCGCCGTCGCGCACTCCATCCTGGTGATCGTCTACCACATCCTAACCAAACACGAACCCTACCACGACCTCGGTGTGACCTACTTCGATGAGCGGGACCGGCAGGCTGTTGAGCGACGCCTCGTCAAGCGCCTGCAGGCGTTGGGCTACGACGTGTCGCTGCGGCCCCTGAGTGCGGCGTGACGGAGGGCGACAGCGCCGTGGGCACGGGGGGAGGGGCGCATGCGTCGGGTCCGGTGAGTCGGTCTCTGCTCGTGACCGGCCCGCGTCACCTCGCGTGGGAGGAGCGGACGCTGCCCTCGCTCGGGGCGCACGATGTCCTCGTCGAGACACGAGCGGGGGCGATCAGCATCGGGAGCGAGCTGCCGCACTACCTGGGCACGGCCCGGCACAGCACGCCGGACACCTATCCTTTGACGACGGGGTACGAGAGCTTAGGCGTGGTCGCGACACGCGGGCGCGGGGTCAGACGCCTGCGCGAGGGGGACCGTGTCGTCGCCTTCTACGGGCACCGGACGCGCGCCGTGGTGCCGGAGGACAAGGTGATCGTCGTGCCACCGGGGGTGGGCGATGAGGAGGCGCTGCTCGCGATCCTGAGCTGCGACGTCGCCAAGGGCATCCGCAAGGTCCAGCCGTGGATCGGGGAGCCGACGCTCGTGACGGGCGCGGGGGCGATTGGCCTGCTCACGGTATGGGTCTTGAGTGCCTTGGGGGCGACGCAGGTCGACGTCTGCGAGCCGCTGGCCGCGCGGCGCGCGTTGGCCCGCAGCCTCGGTGCGCGCCGCGCGTTCGACCCAGCGGAAACGCCGGGGGAGGCGCCATACGCGGTGGGGGTCGAATGCTCCAGCCGCGACGCCGCTTTCGCGCTCCTGCAGGAACATCTCCGGCCCAACGGCCGTGTCTGCATCCTCGCCGACGGCAACGTGGAGCCCTTGACGCTGACGCCGGCCTTCCACGAGAAGGAGCTGCTGGTAGTGGGCTCGAGCGACGGCTGGGACTATCAGGCGCACGCGACCTGGTACTTCGACGTGTTGAGCCGGGGTGGCAGTGCCCTCGCGCACATCTTCGACCTGGAGGTGCCGGTCAGCGCCCTCGCGCAAACGTTAGAGCGCCTCGCGACCGACAACACCGCGGCGATCAAGGTCTGCGTGCGGTACTAATCCTGACCCTATTTTCAGGCGAGTCCCGCGCCGCCCGCTTGCGACCGTCGGCAGCGACCGTGTACGCTGACGATGGAGGTGAGCGCAGCAAACCAGTACTCACTACGGGTTCTGCTCGCTGGCGCTCACAAACCCTACGCTCGACGAGCGGCAATCGCGCAGCGATTGTGTAGTGAGTTACCCTTTGCCCACCAGGGCCGCCGATTTCGTAGGGGGGCCGAGTGATGGTGAGGCGTATCGCTCTGCTCGCGCTCGGCGTGGTCCTCGTCGCGGGCCTCGTCGCCGCCGCTGTCGGACGCCGTGCGCCCGCACAAGCGTATACGGTCGCGCAGGTGCGCGCCGGCCTCGCGCAACACCCCGCCGCGTGGGCCGGCCGGACGGTCCTCATGCGTGGGGTTGCAGTTGAGTCGTCTTGGGTCACAGGGCCGACGAGCGGCGAGAGTCATTTTTGTTTTGGTAGTAGCCGCTCGCAGTCCTGTTCTTTGGCCGCACCGAATGGAGCGACTGTGTATCTAACGCTTATTGACGACTCTGTCCACCCCGGTCCCATGCGCCATATCTTCTTTTTCCGGCAGCCTGAGATGGCGATGATGACCATCGACCTCACCGTGCAGCCCGTCACCCCCAATCCCCTGATCGCCCTCGCGCGCCTCCTCCCTTCGCTTGCGCACTTTCTCCCGATGCAGGGGTTAATACCTGGCGGTGTGTCGCATCTCTACCGTATCCGCCTGCGGTCGGCTGGCTCCGCCCGATGCGGCGGTCCGTTGCCGCTTACCTGCACTGACGGCGTCTTGGTGGATGCCCAGCCATAGCGTCGCTCCGCGATCCGTGCGCCTGTGACCCCTGGCTACTGGGAAAGAGGATCGCGCCCGCCCCATCCTTTTCCCGGTAGCCCCCGACCTCCGCGAGGCGCTACTCTGGGGGCTAGGGCGGCGCGTCCCGGCGATGTATTTGGGGCAAATGTGGATCACTCCCCATTCGCCCTTCGTTCGTCCCTCACTCAGGTACGCGAATGGTGCGTTCGCTGCTCAGGCAAAGGCTAGGTACGACTCATCTGAAAATAGCTGCCGCTGACGCTGCTGCCCCGCCCTATTTTCATGTCCGCTGGTCGCGCCGGGGCGCGGGGGCCTGGGGTGAAAATAGCCATTTTCATCGCGCGGGGGTGGCCCGCCAGGGCCATGTGGGCCTATCCACATAAGTACTTTTCCTGCTCTTGCCGCATCGGATATCATGTGTGTGTACTCTTGCTACCTGCTTGTACACAGAAGGGGCATCTATGACCGCCACAGCAGAACCGACCACCACAATCACCGTACGTATCCCGCAAACAGTACGACACGACCTAGAGGCGCTGGCCCGCTCGACGGGCCGGAACCGGAACACCCTTGTTCATGAAGCCATCACGCGCCTTATTGAAACCCAACGCTGGCAGATCGCCATGATTGAGGACCGGCTACGCCAGGCCGACGCCGGCGACTTCGCTACCGATGCGGAGATGGACGAGCTATGGGCCGAGTTCGGCCTAGAGGCTGACGACGACGCGGGAGAGACACCAACCCGCGCCGCGAGCTAATGCGGGTTCACTGGCTCGCCGCCGCCCGCGCCGACGTGCGGGAGATTGGGCGCTGGATTGCAAAGGACCGGCCAGCCGCGGCGAAAGAGGTTGCTCGACGCATCCGGCATACCGCGCGGACCTTGGGGCAGAACCCCGGCCTTGGGCGCGCTGGTGTCGTGCTCGACACGCGGGAACGCGTCGTCCCCGGCCTGCCCTATATCATCGTCTACCGCGTGCGTGACGTGGTCGAAATCGTGTGGGTGGTTGATGCGCGCCGTGACTGGCCCGCTAGCTTCGACTTGGCCGAGCGGCTCGGCGACGACACTGAGAGCTAACCTGTTACCCTATCCCTCATGAACGGAACAGGGGGAACCAACGGTACCGGCCCAGGGCCGGTACCAACAGGGCCGATCAGTACTAAAGATGCGGCCACCTACTTCGGCATCACAGAGCGCGCCGTTAGGAAGCGTATTCATGCGGGCACGCTCATGGGCGAGCAGATCGCCGGGCAATGGGTCGTCTATCCCCAGGCCGTTAGACAGGGCCGCCCCCCCTGGACCCCGGAACCACTCGCGGAACAGTCCGGGGCCGCGGCCGTCATGGAGCGCCTTGTCGCTCCCCTCGTGGCACAGATCGCCGCCCAAGGGGCGCAGATTGGGGACCTTCGCGAGGAACTAGGCCGTGAGCGGACTCTACGAGAAATGGCCGAGCGCGAGCTAGCCATACTCCGCAGCAAGGAGACTGGACTCGGACACATGACACTTGACGTTGATGGAAAGGGCGCTTTGGGCGTCCAGTTCACACAAAAGTACGTTGCCCACCCCAAAATTTCATGACGCGCAGGCTATGCGTCCACTAATTGCTGCGGCAGGTCAAATGTCTTGATAGGTGGGCTTACCCTTATGTGGAAGATCACCTTTCCAAGGATGTCAACGGTCATGTGTCCGAGTCCAAAGGAGACCGAGCAGCACCGAACAACAGAGCCAGCACCGGCGATGCCACTCCCCGTAAACGGACGTTCCCGCGTTTTACGCTGGCTCGCTGCACAGGTTAAGTAAATTATCGGTATCGGAGATTATCTTCAAAGGAGTCGTTGCCTGACTCTACAGGGGGTGAGGGCCATACACGCCCCCCAAAGGGGAGAAAGGGGGCGCTTGACAACCGTCACGCATGTTTTCTATAATACGTGCGTGACGGTCTAAAAGGGGGGCGAAAATGGCGGTTAAAGCGAAGCGGATTAAGTGTGCTCGATGTGGGGAGCGCGAAACAGTCATGAGGGGGGAGCGCGGGCCGGCGTCGATCTACTGCGATCTCTGTCGCGACGAGGTGAAGCGCGAGCAGAACGCCCTACGCGCCCAAGCCTACCGCCAGCGCAAGTTGAGCTACGGAGGGGTGCGCTGACCACCCCTCCCCGGCCGGGCCGCGGATTTCGTAGGGGTACCAAGCTTGGTCACTATAAACGTGTAATGGGGGCGACAGTGAGACGTGTTGTCCCGCTCGTGCTCGGCTTGGTGCTCGCCGCCGGCCTTGCCGCGGCCGTCATTGGACACCGTGGACACCGTGCGCCCGGGCAAGCGTACACGGTCGCAGAGGTACGCGCTGGCCTTGCGCACCAGCCCGGCATGTGGGCCGGTCGGACAGTTCTCGTGCATGGGATTGCGATTGGGTCATGGTGGGCCACAGGGTCGTCTGGTACCGCAGGCACCCTATGCGCCCAGCCCTTCCCTGTCGGTGGTCGGCAGTTTTGCCCGCTTGTGGCCCCGAATGGGACGACCCTGTATCTCACGCTCGACGACGACTCCATCTGGCTCGGTCGCAAGCGCCTTTTCTTCGCGTTACGGCAGTCCAACACGCCGTTGCTTGTCCTTGCCGTGCAGCCCGTCGCCGCCAATCCGCTGATCGGCCTCGCGCGCCAGTTGCCTCTGCTCGCGCGCTTCTTTCCGGTGCTTAGGCGGGTGCCCGGTGGCGTGTCGCATCTCTACCGCGTGCGCCTGGGGCCGACTCGTACCACCCCATGCACTAAGCCCTTGTGTCTCTGCGCCGACGGTTCCTTAGTAGACACCCAGTCGTGATGCCATCGCGCGACCTATGCGCAGGCGATCGCTAGCTACTGGGAAAGAAGATCGTACACTGGCTCCTGGCCCCTCTTTTTCCCAGTAGCTAGCGCCAGCGGGAGGCGCTACAATGGGGCCAGAACCGTAATCGGCGGGGCATTGCGTGAGCAATGTGGACTCACTCCACATTTGGCGGACGCCCCGCGCCCGCCAAATGTTCCGTTCGCCCGCTGGCGGCCGTCGGCGGGGCTGCGCAGGCTGCGGAAACGCGTGTTTCCGCGAGGCATCGGAGGGACTGCGATGGGCGACGACAGCGCGGCTGAGGACGACGACGGCGACGGTGGCCCGCCCGCGGCCGACGCGCTGGCGTGTGACCGCTGCGGCCGCCTGCTCGCGGTGCAGGCGGCCGTGGTGACGGCGCAGGCGGAGGTGTTGTGTCGCGCCTGCTTCGACGAGCGGGCGACGCCGGCGCCGTCCATAGACAGCGGCGGAGGGGCCGGCTAGGAGAGGGGGCGGGGTGATGGCCAGGTACGCGGTGCTGCGCATCGCCACGGTCAAGACGATGGGCCGCGTCGCCGGGCTCGGTCTGCACGTCGAGCGCGAGCGGGAGACCTGCAACGCCGGCGACGGGACAGGCTGGGGGCAGCGCCCGACGCTGGTGCTCGCCGAGTCGGCAGCCTGCGTCACAGAGACCACGCGAGCCACAGCGGCCGTTGTGCAACACGAGATAATCGCGCTCGTTAGAGAGGTGCAGATGGTGTGCCTGGACGCGGTGTAGGGCGTGACATAGGACGGGGGGGCGTGTGTGAACGGTTACAAATCACACACGCCCCCCCGTCCTCATGAAGGCCAGCAACGGGAGCCAACCCGTCACCACGGCTACCATAAACAGTTGTCGCTCGGGGAACCATAGCCCACATGGGCTACTCCTGTCCTGCGGCTAACTACGGTGGGGTCGCAGCGGCCCGGACGCGGCCGGTCTACGTATCCTAACCCCTACCCGCGCGACGAGATGTCCCGCTCAAGAATCTTGTTTTTCTCGTACGGTCGCATCCGCAACCAGATGTCCGCCAGGCACCGTTGGCAGAGCAGCCGATCGTCATAGACCTGCCGCCGGCGGGTATAGGCCGTCGCGGTTAGGGTGAAGGGAGAGCGGCATTCCGTACAGGTGAGGGTCACGGGGGATGCGTGTGTCGGCATGATCTGTCTCCGATGGCCGCAATAGGCAGATAAGGCTAGGGCGTTGCAGCCCCTGTGGTAGCCGCGCGCACGAGAACGATTGGCGGGGTGCAGCCCGACCCACTGCCGGCAGGCCTGAGACCGCTGACGCAACGAGCGTGTGTGGAGTCCCCAGTCACACACGCCCGCCGCCACGAAGAGGAAACCGTGACGGGACGCATTCCGCCACCGGGCTTTACGATAGATGCACGCGCCGTAGTGTGGAATAGCCCGAAAGTACTAGGCGCTCTATAGCCCGCTCATACCCCCACCCTACCAGGAGCCAGACATGCCCCACGACGCGTACCCGAACGCCCTACCCCACCCTGGGGATCGTTCCCGGCACCCCGGCCAGCCTGACCCCCTTCTCTTCCAACGAGCCCCACACGCGCTGCTTGCGACCGCTGGGGGCGACCGTGTAGGCTGGGGGGAGGGGTCCCCTGCAAAGGTGTTACACACTACACCAATTTTCGTCGCTGGCGCTCCTCACATTGGCTCATGTGCCCGCTGCGGCGGGACGTGACCGGCCGGCAGACCGGCTTCTAAAGGGGATGACGATGGCAGGCTTTGCAATCCTTCGGCACCACAAGCATGACTCCATGGCGAAGATTGCGAGTGCCGACGACCATAACGAACGGCGGCGCGAGACACCCAACGCGGACCCTGATCGACGGGGCGAGAATGAGCGCCTACTCGGAAGCGGCGACGCCCAGGCCGACGTGCGGGATCGGATCGACGCGGCAGGTATCAAGCGCAAGATACGGGATAACGCGATCCGGGCGGTCGAGTACATGGCGACGACGACGGCCGACCACTTCGACCCGCACGACCGGGACGCGATCCGGGCGTGGGCGCTGGAGACCGTCCGCTGGGCGCAGCAGCGGCACGGCGCGGAGAACGTTGTCGCGGCCCACCTGCACCTTGATGAGAAGACGCCCAACCTGCACATCATGGTCGTGCCGGTGACACCGGACCATCGACTATCGGCGAAGGACTTCTTCGACGGGAAAGGGAAGTTGCGGGCGATGCAAGACGACTACCACCAGGCCGTCGCTCACTTCGGCCTGGAGCGCGGCGAGCGTGGATCGAAGCGCACGCATATCCCGATGCAGCAGCTCTACGCGCGGACGGAGGCGGCCGAGCGCAACGCCCGCGAGACCGTCGCGGCGCGGGTCGAGATCGCGCAGCCCGGCCGCGTGGTCATGGACCCGCAGCGGTACAAGGCCGAGCAAGAGGCGCGGGTGCGGGAGCAGATCATCGAGCCGGTGGCCGAAGTTGCCGTGCGCGCCCGCCTGGCCGAGGAGCGCGCCCGTCGCGCCGAGGCGACGCTCGCCGCCGTACAGGGCCAGGTCGCGGAGCTGAGGAAGGACAACAAGACGATGCGGGAGGAGTATGGGAAGCTGATCGCCCAGGTCAAGGGGATCGACCTGGCGGACGTGATGCGGGCGCTCGGCGGGGAGCGCGACCGCTACGATAAGAAGATGTGGCGCGTGAACGGCGAGCACATCAGCATCAACCCCGCGCGCGACGGCGGCGCGGCCGTCTTCTACAACCACGACCGCGAGAAGGGGAGCAAGGGTCCTATCGACCTCGTGATGCACGTCACGGGCTATGACTTCCGCCAGTCCGTCGCCTACCTGGCCCACGAGGGCGGGCGCGACCTCGCCGTGGCGGCGGCGGCGCAGTTCGGGGCGCAGCAGGGGGAGGCTATCGCGTCCCGCGTCGCGCAGGGCAAGGAGCGTGCGCCCCTCGTGCTGCCCGAGCGGGCCGAGGAGGTGTGGCCGCAGGTCCGCGCCTATCTCACCCACGAGCGCGCCATCCCGGCCCCGCTGGTGGACCGCCTGCACGCCGAGGGTACCGTGTACGCCGCCCGCCACGTCGATGCCACGGGCCAGGCCCACACCAACGCCGTCTTTATCCGACAGGATGCCCACGGCGAGGCGGTCGGGGCGAGTTGGCGCGGGGCCGATCCGGGGAGCACGCTCACGGGCCTCGCCACCGGCACGCGCCGCGAGGCCGGGCACTTCTCCTACCGCGTGGGCGAGCCCGCCCCCTACACGGTCCCGCAGTACATCATCACCGAGTCGGCCATCGACGCCCTGAGCCGGCACGCGCTCCTCGTGGCCGAGCGCCAGGGGCCGCTCACGGGCGCGTACGTCTTCGTCTCGACGGATGGGCACGGGGCGCTCCCGACGCGGCAGATCGAGGAAGGCTTAAAGATGGGCGCGCTCGTGCGCTGTGCCTTCGACAACGACGAGGACGGCGATAAGCTGTGGGCGAAGGTGCGCGAGGCGTACCCGGACGCGGCCACGATCACGCGCGACCGGCCGCCAGCCGCCGTCAAGGACTGGAACCAGGCTCTACAGCAGCAGCGTGAGCGGGGTCAGGAGCAGACGCCAGAGCGGGCCGGAGCGCGTGAGAGCCGCGCCGATGAGCGGCGGTAGTCTCGTAGTCTTCACCATGACTCGACGCCTATAGCCCCTCTAGGGGTGGGACAACGAAAGGTGCGTAGAACAGCCATTTGACCAATAACAGCTGCGAGGGGGCAAAACTGGTCCCCAAACGGCAATTAGGCCTCTCAACATTATTCGAAGGAAAATCCCCGCTAAGGGCCGTCATTTTCGTCGGCTCAGGGTTTGGCATTACCCTCAAGCGTCGTTCGTCGCGGAACACTCGTCGGAGAACCATGCTTCTGCGACAAGATTGGCTCGAAGATCTGTCCACACGAGGCAAAACACAGCAAAACGGGGGTGAGTTCCGGTCTGAAACTCGTCGCAGCACGTTGGAAGGGTTGAAGGTAGCCGAAATTGGGCAGCCACGCAGCCCTCTTAGCGGGGATTATCCTTGGAATATTGTTGAGACCCCATACTGTACTGTTACCATACCCACAAATGGTCATCGTATTCGAACGTCGCTGCCTCGGCCGAATAGCCGCGTAAATCCTCTTGGCGCAACGACACCATAATCGAGGAGCCGTCGTCGAACACGATGCTGATTTCTTCTCCTTCGACAATTGACGCCGTGCGGACGATGTGAGTGATGCGCTCGCACAACGTGTCGCGGTAACCGGCCTGCCCCCACTCTACCGATGCCGTACCTACCCTGACTACCGGCTGCGTGATAGCAGTCAACCCATATCCGTTGAAGGAAAGCTGGACATAGTCCATCACGAACGTCACGGCGCTCAACTGCTCTCCGACAATGATGCCAATGGGGTTGTCGATCTCTGACATTTTCCCCAGGAACCCCTTTCTCTAGACGGTACACCAGCGTCTCATACCGATCCATCGTTGAGCGGAAACTATCCTATGGCACAATCTCCATAGGCGGGTTTAAGTCTATCGGCTGATGCCACATCGGGTCTGATGGATCTATCGTCTGGCCAGTGTACGGGTTTATAGATTGAGGTTTGCCGTGAGGGTTAGGAATCGAGTAGTTGACGTAGCCACCTGGGTTCTTTGACGTTGGGTCCATGATTCGTACGTTCGATGTCCGGTCGCTGAATTGCAACCCTCCATAGCGGAGCTTTACCCCTGGACCACCGGAACCACCTCTATACTGAAATCCCTTCCCATTGTCGGTTGGATCTGGACCACTTGCCCCGCTAGGTATGGGGACTACATTGCCATTGGGGTCGACAACGAAGTCCGGTCCCCCTACCGATTGTGAGCGCACAAGCCCGGCCGCTACATCCGGCCCGTACCGACCTGCGAGGTAATCGTAGGAGCACCTGTCGACGTGGGCGCCGAGGTGATCGGCCACCCCGGTGAACCCACCATGGGTCAAGTAGTCGAAGAAGCCGGCTTCGCTCACCGCAAGCCCGTAAACATGCGACCGGAGTCCTTCCAGCGCCGCACCGGCCCTGTTGGTCAACCGCTGCACCCCTCCTTGGATACCTTGCACGACCGCGTCGCAAGGGTCCGGGGCGAGCGGGTAGCACTTGTACAGCCCCGATGGATCGGTCGCATTGAGCGGGTCGTCGGCGGTGTAGGCGTAGGGCTGGCCCGTCTGGTCCACGAGCGGGTCCACGCTCACGAACTGCTGGGTGGCTGGGTCGTAGTAGCGCGCCCGGAGGTATTGCAGGCCGGTCTCGGCGTCGGTGTACGCGCCCGCGAAGCCAACGGGTGTCGTCGCGCTGCCCGTCCGTGCCGTGAGGTTGCCGTAGGGGCCGTAGGTGAACGTCGCCAAGGTGTTGCCCTGACCGTCGAGCAGGGCGCGCGTGGAGCCGAGCTGGTCGTGCAGGTAGTAGAGTGCCTTGTCGTCCGGCCCCACTTGTTCGAGGGGTGTGCCGTCTGGCCCCGTGATGTAGCGCGTCGCGCCCTCTTGCAGCAGCGTCGGCAGTCCCCCGGCGGCATCCCAGGTTTCAACCGTCGTCGTCGTGCCCTGCGTCGTGGTGACGGCCTTGCTCTGGCGCAGCCCGTCCCCGTCATAGGCGTAGGTAGCCGTGGTGATGCCCCCAGTGGTCGAGATCGCCGCCGAGGCGAGCCGGTCGGCCTGATCGTATCCGTAGGTCATGCTGGCCCCGCTCACGCTGTCGGCCTGGCTTATGCGGTCCCCCGCGCCGTTGTAGCTCAACGTCGCAGATTGGGTTGGCGTCGTGCCCGAGATGACGCGCAGCGCGGTCAGCTCGTGGGCGAAATCAAAGCTGGACGTGGTCGTGGTCGGCCCCGTCGGGTTGACCTGCTGCGTGATCTCCTGCGCGGCGTTGGGTGCCCATGTCGCGGTGGCCGTCAGCGCGCCGCCCTGCTGATCGCTCGTGAGCTGGTCGAGCGGGCTGTAGCCGTAGGTGTGCGTCTTGCCATCGAGCGGGTCACTACTGTTCGTCACCTGGCCGAGCAGATCGCGCCCGTAGCCATAGCTCCATAGCGGGCTGCCGGCCTGCGTGTCGGTGATGGCTGTCAGTTGGTCGGCGGCGTTGTAGTCCTGGACCACACTTGTCGTGTTGGGCAAGGTCTCGGTGATGAGGTTGCTATTGGCGTCGTAGCCGAACTGAGTCGTGTGGCCGAGCCAGTCCTGGATGCCGCTCAAGTGGTCGAGCGCGTCGTAGGTGCGCGTGACCACCGAGGCGTCGGGGTAGGTCAGGGCGGTCTTGTTGCCCACGGCGTCGTAGCCGTAGCCGACCGCCTGGCCCGCGCCGTTGGTGACCGTGATCGGGCGGTCGAGCGCGTCGTAGTGGTACGTGGTCGTGCCCGTGCCGTCGGCCATCGTCCGGCGCTGGCCCGTCGCTGTATAGGTGTAGGCCACATTCGGCGTCGTCCCGTCGCTGTACGTGACGCTCGTCAACTCGTTGTCCGCGTCATGGCCGTACTGTGTCGTGCGGCCCATGGGGTCGGTCAGGGCGGTCTTGTTGCCCGCGATGTCATATGTGGAGACGGTGGTGCGCGTGAGCGGATCGGTCGTGGTGATGACCCGGTTCATGGCGTCGTAGCCATAGACGGTGCGGCGCGCGAGCGCGTCGGTCTGCGTGATCGCGTTGCCGTCCGCGTCGTAGGCGGTGCGCAGCGTGCTGCCGTCGGCCTGCCGCATTCCCGTCTTCTCGTTGGTGGCGTCGTAGCTGGCGATAGTTTGGTGACCCAGCGCGTCGGTCTGCGTGATGACATTGCCGGCGGCATCGTACTGAGAGGTTGTCACAGCGCCGCGCGGGTCGGTCGTGCTGGTCAGGCGGTTGAGCAGGTCGTAGCCGTAGATCGTGTCGCGGCCCAGCGCGTTCGTCCTAGTGATCGCATTGCCGTCGGCGTCGTACTGGGTCAGGAGGATAGCTTGGTCGGGCCGGACCACTTTGATCAGCTCGTTGTCCGCGTCGTAGATCTGGCGGGTTGTGTGGCCGTTCGCATCCGTCCTGGCCCGCGTGTTGCCCGCCGGGTCGTAGTCCAGGATGGTCGTCCCGTTGAGCGCATCGGTCGTGGTGATGAGGCGGTCGGCTGCGTCGTACTGATACGTCGTGACGTGGCTCAGGGCGTCGGCCATCGCAGTCTTGTTCCCGCCCAGGTCATAGGTGTAGATGGTCGTGCGCGCGAGGGGGTCGGCGACGCTCGTCAGGCGGCCGAGCGAGTCGTACGTATCGCGTGTGGTGTGGCCGAGCGGGTCGGTCTGGCCGACAATGCGCCCGTCGAGGTCGTATGCGGTCCGAGCGATGCCGCCGTCGGCATGCCGGATGCTCGTACGCTCATTTGCGGCATCGTAGCCGTAGACGGTCTGATGCCCCAGCGGGTCGGTCGTGGTGATGACGTTGCCGGCCGGGTCGTACTGCGTGGTCCTGACGCGGTTGAGCGTGTCGGTGACGGAGGCCACGTGGTTGAGCGTGTCGTAGGCCATGATCGTGCTGCGACCGAGCGCGTCGGTCCGCGTGATAACGTTGCCAGCAGGGTCGTAGCCCGTGGACAGGATCGTGCCGTCGGGGCGTGTGACGCTGGTGCGATGGTTGTTGCCGTCGTAGCCGTAGACCGTCTGGCGGCCGAGCGGGTCGGTCGCCGTGATCAGGTTCTGGTTAGCATCATACTGGTCGGTGGTGACGCGGCCGAGCGCATCGGTGACGGTCGTCGTGTCCCCGAGTGCATCGTAGGTCATCGTCGTGGTGTAGCTGATGGGGGTCCCGCCGGGGGCGTTGCCGCGCGGATCAACCACGCGCGTTTTGCGGCCGATGAGGTCGTAGCCGTACGAGGTGGTGTCCCCGGCAGGGTCGCTTGTGCTGGTGAGGTTCCCATAGGCATCGTAGGTGAAGTGGGACGTATGCCCGTTGGGGTCCGTCTTGGCGACCACATCGCCGGGGTGCGCCGGGTCGTAGGCCAGCGTCGTGAGCGCGGTCTGACCCGTCTGCGTGAGCGGGCGCGCCGTCTGCAGCAGGTTGCCCGCGATGCTGTAGGTCATTGCGGTCGTGACCCCGAGCGGGTCGGTGATCGCCGTGGTGTCGTTGAGCGCGTCGTAAGCGTAGCTTGTGGTGCGCGAGAGGGCGTCCGTGTAGCTCAGGAGGTTGCCCCGGCCGTCGTAGGTGCTGTACGAGGTGTGCCCGTTGGGGTCGGTCGTCGAGGCGACGCCGAGCGTCGCCGGGTCGTAGGTGTAGGTCCAGGTCGCCTGCTGTGATGTTTCGTAGCCCTTGGTCAGCGCGAGCAGCTCGTTGTTCATGTATTGCTCGACGGTGACGTGGCCGTTCGTGTCCGTGATCGTCGTGGTCTGCGAGCCGTCGCCGTTGGTGGTGTAGCCCATGGCAGCCGTGTGACCCAGCGGGTCCGTGACGGCGGTGACCCGCCCGGAGGGGTCGTAGACGACGGTCAGGGTGTTGCCTTTGGGGTCGGTCAGCGTCTGCAGCAGGTGCGTGCCGGGGTAGTAACCGAAGCGCGTCACCCCGCCGCCGACATCGGTGGCGGTGGTCAGGTTGCCCGCGCCGTCGTAGGTGAAGGCAACGGCGCGGCCACTGGAATCTCCCACCCCAGAGATACGCCCTGCGGCGTTGTACGAGACCGTCAGGGCACGGCCAGCCGGGTCCGTGATCGCGGTCAGGTGGTTGCTGGCGTCGTATTTCAGGGTCGTGGTGTAGCCGTTGTGGTCGGTCTGCGCGACGAGCGGGCCGACCGTCACCGTGGTCGGCGCGGTGAAGGTAAGCTTCTGCTGGTCCTTGTCGCGGGTGAGCGTGAGGGTGCCGTCGACGTTGCGCACTAACGTCGCTAGTACGCGACTTGGCGCGGCGTATCCCCCATTCCCATCCAGATTGAAGGTCACGCTACTGCCATTGCCTTCGGTCGCGGTGATCACGCCACTAGCATCGGTGCTGAGATAGGCGTTGTAACTGTCGGTCCACCCGTAACCGACCGGGCTATCCTGGCTCGAGGAGAGCGAGTTGTAGGTGCGACTGAACAGGAGGGGGATACCGCGCCCCGGGATCGAGAGATCGGTGAAGGTGTTGTAGAAGTCGCCCGTGGCGCAATTCACCGGGTCGATTCGCGTGTTGGGGACGATCGACCGATTACAGTTGGGGTTGTTGCCATAGCTGGTACCACCACCTATGGTGCTGGCTACGGTCGGGCCGATTAACGATTGTGGCGCTATGGGGGTTTCGTAGGTCGTGCCCATGCTCAACTGCTGGCCACCCCCGCAGCACTCAGAGTAATCGACCTCGACGGGATAGGTCCCCGGGGCGGGGAAGTTGACCGTGAAGACGCTACCCCCGTTGCCCGTCGGTTGGTTCGAGGCCCCCACAACTTGGTAGCCCGTGAACGGCCCATGGGCCGGCGCATGGGCGAGGATGCCGGAGACATACGTCGGCTGCGCGCCCTGGGCGCTGCGGCCCATCGCCACGATCCAGCCGTCGTCCCCGATGACCTGGAAGGCCACGGTCCCGGAGACCGCCACCCGGATCGTCGTCGTGAAGACCGCCTCGAAGGGGTTGAGCGAACTGGCGCCGGCGTGGTAGCGCCCGTCGGCGCTCTGGGCCGCCTGGATGGTGCAGGACCCGTCTGGTCGGGGGATGAGATCGGCGATCGGGCTGGTCGAGCCATCGACATGGGCGCCATTGGCGCAGCCCCGACCGCTCACGGAGCCGTTGAAGTTGATGGTGGGGAACTGCTGGGTGAAGAGGGGCGCGGCACCGGCGGCCACGTCGAAGGCCCCGTTATTCGACGGGTTCGCGAAGAAGCGCCCATAGACGGTGCCCATCGTCACGGGGGCGGCGTACGGCTGGCTGCCCTTGACGAGGGTGGCGCGCGGGTGCTCGATGTCCACCGAGCAATTCGATGTCGATCCGAATGTCACGGTCGCCTGCGTGTCGCCCGGGGTGAGGCCCAGCAGCACCGTGAGCGACTCGGCGCGCGGGAGGTTGAGATTGTTGGGGATGGGCAGATGCAGCCCGTTGATCGTGAAGTCCGACCCCCTATCGCAGGGGTCGTTGTTGCCCGCGACGCTGAAGGTGTAGGCGAGTTGGTCCCCCGCTTGCGCCGTGTAGCCCCCCAACGAGAACGTTTGCCACAGCGTGCCCGAGCACCCCCCGAGATAGAAGGCATTGTAGCCCGGCTCGCCCGTCGTGCTCGTGATGGAGGCGCAGGGGTTGTTGGTCTGCCAGGGGGCGAGCGCGGTGAAGACGCAGTTGCGCAGCAGCCCGCAGCCGCTGTTGTCGAGATCCGACGCCTTGAGGAGGGTGGCGACCGGATGCTCAATGATCACGGCGCAACTACTCGACGTGGCGAAGCTCAGCGTCGTCTGCGTGTCGCCCGCGTTGAGGTCGGCGACGACCGTGAGGGCTTGCGTATTGGGCAGGGTGGTGTGGTTGGGGACGGTGAACGCCTGGCCGTTCACTGTGAAGGTGGTGCCGCTGTTGCACGGCTCATTGTTGCCCGCGATACGCATGGCATAGACAATTTTGTCCCCGAACTGGGCCGTGTAGCCATCGAGGCCGAACGTTTGGGACAGTGTGCCCGAACAGCCGCCGAGATAGAACGCATTGTAGCCCTGCTCGTTGGTCGGGCCAGTCACGCTTGCGCAGGGGTTGTTGGTCTGCCAGGGCGAGACCCCGATGAAGACGCAGTTGCGCAGCAGCCCGCAGCCGCTGTTGTCGATGCCCGATGCTTTGAGGAGGGTGGCGACCGGATGCTCGACGAATATGGCGCAGCTACTCGACGACCCGAAGGTCAGCGTCGCTTGCGTGTCGCCCGTACTAAGGTCGACGACGACCGTGAAGGGCTGCGTGTTGGGCAGGGTGGTGTGGTTGGGGGTGGTGAACTGATGGCCGTTGATGGTGAAGACGGGGCCGGGGTTGTTACAGGGCTCGTTGGTACCGGCGATGTTGACGGTGTAGACGATCTTGTCCCCGAATTGGGCCGTGTAGCCGTTCAGGCCGAAGGTCTGCGAGAGGGTGCCCGAGCACCCGCCGAGGTAGAAGGCGTTGTAGCCCTGCTCGCCCGTCCCGCTGTTGAACCCGGTGCAGGGGTTGTTGGTCTGCCAGGGCGAGAGGCCCTGGAACTGGCAATTCGCCAGCAAGCCGCAGCCGGTGGCGTTTGATATGGGCGTGTCCATGGGTGCAGCGAAGCTGGCCACCCTATGCAACCGATGACCCGGTCCCGAAGCGGGCAGGGCGACGGGGCGCGCCGCGGGTTTCACCCAGATGCGCGGCAGCGAGAGGGCCGGCCTCTTGGTTGTTGGGACGGATGGAGGATGTGGGCGCGCGGCCGTCGACAGCGCGGCGGTGGGAGGGATCGGAGTAGCGGCGGGGCCGAAGCTTGTCGGGAACAACGCCAGTAGGGCGATCAGATACAAGCAACGAAGGCGTAAGACCACGGGGCATCCCTTCCGATCCTCATACCCCACCCCTACGGATGGTGCGGGGCATACACCATATCTGCCAGCTACTGTATAGGAAAATGACCCCCCCTGTCTATGACCCGAAAAGGCTATAGACACGTTGCGCGACTTGTGGTAAAAAGGCCGTTTATTATCACCCTTACCGCGCTATTGCGGCTGTTGGGCACGCACTGCGAAACATGGGTTCTGGGGCAGCTTGACGCGACTGAGGCGAGACGCGGCCTTATCGGCGCAGTTGCTTATGAGAAGGCTGGTGTTACCGGCTCAGTCGAGAGTCCTATCCCTCCGAAAACTGGCCCGGTAAGACAACTGAGCCGGTAACACGCCATATGGCCCATTGTCGCGCGAATCGTAGTGGGCCAGAAAGGTGCAAAGAGAGGAGGCGGTAGGTGAAACCCTACCGTCCCCTCGTACGCGCCGTGGCGTCCCCCGCCGCTACCGATCCACGTCCGGCCCGTCGCCCGTGGGGAGGCCGCCGTACCAGGCGGCATTGACGGCCGGCTCCTCCCCGGCTGCGCCGCCGGCCGCGCTCGCCGCACCGGTGTCCCCGGCCGAGTTGTCGCCTTTCCCGCCGCGCTCGTGCTCGGGCTGCGCCGCCTGCGCTTCGACCGACGCGGGGGCGGGCGGGGGCAGTTCCAGGGGCGGCGGCGGCGTGAGGCGGCCGCCGTCCCGATCCGGCCCGAGCGGGGGCACCCAGGACTCGCCCTTGGCCGGCGCGCGGTCCATTACCTCCGCATCATCGAAATAGCGGCGCTGCGTGAGGCGCACGGCCGGGAGGTGCGGCAGCTTGGCGAGCACGTCGCGCTCCCCCATGTTCTGCACCTCGTCGGGCGTCAGGAGCGCCCGCTTGGTCTCGCTCTGGTTCTGGCCGCCCCGGTCGGTGGTGACGTGGAAGCGCCCGCGCTGCACGCTCGCCCCCTGCGTGACCTCGGTGGCCTGGCCCAGGACCTCGGAGAACCACTTGGCGTCCGTGATGTTCATGTTCGAGAGGCCGATCGTGGTGTTGAAGGCCCCGTCGAGCTGTTCCCAGCCGAGCTTGCCGTAGGTCTCGACGCCCTGGGCGGTCATCTGGAACACGTAGACGCCGTAGACGCCGGCCGAGCGCAGCAGGTTGAGCGCCTTCTTCATGCCGGCGATGAGCCCGATGTTGCCCCACTCGTCGCCGTAGATCATCACGTCGCGCCGCAGCTCGCCGCCCGGCGTCTTGCGCGCCGTGTCGCCCAGGACGCGGTAGAGGTCCATGAAGAACCCGGCCGAGAGGGGCTTCAACTCGTCCATGTAGTCGGGATCGAGCGCGAGGAAGAGGGCGACCGGCCGGCCCTCCCCGGTCCCCAGGCGGGTTAGCTGTACCTCGGCGCGGCTCGTCGTCGCGCGCACGCGCTCGTCGCTCATGATGGTGAAGCGCGGCTTGATCTCCGCGAACACGCTCCCTAAGAGCTTGTCGTTGGCTTCGAGGGCGGCCATAAACGAGAAGGCCGACTTGCGCGCTTCGGGCGATGGGCTTCCTTTGAGGGCCGCGATCACTGCCTGCGGCGTCTGCGCCGTCAGGAAGTCTTCCAGGTGCGCGAGCGTCACGTCTTGGGCGGGCCGCCCCGTGCGCGCGGCTGTCTCCTTGGCGACCGCTTTGAGGTGGAAGATACCGGCCATCAGGACCTCGCGCGCCGCCTTGTCCCAGAAGGGCTCCTTCTCGCTCTTGCCCGTGTTGGCGACCCACGTATCGCACCAGAGCGCCGTCACGAGCGGGTCGGTGCAGCACGCGAGCGGATTGTAGGCCATGCTGGTCTCGGGCGAGAAGAAGTTGAGCACCCACACGTCGTAGTACTTGGCGAGGTGCGTGTACGCCTTCTGCAGCAGCTCCATCTTCAGGTCGGTAATCACCAGATCGCGCGCGCCGGTCTCGCGCAAGAGGTTGGGCAGGATGAACCCCGAGGTCTTCCCCGAGCCGATGGGGCCGATGAGGAGCGTGTTAAGGACTTGCAGCTCCCGGTCCATGGCAACGCTCACGCCGTCGCGCTGCCCCAGGAGGAGAGGCGCGCCCGTGTAGGCGAGTCGCCGCATCTCAGCGCGGCTCATCCAGCGCGCCGAGCCGTGCGCCGTTGAGGCTTTGAGGGGCTTGGGCCGTGTGTAGAGGAACCAGCCGACGCGCCAGCTAATCGCGCCGACCGGCACGAGGGGCAGCAGGACCTCGACGAGAATAGCCCAGCCGAGGCCGCCGTGCGCGGGTGTGTGCAGCCAGGCGTAGCGGCCGTCGATGTTGCGCGTCCAGGCGACCCAGGACGGCCCGCCGAACCCCTGCACGCCGTCGATGGCCCACGCGACCGGGTAGGCCAGCCACACGTAGAGGTGGCGGTAGCCCGCCTGCGGCAGGCCCAGGAGCCAGAGCACGGCGAGCGCCGCGAGGGCGTAGAGGGCCAGGCGACCGCGCCGGGGCAGGCGAGCGAAATGAGCGCGAAGCCCGGCTAGTTGGAAAAAGAAGGGGGCGCGCTGCGCCTTATACATCGCCGTGCCCCCCGTCGTCGATGCCTGGGTGCCCGGCCGTGGCGCCGGCGTCGATCAGCCCACGCGCCGCTTCCAGATCACCTGCACGTCGGTTGTGTTGCCGTCCGCTGAGCGAATGGCTCCCCTCAACGATAGGGGATACGCGGCGACGAGTTCCCACCCATCGGCGCCCATCTGGTTCATCGTCCGCTCGTACTCTTTCATCGTCCTGGGGAGTATGACCTCGGTGTGGTACTGCCACGTCCCCCCCGCCGGCGTGCCCGGCCTGTACTGCTGCTGCGTGTTGGCCATCGTCTGTCCCTCCGTCGCGCGGGGCCGGCAGCGCGAGGGGCTGCGCCCCGGCCCGGTCCACTAGCGTCACTTTCAGGGTAGGCGCAAGGTAGCCCGCGTGTCCAGCCCCAGCCGCGTCGAGGTCGGCCAGGCGCAACCTGTGCGCGAGCAGCGCGTCGATCAGCTCCTCGTGCACGAAGCCCACCGCCGCCGCGATCGCGGCCGCCGAGCGGTCCGTCGGAGGCAGGGCCTCCCGCGCCTGACGCCACAGGTGGTAGCGGCCGATGGTCTCCTCCCGCGTCCAGCCCTCCCCCTCGGGGCCGGCGAGCAGGCCGGCTGGGCGCGGCCGACCGTGCCACAAGGCCACCAGGTCGTCGGCGGCCATGTCCACGCCCAGGCGCAGGACCGCGCGCGGCGAGGGCAGGCCCACGACCTTGACGCCCCGCCAGAGGCGGCGGCCGTCGCCGCTGCCCCAGGTGAGCG
>JAABUX010003575.1_pt1 | contig 20475 bp, 14 predicted proteins | sample 5561851 | NCBI WGS metagenome assembly JAABUX01 (sample SAMN10711883, study PRJNA513361) | rock metagenome | isolation source: Antarctica rocks | place: Antarctica: Victoria Land, Richard Nunatak red sandstone | collected 2016-01-03 | reverse complement strand
TAGTGGCTAGTGGCTAGTGGCTAGTGGCTAGTGGCTAGTGGCTAGTGGCTAGTGGAGCCGCGGGCCGTATTGTTTGGGGGGAGAGACCATTATCGGCACGCGCATAGCCTCGTCAGCGCCACCAGTCCCGCCAATGGCCGCGGCGGCGGACGTTCCCGCCCTCCGTGGCATCCGGGTACTCCGTCCGGGGTATCTGGCCGCTCTGCTGGTCCTGTTGGCCCTGGCGTTGCGCCTCTACCACATTGGCGACCGGTCCCTCTGGCTCGACGAGACCTACACGGCCCACGCCGTGCGCTATGCCACCCTGGGCGACGTCGTGGCCTGGACCTACACTAGCCTCGATCAGATGCCCGTGTTCAACGTCATCACCTGGTTGCTGCGCGGTCTCGGCGCCACGGAATGGGCCCTTAGGCTGCCCTCGGCCCTCGCGGGCGCCCTGAGCGTGCTGGCCGTCTATCACCTTGGACGCGCCGTGGCCCGGCCCCGTGTGGGGCTTATCGCGGCGCTCTTGCTGGCGGTGCTGCCGTTCGCCGTGTGGTACGGCCAGGAGGCGCGCGCCTACGCCGTGCTGATGCTATTCTCGGCGTTGCAGATGCTTTACGCCTATCGCGCCGTCGTCCGCGGAACGGTCCTCGACTGGGCCGCGCTGGCGCTGTGCTCGATCCTCAACCTCTACACCCACTACCTGGGCCTCTTCACCGCCGCCGCGACGGTCGGCGTCGTCGGCGTCATCCTCGCTATCCGCCTGGTTGCCGTGCTGACTCGCCCCCACTCACCACGCGCGCGTGCGAGACTCTCCACGAGGGCAGAGGGGGAGCAAAGGCGTACCCTTCACCCTCCAACCCCCGCTCTCTCAAAGGGAGAAGGGGGACAAAGGCGTCCTCACCCCTCTCCCGCGGCCGGAAGCGCCCGTCCTCTCCCCTCTCCCGACCGCGGGAGAGCCGGTTGGGCTGTCGGCTCCGCGGAGCCGACAGCCCAAGCCGCATGGGCAGGGGGTGAGGGTCGGCAACTTGGCCTCGCGCTGGTCGCTGGAGCCGTGACCGCCCTGGCCTACGTCCCCTGGTTGCCAGCGCTACGCGCCTTTTTGCATCGGGGTGACCGTGGCTTCGGCATGTTCTCCGGCGGCGGGACGGCTGGCCTCGCCGACCTGCAATCGTCCCTGGCGACGTTCGGCTTTAGCGGCTTTGCGCTGCTGCTGTTGTGCGTCGGGATCGTCGTCGTCGTCATCTGGATAGGATATGGACGCTGGCGCGAAGGCATCCTGCTCCTGCTCTGGCCGGTGATCCCCATTGCGGGCTTCTGGGTCAAGCTACACGCGGCCACGCTGACGGTCACGCCGCGCTATTTCAGCTTTTTGGCCCCGGCGGCGGTTCTACTGGCCGCCGTTGGAGCCGACGGTATCGTCGCGGCCACTGGCTGGATGGTCCGCCGTATTGGAAGCGGACGATGGCGACAGCTCGTGGCCAGTGTCGGAGTGGCTATCGTGGCCCTGCTCCTGTTGCTGGAAACGGTCCCTGCCCTGGCGGCACAGTATGCCATGCCCAAGACCGATTACCGCGACGCCACGGCGCGCATTATCGCCACGGGCTCGCCCAACGCGGTCGTCTTCGCCGTCGGTACCTGCAACTACTTTATCCTCGGGCCGCTGGACTACTATCTGTGGTTACACCATTCGTCCATCGTGGTCGTGGACGGCGGCCAGCTCGACGACCGGGTGGCCGCGCGGCTGCATCAGGGCGCGGGTCCGGTGTGGGACGCTATCATCACCGGCTCCGGCAGTTCCGGTTGCGCCGTGCCGGTCGACCTGGCGCACGCGCCGACGGCGGACCTGGCCGTGACGTCCTACGACGAGATCGCGCTGCTGCGCGTACGGACGCGGCGCCTTGGCGCCGTGGCGCAGGCCAAAACGTTGCTGCGGTGGGGCAGCGCCTATCAGCCGCAGCTACTGTCCTCGCTGGACCTGTTGAACGTGCTGTCCAGCGGCGCGCGGATCGGCCCCAACCTCTTGCCCCCGCCGTCGACGACCGGGAAGGGCCGCGACCGTTGGTCCGTGCCGTCGGACGCGCGCGCCTTGCCCGACGGGAGCGGCTTCGAGCTGGGTCCGCGGGGGGGCAGCATGGTCAACGTCACGCTGACCACGCGCCACGTGACGGCGGGGACGCACTACCTGCTCTCGTTCTCGTACCGCAACGGCGGGTTGCAGGGCGAGCAAAAAGTGTACGTGTCGGCGCTCTCGCCCGGCGGACAGTGGCTCAGCGTCTTCCCCAATGGCGCCGGCTACTCCTGCTCGCCGGCCGCCGACCCGACCAGGGGCAGTTTCGCCTTCACCGCCCCCGCCGGCGCGACCTCGCTCATCATCTGGCTGCGCGCTACCGGCAGCGGCGTGGCCGCCTTCCAAACCGTGCGGTTGCAGCCGGTTGGATAGTCATGCTGATGCCGGTGGCATTATCGGCTCACCCGCTTCGGTCGGCTCACCCGCTTCGGTCAGGGCCCACGGATTGGCGTCGCCACTACTGGGAGCGCGGGCGGCCCGCCCGCTTCAGTCAGAAATGCACAAGTTGGTGCTACCATACGTCTTGGAAACCGGACCAGGCGGGCAAGCGGCCCGCGCTCCCAGTGCCGAGCACGGCGGGCAAGCGGCCCGCGCGCCCAATGCCGAGCACGGCGGGCAAGCTGCCCGCGCTCCCAGTGCCGAGCACGGCGGGCAAGCTGCCCGCGCTCCCAGTCGAAATCTCACGGCTCCTTGCTATGTGGGCGCGATAGTCAATAATAAGGGCAGTAGGATCCTGGTCATCAGCAGTAGGATCCTGGTCATCAAAGGATAATAGCTTCTGCACGTATCAATTCGACGCGTTGGTTCCGCTGGCCTCTCCACGGCGCCCGTCTCTGTTCCCACCGTTCTCGCGGCCCCTCATATCGCGACCTCCCGTGGTGCGCGGCGCCGCCACACTTCGTGGGCCACGCTGCGAGCTTATGGCTTGTTGGCGCCGCTTAGCCCGGTCGCCATGGTCGGCGTCATGGCGTTGGCGCTGGGGATCGGCGCCGTCGCGGGGCTGCTGGGCGTCTGGTCGATGGGGCTACTGGCGCTGCTCATCGCCGTTGCCGTGCTGCTGCGTCCCGCGCTGGGTCTCGTCGTGCTGGCGGCGGCCTGCGCGCTCGACCGCTTCTCGCTCAGCGTGGGCGGCCCCAACGTGCGCCCCGACGAGTTGGCCGCGCTGCTGCTGGCCGCCGCGCTAATCCTCGGGCAGATACTGACTGGCCGGCCGCGCGCGCGTCCACGGGTCCGGCTGCCGCGCCCGGCCATCCGGGCGCGCATCCGCCGGCGCGGCCGTGTGCCGGGGCGACCGGCAGCGCCCACCGTGGCGCGCGTCGCCGTGCCCTTGCTGGCGCCCGTGCTGGCCTATTGGGGCACGAACGTCCTGTCGACGCTGGCCTCCAGCGGCGACCTGACGCGCGGCCTTGGGCTCGACATCCTGACGCTTGACCTCGTGGTGCTCTTTGTTGCCCTCGTGGCCTACCTCAACAGTCCCGCCCGCCTGATGTGGGGGATCTGGCTGTGGCTCGGCGTGGCCACCGTGGAGGCGGCCGTGGGCATGGGCGCGTTTGCCTGGTATTTGGCGGCCCACCACGTGGTGCCCGGCGTCCAGCTGGCCCCGGACAACGCGCGCCAGGCGCTGGTCTATGGCACGCTCTACGAGGGTAACATCTTCGGCAGCTACATGAGCGCCGCCTTCCTCATCGCGCTGGCCCTGGTCACGGAGGAGACGGTGGCCGCGCGGCACAAAGCCTACCTCTACTTCGTCTGCGTCGCCACGGCGGTCGGTCTGCTGCTTAGCGACACCCGCTCGGCCTGGGGCGCCACCGTGGTGGGCGCATTGGTGTTGCTGGCCCTGTTGCAGATCGGGCGTGGCGGCCGGCGAACGCGCTTCACCGGCCGACTGCTGGGCGGACTGGCCGTGGTGGCCGTGGTGCTGGGAGTGGCGCTGGCCGTGCTGCCCGGCAGCATTACGGGGACGCTTGGCGCGCGGGCGCAAGGACTGCTCAACTTCACCTCGGGGTCGGGCTACGGCCGCGTGCAGTTGTACAAAGAGGCGCTGGACGAGTGGCAGGCTCATCCCGTGCTGGGCCTTGGTCCGGGCAGCTTCAACTATCGCCTGCCCGGCGACACCGCGACCGGGCCGGCCTGGTTGCCCAACCTGAGCTTGCAGGCGCTGCACGACACCGGCGTGATAGGGCTGCTGGTCATGCTGTGGCTGTTCGTGGCCTACTTCGTCGTGACGTTGCGCGCGTTGCGACGCGCTCCGCCGGGCCAGCCACGCGCGGCCCTGGCCGGCCTCATCGCCGCCGTGACCGCCCTGCTGATCGCCTTCCAGCTCACGCCGGGCTTCTCGCTGGGCTACTCCTGGGCCCTGATCGGCTTCGGCATCGCCGCCGCGCGCGTGGCCAGCTCTCACCTCCACTCCACGACGAGTGACCCCCTGGCCCTACCCGAGGGCCGACTGTTGGTCCCCCTCTCCCGCGCGCGGGAGAGGGGCGCTGGACCGTCGATCCCGCGGCTAGGGATCGGCTGGACCGGGACCGGTCGCAACCGGCTGGACCGGGACCGGCCGCAGCCGGTCGGGGGCCAGTCCGCAAAGCGCAGCTGGTCGGGGGTCAGTCCGCAGAGCGAAGCTGGGGGGCCAGTCAGCCACGGGGTGGGGGGTGAGGGGTGAGGATCGGCATCGACGCGCACGCCGTGGGCAGCCATTTGGGCGGGAACGAGACGTACATCCGCAACGTTGTCCGCTCGCTAGGAGAGGTCGATCCCGGCGGCGACTACACGCTCTTCATGACCGACGCCGGGCTGCGTGAGCCCATCCCGGGCGCGGAGCGGATGCGGCGGGTGACCGTGCGCCCGCATAACCCGTTGCTGCGCATCCCCATTAGCTTCCCGCTGGCGCTGGCGCGCGAGCGCATCGACGTGGTCCACGTGCAGTACGTGGCGCCGCCGCTGTGCCCGGCACGCATCGTGGTGACGGTGCATGACATCGCCTACGACCGGCATCCCGAGCTGTTCACGCGCGCCGAGGTGGCGCGCTTCCGCCTGCTGGTCCCCTTGACCGTGCGCCGGGCGGCCACCGTGCTGACCGTCTCCGAGTTCTCCAAAAAGGACATCGTGCGGCGCTACCTCGTCCCGCCGGAGCGCGTGGTCGTGGCCCCCGACGCGGCCGACCCCATGTTCCGTCCCATCCACGATGAGGCGCAGCTGGACGCGGTGCGCGAGCGCTATGGAACGGGCGATGAGTATATCCTGTGCGTGGGCAACCTGCAGCCGCGCAAGAACCTGCGCGCGCTGATCGACACCTACGTGCGGCTGCGGCGCACCGACGCCACGCGGCACAGGCTGGTGCTGGTGGGACGCAAGGCATGGCTGCACGACGACATCTTCGCCGCCGCGCGCGACTCCGGCTACGCCGGCGAGCTTGTCTTCACCGGCTACGTGCCCGACGCCGACCTCGTGGCGCTCTACAACGCCGCCGCCGTGTTCGTCTACCCGTCGCTGTTCGAGGGCTTCGGGCTACCGCCGCTGGAGGCCATGGCCTGCGGCACGCCAGTGGTCTGCTCGAACACCTCCGCCTTCCCCGAGGTCGTCGGCGACGCCGCCCTCACCGTCGACCCGCGCGACCCCGAGGCCCTCGCCGCGGCCATCGCTACTGTGCTTGGCGACGCCGACCTGCGCGCCGGCCTCGCCGCCACAGGCTTACGGCGCGCCACCCAGTTCTCATGGCAGACGACCGCCTGCACCATCCGCGATGTCTATCACTCACTCTAGTCTTTACGTCCGTCCATAACATTTCCCCTCAGTCTCTCAGGCCATCCGGTTCGTGATTAGCAGGCTGTGGTTTAGGATCAATGAGTCGAGGTGACGATATGGACACGGGCGCTCGCGGTGTGTCCCCTTATTGCGCCGCTAGCCACGATGTAGTGCGTTCCCACCTCTGCGACCGTGGGAACAGTGAACGGCGTGGCCATCAGGATACCACTGGCCGTCGCATGCGTGTGCGCGGCGAAGGCCGAGTTGCCATCGAACACGAGGGTGACCGCCTCCCTGGCCCCGAAGCCGGCGCCGGAGACGGCCACCGTGGCGCCTCTCCTCACGCTGCCCGGAGTCACCGAGAGCGTCGTATGCACAGCCCGCACCTCAAGGCGTGCGCTCGCGGTATGCCCCCTTATCGCGCCGCTGGCCACGATGTGGTGGGTCCCCACTCCAGCGACTGTGGGGATGGTGAACGGCATGGTCGCCAGGATGCCGGCGGACGTTGCGTGCGTACGCGCGGCGAAGGCTGGGTTACCATCAAACACGAGGGTGACGGCCTCCCTGGCCCCGAAGCCCGAGCCCGAGACAGTCACAACGGCACCGCCGAGCGCGCTGGAGGGGGTCACTGCGAGCGTCGTGCGCATGGCTCGCACCTCGAGGCGGGCGCTTGCGGTGTGTCCCCTGATCGCGCCACTGGCTACGATGTAGTGAATCCCCACCCCCGCACCCGTGGGGACAGTAAACGGCGTGGCCGCGAGGGTACCGTCAGCCATCGCATGCGTGTGCGCGGCGAAGGCCGAGTTGCCGTCGAACACGAGGGTGACGGCTTCGCCAGCCCCGAAGCCGGCGCCGGAGACGGTCACGGTGCTACCACTCGTCGCGCTGGAGGGGGTCACTGCGAGCGTCGTGCGCATGGCTCGCACCTCGAGGCGGGCGCTTGCGGTGTGTCCCCTGATCGCGCCACTGGCTACGATGTAGTGAATCCCCACCCCGGCGGCCGAGGGCACGGTGAATGGAGTGGTCTCCAGGAGGCCAGCGGATGTTGCTCTGGTGTGCGCGGCGAAGGCCGCGTTGCCGTCGAACACGAGGGTGACCGCCTCCCTGGCCCCGAAGCCGGCACCGGAGACGGTCACCGTGGTGCCGTCGGGCGCGCTACCGGGAGTGACCTCTATGGTAGGTCGGGCAACGGTAGCGCGCGTAAGGCGTGTGCTTGCTGCAAAGAAGGTCGCGTGCAGGTGAGGTACATGCGATGCTCGCGGCATGCTTGCCACCCCAGTGCTACCCAGCAGTAATACCGTTAGTGCGCTACTCACGTAATGTGTCGTGGTCATCGTCCTTAAATCCTCCTCGTGGATGTGAAGCTGGCCATCATCGGGTTTCACTCAGATGGCATATGAACGTGTTGTGGCTGCGTCCATACAGACGTGTAACACGTCTTGCTAAGCGGGAACGGCACGTCGCCGCGTTTCAGTACAACCTCCGCCCCGTGTTCGCAACGTGGCATCGGTCAGTTTGCTGTTCGCTCAAAAAGCCTCCTGATGAGTCCTCAGGTGATTATAGCGGTGAGAAGTCTTTAGAGCCACCACGTTATCGGCCGAAACTACTCTCTACACAGAGACCGGGAGCTTCAACAGGTATACTATTGCACACCGGTCGATCAGGCGCGGATGAATCGATATATCGATTCTCGCGACGATTAGGGTAGCAAGATGAAGGCCATATCCCCCCGCGATGGGCTTGTGATGTTATACTTTTGATGCCTACCAGTTGGCTTGAAACACTATTGGATGATACGGTAATTCCCTCGTGTTGTTAAGGTAGTCGTTGTCTATGTCGTCCACCTCTCGTGCGGTTCAGCTGACGACTTGATTGAGATGGTGGATGTAGGAGGGATCAGTGGCCGCTACTGTTCGTGTGTTTTGTGCATGTACCATATTGTTGATGCTCATAACTCATTTTCATACCAGCCCAATAGCCTATGCGGATACAACGATCTACTACGTTAACAATCAGAGCGGGGCGAATTGCAGCGATTCGAATCAGGGCACATCGCAAACGGCTCCATGGTGTGACTTTTCGCCCATAAATAGCCATACGTTCGGACCTGGAGACACTATCCTTCTAGCACGTGGCGCGACGTGGGACCAGCAAATGACCCTCAACGGCTCGGGGTCCTCAACGGCCTGGATCACCGTTGACGCCTATGGCTCAGGACCCGCGCCCAAAATCATCCGCGACGGGAACGCTTCTGATCGGGGCGTCCGCATGAACGACCCCTCGTACTGGAGTATGAACAATCTTGAGATCGGAGGCGCGGGCGCCGGCATCCTAATATATTTCGATAGCCTATTCCATGAAGGGCTGCGGTTCTCGCATATCTCCGTTCACGACATTCACGGCATCTACTTTGGCAATACGCCTGATTCGCAGCGAGACAGCATATTTGATTCAGCAGGCATCGAATTCACCGCCAATGTCACCATGACTGCCGCTCAATACGTTGTTCAGGATGTCGGACTGTCGTACGTCGAAGGGAGCCACAACCAGGACAGCATTGCTTTCGATTGGGACAATGGCCAGGGCTTGCATGTGGCTAGCGGCGGCGGCCAGCCCTACGCGGCACGGAGCGTTACTCTGGAGCACCTATTTTTGCACGACGACAATGGTGGAGGTAACGATGCCGGACGGGTATGTCCGGAAGGGTTCAGACTGTCGGCTATGAGCGACGTGACTGTTGTCAATTCCGTACTGAGCGACGAGGCCGCCTGCCACACGGGCAGTGGAACCGCTGCTGTGTTCGTGGGCGGGGTGCGCAACGTTACTTTTGTGAACGATATCGTGTCGAACGCACCGGATACCGGCTCCGGCGATCAAACTGGACTCGATTACGAGGCGTTAACTGACCAGGTGCGTGTATGGGACAGTTATATCGCGGCGAATGCGGGAGCCGGTATCGAGTTGTTGGCGATCCATCCTCCTTCGGACCTGAACAATACGACCGATTACAGTACCAATAGTGACCTAGCCGGGAATGTATTTGTGCTGAATGGAGGAGGTGGTATCAGACGGCTCGGCAACACTATTACTCCTACGGGCGCCATTCAAGATAATTTGTACTACGAACCGGCCGGTTTTTTGACGTCGGGTTGTCCCTACTATTGTGGCGACTTCAGCGGCTTTACGGTGACAAACAATATAACCGTCTCGTCGCCGATGGATCTTTACAATGCCGCGCACGACTTCGCTGGAGAGCAAAGCCAACACCAATGGTCGTATCAATACAGTACCGATATGGGGGCTACGTGGGCCGATTTGACGTACGACGCTCCATCCCAAACGTGGCAGCAGCCTGGACTGACGGCAACAGGCGCTCTCGCAACCCAATTCGAGCAACGCTCCGCGCTCTGTACGGCATGTATCGTCGCTCGCGTGTGGACGGCTCCTATGACAGGGACTGTCAGCGTGAGGGGACGCGTACTGTTATCCGACCCACAGAGCGGCGGGAATGGTGTCGCTGAAGTCAGTGACAACAACAACGTCGTGTGGGGTCCGCAAACGGTCGCATCCGCCGATCAGTACGGTGTCGCGGCCAATCGAGATGGTATCACGGTTGTTCCTGGTGACGTGCTCCGTTTCATAGTGGCAAACGACAGTAACGCCACCCAAGCCAGCCTGGTCAGTTGGGACCCTTCGGTCGGGTACGACGCTCCACCTCCAGAGACGTCACCGAGCCCTACGTCGTCACCGAGCCCTACGTCGTCACCGAGCCCTACGTCGTCACCGATGCCGACCACTCCGCCGTCGCCGAGCCCTTCGTTGCCGCCTGCATCAACTCCTGCGCCGACCACTCCGTCGGCCCTCGCACCGACACCTACGTCGTCACCCGTCGCTACACAGGAAGACCAGCAGCCAATAGCTATGCCGTCCGCAGCGCAGCCCACCGCGACGACAATGACGCTATCCCTCGTTACTCCATCGCCGACCTCGACGATGCAGGCGACCCTTGCCCGGACAGCGACACCAAAGGCAACCGCTACACCCGTTGCCACGTCGACAGCAGTATCTTCGGTCATCGAGCGCCCAAACCGCAGGACGCCTACCATCCCGCCTGTCACTCGCACGGTTGTCTGTCGGGTGACATTCCCGGTCGCACTGACGGTTCGCCGTCGCATCATTGGCGGTACTACTATTGCTGCGGTCATGCGCACATCGCCGCACAAGCGGTTCAGTGTTACATTGCGCCTCATAACGACCAAAGTAGTGGTCGTGCGTCGCCGCAAGCACGACGAACGAGTAGTGCGGATCGTGCCCCTTGCTAAGTCCGCGCCTCGCGCTTTGATGACAGACGGTTCCGGTCGACTGACGGGCTACTTACGTGTCACATACAAACAGCGTCGCAGTCTGTCGGCCACACTCGTTGTGACCGTCCAAGAAGGATGTGCGGCGGTGACGCGCGCCGCTCCTGTAACAATTTTGCCCTCATTGAATCGGCAGCCGCAAGGTCATCACCTTCGCCAACAAAGTGCGTACAGACAATGGAACGTCAATACGCCCACCAAACTCCATGGCTTTGGACCGGGCCACGAGCAGGACATCTATTAAGTTTGAGCCAGAGCTTAGGGTCAGGGTCAAGTCGAGCTCTTCTCGCAAAGTAGATTGACGCTCTCGTGCTCGGGCGTCATCGCAGCCAAGAGCGCGGCGACGTCATCGGGAATCCGCAACGGTCGCAATGGGTCTTCGATAAGGGATATGCGATCGAAATGGCATTGGTGCAGACGTTCGAAGAAGATTAGTGGGTCTGTTCCGGCCGCAGCCAACGTTCTAGCATTGAACTCGACGATAAGCCGCAGGTGAGGGTTGCGTCGACTTAACTCCCTCATCCCCTCCAGTGCTGCCGGCTCAGCTCCTTCGATGTCCATTTTCATGAAATCGACGCGCGGCCAGTCATGCTCAGCAGCCCACTGATTCAGGGTCGTACAAGCCACCTCAAGAGCCTGATGCTGCGACGATGCATGGCCGGTTTGGCCCGCAAACGCATCTTCGTAGAAGCTCGACCACCCGCTTGCCTCAGTGTCGATGTAGATAAGCAACGGGCGCGCGACGTTCCCAACCGCGCTGGGGACAACATGAATGATCTGCGTGAGCCGATTGCGCTCGACGTTTGTCCGCAAGAGGTTTAGCACGTGGGGGACTGGCTCAAATGACCACACCGCCCCCGTCTCCCCGACGATTTGTGCTGCCACCAGGCTGAACAGGCCTACGTTGGCGCCCACATCGAGGACGGTCATGCCGACGCGCACGTGGTTCCGTAGCGTGTGTAGCATATCCCGCTCGTAGAGACCCATGGCCAGGAGTCGGGCGGCGAGGGGGGCTTCGGTGTGATAAACGCATAGGTTGTCGACGTACACGGGATTGGGCACGGAATAGGATCGAGGCACGAGCGCGCTTTGCAGGCGGCCCGAGATCTTAACTAACGTAGGCGCCAGGGGACCGGAACGCTCAATGACCCAGACCGCAGCTTGGTAGACCTCGAGGTAGAGACGAAAAAGGCGTCCTGACCTAGCCATCGTGGCAGTTCCTCCTCAATTATTCCTGTCATAGCAGGTTGTCATGTCCCTGCGGGACGCCCCCACGGATGAAAATCGGCAATTTGCACAGCAGGCCATAGATATTAGAAGTTGTCACCAAACAAGTGCTCCGCCACTTGTGCCTAATCATACATGAGGAAAAGACGGAAATAGACCACGTTATTCCCTTGCAGACGCTACCTGTCGACCGTGGAGCGAGGATGCCGGCCACCGCCGTCGCCGCCTCTGTTTGTTGTTAGTAACATATCATATGGCCGACATGGTACAGGCGAACTTATATCTCAGTGGTCTGCTACCTGCTCGATCTGAGCGCGCCGGTCATGTACAATCTGCAAGGTAGGAGGGAACGACGCCCGTATGGTTGACACAACGGCAGTCGAGGGACCAATGATAAAGCACGCGCATCCAGTATCCTATGTTGATGATCCGCACAACACGATAGTACTGACGACATGAGGGTTGGCATCCGGGCGCACGTGCTCGGCGAAGGGGTCGGCGGCCACGCCAATTACTTGCGTAATCTGATCCAGGCGCTCGCTACCGTGGATCCGAGCGGCGACTATACGCTTTTCCTCGACGAACCGGTGAGGCCGGAGGCGTTGCCCGGCGTCGAGCGTATGCGCCAGGTGGCCGCTCCGGCGCGTTTCCTCAAGGTTCCTGTCCCGCTGTGGCGCAACGGCCCGCGCATGACACAGGTGATGGCGCCTGACGGCAGCGCATCGCTGTCCCTGGTGCGCGAGCGGATCGATGTCGTCCACGTGCAGTTGGCGGCGCCAATGCTCTTCGGCGCGCCCCTCGTCCTCACGCTCCACGACATCTCCTACGAGCGGTACCCGCGGTTTTTTACGCCCGACATCGTCACCAAGTTGCGTGTACGCGTGCCGCTGACCGTGCGCCGCGCGGCCGCCGTGCTGACCGACTCGGATTTTTCCAAGAACGACATCGTGCGGCGCTATGGCGTGCCTCCCGAGAAAGTCGTCGTGGCCTACCTCGCCGCTAACCCTATGTATCGTCCGCTGCGCGACGCGGGGAGGCTGGCGGCGGTGCGCGAACGGTATGGGACCGGCGATGCCTTCATCCTCTGCGTCGGCGATCTGCAGCCGCGCAAGAACCTCAAGACGCTGATTGACGCCTATGTGCGACTTCGGCGGGCCGACGCCACGCGCCATCGCCTCGTGCTGGTCGGGCGGCAAGCCTGGCTCTACGACGACATCTTTGCCGCGGCGCGCGACTCCGGCTACGCCGACGACCTCGTTTTTACCGGCCTTGTCTCCGATGATGATCTGCTAGGTCTGTACAATGCCGCCGACCTGTTCGTCTACCCGTCGCTATTCGAAGGGTTCGGGTTGCCGCCCCTGGAAGCGATGGCCTGCGGCACGCCGGTTGTCACCTCAAACACATCTTCCCTCCCAGAGGTGGTGGGTAATGCCGCGTTGACGGTCGACCCGCTCGACAGTGAGGCGCTGGCCCATAGTGTGGCGCGTGTGCTTTCCACCCCTGAGCTGCGGAGTCGCCTCTCCGCGGAGGGACCACGACGCGCGGCCTGCTTCTCTTGGGAGAACACGGCGCGGACAACCGTCGGGGTGTACCAGAGCGTCGCGCGACGCCGGGGAAACAAGGCCGGGGGCACGGAGACGCCATGAAAATCGGCATCAATGTGCAGGCGCTGGGGACACAGGTTGGAGGCGACGAAACGTACATCCGTAACATCGTCCGCGGCCTTGCCCGCATTGATCGAGACGGTGATTATACCCTGTTCTTCACGCCGCCCGTGGCGTCGGAGACACCTCCCCTTGATGTCGGTCACATGCGTCGTGTCCTGGTGCAACCGCGCAATCCGTTGGTGCGGCTGCCGCTTACTTTCCCGCTCATGTTGGCGCGTGAGCGGATCGACGTGGTCCACGTGCAGTACGTGGCGCCTCCGTTGTGCCCCTCGCGGGTGGTCGTCAGTGTGCATGACATCGCCTACGAGCGCTACCCCCACTTCTTCCCCCCTTCCGTCGTGGCCCAGTTCCGGGTCTGCGTCCCGCTGGCGGTGCGGCAGTCCGCTGCTGTCCTGACGCTGTCGGAGTTCTCCAGGCGGGATATCGTGCGGCGCTACGGCGTGTCGGAGGACAAGGTTGTCGTTGCTCCGTGCGCCGCCGACCCGTCCTTCCAGCCTATCCACGACCGGGAGCGGTTGGCTATGGTCCGGGCGCGCTATCGGACGGGTGAGGCCTACATTTTGTGCGTCGGCAACCTGCAGCCGCGCAAGAACCTCAAGACGCTGATTGACGCATACGTCCGGCTACGCAGGGGCGATGTCACGCGGCACAGACTCGTGTTGGTCGGACGGCAGACATGGTTGCACGACGACATTTTCGCCGCCGCCCGTGCATCGGGGTGCGCCGACGATCTCGTCTTCACCGGGTATGTGCCGCAGCATGATCTGGTGGCGCTCTACAACGCGGCCGACCTGTTCGTGTACCCCTCTATCTTCGAGGGGTTCGGCTTGCCGCCGTTGGAGGCCATGGCCTGCGGAACGCCGGTCGTGACGTCGAACACATCGGCTCTGCCGGAGACCGTGGGGGACGCCGCCCTGACGGTGGACCCTCTCGATGCGGACGCCCTTGCGCGGGCCATGGCGACAGTGCTGAGCGACGATGCCGTGCGCGCCCGCTTCGCCGCGCTTGGCCTGCGGCGCGCAAGGGCCTTTTCATGGGACACGACCGCCCGTATCGTCCTGGGTGTCTATCGGGCGGCCGGCAGCCGCAAAGGGGGCGCGACCGGCTTCTCCTCTAGTCGCCAGCAAGGGCTATCGGTATGATTTTGGTCGATGCCTTGCCGCTCCAGACGGAGCACCGCTACCGTGGGATTGGGACGTACACCGCCGGTCTGCTCGATGCGCTTACCCGTTCGCTCGATCAGCCGGGGGAGCTGACACGCGCGCCTTTAGGCTTGCTCGTGCGGACGCCGCACCCCGATGACGCGCCGCTGACTGCCGACCTGGTGACTCGCCCCGGGGTTGAGACGGTGATGCTACATGGCCCGCGTCGCCCGCAGTTCAACCGGCAGTGGGCGATCAGCGCGCTGACCGTGGGACTGGCGATCGCGCGGACACGTCCACGCGTCTACCATGCGACCGAGCCGAATGGACTTATTCTCTGGCCCGGCACTGCCACTGTGGCCACGCTGTACGATCTGATACCGCTACGCCAGCCCCAGGCTCACTTTCCGATCCGCAGGCCCGACCAGCGGCGCGGATATGCGCGCTATCTGCGGCTGCTCCAACGCGCCGACCACCTCATCGCTATCTCAGAGGCGACCAAACAGGACGCCGTAGAGCGATTGCATATCGCGCCCGAACGCATCTCGGTGACGTATCTGGCCGTTGATGCCGCCCATTTCTACCCTCGTCCAAACGAGGAGGTGGAATCCTTGATTGCGCGCCACCGCTTGCGCCGACCCTATTTTCTCCACGTTGGCGCGTCGACCTATACCAAGAACACGGACGCGCTGGTGCGGGCCTTCGTGCTTTTTGCTCAACGTGGTGGGAGCGCGCACGCCCTCTACATCGCCGGTAAGTGGAACCCGGACGCGTTGGCCGATTTGCAGTCTTCCTATCAGGATCTCGTGGCGCAAGATCGGTTGCGCGTGCTTGGCTTCGTCCCTGACGCCGACCTGCCCGCGCTCTACAGCGGAGCCGACGCCCTGGCCTACCCGTCGCTGCTCGAGGGCTTTGGCTTACCCGTACTGGAAGCGATGCGCTGCGGCACGCCCGCGCTCACCTCGAACACGTCATCGCTCCCCGAAGTGGGCGGCGACGCGGTGCTCTATGTGGACCCTCACAGTGTCGAGGATATAGCCGCCGGCTTGCAACGCCTGGCCGATAGCCCCTCGCTGCGCGCCGACCTTCGCGAACGAGGGCTGCGCCGGGCACAGGTATTCTCCTATGGGCACGCGGCGGCCCAAACCTGGGACGTGTACCGGCAGTTTCTGTAGCGCCTCATTTGCTATACTTTTCCCTGTTGTCCGCTCATGAGCGGCATCATACGCGGATCGCAGAGAGAGCGTCGTTCCGGTCTGGGATGGATCGAGCTAGGTAAGGAGAATCGATGATAGCGCCAGCGCGGAGCGGCGGGCCTTTCCCTCGCGAAGCGGGTTCGCGTGGACCGCGGCCCGCCGATCTTGGTCCTCTCGATCCGCGCGTCGACCTCTCCATCGTCATCGTGAACTGGAACACCAAGGATCTGCTTGCGGATTGCCTGACCTCGATCCGGCGGTACAGCCGGACCATCACTGTGGAGACGATCGTCGTGGATAACGGTTCGCGCGATGGCAGTGCCCTGATGGTCACGAGCGACTTCCCCGAGATAGTGCTGCTGGCCAACGAGCGCAATCTGGGCTTCGCGGCGGCCAACAACCGCGGTCTGAGTCAGGCGCACGGCCGCTACCTGCTGCTGCTCAACAGCGATACGCTGGTGCGGCCCGGCGCCTTCGCGGAGATGGTTGGGTACATGGATGCGCACGCCGGCGTGGGCGCGCTTGGCCCGCGCCTCGTCGGCAAGGATGGAACGCTGCAGCTCTCCACGCGCGATTTCCCGCGCCTCGACCACGACGCCGTCATTCTCCTGGACGTCAAGCACTGGCCGCTCATCGGTGACCTCGCGCGCTGGTATGCCAACCGCGCCTACGGCGGCGCCTACGTCGAGACGCACCAGGTCGATTGGGTGCAGGGCTCGTGCCTGCTGCTGCGGCGCGAGGCCGTGGAGCAGGTTGGAGTCCTCGACGATCACTACTTCTTCGACTACGAAGAGTCGGACCTGTGCTTCCGCCTGCGCCAGCGCGGCTGGCCGACCGTCTACCTGGCCAGCGCCGAGATCGTGCATCTGGGCGGACAGAGCCGTTCGCGAGTCTCCGCCGTTAGTTTGATATGGCACTACAAAAGTATGCTGCGCTACTACCGGCTGCACGCCTCGTCGCGGCGCTACCAGGTGGTGCGCTGTGGGGTCGCCCTGGGCGCCCTGGCCCAGGTGCTGTGGCGGCTGCTCTGGAGTCGGCGCGCGCCAGCGGATCGGTCAGTCCTCTCGGCCTACGCGCGGGTCGCCGCGGATGCATGGGTAGGGGCGGGGCGGTCGCGCGCATGACGGCGGTTGTCGACGACCCGGCCTTGACGCAACAGGGAGGCGCCGCGTGGCCCGATGTGAGCGTGATCATCCCGGTGTACAACGCGTCGCGCGACCTGGCGACGTGCCTGGGCAATCTCCGCACCCAGGACTACCCCGGCGACCGCCTGCATCTCCTCGTCGTCGACGACGATTCGACCGACGATTCGAGGGAGGTCGCCGAGCGCGGCGGCGCGACGGTGCTGCGCAACGGCCATCACAATATCGAGCGCGGCAAGAGCATCGGTCTGGCCCATGCCTCGTCGGAGTTAGTCTTGCTGCTGGATTCCGACAACACCCTGCCCAGTCCCGATTGGTTGCGCACCGCCGTCAAAGCTCTGCTTGACCATCCCGAGGTCGTCGGCGCGCAGGCGGCCTGGTTCACCTACAAGCGCGACGACCCGCCAGCCAACCGCTATTGCAGCCTGTTTGGTATCGGCGATCCTGTCGCCTACTACGTCCGCAAGCAGGACCACCTCTCGCACCTCGACACTAATTGGACATTGAACGGGACGGTTGTCACGCGTCACCCCGATTATTTCCTGGTGCGCTTCACGCCCCGGACCATGCCGACCATCGGCTCGCAAGGCTTCCTGACGCGCAAGAGTTTGCTGCTGCGCACCAACTGGACGCCCTCACTCTTCCATGTCGATTCCAACCTGGAGTTGGTCGCGGCGGGACACGACCTGTACGCCATCCTGCGGCGCGAGGTAGGCCATGACTACGTGCATTCCGTGGGACACCTGTTGGGCAAGCTGCGGCGCAACGCCGAATTGTTCTACGGTCAGCGCGGGGAACGCACTCATGTGTGGTCCGTCAGCCCGCTGAGGCTGGCGCTGCCGCTGCTAAAGATGACCACCGTCGTCGTCCCGCTGCGCGACGCCGTCCGCGGGTACCGCCTGATCCGCGACGCGGCCTGGTTCCTCCACCCTGTCCTGTGCGCCTACGTCCCGCTGATGTACGCTTTCCTGTATGCGCGGTCCCGCTGGCGGCGACGACCGTCCCACCCTCCTGGATAAGTGCTTGGCGCAATATCGACATCTGATACACTACATCTTGATCCCCATCAGCCTTAGCTAACGAGGTAGTGTGTGCATGTCGGGAATGGCCTCGGCTAGCGTCCCGCCGGTCCTGTCCATCATTGTCCCCACGTATCGCGATGGTTCGCGCATTTATGGCAACTTGGTCAAGCTCGACCATGCCCTATCCGTGATCGGTGAGCCTTACGAGATCATCGTCGTCTCCGACGGCAACAGCGACAACACTCATGACGAGGCGCGGCGCATGGACGCCCCTCACGTGCGTGTCTTCCACTATGCGCGCAATATGGGTAAGGGGTTCGCCCTGCGCTACGGTATGGTGCGGTCGCACGGCCAGATCGTCACGATCATCGACGGGGACGGAGACATCGATCCCGCGCAGATCGCCGCGTACGTGCGCATCATGCGCGAGACGGACGCGGACATCGTCGTCGCGTCCAAACGGCATCCCGACTCCCAGGTGGTGTATCCGCTGGCGCGCCGCGTCTACAGCATGACTTACCAGACCTTGCTGCGCGCCTTCTTCAACCTCAAGGTGCGCGATACACAGGTCGGCCTCAAGTTGTTCAAGCGCGAGGCGCTGGCCGCTATCCTGCCGCGCATCGTGGTCAAGCGTTACGCCTTCGACCTGGAGTTGCTGGTGGTGGCCCATCACCTGGGCTATACGCGCGTCGTCGAGGCGCCCGTGGTCATCGGGCAGCGTTTCAGCAGCACCATCAACCGGCGCGCCATCATGAGCATCCTCTGGGAGACGGCGGCCATCTTCTACCGCAAGGCTATCCTGCACTACTACGACCGCTCGCACGCCCCTGTCCCCTTGCACAACTTGTCGGCGGCGATGGATAGTGAACTCTCGGTGGCCGCCGATCTGGACGAGCGCCAGATCGCTCGCAACGTGGTGCGATGGGTGGGCGAGGCAGGCGTCCGGTTGATACGGAGGTGTTATACTTTCAACCGTGCGCGCGTCGGACATGACATCGTCGAGCTTCAGCCCGGTCCGGGGATGGCCGCCCGCGATGTCGCGACGGATGCGGATAGCGATACCGGGAGCGGATGGCGCGCCAGTATGTAGAGGGCGTCGTCGTGGGGCAAGGGCAGGAACCGGCGACGGAGCATGAGATAGAGACAGTAGAGGCGCCGGCTGGGTCGCGGCAACCGCTGGTCGGCATAACGGGAGAGCATCCGCCCGCGCCTGCCACCCCCGGTCGGCGCCGGCGTATGCGCGTCTGGCTGCTGGCGAAGCTAGCGTTTGCGCTTGGCGTGACCGTCCTGGCCTTGCTCCATTGGGACGCTGGAGCGGCTCTCTTCCTTGGGTTGCTGGCCTTGTCCATTAGTGGCTTGGTCGACGGCCGCGTGAGTGTCGTCGCGGGCTTGATCGGGATCGCCTCGTGCCCGTTGCTCATCATCGCCGATCAGCAGGCCTGGTTGGCGCGCTCCACGCTGGTGAACTATTACGCCGCCAATGCGGGCATCATCACTCTGAATGGCACGGCGGATCAGATGGCCGTCTGGGCCTATTATTTCCTGTGCATCGGCGCGGTTGCCCAGATCGCGCGGTATGTACGCCATATGGTAGGCCGAGAGAAGGGATGACAACGTGAATAAACGAGGCGTGGAGACGGACGTGGTACGGCAAAATATGGCCACACGAGAGGGCGCTCGATATCTCCGGGGCATGAGTCGGACGTGGAGACAGGTCCTCCGTGGCAGCGTCGCCGTAGGGCTGCTAGCGTTCACCATGCTGGCCCTCAGCGGGTGCGGCGCCACCGCCTCGAACGGTGCGCCAACGGCCCTGGCTGACTCCCCACCGCCGAAAGTGGCGGCGGAATTTAACCAGGCGCAAACTCTCGAGTACGCCGGCCACTGCGACCGCGCCATCCCTATTTTTTTGCACGTCCTGACCGAATTTGATGGATATGTCAATGCCTACGTTGGCCTGGCCGGTTGTTACTCGGCCCTTGGCTCGTTCGGCGACGCCATCACGCAGTACGACAAGGTTGTCGCCGTGGACCCTACCAACTATGGTCTCTACATCGGTCGTGCTGGCGTCGAGGCCAGCAGCGGCAGCACCGGCGCGGCGACTGCCGACGACCTGACCGCGCTGCGCCTGGCTCCACCGCAAGTGCCCACCTATAAGACAATTTCAGACAGCTTCGCCTCCTATGCGGACTTCTCCGATGCCATCATAGCCATGAACAAGGCCATCGCACTGGTGCCGGGCGATCCCGCGCTCTACGAGAAGCGCGGCGGCATCTACCTGAGCGGGATGCAGGACTATGCCCGCGCGCTGCAGGATTACCGGCAGGCCATCGCGGTGGCGCCCTTCGTCGCATCGCGCGCGACTGTCTACGCCGACGAAGCGTTGGTGTATCAGCAGGAGACCGACTACGAGTCGGCCTACAACGCCATTAAAACGGCGATCTCGTTCGAGCCGCGGAACGCGCACTTTTACGTTGAGGCCGGCGATATCTATCGCGGTGGCGGTCACTTCACGACCGCGGTTAGCCAGTACGATGCCGCGCTACAGGTGGTTAGCACGGGACCTGATGCCGAGTTGGCCCACGAAGGCAAGGGCGATGCGCTGGTGGGCCTGGGCAGGGCGAAGGATGCCCTCTCCGAATATCGCGCGGCGCTCCGTCTCACCACTGATCCGGGCCTTAAGGGGCGGATCAAGTCCAAGATCAAGACGACGCAGACCGGAGCCGCTTAATGCTTGGGTTGGCCCAACGTTCCGCGACTCATATATCTTCTGGTCAGGGCACACCATATTCATCGCCACGACGCCACATTCTGATCCTCAATTGGCGCGATGTCGCCAACCCGCGTGGGGGAGGCGCCGAACGGGTGACGCATGAGATAGCGCGCCGCTGGGTGGCATGGGGACACGACGTGACGTTGTTTTGCGC
>JAABUX010003573.1_pt1 | contig 20479 bp, 23 predicted proteins | sample 5561851 | NCBI WGS metagenome assembly JAABUX01 (sample SAMN10711883, study PRJNA513361) | rock metagenome | isolation source: Antarctica rocks | place: Antarctica: Victoria Land, Richard Nunatak red sandstone | collected 2016-01-03 | reverse complement strand
GGCCTACCTGGTCTTCCCCAACTGGAATACCCTCATGCAGACCCTCATCACCTCAAAACCGCCTCCCGAAATCGCAGACCAAATCGCAATGTGAGCCGTCAGCCATGGCTCAGTTAGAATCGCTGACGAGCTTCCATCGTATTGGACAGGCAGCGACTGCGATGGCCAATATTGTCACGAGACGAGGCTGCTATCAGCCGGGTTTCCACTTCCGGACCTCGAGAAAAGACCGTGCCCGAGGGGCGCGGAAGCGCAGCTAGAGCGTGATGAGATTAGTCACGCTCTGCTTGACTGAGAATAGAGCAGCTTTATGAGGCAGTTAGCATCGCGAAACGATGCTGACTGACCTCATGCTGCTCTAGACGTGGAAGCTTTCGCCGCAGCCGCAACGGCCCTTCTCGTTCGGGTTGACGAAGGTGAAGCCGGCTTCCAGGTCCTTGACCTGGTAGTCCATCATTGTTCCGATCAGGAACAGCGAAGCCTTGCGGTCGACCACGACGGTCAGTCCCTTGTCGGTCACGGTCTCGTCGCCGGCGCCGGGCTGATCGACCCAGCCCATGTCGTAGGACAGCCCGGAGCAGCCCTTGGTGCCGACGCTGATGCGCAGCAACTGGCCAGCATGGGCACTCTCGTAGAGGGCGCGCAGCCGGCTGGCGGCAGCGTCGGACAGGCTCATCAGCGGGGGCAGCGCACGCAACGGGCGCTTCGGGGCAGGAGCGTCCTGGATTGCGATCGTGGTCATGGCGAGGAACTCCTCTGTCAGAACATGTTCAGCGCGAGACGCGCGTCTTCACTCATCCGGCTGGCGTCCCACGGCGGGTCCCAGACCGTCTCCACCTCGCAGGCGGTGACGCCCGGCACCAGGAGCACCGCATCGCGCACCTGCACGGGCAGTTCCTGGGCACTCGGACAGCCGGGCGCCGTCAGCGTCATCTCCACCTTCACGCGCCCCTCCTCATCCAGGTCGACGACGTAGATCAGGCCGAGCTCGTAGATGTTGACCGGTATCTCCGGATCGAACACCGTCGCGATCGCCGCCAGCAGGGCATCCTCGGAGGGAGCCGCCAGGGTCTCGCCGGATGGCGTCCAGCTACCGGCAACGGCCGCGGAACCGTTCTCGCCGTCCAGCGAGAAGGTGCCGGACGCATGAGGATCGTCCGGTCGTGCTGTCGATCCGCCTTCGCGCTCCAACGTCTCCATCAAACTGTCCTTTCGCTCTTGAGCGCATCGAGCAGAGCCGTCCACGGCAGGGTGGCGCAGCGTATCCGCGATCTGTACTCGTGCAGGTTCTCGAAGGCGCTCAGCAATCCCAGGGCATCCGGCGATTCCCCCGGACCATCCCGCAGCATGACATCAAACCGCTCGAACAGCGAGCGAATGGCGGCTTCGTCCAGTCCTTCGACCGTCTCCGCCATCAGGTCGGCCGAGGCGGCGCAGATCGCGCAGCCACGGGTCCGGTGCAGGGCGCGCGCGACGCCGCCCTCCGGCGACAGGCCGAGCGTCACGTGCACGCGGTCGCCGCAGAACGGGTTGTTGCCGTCCGCGGCGCGGTCCGCCAGGTCGAGCACGCCGGCATGCAGCGGCTGGCGCGCGCGCTCCATGATCAGGCGCTGATACAGCTCCTCGCTGGTGTCCGCCGTCGCGGCCGGCTGGTCGATCCGCGTGTCCATGGCCAGCCCCGCGATCAGGCGAAGAAACCGCGTACCTGCTCGAGGCTCTCGGCCAGCAGGTCGATCTCGGCAAGCGTCGTGTACAGGCCGAAGCTGGCCCGCGCGGTGCTGTTGACGCCGAGGCGGCGCATCAGCGGCTCGGCGCAGTGGTTGCCGGCGCGCACCGCGATGCCGTTCCGGTCCAGCAGCGTCGCGATGTCGTGCGCGTGGGCGTTCTCCATGGTGAACGAGATCACCCCGCCGCGGTCCTGCGCCTCGCCTAGGATGCGCACGCCGGGGATCGCCGACAGGCGGGACATCGCATGCTCCGTGAGAACCGCCTCGTGCGCCTGGATCCGGTCGAAGCCGATCGCCTCGACATAGTCGATTGCGGCACCCAGCCCGATCGCCTCAATGATCGCGGGCGTGCCGGCTTCGAAGCGATGCGGCAACTCGGCCCAGGTCGACTTCTCGAAGCTGACGGTGCTGATCATGTCGCCGCCGCCGAGGAACGGCGGCAGCACCTCCAGCAGTTCCCGCCTGCCCCACAGCACGCCGATGCCGGTCGGTCCGTACAGCTTGTGGCCGGTGAAGACGTAGAAGTCGGCCCCGATCGCCTGCACGTCGATGCGGCGATGCACCACGGCTTGGGAGCCGTCCAGCAGCAGCTTCGCGCCCGCCTCGTGCGCCATCGCCGCGATCCGCGCCACCGGCGTCACGCTGCCGAGCACGTTGGACATGTGCGTGACGGCGACCAGTCCGACCCGGCCGTCGGCGAGCAGCGCCTGCAGGTGATCCAGGTCGAGCTCGCCACCGTCGGTGATGCGTGCCACCCGCAGCTCGATCCCGCGGCGGTCGCGCAGCATCTGCCAGGGCACGATGTTCGCGTGGTGCTCCATCTCGGAGATCACCATCGCCTGTCCCGGCTGCATGACGGCACCGAACGAGTAGGCCAGCAGGTTGATCGCGCCGGTGCTGCTCTGCGTGAAGATGATCTCGTCCCGCGAGGGCGCATTGATCAGCTTCGCCACCTTGTCGCGAACGCCCTCGTAGGCGTCGGTGGTGCGCTCGCTCATCCAGTGCAGGCCGCGATGCACGTTGGCATACTGCGTGCGCATCGTCTGCGTCATCGCCTCGATCACCGCTTCCGGCTTCTGCGCGGAGGCGGCGCTGTCGAGGAACACCAGCTTCTTGCCGCGCACGGTCTGCGACAGGATTGGGAAGTCGGCGCGCAGGTGCTCCAGGCTGGCGGAGACATCCATGGTGCCACGCACCGGTGCCATCTGGTTCATGCGGCTCTCCCCAGGGAATCTTTCGCCCAAGACTGGTCCACGGCCCGCTCCAGCAGCCCGCGCGACGCCTCGTCATCGATCAACGCCAGCGCGTCGGCCAGGAACGCGCGCACCAGGATGGCGCGGGCCTCATGCGCCGGGATGCCGCGGCTGCGCAGGTAGAATAGCTGCCGTTGATACCAGTCTCTCGACAAATCCATCCAACAGCTCGATCACTTTGGTCGATCTTGGGTCGAACGGGATGAACGGCCTCGTCACCAGCGATACGCTAAGCTACGGCACCGGCAACACCATCGCCTTCGGCGCTGCAAGCGGCAGCGGAGCCGCGTCCGGCGTCTATGATGGAACGTCGTCTGGTGTCGCCGCCACGCCGTTTCAGAACACGCGCAACTACTATGCGGCGGAACCTGGCGCCGGCGTCACCTTCACCTACGCGACGACGCAGCAGTATTTCGGCATCGAGTGGGGCTCCGTCGACACGTACAACACGCTTACCTTCTATAACGGCTCGACGGTGATCTACACCTTGACGGGAAGCCAGGTCGCTTCCAGCGCCAACGGCTCCCAGGGGTCGAGCGGAACAGACTACGTCAACATCAACTTCAGCCAACTGGGCTTCACCAGCGTCGTGGCGTCCTCGACCTCCGCTGCGTTCGAGTTCGCCTCCATCGCATCGTCTCCGACAACCGTTCCGGTCACGTCGGGCCAGACCGGCAAACCGACCACCGTGACCCCTACCGATACGAAGACCGGACAGCCGGTCTGCTTCCTTCGCGGTACGCGCGTCATGACGGTCGGTGGCGAGGTAGCGATCGAGGATCTCTACGATCGCTACCGAAACGACGAACTGCGCGATGCCGATCGCGCGGTGACCGCGCTGGATGGCGCCCCGGCGACCCTGTCGATCCGCTGGATGGGCCGGCGTCATATCGGCCGTCGCGAAGTCGAGCGCAGCGGAGATTACCCGGTGCGAGTGCGCCAGGATGCACTCGCAGTGGGGATCCCGTGCCGTGACCTGCTCGTCACGGCCGAGCATTGCCTGTTCGTCGAGGGACGGCTGATCCCGGCACGGATGCTGGTCAATGACCGGAGCATCGTCCTGGATCGAAGCCTTTCCGAGTTCGAGATCTACCATCTGGAGCTGGAGCAGCACAGCATTCTGCTTGCGGAGCAGATGCCGGTCGAGAGCTACCTCGACACCGGCAATCGGAACAGCTTCGCCGACCAGCCGGTTGTTTCCCTACGACCGACTTTCGACGGCACTTCGGCGCAGCTGAGCTGGGAGCACGATTCCTGCTCGCCACTTACTACCGATAGGGCAACGGTCGAGCCGATCTGGGACCAACTGGTCTCGCGAGCCGATGCCATGAACCTGCTCGCAACGAAATCGACGACGACGGTCCAGACCGACCTCGACCTCCGGGTATTGCTGGATGATGGTCGTCTGATCGGTCCTGAAGAGGCTCCCGGTCGACGCACCTTCTTCCGCATTCCGACCGGGTCGCAGGCGCTCGGCCTGATATCGCACACCACGTCGCCGGCAGAAGCGATCGGACCGTTCGTGGATGACCGTCGCAAGCTGGGTATCAGGATCGATGCGCTGATTCTCTGGAACGGGCTCGACGACTACCGGATCCCGGCATCGGATCTGACCGGCCCAGGCTGGTACGGGCTCGAGGACGGGTCGCGCTGGATGGACGGCGAGGTTGCACTCGACCTGCCAGCCGCCTCGGACAAGCCTTGCTTCCTGGAGATCGGCGTTGTCGACGGGCTCATGGCTCCGCTTCGGCGGGACGATCTGCGGGTGGCCTGATACCGGTACGGCAACGATCTGACAGCCGACGCCCTCCGAGCCCGGGGAGCCTCCGCCTCCGTGACGGCTGATTTGTGGCTGCGAGCGCCTTCACTCATCCGCGTGCGAGGCTGAGGGCGCCGGCCTCGGCTCGCGGTCGCGAGTTTTAAAAGGTTGTGTGCAGTTCGGATCATCTCCCGTCCGGCCCGGATCTCGTCTGAGTCCGCGCAGAAGCTCCAGACGTTTCCTTCCGGATCGCGTGCGGGACAGCCTCGGCCTCCGTAATCCTCATCCCGGGGCTTGAGGATGATATCGGCTCCCGCCGCACGAGCGCGCTCCGCATGCGCATCGACGTCGTCGACGATCGAGTACAGGCCTACGGTAGGATCGCCGGCTTCCGCGGCCGTCTTCATCCTGGCCACTCGCGCGTACTCCGTATCGTTGATGCCGTAGATCATGACCATCCGATCGACCGACGTGAGCTGCGCGTGCCGCACGACCGCGCGGTCCTTGTCACTCGGGTAGACGGCGCGGCGCTCGAAACCGAAAGCCCGGCACAGGAAATCGATCGCGTTCAGCGCATCGATATATCGCAGGTTCGGGATTACATAGTGCCGCATGGCGGCCTCGCGTGCTTCATTAGTCCTTCGTATCTCCTCGGCCGACTTCTGCCACGTGGGTCGCCGAGGGTGGTGGGGGCGGACTCCGGATCGGCTACCCGTCGACGTATTCCTCCGCCACCGCGCCACCGCGCCATCGAGCCGCCGAACCCTGATATGGCTGATCAGTTCTGGATCCATCAACCGCGCGTTGACGCCCATGCGATCAGCCAATGTGTCGACCGCCGACCAATGGGAAATGCAGCCGCATGCGCGGCAGCGATGAAACTGAATCGCCCTGTCGTCCCACATGTAGATGTCGGTCACGGGAGGCTTCATAAAATGCACCTGGCTCGGCGAGTAGTAGGCCCACAGCACGCCGTAGCGGCGGCAGATCGAACAGTTGCAATCCGTGACGTCCCGCGGAGCCACCTCGATCTCCAGCTCAATTGCTCCCCAATGGCAGGATGCTTGTATCATGAGACCTCCACATGCTTCATCATTACTTAAACATCATATGCTACAGCTTTCGCCGCACGGTCGAGCCGAACTCCCGGCGTTATCGACGCTACGATCTTGGATTGAATTCGGAACAGCTTCTAGTCCAGCCGCTTGAGGCTGTTCCTGAACAGCGCCGCACGCTCGACGTAGTGCCGCGCGGAAGCCCGCAGGCCGGCGACCTGCTCGTCGCTCAGCGTGCGCTTGACCATCGCCGGCGCGCCGACGATCAGGCTGCCGTCGGGAAAGTCGGCAGCCTCTCGCACCAGGGCATTAGCCCCGAGCAGGCAGCCGGCACCGATGCGCGCGCGGTTGAGCACGGTGGCGCCCATGCCGATCAGGCTGCCATCGCCGATACGGCAGCCATGCAGGATCGCGTGATGGCCCACCGTCACCAGGTTCCCGACCACGAGGCGCAGTCCGGGATCGGTGTGCAGCAGCGCGCCCTCCTGGATGTTGCTGTCGCGGCCGACCTCGATGGTGTCGTTGTCGCCTCGCAGCACCGCGCCGAACCAGACGCTGACGCCCTCAGCGAGGATGACATCGCCGATCACGTGCGCGTCCGGCGCGATCCAGAAGTTCCCCGATGCAGGCAGGGTCGGCGCCCGGCCGTCGATCGCGTAGATGGGCATGATCGGCTTCCCTCTCGGCCTGCGGCCAGCCTGGTTGCATCAGGTCCGGCCGGATCAGTCCGGGTTCAATCGATGCGCCGCCAGTATCGCGTGGATGGCGCCGCGGCTCTGCCCGGGCACCGGGACGAACGCCGAGAAGTCCTCCGCGCTCGCAACCTGCCGCGCCACCTGTCCGATGACGTGATACTGCGCACGGCTGGCGAAGTCGTGGATCATGAGCACGGCGTCGGCGCGGCAGTTCAGCAACGTCTTCATGAAGCACGCGACCCCGAACCGGCCATCCACCAGGTAGAGATCGGCATCCGAACTGGCGGGCCGTTCCCATACCGTTTCGTAGTAGGACGGCCAGCGACCCTGGGTGGAGGCATCGACGGGCCTGCCCCAGCCGCCGGTGGCACCGATATCGACATGCACCGTGACCGGCTTCACGCGGCAATCCTCCCCGGCGCAGGCCTGCTCGACGTCGCGCAGCCAGTGTGCCGAAGAGTCCACGGTGGTAACGCTGTTCCTGACCGAACGGGATGCAGCACAGGTGCTCCCGCCGGAGCCGAACTCCAGGTAGTCGTCCGAATGGCGCAGGAAACTCGCGAACAGGGTGAGTTCGGCCTCGGACATGCGCGGAACCAGGGTCACCATGGCGGCTCCGGCATCGACAGGCCGTACAGCGCGACCGCGTTGCCGGCGAGCACCTGCTGCTCCTCCTGGGCATCCAGGCCGTCGAGGTTGCGGCGCAGCGCCTTCAGGACCTCGCCATAGCCGGCGGCCAGGGTGCAAACCAGCCAGTCCGAGCCGAACAGGCAGCGGTCGGGGCCGAACACGGCAAGCGCGTGCCGGATGTAGGGCCGCAGGTGGTCCGGCTACCAGGCATCGTGCGAGGCCTCCGTCACCATGCCCGACAGCTTGCACCAGACATGCCCGCGCTCGGACCCGAACGCGCGCAACTGGCCGGCCCAGGGCTCGAAGCCGCCGGACGCGATCTCCGGCTTGCCGACATGATCGATCACGAAGCGCAGTTCCGGGTGGGCGCGCACGGCTTCCAGGGCGGCGGGCAGCTCGCGCGGGCGCACCAGCAGGTCGTAGGCCAGCCCGTGCGCCGCGACCGTCGCCAGCCCGCGCCGCACGTCCGGCCGCGACAGCCAGCGCGCATCCGCCTCGTCATGCACCTGATGCCGGATGCCGACCAGCGCACGTCCCCCCGGCAGTGCCCTGAGGGCGGCGAGGGTCTCCGCGAGCGCCGGATCGGTCAGGTCGGCCCAGCCGATCACGCCTGCGACGAAATCGGTATGCGACGCGATCTCGAGGAAGCCGCGCGTCTCGTCGAGGCTGGCCTGGGTCTGCACCAGCACCGTCGCGGCGACACCGGCCGCCGCCAGTTCCGGGCGCAGGTGCCCAGCATTGAACTCGCGCCGCAGCACCGCCGCGGGGCCGGTCATCCACGGATAGCCGCGCCAGGGATCGTGTCCCTGGGCGTCCTCCGGGGCCGCGGGTTGCCAGAAATGGTGGTGCGCATCGACGATGCTCATCTGCCGCACCGGGCGCACCTGCCTTACCGGATCACGCCCTTGCTCAGGATGATGTTGCCGTAGAGGCGTGTCTCGCCCGTCTGCACGACGGCGTAGGCGGTCTTCGCAACGTCGTAGAAAGCGAAACGATCGATCGCGACCGGTGCCGGACCGTTCTGGGCCGCCAGTATCCGGGCGAACTCGGCCACCGCGTCGGGGACCGCGGCGGCATCGCCGACGACCTGCATGGTCACCGCCGGGTCCGGGATGAAGTCGTCCAGCGGCAGCACCGACAGCACCGCGCGCAGCACCGCCGCCGCATCGACCCCGGCCAGGTGATGCACGCGTCGCGCGCTGCTCGCCGCCGGGAAGTTCGCGTCCACGATCGCGATGCGGTCGCCGTGCCCCATGGCGGCGAGGCTGTGCAGCAGGTCGGGGGTCAGCAGGCTGTCGATTCCGCGCAGCATCGGCGTCGGCTCCTTGGTCCGGTTGGGCTCAGTCGAGAGCCCGGTCGAGATGGGTGTAGCCGCCATCGACGAAGAGCCATTGTCCCGTCGTGTGCGACGCCGCATCCGAGAGCAGGAACACCACCGTGCTCGCGATCTCGCGCGGCGTCGTCATGCGCTTGCCGAGCGGGATGCGGCTGGTGATGGAACACAGCTTGGCGTCGGGGTCCTCGAAGCTGTCCATCCAGCTCCGGTAGTGCGGCGTCATCACCTCCGCCGGGATCACCGCGTTGACCCTGATCCCGTTCGCCAGCAGGGAGACCGCCCACTCGCGTGTCAGCGCCAGCACGCCGCCCTTGGCCGCGGTGTAGCCGCTGGTGCCGCCCTGTCCGGTCAGCGCCGTCTTGGAGGCGATGTTGACGATTGCGCCGCGGCCCGCGCGCAGGTGGGCCAGTGCATGATGCGCCATCGCGTAGGTATGCAGCAGGTTGGCGTCGAGCGACTTCTGGAACGCGGCGACGCCGGCCTCCAGCCCGACATGGTCGTTGCCGCCGGCATTGTTGACCAGGCCGTCGATCCGGCCGAACGCCGCCATCGTGCCCGCGACGGCATCGGCGCATTGCGCATCGTCGGTCAGCTCGACGCGCCGGAACAGCGCGCGCGGCTGCAACGTCCGTACCGACTGCATGAAGTCCGCGTCCGCCTCGTCGCGTCCCAGCATCACCGGGACGGCACCTTCCTCCGCGAGTACCGTGGAGATCGCGGCACCGATGCCGCTGGCGCCTCCGGTGACGATCACGACCTTGTCGCGCAGTCCGAGATCCATCCGCTTCAGCCTCGACCGTGGGTTTTCAGCGAGCTCGGCTTCATCGTGATCGAGTAGCCGGGTGCCTCCGGTGCCACGTAGGCGGCATCCCGCAGGATGCAAGGATCGACGAAATGCTCGTGCAGATGATCGACATATTCGGCGACCCGATCCTGCATGGTGCCCGATATCGACAGGTAGTCGATCATCGAGAGATGCTGGACGTATTCGTACAGTCCGACCCCGCCGGCATGCGGGCAGACCGGCAGGTCGTACTTGGCGGCCATCAGCATCACCGCCAGCACCTCGTTCACGCCGCCCAGCCGGCAGCTGTCGATCTGCACGATGTCGATGGCCTCGCGCATGATGAACTGCTTGAACAGGATACGGTTCTGGCACATCTCGCCGGTGGCCACGCGCACCGGCGCCACCGCCTGGCGGATCGCGCGGTGTCTCTCGACATCGTCCGGGCTGGTCGGCTCCTCGATGAACCACGGCTTCGCAAACGACAGCGCGCGCACCCACTCGATCGCCTGGCCGACGTCCCAGACCTGGTTCGCGTCGATCAGCAGCTTGCGCTCCGGCCCGATCACCTCGCGGACGGTCCGCCGCCGGCGGGTGTCGTTGTCGAGGTCCCGTCCGACCTTCATCGTGATGAAGGTGAAGCCGGCATCCACCGCGTCCCGGGACAGCCGGCGAAGCTTGTCGTCGCCGTAGCCGAGCCAGCCGGCGGACGTGGTGTAGCAGGGGTAGCCGAACGTGCGCAGGCGAGCCAGGCGCTCTGCCTTTCCGGCCTGCCTGTCGGTCAGCCGTTCCAGCGCCTCCCCGGGCGTGATGCAGTCGGTGATGTAGCGGAAGTCGATGCAGCGTACCAGCTCTGCCGGGCTCATCTCCGAGACCAGGCGCCAGAGCGGCTTGCCCTCCGCCTTGGCCCACGGGTCCCAGGCCGCGTTCACCACCGCAGCCGTCGCCAGGTGCATCACGCCCCTGTCGGGACCGATCCAGCGCAGCTGGCTGTCGCCGGTGACGTGACGCCAGAACCGGCCGGGGTCCTCGCGGATCCAGTCGAGCTCCAGGCCGACCATGCGATGCGACAGCACCTCGATCGCGCGACAGCAGATCTCGTTGCCGCGCCCGATGGTGAAGGTCAGCCCGTGGCCTTCCAGTCCGGCCTCGTCGGTCTGCAGGATCGCATACGCGGCGGAGTAGTCCGGATCGGGGTTCATCGCATCCGAGCCGTCCAGGCGCTGCGATGTCGGGAAGCGGATATCGAGGCTGCGCAGCCCGGTTATCGTCGTCATCGCGCGCCTCCTAGCTGGTCCAGCCGCCATCGACGATCTGCGCGGTGCCCGTGGTGAAGCCCGATTCGTCGGAGGCGAGATAGACCGCGAGGGCGGCGATCTCCGCCGCGGTGCCGAGCCGCCCCATCGGCTGGCGGCCGCGGAACGCCTGCAGGCCGGCCTCGGCGCTGATCCCCTGCGCCGCCGCCAGCGCCGCCGCGCGCTCGCGCAGGGAAGGGGTCTCCACCGTGCCCGGGCAGATCGCGTTGCAGCGTATGCCGCGCGAGACATAGTCCACCGCGATCGACTTGGTCATGCCGATCACGGCGGCCTTGGAGGCGCCGTAGGCGAAACGGTTGGTGACGCCCTTCACGCTGGAGGCGACCGACGACATGTTGATGATCGAGCCGCCGCCTGCCTCCAGCATCGCCGGCAGGAAGGCGCGTATGGTGTGGAACATCGCCGTGACGTTGAGGTCGAACGAGAACTTCCAGGCGGCGTCCTCGCAGTCCAGGACGGATCCGTCCTGCACCGTGCCGGCGCAGTTGAACAGGATGTCGATGGCGCCGAGCTCGTTCGCCATGGCGACGATGGCGGCCTGGTCGAGCACGTCGAGGGTGCGTGGATGCAGGCCGCCGGTCCCGACCAGCGCCTCGATGCGCAGGTCGGTGGCATAGACCTCCGCACCCTCCCGGGCGAACGCCTCGGCCGCGGCCCGGCCGATGCCCTGTCCCGCGGCTGTGATCACGGCGCGCTTGCCCGACAGACGCATCAGACTCCATCCCCCGCCACTGCCGCGGATTCTAGCCGTCGCCGGCCAGCCCGTCCATCCGGCGGCCGGAGCGGCAGGCGTCCCCCGGCACGCATCCCATTGACAGCCGCGCTTGTGCTTCATCCTATGAGAAACATAAGCGGGAAACTCCGCGGAAGCTGCACAGGGGAGAACAGGACGTGACGAGAACCACTCGGCAACGGCAGACGCGTGGCCGTCGTGCCGTCCTCCTGATGATCGGCGCCGTGGCGCTCGGCCTGCCGGCGCTGAGCCCGGTCCAGGCGCGGGCCGCGGAGACCATCCCGGTCATCGTCAAGGACACCACGGCGCAATACTGGCAGATCGTGATGGCGGGCGCGCGCAAGGCCGGCAAGGACCTGGGCGTCAACGTGCAGACCATGGGCGCGCAGAGCGAGGCCGACATCGCCGGCCAGATCAGCGCGCTCGAGAACGCCACCGCCTCGCATCCGGCCGCGATCGTGATCGCGCCGACGCAGTTCGCAGCCCTCGGCCCGCCGATCACCGACGCTGCGAAGTCGGTCAAGATCATCGGCATCGATTCCGCCGCCGATACCGATGCCTTCACCTCGTTCCTGACCACCGACAACGTCAAGGGCGGTGCCGCCGCCGCCGACGCGCTCGGGGCCGCGATCAAGGCGAAGAACGGCTCGGCCACGGGCAACGTCGCGATCATCGTATCGCTGCCGGGCGTCGGCTCGCTCGACCAGCGCGTGAAGGGCTTCAAGGCAGAGCTGGCCTCGAAATATCCCGACCTGAAGATTATCGCCGTGCGCGTGGCCGACGGCCAGGTCACCACCGGGCTGAATATCGCCAACGACCTGCTCACCGCGAACCCGGACCTGGCGGGACTGTTCTGCGTCAACCTGACGATGAGCCAGGGCGCGAGCCAGGCGATCGCCGAGATCAAGCCGCCGAAGCTGAGCATGGTCGCCTTCGACAGCGACAAGAAGCTGGCCGGGCTGGTGCGTGACGGCACCGTGGCGGCGATGATCGTGCAGGACCCGTACCGCATGGGCTATGACGGCGTGAAGACGGCACTGGCGGCGTCACGCGGGCAGCCGGTGCCGAAGAACGTCGATACCGGCGTCAACACCATCGACAGGACCAACATCGACACGCCGTATTCGGTCGCACTGCTCAACCCGAAGCTGGACTAGCCGGGCGCGATGCCCGCGCAGACATCGGGGCCGATCCCAGGGCCGATCCCAGGGCCGATCATGGAGCTGAGGCGCGTCGACAAGCGCTTCACCGGGACCTATGCGCTGAAGGAAGTCAGCCTGGCCTTCGAGGCGGGCGAGATCCACGCCCTCGTCGGCGAGAACGGCGCCGGCAAGTCGACCATGATCAAGATCCTCACCGGCGCCTATCCGCGCACCGGCGGCGCGATCCTGTGGCGCGGCCAGGAGGTGGCGCTGGCCACGCCGCACGACGCGATCGCGCTCGGCATCAATGCCGTGCACCAGGAGGTGGTGCTGTGCCGCCACCTCGACGTCACCGCCAACATGTTCCTCGGCGACGAGGAAAGCGGCGGCGGCTTCCTGCGCAAGAAGGCGATGCGTCGGAGGGCCCAGGCGGTGCTGGACGATCTCGGCTTCCAGATCGACGCCGGCCGCCTGCTCGGCGATCTCACCATCGGCCAGCAGCAGCTCGTGGCGACGGCGCGCGCGGCGATGCGCGGCACCCGCTTCCTGATCCTCGACGAGCCGACCGGCTACCTGACCCGACAGGAGACCGACCAGCTGTTCCGCCTGGTGCGCCGCCTGAACGGCGAGGGCGTCACCATCGTCTATATCAGCCATCGTCTCGAGGAGATCTTCGAGCTGTCGCACCGGGTCTCGGTGCTGCGCGACGGCGTGCTGATCGCGACCCGCCGCACCGCCGATACCAGCGAGCAGGAACTCATCCGCGACATGGTCGCGCGCTCGATCGAGGAGGTGCATTACAAGGAGCCGGTCGCGCGCGGCGGTCCGTTGCTGCGGGTGTCGGGCATGAGCGGCCCGGGCTTCAGCGACATCAGCCTCGACGTGCATGCCGGCGAGGTGGTGGGTCTGTATGGCTTGGTCGGCGCCGGGCGCAGCGAGTTCGTGCAGTGCCTGTTCGGCCGTACCCGCGCCACTGCCGGCGAGGTCGAGTTCAAGGGCAGGCAGGTCCATATCCGGCGCGAGCGCCAGGCGATCGACATGGGGATCGCACTGGTGCCGGAGAGCCGTCGCGACCAGGGGTTGTGCCTCAATCTCGGCGTCGGCTTCAATCTCAATCTGCCGATCTTCGAGCGCCTGGGTCATGCCGGGTTCATGGACGGCGGTGCCGAACGCAAGGCCGCCGCCGGCCAGATCAAGGACATGCGCATCGTCGCCGCGTCGCAGCGCATCGAGGCGGCGACGCTCTCCGGCGGCAACCAGCAGAAGCTGGTGATCGGCAAGTGGCTGAGCCACGGCGCGGACCTGTTCATCTTCGACGAGCCGACGGTCGGCGTCGATGTCGGCACCAAGGTCGAAATCTACAAGCTGTTCGCCAAGCTGCTGCATCGCGGCGCCGGCATCATCCTGATCTCCTCGTACCTGCCCGAAGTGCGCGACCTGTCGGACCGGCTGCACGTGTTCCGTGCCGGGCGCATGGTCGCGAGCTACGCGCCGCACGAGGTGGAGTCCGAGACCATCCTCAAGCAGGCGATCGGTGTCTGAAGTCGCGACCATGCCGGCCGCGGGCCCGCGCGCGCGGGGACGCTTCGGCTTCCTGCTCGGCCTGACATTGTTCGGCCTGCTGCTGCTGCTCTGGCTGGTGCTGGCGCTCAGCACGCGCAGCTTCGCCACCTATGGCAACTTCACCAACCTGATGCGGCAGGCGTCACTGTGGACGATCATCGCCATAGGGCAGACCTTCGTCATCATCACCGCCGGCATCGACCTGTCGGTGGGCGCCGTGGTCGGACTGGCGAGCACGGTGGTGGCGATGCTGCTGGTCGCGCACGTGCCGATCGCGCTCGCCTGCCTGATCACCATCCTGATGGGCATCGCGATCGGGATGTTCCACGGCTTCGCGATCGTCACCATGCGGCTGCCGCCGTTCATCACCACGCTCGCCACCCTCACCACGCTGCGCGGCATCGGGCTGCTGATGACCGGCGGGCAGACCATCGCCGGCTTCCCGCGCAGCTTCGGCGCGTTCTCGCGGGGAGAGTTCGCGGGCATCCCGAACCTGTTCTGGATGGTGATTCTGGTCGCGATCCCGGCCTACCTGCTGCTGCACCAGACGCGCTGGGGACGCCACATCTACGCCGCCGGCAGCAACCCCGAGGCGGCGCGCCTTTCGGGCATCAATGTGGGCTCCACGATCTACCTCGCCTACATCATCTCGGCGACGCTGGCCGCACTGACCGGCATCCTGACCGCGTCGCGCATCGGCATCGGCGTCGCCACCACCGGCGATGGCTGGGAACTGCAATCGATCGCCTCCTCGGTGATCGGCGGCACCTCCCTGTTCGGCGCCGTCGGCACCGTGATTGGGCCGATTCTGGGCGCCATCCTGCTGACCACGATCAACAACGGCGCCAACCTGCTCAACGTGAACCCGTTCTGGCAGCGGATCATCACCGGCGGCCTGATCATCATTATCGTGTTCTTCGACCAGCGGCGCCGGCGCGGGCGCTAGAGCATGATCACTTCGATCATGCTCTGCTTGACTGAGGAAAGAGCAGCTTTATCAGCTGCCTGGGATCGCGAAGCGATTCTAGGCAGACTGCCGCTGCTCTAGAGCATGATCCCGGTCGGACTGATGCCGCTCCAGGCGGCCCGGGACATGGCAGAGGGACACAGGCGCCCGAACCGCCGGACTGGGCGGAACTTCACCGGATCCGCTATCTTGCCGCTTGACGCCCGGTCGGCGACAGGCGCGCGCTAGCGATCCTGCATCTGGAGGATACCCGACATGTTCGGACTGATCGGCGCTGTCATCATCGGGTTGATTGCCGGACTGCTGGCGAAGCTGATCATGCCCGGCCGTGATCCCGGCGGCATCATCGTCACCGTCCTGCTCGGCATCGGCGGCGCGCTCGTCGCCACCTGGCTGGGTCGCGCCGTCGGCCTCTACCATCACAACCAGCAGGCGGGCCTGATCGGCGCCGTGGTCGGCGCGCTCATCATCCTCGCCGCCTATCGGCTGCTGGTCAGCCGGTCCAGACTGTAGCCGTCCTGCCATGCAAGGTGTTGCCCAGACGCCCATGCCGGTCGGGAATTGGAGCGATCCAGTAAAATAGATTGGCATCCATCATCCAGATTATCATTGTGGTGAACCTAAATAGGATTCAGTCACGGTGCGGAACGACATGCGGCGGCGTCTCGTCGCGGAGTTCTTCGGCACGTTCTGGCTGGTCTTCGGCGGATGCGGCGCCGCCGTCCTCGCCGCCGCCTTTCCGCAACTCGGCATCGGCTTCTTCGGCGTGGCGTTCGCGTTCGGCCTCACCGTCCTGACGATGGCCTACGCGGTCGGCCACATCTCCGGCGGTCACTTCAACCCCGCGGTGACCATCGGGCTCTGGACGGCCGGACGCTGCGACAACAAGCACGTCCTCCCCTACATCGCGGTCCAGCTCATCGGCGCCGTCCTCGCCTCCGGCGCGCTCTGGCTGATTGCCTCCGGAAAGCCCGACTGGGTGCCGGCAGGCTTCGCCTCGAACGGCTACGGCGCACTGAGCCCGGGGAAATACTCCCTCGGGTCGTGCTTCCTCACGGAGTTGCTGCTGACATTCTTCTTTCTCATGATCATCATCGGCACGACGTCGAAAAGTGCGGCCACCGGCTTTGCCGGACTTCCGATCGGCCTCGCGCTCACCCTGATCCATCTGATCTCGATCCCGGTGACTAACACGTCGGTCAATCCGGCGCGCAGCACGGCGCCGGCCCTGTTGCCGGCGGCGAGTATCTGAGCCAGCTCTGGCTGTTCTGGGTGGCGCCGATCGCCGGCATCGTCGGACGTATCCTATACGAGCCATCCTCCATGATCGAGACCGTGATCATCGACAAGGAGCGGGTGGTCTAGAGCAGCATGAGGTCAACTGGCATCGCTTCGCGATGTCAACTGCCTCATAAAGCTGCTCTTTTCTCAGTCAAGCAGAGCGTGATTAATCTCATCACGCTCTAGCCACGCGACGACAGGACGATCGTCCTGTCCGTCGTCGCGGGCGGCGCCACCGCGCCGGATCAAGGTTCGGGGAGCTGCGGACGGCGCGATTTCAGGCTCTTGCGTATTCAAGTCCCAGCGCGCTTGAATATGCACAACGAGAAATAAGCCGCATGGCGGGGGAACTGTGAACAGCATTCAATCACCTCCCGCCGTACCGGCGCTGGAGATGCGGGGGATATCCAAGACCTTTACCGGCGTGCGGGCCTTGCGCGACGTCCGCCTGCAGGCCTGGGGCGGCGAGATACTGGCCCTGATGGGCGAGAACGGCGCCGGCAAGTCCACCCTGATGAAGATCCTGTCCGGGGCGCATCGCGCCGATCCCGGCGGTGAGATCCTGATAGACGGCAAACCCATCGTGATCAGCGGGCCGCACGACGCCAAGCGTGCCGGCATCGCGATTATCTACCAGGAGCTGGCGCTGGCGCCGAACCTGACCGTCGCCGAGAACATCTATCTCGGCAGCGAGCTTCGGCGGCCCGGCTGGCAGGTCGACCGCACCACGATGGAAGCGAAGTGCGCACCGATCCTGCAGCGGCTCGGCGCGCCCTTCGGTCCGCGCGCGCTGGTCGGCGGCCTGTCGATCGCCCAGCAGCAGATGGTCGAGATCGCGCGTGCCCTGCACGGCGAGAGCCGCATCCTGGTGCTCGACGAGCCCACCACGGCGCTGTCCTCGCGGGAGACCGAGCACCTGTTCCGGCTGGTGCGCCAGCTCCGTATGGAAGGCATCGCGCTGATCTACATCAGCCATCGCATGGCGGAGGTCTACGAACTCGCCGACCGGGTCACGGTGCTGCGCGACGGCAGCTATGCCGGCACCCTCGACCATACCGAGATCAATGCGGAGTCCATCGTGCGCATGATGGTCGGCCGCGACCTCTCGACCTTCTACACCAAGGAGCACGATCAGGACGTGGTGCATCCGCACGTCGTGCTGCAGGTCGATGGCCTCACCGACGGCGGGCGGCGGGTCAAGCCCTGCTCGTTCCAGCTCAACAAGGGCGAGGTGCTCGGCCTCGCCGGACTGGTCGGCGCCGGACGCACCGAGCTGGCGCGGCTGATCTACGGGGCCGACCGCAAGACAGGGGGCATCGTCAGGCTGGAAGGGCGGGAGGTTGCGATCCGCAATCCGGCGCATGCGCTGGAGCAGGGCGTCGCCTACCTAACCGAGGACCGCAAGGCGCTCGGCCTGTTCCTCGACATGTCCTGTGGCGCCAACATCAATCTCGGCGTCATCGGCCGCGACGCGCGCGGCGGTTTCCTGCTCGACCTGGTGCGTGGCCGGGTCCGCGCCAGGGAGGCGTTCCGCAACCTGCGGGTACGCGCAGCCAGCGCGCTGGTCTCGGTCGGCAGCCTGTCGGGCGGCAACCAGCAGAAAATCCTGCTGGCGCGCCTGCTAGAGACCGGCCCCAAGGTGCTGATCCTGGACGAGCCGACGCGCGGGGTCGACGTCGGCGCCAAGTCCGAGATCTACCGGATCATCGACGAGCTGGCCCGCAAGGGCATCGCGATCCTGGTGATTTCCTCCGAGCTGCCCGAGATCATCGGCATCTGCGACCGCGTGCTGGTGATGCGCGAGGGTCACATCGCCGGCATCGTCGGTGGCCCCGGCCACGCGGCGATCAACCAGGAAAACATCATGGCGCACGCGGCCGGCATGGCAGCGTAGGGGCAGGATCCGATGCAGCAGCCCGATCAGACACCGACCCAGGAGCAATCCGCCACCGCCATCGACACCCGGCCGGACACGGCCCCCGGGGCCGCCGCAGGCGCTGCGGCCGCCGGTGGCGCCGGGCTCTCCGCCAGGCAGGTTCAGATACGGTCCGCCCTGCAGGGTGCGGGCATGCTGCCGGTGCTGATCATCCTCGCACTGGGCTTCCATTTCCTAGGTGGCCATCGCTTCCTGAGCGTGCAGAACCTGTCCATCGTGGCGCAGCAGGCCGCGATCAACACCGTGCTCGCAGCGGGCATGACCTTCGTCATCCTGACCGGCGGCATCGACCTGTCCGTGGGCTCGATCCTGGCCGCCTCGGCGATGGGCGCCCTGATCGCCTCACTGCTGCATGGCGTCAGCATGCTGGCGATCCCGGTGTGCCTGCTCGTCGGGCTCGGCATCGGGGCGCTGAACGGCCTGCTGATCGCCTACGGCAAGCTGCCGCCCTTCATCGTGACGCTCGGCTCGCTGACCGCGGTGCGCGGCCTGGCCCGCTTGATGGGTGCCGACAACACCGTGTTCAACCCGAACCTGTCCTACGCCTGGATCGGCAACGATGGCGTCACGGTGCTGCCCGGCATCGTGATCCCGTGGCTCGCGATCATCGCCATCCTGGTGATCCTGGCCTCGTGGTTCGTGCTGAAGCGGACCGTGCTCGGCGTGCGCATCTATGCCGTCGGCGGCAACCCCGCGGCGGCGCGGCTGTCCGGCATCAACGTGCCGCTCATCCTGCTGTTCGTCTATTCGCTGTCGGGCCTGCTCGCCGGCCTCGGCGGCGTGATGTCGTCGGCGCGCCTGTATGCCGCCAACGGCCTGCAGCTCGGACAGAGCTACGAGCTCGATGCGATCGCGGCGGTGATCCTCGGCGGCACCTCGTTCGTCGGCGGCGTCGGGTCGATCTGGGGGACCCTGATCGGCGCGCTGATCATCGCGGTGCTGACCAACGGACTGATCCTGGTCGGCGTCTCCGATATCTGGCAGTTCATCGTCAAGGGACTGGTGATCATCGGCGCCGTGGCCCTCGATCGCTTCCGCCAGCAGGGCGGCGCACGCACCTGACGCTGCGCCTTCGTCATCGCCAGGCGGGAATGGCCCGATCGCCTGGCCGGGATCATGGAACGGGCCGGGGAAAATCGATGTCCAGGACCAGACTGCTCGCAGCAACCGCTCTGCTCGGCCTCGCGGCCGCCTCGACCGCCGCATCCCCAGCGAGCGCCAAGGAACTCGAATCCGTAGGTGTCACCCTCGGCTCCCTCGGCAATCCCTACTTTGTGGCACTCACCAAGGGCGTTACCCAGGCGGCGATGGCGGCCAACCCGAAGGTGCGCGTGGTCTCGTCGTCCGCGGACTACGACCTCAACAAGCAGTTCACCCAGATCGACAACTTCATCGCCTCCGGCGTGAACATCATCATCCTCAACGCGGTCGATCCGAACGCGATCCTGCCGGCGATCAAGCGGGCGCAGAAGGCCGGCATCGTCGTCGTCGCGGCCGACGTGGCGGCAACCGGCGCCGACGCCACGGTCGAGACCGATAACGTCGCCGCCGGCCGCATGTCGTGCGAGGCGTTGGTGAAGGACATCGGCGGCAAGGGCAACGTCATCATCCAGAACGGCCCGCAGGTCTCCTCGGTGACCGACCGCGTGAAGGGCTGCAAGGAAGTGCTGGCGAAGTTCCCGGACATCAAGCTGCTGTCGAGCGACCAGGACGGCAAGGGTTCGCGCGACGGCGGCCTGTCGGTGATGCAGGGCTACCTGATCCGCTATCCCGATATCGCCGGCGTGTTCGCGATCAACGATCCGCAGGCGATCGGCGCATCGCTGGCGGCCAAGCAAACCCACCGCACCAACATCGTCATCACCTCGGTCGACGGCGCGCCGGACATCGTGTCCGCACTGCAGGAGCCCAACGCCCTGATCAAGGCGTCCGCGTCGCAGGACCCCTACACGATGGGACAACTCGCGGTGAAGAACGCAATCTCGATCATGAACGGCACCAAGCCGGCCGAGCAGGTCATGCTGATGACCCCCAAGCTGATCACCAAGGAAAACGTCGCCAGCTACACGGGCTGGACGCAGCACTAGAGCAGCATCAGCTGACTGGAATCGCTTCGCGATCCCAGTCAGCTGATAAAGCTGCTCTTTCCTCCGTCAAGCAGAGCCTGATCGGATCGATCTTGCTCTAGCAGCCTGTCGGACTTAACGCGACGCGGCGGGGTGTTTAGAATCGGGATAGCGATTCGCTTCCCTTCTGGCACGGTCTTCCCTTCGATATGAGCAACTTCCGTCCTGTTGACCGC
>JAABUX010003572.1_pt1 | contig 20482 bp, 21 predicted proteins | sample 5561851 | NCBI WGS metagenome assembly JAABUX01 (sample SAMN10711883, study PRJNA513361) | rock metagenome | isolation source: Antarctica rocks | place: Antarctica: Victoria Land, Richard Nunatak red sandstone | collected 2016-01-03 | reverse complement strand
CGTGGCTCCAAGCGGGTGGGTTGCCACCTGTTGGCCACTGTATACACCACCTTTGGCGCGCTTGTCACGTTCAGTACGAAGTCTACACCAGATGAGCAAGATCGCAGCAAGCGCCGCATCCCTATACTCGCACCACTCCCGCGACTGGGGCTGTTGAGGAGCGTTCATGGGTCGCGTCCAAGGCATGGTCCACCGCCTCGTCGGCAGCGTCGGCACTGTCATCGTGGGCAAGGAGCAGGAGGTCGAGCTCTGCGTGCTCGCATTGCTGTGCGGCGGCCACGTGCTCATCGAGGACGTGCCCGGGGTGGGCAAGACGATGCTCGCCAAGGCCATGGCGCGGGCCACCGGCTGCGAGTTCGAGCGGCTCCAGTTCACCCCGGACCTGCTGCCCGGGGACGTGACCGGGGTGTCGGTGTTCAACCCCAGGACCACCGAGTTCGAGTTCCGACGGGGGCCCATCTTCGCCCAGGTGCTCCTCGCCGACGAGATCAACCGCGCCACTCCCAAGACGCAGTCGGCCCTCCTCGAGGCGATGGAGGAGGGCCAGGTCACCGTCGACGGCGAGACACACCCTCTCCCCTCGCCGTTCATTGTCCTGGCGACGCAGAACCCCATCGAGCTCGGTGGCACCTTTCCGCTCCCGGAAGCGCAGGTCGACAGGTTCCTCGTCAAGGTCAACCTGGGCTACCTCGGCCTGGCGGACGAGGTGGCCATGCTCGACCGGTTCCAGCGGCAGTCGCCGCTGGACGGCCTCGCCGCTGTCACCGACGCCGAGGAGATCGCCGCCTGCCGCCAGGAGCTGCAGGCGGTGTGGTGTCACCGCTCCCTCAAGGAGTACTGCGTCAGCATCGTGCAGCGGACCCGGACGCACACGGACGTCGCACTGGGTGCCTCGCCTCGCGGCAGTCTCGGTCTGCTCCACGCCTCGCAGGCCCGCGCGGCCGCCAACGGGCGCGACTACGTGACCCCCGACGACATCAAGGAGCTCGCCCGCCACGTCATCGGCCACCGCATCATCCTGCGCGCCAACGCCGAGCTCCGCGGTGTCACCACCGCCCAGGTGGTGGATGAGGTGCTGGCCGGTGAGCCCGTGCCTGCCGAACACCAGGCGACGGCCGGAAGAGGGCTGTGAGCTCTCGGGTCCCGCTGCTCGCCGGCATCTCCGCCCTGAGCTTCTTCGCCGGCATCACCGGCATCCACCTGGCCTACACCCTCACCTACGTCCTCGTCGGGCTACTCATCCTGGCGTTCATCTGGACGCGCGCCATCGCCCGGCGGATCAGCGTCGAGCGAAGCTCCCCAGCGGGCACGTACTCGGTGGGCGAGCCCTTCAGCGAGCGCTTCACGGTTCGCAACCAGAGCCTGCTCTGGGTGCCCTACTGCGAGGTGCACGACCGCAGCGAGATCGACGGCTACGTCCCGGGGCGCGCCTGCGCGCTCGGTGCCGGCGACAGCGTGTCCTGGATCGCGCGCGGCCACTATGCGCATCGCGGCCGCCACCGCTTCGGGCCGCTCGAGGCGCGCGTCGGCGACCCCTTCGGATTGTTCAGCCGCACGGTGAGGGTGGCGGCGCGCAGCGAGGTCACCGTGTACCCGCAGCTGCACCCCCTCGGGCACATCGGGCCGCTGTGGAGCGGCAACGGCGCCGGCGACATGCGTCGCGGCAAGGCCGCGGACGTCCCACCCGAGGTCTCCTCGGTGCGCGAGTACGATGCCCACGACGGCATGAGCCGCATCCACTGGGCATCGACGGCGCGCACCGGCCGGCTGATGAGCCGCACGTACGACACGCGGCACAGCGCCGACCTGCTCGTGATCCTCGACCTGCGCGCCGGCGCGCACGCGGGGAGGGCGCCGGAGTCGTCGCTCGAGTACGCGGTGTCGATCGCCGCGTCGATCGTGCACGCCACCACGCGGCGAGGCCAGGCGGTGGGACTCATCACCAATGACGCCGAGATGCACGGGTTCGGCGCCGGGCGCGGTGAGGCCCAGCGCCTGCGTCTGCTCGATTTCCTCGCTACCGCCCGCGACGACGGCAACGCCCCGGTCGCCCAGGTGGTGAGCCGGCACGGGCAGGGCTGGCGGGGCCGGGGCGGGATGGTGGTGATCACCGCCGACCGAGACCCGGGCTGGGTCGAGGCGCTGGTCGACTCCGGCTCTCGCGGGCAGCGGCACCTCGCGGTCCTCCTCGAGACCGCGTCGTTCGGTGCGGCGAACGCTCCGATGCGGATCCCGGCGGCCTGGAGGCTCGCCATCGATTGGTGGCTGGTGCGCCGCGGCGACGTGCTGGGGAGCGGTGAGAGGGCGCGCGCCGCCGGCGACTGACGATGAGCGTGGCATCCATCCCCGTCGGCGCGCGCGCACCCTCCCTGCGCTCCTGGGCCTCGCCGCTTCTCGTGGTGGCACTGGTGGTCAGCACCGGGTGGTCGGTGCTCGCCGGTGGCTGGACTGACGGCACGCCGGCGGTGCTGGTGGTGGGCGTCCTCGGTGCCGTGGAGCTCGCGTTGCTGGCGCTGTCGCGGGTCTCCCGTCTCGTCGCCGTGGCCGCCACCCCGTTGCTCCTCATCGTGACGCTGCTGCCCAGCAATGCCGGGACGCGACCCGCGGCCGCGGGAGGTGACCTGCCCCACCTCGTCGGCCAGTACGCGGCCGCGGCGGCAACCGGTCTGCTTGGCAACGCGGAGTGGGAGTTCAACGTCTCTCTCGGGGCCCTACTGTGGCTCTGCGGGGCCTGGGCGGCGTGGTTCGCGATCCGCGAACGCCGTGGCGCGCTCGCCACCGGGCCGTGCTGGGCGGTGCTCGCCGTCAACGTCATCAATGCCCCGGCCGTCGACGGCGCGGGGCTCGCGGCGACGACCGGGGCGGTGACCGCCCTCGCCCTCAGCGCCGCCGTCCACCTCGACCGCCTCAACGCGGGGTGGCAGCAGCGCCGGGTGCGCGTGCTGCCGGGGACGGACGGCCGGTTCGCGGCCGCGGCCACGGTGGGGGCCGGGGTCATCCTCTTGCTGGCGCTGCTGGCGCCGCCGCTGACCAGCGCCGACCTCTCCGGCCGGCTGTTCGGGATCGGCGGCCACGGCCAGGGGTCCACCGGCAACGGTCACGGATTCCCCTCCGGCACGGTCGAGTTCAACCCCGCCACGGTGCCCGGTGGGGTGCTGACGCTGAGCAACCAGCCGGTGCTGACATACCGCACCAACGCGTCGACCACGACATATCTGCGCATGGCCACCGATGCCGTCTTCACCGAAGGCAACTGGCTCCCCGACACCCCGAGCCACAACTCCGATGTGGCCGTGGTGCCCATGTCCGCGGGTCGTGTCGATCGTGATCGCGACGTGGCGGACGGCGGCGTCGGGGCAGCGCAGAAGACGGTGACCGCCACCATCCTGCTCAGCTCCGACACGGTGAGCAGCGCCTTCACGCTGCCCTTCCCGGGCGAGCCCGAGAGCGCCTCGGTCGCCTCACACGTCACGGGTCTCAGCCCAGGTGGAACACTCGGCGGGATGCTGACCGTCGACTCGGCGACGGCGAACAATCCCCTCGGGGGCAGGGTTCTGACCACCACGGGCACGGTGTCCACCGCGTCGGCGGACCAGCTGCGAGCCGCCTCCACCGCGTACCCCTCCTTCATCTCCAGCGACGGCTTCCAGTCCCTGCCCGACGACGGCTCCGGGCAGACACGCACCATCCGGCAGCTCGCGCAGCAGTGGACAGCCAACGCCACCAACCCGTTCGACATCGCCACCACCATCGAGACCCACCTGCGCAACCCGCAGCTGTTCCGCTACACACTCGACCCGCCGGTCCCCGACGGGAGCGGGGCCAACGGCGGCAGCACCTGGCCCCTCGTCTACTTCCTGACCACCAGCCACGCCGGGTACTGCCAGTACTTCGCATCCGGGATGGGCAGCATGCTGCGCAGCCTGGGGATCCCCGCGCGCCTGGTCAACGGCTACGGACCGGGAAGCGCACCCGAGTCGGCGGGACACAACAACAACGTGCTCACCCACACGGTGACCAGCAACGACGCCCACACCTGGGTGGAGGTGTACTTCCCCGGGTACGGCTGGATCAGCTTCGAGCCGACCCCGCCCTCACAGCTCGGTGACTACCTGCCCTTCACGCGCGGGGCCGCCTCGCCATCGGCCGCCCCACCGGCCACCGGCCCCTCCGCGACACCGACGGCTCTACCGAAGACCTCGGCGACACCGACACCCACGCAGGTGGCGCAGACAGGCGACGCCAACGGTGGACCCACCATTCCCGCGGCACTGGCCGGCGGCACCCTCGGCGCCATGGGCGCGCTGCTCGTCGTGGTCCTCGCCGGCAACTGGTTCCTGCGTCCGCGCACAGTGCGGGGCGTCTGGCGCAGGGTGGCCCTGGTGGGACGGCTCGTGGGCGTGCGGCGGGACCCGGCGCTCACCTTCGATGAATACGCGCGGCGGCTGGGAGCGGCGCTTCCGCCCGACACCACCTCGCTGGCCCATCCGCGCGGGGGCGCCGGTCTTGGGGCCGCTCCGCTGCGCCGACGGGTGTCGAGCGCACTCGCGGAGATCGCCGCCGCGAGCGACCGCGCCACGTATGGGCCTGCGGCCCCGCACCCGCGCGAGCTGGTGAGCATGCGTCGCGCCTGGCGACGCATCGCCGTGGTCGCGCCGCGCCTCGGATGGCGCGCGCTGCTGAGCCGCGCCGCAACGGGGTGACCGGCGCATCAGGCGGGTGAGCGGACGACCTCCAGGGTGAGCAGGTCGTGCGCGGTGATCGCTCCCGCGACCGTGCCGCGGGTGCGCAGGTGGCTGAGCACGAAGCGGGTGGCCGGATGGGCGGCGACCAGCATCTCGAGGTCACCGCGCCACAGGTGACCCCCCTCGGTGGGGGCGTCCCAGCCGCTGCACTCGCAGACCATGACGTCACACGCCGCGATGGTGCGGCGCAGGCCGGCACACAGAGAGCTGTCACCGCTGAAGCCGATCACCGCGCCTGCCTCGCGCTGCACCGTGTACGCCAGCGAGGGACCGGTGCTGTGGACCACCGCCTGCGCACCCACCCGGAAGCCGGCGATGACCGCGCTGGCGCCGTCCTGGAGCACCACCCAGCGGGGTTGCAGACGCTCGTCGATGAGGCTTACGAGGTGCTCCCCGTAGCCTGTGCGGACGAGGCGCCGGACGTACTCGCGTGTCCCGGGGGGCCCGGCGATGGCGAGGCCGGTCCGCGCCTCGTCCGCGAACGCCCGCGCCCCGAGCAGCATCGGCAGCATGTAGGTGTGGTCTGCGTGAAAGTGGGTGAGGAGCACCACGTCGATCGTCGACACGGAGAGACCCGCCCGGGGAAGGAGCGCCTGCACCGGGGCCCCGCAGTCGACGAGGACGCGGTCGTGGACGAGGTATGCGGCGTTGCATCCGCATCCGCCGAAGGCGTCACCGCTTCCCAGGATGGTGAGCCGGGTGACGGTGTCGTCGTTCGGCGGGTGCTCGTCAGCCATGGCACAAGGAGGATCGCAAGCAGCCTCATGGTACGCGTGCAGGGACCACGCCCCGCGCGCGCCTCACGGTTACCCTCCCGCGCCGATGGGTAGACATGTGGCATGCGCTTGGACAGGTTGACGGAACGATCCCAGGTGCTCTCCAGGCGGCTCAGCAGGCGGCCGCGTCGCTGCAGCACGCCACAGTCGATCCCGAGCACCTGCTGCTCGCCCTCCTCCACCAGGAGGAGGGCCTCGTTTCCTCCCTGCTGCAGCGCCTCGAGGTGTCTCCGCAGCCGATGGCTGCTCGGATCGAGGCCGATCTCGACAGCCGCCCCAAGCAGTACGGCGGCGGCGAGCCGACCATGGGAGCCGGCCTGCGCAGCGTCCTCATGGCGGCGTTCGAGGAGATGTCGCGCCTCAAGGACGAGTACGTGTCGACCGAGCACCTTCTGCTCGCTCTCGCCTCGCGACAGGGTGGCCGGGCCCACCAGCTGCTCAGCGCCGCGTCGGTGACTCCTGATCGCATCTACGCGACCCTCGAGGCGGTGCGCGGCTCGCAGCGGGTGACCGATCCCAACCCCGAGGCCAAGTACGAGGCCCTCGTCAAGTACGGCAACGATCTCACCGAGGCCGCTCGTCGCGGGCGGCTCGACCCGGTGATCGGGCGCGACGAGGAGATCCGCCGGGTCATCCAGGTGCTCAGCCGGCGCACCAAGAACAACCCGGTGCTCATCGGCGAGCCGGGCGTCGGCAAGACGGCGATCGCCGAGGGACTGGCCCAGAGGATCGCCGCCGGCGACGCGCCGGAGGGGCTTCGCGACCGCCGGGTGATCGCGCTCGACCTCGGCGCGATGGTGGCCGGCGCCAAGTACCGCGGCGAGTTTGAGGATCGCCTCAAGGCGGTGCTCGCCGAGGTCACCGGCTCCGACGGGCGGATCATCCTCTTCATCGACGAGCTGCACACCCTCGTCGGAGCGGGCGCTGCCGAAGGCGCCATGGACGCCGGCAACATGCTCAAGCCGGCGCTGGCGCGAGGCGAGCTACGCTGCATCGGCGCTTCCAGCCCATCGTCGTCGACCCCCCGAGCGTCGAGGAGACGATCAGCATCCTGCGGGGTCTCAAGGAGCGCTACGAGGTGCACCACGGGGTGCGCATCAAGGACGCTGCCATCGTCGCCGCGGCGATGCTGTCGGACCGGTACATCGCCGATCGCTTCCTTCCAGACAAGGCGATCGACCTCATCGACGAAGCGGCCTCCAAGCTGCGCATCGAGATCGACTCGATGCCCACCGAGCTCGACACGGTGGAGCGCGAGATCCGCCAGCTCGAGATCGAGCGGGAGGCCCTTCGCAGGGAGGTCGACGCTGCCTCGCGCGACCGGCTGGGCGCGCTCGAGCGTGAGCTCGCCGACCTGCAGGAACGGGCCGGCGAGATGCGTGAGCGGTGGCAGCAGGAGAAGGGCACCATCGGGGCGATCCGCGACATCAAGCGCCGGGTCGAGGAGGTGCGCCACGAGGCCGAGCGCGCCGAGCTGGCCGCCGACTTCGGCAGAGCCGCCGAGCTGCGCTACGGGACGCTGGCGGAGCTGGAGCGGGCGCAGGGTGTGGAGCAGCAACGGCTCAGTGAGCTGCAAGGGAGCCGGCCCCTGCTCAAGGAGGAGGTGGACGAGGACGACGTCGCCTCCATCGTGTCGCGCTGGACCGGCATCCCGGTGAGCCGGATGCTCGAGGGCGAGACGCACAAGCTCCTCCACATCGAGGAACGCCTCCACGAGCGCGTGGTGGGACAGGACGAGGCGATCGGCGCCGTGGCCGCCGCTGTGCGACGCGCTCGCGCCGGGCTCGGTGACCCGAACCGGCCGATCGGCTCCTTCATCTTCCTCGGCCCCACCGGTGTCGGCAAGACCGAGCTGGCCCGTGCCCTGGCGGCCCTGCTCTTCGACAGCGAGCAGGCCATGGTGCGCATCGACATGAGCGAGTACATGGAGCGCCACACGGTCGCGCGGCTGGTGGGGGCGCCGCCGGGCTACGTCGGCTACGAGGAGGGCGGTCAGCTGACCGAGGCGGTACGCAGGCGGCCCTACAGCGTGCTCCTACTCGACGAGATCGAGAAGGCTCACCAGGACGTCTTCAACATCCTCCTGCAGCTGCTCGACGATGGGCGACTCACCGACGGCCAGGGGCGGACGGTCGACTTCCGCAACTGCGTGGTGATCATGACCAGCAACCTCGGCTCCCACCTCATCGCCGACATGCCGTCAACGACGGACAGGTCTGACCAGGAGACGGTGCGCGCTCGTGTGCTGGCCGAGTTGCGCCAGCACTTCCGCCCCGAGTTCCTCAACAGGATCGACGACGTGATCGTCTTCTCCCGCCTCGACCGGGAGCAGCTGCGCAGGATCGTCGAGATCCAGCTCCACCAGCTCCATTCTCGCCTCGCTCAGCGCGCGATGACCCTCGAGGTCTCCGGCGAAGCCCTCGACCTGCTCGCCGACGAGGGTCATGATCCCACCTACGGCGCCCGTCCCCTGAAGCGCGTGATCCAGCGTCGCTTCCAGGATCCGCTGGCCATGGCAATCCTCGAGGGCCGGCTGCGCGAGGGGGAAACGGCTCGCGCCTCCGTGCACGATGGCGCGCTCGCGATCGACACGCCCGTCCACGGCGAGCCGGTGCTGCCGGCTGAACCTGCGGCTGATGCTCTCGGGCTTGCCGGCCGCCGCGCCTCAGCTGAGTCGTAGAGAGTCGTCCCCGGCCGCCAGGTAGGCCCTGACGAGCACATCGTCGCGGTGACGCGGTGCGATGCGCAGGTACAGGTCGTCACCCTCCACCTCGAGGCGCTCCCCGAACTCTGCGGCGAGGAAGAGGGCCACGCGGGGGTCGATGGCGCCGGCACCGCGGAAGTGGGGGACTGCCATCCGGAGCCCGAGGGCGCGCGCCACGTCAGGCGCTCGCCGGTTCCACGCCGCACCGGGGACGCGCGGGAGATCGTTCCCCAGCAGGGAGCCGAGCACAGCGGCCAGCGCGACGATGCGCGAGCGACCGGGCTCGGGCACGTTGTCCCAGAGCGCGCGCTCGTGGACCATGCCGTCGAGCACGTCCCTCACCCGGTCTGGCGCGCCATCGGGAGGGATCGCCACCCACGTGCCCCGGCGACAGCTGCGTGCGCACCACCCGTCGACGACCGCGATCTCCCCGGCAGCCGCTGCCGCCGTCGCGGCGCACCGGGCCGTGCCGCTGGTCGAGGGCACCGGCGCCCCCGGGAGCAGCCCGGTCTCCTCGTCCCAGGTGCGCGTTGCCTTCATGACGACGCCCTCGCGCACCAGCGCGACCGGGAGGGCGAGGCGGTTGAGCCCCACCTCGAGCGTTGCAGCGCGCCGTCCGCCGACCGCCACCGGCGGGTACACGGCGGCGCCGATGGAGTCGGCGGCGATGCGGGCGAAACCCAGGCCCCAGCGCGGCCGCTCGGCGCGACGGCGGGCGGTGGCGGCGCCGCCCCTGGCGGCCGGGCCGTCCCAGCTGACGGTGAAGGTGTGCTGCGCGGCCCGCATCGACACCCACCGGGCGTGGTCGTGGCGCTCGGCGTTGCTGGCGAACTGCACCAGGACGAGAGCGGCCACTGCCGGGTCGATGGCCGAGAAGCTCTCCCCGTCCTCGACCGAGACAGCCAGGCCGGTGCGCGCTGCGATCCCTGCGCAGGCGTGCTCGAGCACCTCGGAGCTCGTCCCCACCGCCCCGGACGCCCGTCCTGCCACCACCCGCAGTGAGGCCGCGAGCATGCGCGCGCGCAGCGCCTGGCGATGTGGCAAGGTCTGCGCCATGTGCTCGATGTCGCCGAGCAGCCTGCCGAGCAGCTCTGCGCAGGCCGGAGCCGCGTCATCGCTGCTGACCAGCAGGGTTGCCGAGCGCACGCGGTACGACACGGCACCCGCAGCGGCGCCGCGCCACTCGGGTGTCCCGGCGATGAGGTCATCGCCGTTGAACAGCGCGGCCGCCAGCGGAAGCTCGGCGACCTCTGCGACGGTGAGGTTCATTGGCGCGCGGCGAGGCGGTACTTGCGGTTGCCGTGGCTGACCACGGTCATCCGCGAGCCATTGCGAAGCAGCCAGTCTCCGAACCTGCGCACCGCCTTGGTGGCGGTGTCGGAGTGGAAGGTGACGAGCTCGGGATGGTGGATCACCAGTCGCACCGCCTCGCGGTGGTGGTGCTCCGCCATGGTGGGAAGGTGGATGACGACGGACCCGTCCTTGATGCGGAGGTCCTCCACGGTGGGGTCGAGCATCCGGTCGACGCGCTCGATCAGTGACTGGCCGCCGTCGCGCTTGTCGTGCAACCAGGCGCGCGGATGAGCGCGGTGGATCTCGCTGCGGACTCGGAAGGAGTCGATGTTCGCGGAGTACACGATGGTGAGGCAGTCCGGCATCTCGCGTGCGAGCAGACCGAGAACGTCGGCACTGCCGAGCCGCTGGTCGGGTGCCTTGGAGAGGTCCCAGTCCACCACCGCCAGCACCGGCCGCGCCGACCGGGCGTTGTTGCGCAGGCAGGTCACCGCGTGCGTGGCGCCCCGTGCGGCCAGTGGATGGAAGTGCTTGCGGGTGAAGTGCTCGCGAAGCTCGTCGAGGGTCTCGGCGTCGTCCTCGAGGATAGGACCTCGGCGTTGGCGCGCATCAGGCGCTCGCCTCGACCAGCACGGCCCCGTCGGGCCCGCGCCATGCACGCAGGGGTACGGCATGCACGGAGAGCGTGCGGATCGCCGTCCGGAGATGTACCGCGGTGATCCTGATGGGGTGGGGGTGGCCGGCCACCAGCGCCTCCAGGACCGGGTTCGCCGCATGGCCGCCGTCGGGCATGGTCAGGCCGCTTCCCACGGCCAGGCGAACCCCCCGACCACGGCTCCCAGCGCCGCCTCGACCGCCTCGACGATCTCCGAGAAGAGCCGCGCCGCCCTGAGCTGAGGTGGCAGCCCGGGCGGCGGGGCACCCCTCCAGACCAGCAGGGTGGGCCGCGACGCGAGGAGCCGCGTCAGCGCCGGGTCCGCCTCCCGGATGTCGCCCACGACCAGCCACGGCCACGGCCGGCAGGCTCGCACCGCCGCGAGCGCCTCGTCCGGCCACACCTCGCGGACGGTCACGAGGGCACGGTCCAGCCGCTCTCGCAGGGCAACGGCGAGCTCCCGGTCGTGGCTCAGCACGAGCACCGAGCGACCACCGCCGTCGCCGGCGAGCGCCATGGCCGTGCCGCGAGCACGGCTCAGCGCCATTCCCACCTCCCCATGGGCGGCAATGGTAGAGGGGCAGCACCGGTCGGTCATGAGGAGGACGGTGGCGCGCCACCGCGGACAAGCGGCGGACAATCCAGCCGGAGGTCGGCGCGCCGTCAGATGTCGGGCGTTCCCCCCGCGTCGCCGTCCTCGAGGTCGTCGAGGTAGGCGACGATCTCCGCGTCGTGGGCCGCGCGCGCCCTGACCAGCGCCCCGCGCACGACCTCGACCTCGTCCGGCCCCCAGTCGAGCGCAGCGGCCAGCTCGAGGTCGGTGGGCTCGCGATCGAGTCGACGCCGGAGAGCCACCTCGGCGGCCTCGAGGAGCTTCACGCGCTCGACGAGCAGCGTGTCGGCGAGGCGCTGCGCCGCCTCCCGCTCGACCGCCTCGTCGAGGAAGGTGTCGACCACGCGCCGCACGTACGGGGTCAGCCCAGCGGGATCCCCGCCCCGTGCGGCGTACTCACGAACCGCGACGGTGGCCGCGATCGAGCCCTCCTGGTACAGGTCCATGAGGTTCATCTCCGCGCCTCGCCGGGCCAGGACCGCCTCCATCACCACGCCGAGCTGATGCTCCACGAGCCGTCCCGTCGCCGAGGCGCCGGGGTCACGCCGGGCCATCCCGAGGAGCGCCGCCACCGTCTCGATGTCCAGGGGCGCAGTGGAGCGCACCTGGGCGGCAATGGCGTCGAGCGCGGTGTCGTCGGGGAAGATGCTGCTCACGGGCGCGGGCTCGGCGAGGGGTCGTCGCGCGCCAGCTGGGCAGCGAGCTGCTCGACCGCCCGGGCGACCTCTCGGCGGGCGGCGGGCAGAGTGGCTCGCTCCTTGGCGCCGGAGAACGAGCCACCGACCGTGTAGCGAGCCTCCAAGCGCAGCTCGCAACCCGCCCGTGCCGGCGTCACCTCGAGGGTGATGGTGAGCTCGAGGCCCTCCTCGAGCACCAGCACCATCCGGGTGGGCTCGACCATCTCCGTGACGAGCAACACACCGCGCAGGTGGCGCCCCACCAGGCCCGCCTCGACCTCGAAGCGGGCTCCAACGCCACGCTGGGGGCCGCCGGCGTGGCGGACGCCTCGCACCGCCGGCAGCCAGTCTGCCTTGGCGATGTCGCTGATCACCTCGAAGGCGCTGACGGCGTCGACGGGAAGGGTGACGGTCGCACTCGTCTCGATCATCGCCGGCTGTTCCTCAGTACATCACGGTGGCGAACGTTCCCAGTTGCTCGAAGCCCACGCGACGGTACACGCGCAGCGCTGGCTCGTTGTAGCCGTTGACGTAGAGCGTGACCAGGGGGACGGTCTCGAGCAGGCTCGAGCAGAGCGCGGTCATCCCCGACGTCGCGACTCCCCCGCCGCGTCGCGATGGATGGGTGAACACCCCCTGGACCTGGACCACGTCAGGGGTCCAGGCGCTCAGCTCCGCCTTGAAGACGACCTGCCCACGCTCGATCCACGCCCAGCTCCATCCCCTGTCGACTAGCTGGTTCATGCGCGCTCGCCACGCCGTGGCGCCGGGCGGCGCGCTGTCGTTGCGCATCTCTTCGCGATGCATCATCGCAGCCGCCACGGCGAGGACATCGACGTCGTTGGACGCGGCCCGCCGGAGGGGTGCGGGAGGCAGGATGCGCAGCCGCTCCCGGTCCACCACCATCACCGGCTGGGGGTCGCGGATCTCCCGTGGCTGCCGCCGTCCCGATTGACAGGAGTGCAGGGCCAGAACCGCCTCACGTGGGCCCACCATGAGGTGGGGCGGCGTGTGCGCGCGCGTGGCGTCGGCGAGGCGTGGGGCATCCGCGGGATCGGGCAGGTACGGCACCGTCAGCGGCCCGGCGAGCACCGCCGCACGCAGCTCGGCGCCGTCGGACACGCACCACCACGGCGCCGCGGTGCCGAGCAGGCGGAGCTCGCTGCGCAGGTACACGTTGGCGACCCGGTCTCCGTCCAGGAGGCGCTCCAGCGCAGCGGTCTCGGCAGGGCCTACCCGGCCCACGGTCAGCTCGGCCATGACTCGATTGTGGCGCGTGGCATGGCGCCCGGGACGCCGGGTGGGGCGCGACCACGGGGCCCCGCGCTGTGCCCTCGCCGCCATCTGCCACGATCCCCCGCGTGCTCATCATGATGAACGCGCAGGCGACACCTGCGGAGATCGCCAATGTGATGGCGCATGTGCGCGACCGCGGTTACAAGCCCATCGAGCTACCCGGTGCCGATCGCCTGGCCATCGGCGTGCTCGGCAGCAATCCGGCGTCGATCCGCGACGCGGTGGTGGCATTGCCTGGCGTCATCGCGGCCATCCCTGTCAGCAAGCCCTACAAGATGGTCGGGCTGGAATGGCATCCGCAGCGCTCGGTCATCCGTGTCGGCGCGATGAGCGTCGGCGACGGCTCCATGACTGTGGCCGCCGGGCCCTGTGCGGTCGAGAGCGAGCACCAGCTGGTGGACACGGCGAGAAGCGTCGCGGCGGCAGGTGCCGGTCTGCTCCGCGGCGGCGCCTACAAGCCGCGCAGCTCGCCGTACTCCTTTCGCGGCCTGGGCCCGGAGGGGCTGGAGCACCTGCGCAGGGCGCGTGAGGTCACCGGGCTCCCGGTGGTCACCGAGGTCCTCACCCCCGGCGACGTCGCCGCCGTTGCAGAGGTGGCCGACATGCTCCAGGTGGGCACGCGGAACGCGCAGAACTTCAGCCTGCTCGAGGCGGTGGGCGAGGCGGGCAAGCCGGTGCTGCTCAAGCGTGGGTTGAGCAACACCGTCGAGGAGTGGCTGCTCAGCGCCGAGTATGTCGTCGCCCACGGCAATGCCGACGTGGTGCTCTGCGAGAGGGGCATCCGCACCTTCGAGACCGCCACGCGCAACACCCTGGACCTCTCAGCCGTCCCGCTGGTGCAGTCCCTCTCGCACCTGCCGGTGATCGTGGACCCCTCGCACGCCACCGGCCACCGCCACCTCGTCCCCGCCATGGCCCTGGCCGCCGTCGCCGCCGGCGCTGACGGACTGCTGATCGAGGTCCATCCCTCTCCCGACGACGCGTTGAGCGATGGGCCTCAGTCGTTGACGTTCGACCAGTTCGCCCAGTTGATGAACGACGTGCGCCGCCTCGTCACCGCATTGCGACAGGGGCTTGATGGCTGACGCCCCCGGGCACGGGCGTTAATCACACCACGCTTTCGGGCGTGCACCATGCGATTGTTTTCACGACGACAGAGCGAGGACTTCGCCTCCCCGGTGGGGACGCTGCAGTGCTCTGAACGCGGCTGCCGTGAGGCCACGGCGATCCTCTGCTCCTACCACGACCGTCGCGGACGCAACTGCGACACGGCCTTCTGCCGTGAGCACTGGTCGATGGTCGGGGGGGTGGTCTACTGCCGCCGGCACGCCGGCACGGTCGTGGCCCTCGGCGATTCCACCCAAACCGGCGCCTTTCCCGAGCTGGAGAACCGCGGCCCGTCGCTGGTGAGCTGGATCGCCAACGATCTCACCCATGACGTCGAGGCGATCCTGCGCAAGGCGGCCCGCCACCGCGAGACGGTGAAGACCGAGACCGAGCTGGCAGTGGTCTTCGACAGCAAGCACCAACGGCGATGGGAGCGCAGCTGGAAGCTGATGGAGCCCACCGGCATCACGGTCAAGGTCGCAGTCAGCGTCAGCGAGGAGGGGGATGACGCGCTCGTCGACGTGCGCGTCGGTTCCAACGTCATCGCCCGGGGCGTGCCCCCGTGGATCGCGCGGCGCCGGGCCGGCCTGACGGTCGCCCCGGGCGTCGACAGCGCGCAGCGTGAGCTGTATCACCGTTTCTTCATCGACCACATCAGCGAAGAGGTCGCCCTGCAGCGGTCGGCGAGCGCCAGCCTGATCGGCTGAGCAACCTACGCGCGGCCGGTCAGGCCTGGCTGATCGGCGCTCCGATCATGTCCAGCAGTGGCGCGATCAGCTGCGCCGCACCGACGTCCGCCCCCGCCGGTCGGGGGGCCGTCGCCGAGCGAGCGGCAACCCTGTCGAGGATTGCCAGCGCCCCCGGTGTGTCGAGGTCGTCGTCGATGCAGGCCATGAACTCGTCACGGACCATCCGGGCGTCGACCGCGCTGACGGCGGCACCGCCGCTCATCGACGACCTGTACGATTCCCATCGGGACTGCGCGCGCACCAGCTCGTCGGCGCGGTACTCCCAGCTGCTCCGATGATGGTGCGCGCACAGCAGCAGTCGCACGACGGAGGCGGGAACCCGGTCGAGCAGCTCGCGCACGAACACCAGGTTGCCGAGTGACTTGCTCATCTTCTCCCCGCGGTACCCAACCATGGCGACGTGAACCCACTGGTGCACGTAGGGACGCACCCCGGCGGCCTCAGCCTGGGCGACCTCCGACTCGTGGTGCGGGTAGATGAGGTCGTCACCACCGCCGTGGATGTCGATCGGGACCGGTAGCTCGCTCGCCGACAGCACGGTGCACTCGATGTGCCAGCCGGGGCGCCCCTCGCTCCACGGCGAGGGCCAGTGGGGCTCATCGGGCTGCGAGGGTTGCCACAGGACGAAGTCGAGCGGGTGACGCTTGCGCTGGTCGTCGGGGTTGCCGCCGCGCCGGCGTGCCAGCTCCAGCATTGCATCGCCGCCGAGCCCGCTGAGCGCTCCGTAGCGCGGGAACCGGGCGACGTCGAAGTACACCCACCCCTCTCGCACGTAGGCGGTGCCCCCGTCGAGCAGCCTGCGGATCCAGGTGACCATCTCGCCGACCCGATCCGTTGCGCGCGGCTCGGCGTCGACCTCGAGCAGCCCGAGGTCACTCAGGTCGCGGTCGAAACGGGCCGTCTCGTGATCGCCGAGCTGACGGTAGCCCACCCCCCGCTCGCGTGCCACGCGGAGGATATCGTCATCGACGTCGGTCACGTTGCGAACGCTCTGCACAACGATCCCGTCGGAGCGCAGACGGCGCGTGATGACGTCGAAGGTGTGATACGTGAACGCATGTCCCAGGTGACCGCCGTCGTAGGGGGTGATCCCGCACACGTACATGCCGATCCTGCCCTGGCGTGGAGTGACCGGGACGAGCGTTGCTGTCGCGGTGTCGAAGAGCTCCACGGCGCCCGATTGTAGGGAGCCGTCGGCGTCGCCCGGCCTCAGGCCGGCGGGTCGCCCAGCAGCGTGCGGGCAGCGTCGAGCGCGCCTCGCGTGTCGGCGAAGCTGGCGCGCGACGCAGCCTCGTCGATCGACATCCACTGCGCCTCGTCGATCTCGGCGGTTTGCGGTGTGAGCGCCCGCCCCGCCTGCGTGATGACCACGAAGTGATGCACGAGCTTGAACATCAGCCTGCCTGCCCGGCGGTACACGTACTCAGAGGAGGGCAGCTCCGCGAGGATCGAGAGAGACGCGACCGGAAGCCCGCATTCCTCGGAGATCTCCCGCAGCGCGGCCTGGGGCGGGGTCTCCCCGCGTTCAACGTGACCTTTGGGCAGGCCCCAGTACCCCGTGGCGCGCACCAGGCACACCTCCCACCCCTGAGCAGACGGGCGGGCGAGCACACCACCTGCGGAGATCTCGTTCGGTCGCCGAGGCGCCATCGCGGCAGCGTAGCGGGATGGCAGGACTGTGCAAACCCCGATGCTATGATCCGCACTCGCGGCCCCGTGGTGTAGCCTGGCCTAACACGCCACCCTGTCAAGGTGGAGATCGTCGGTTCGAATCCGATCGGGGTCGCCACCTGCACCGGGGGCTCCCGCTACGGCCAATGAGGTGCCACGAGCAGGCGGCGCAGGCGTTCGATTCGTCCGCTGTCCAGGCCGATGGCCCGCAGCAGCTCAGCGGCACCTCCGTGCTCCGCGTGGATCCGTTGAACCGTCTCCACCATGGCTTCACGCCTCACCGTGAAGAGCCGTTCGGCGCGGACCTCGTCCATGCCCTTCTCCACCGCGCTGACGCGGTCCTGGGCCAGCATTTCCGCGAGGTGCACACCGCTGAGCGCGTAGTCGTCGGCGATGGCGCCGGTCTCCACCCCGGCGAGAAGGAGCTCCAGGGCCACCACCACCCCGGTCCGGTCCTTGCCCGCATGGCAGTGGACCAGCACGGGCGTTGCCGAGGCGTCGGCCAGCGCCGCCATCGCCGCGGCGATGCCCGGGCCGAGGTCGCGCAGCCACCATCCGTACACGTCGGCCGCCGTGACCAGGCCCTCGGGAAAGTCGTCCTCGTCGCGGAAGATCGGCGCATGCACGCAGCGCACCGTGGCAACCTCGAGCAGGGGGCTGGGGTTGCTCTCCCGCTCCGACGCGGTGCGCAGGTCGACGACCTCTCGCACACCGAGGGCAACCATGGCATCGCGCCCGGCGGCGCTCAGCCCATGTGGGGACTCGCCGCGCAACAGCCGGCCGTGACGGGTGCGCCCGCCACCCTCCAGTGGAAGACCACCCAGGTCGCGCAGGTTGACCATCCCGTCGACGTGAACTGCGCCGGGCTCCTGCCTGATCACCTCCGCACCCTAACACCCGCTAGAAATGCACAGACTCCCGCCAGGCGCGCAACACGTCGTCATCGCCTTCCACCACGAGCCCGGTTGCGTGGCGTCGGTTCATCGCCAGGGCGAAGAGGTCTGACGCCGGGCCGCGGACGGTGCACGCGCGGCCGGCCGGCTCACCGTTTCGCAGTGACAGCCCCTCGGCTTCGAGGCCGACCATCCACGCGGCGGGAACGTCGACGGGGGCGAGATGGAGCACACGTCCGCCTCCGCTTGTCGAGCGCACCCGTCGGCTCGCGATGGTCAGCCACTCATCGATGCCGTCGGCCGCCTGCACCGCGTGGAAAGGGGTGACCGAACCGCCTGCCTGCTCCGCATCGAGGCGATGGATCGCTGTCTCGTGCGCCTGCCTGCGCGCCCAGAACGCGAGAGCGTTGGGTGCCGGCGCCCAGGCCCAGAACTCATCGCGGGGCGAGGCGTCGGACAAGGTCTGCACGAGCTCTCGGTGCCCCTGCGCGTACCAGTCGAGCAGCGCGTCGTTCCCCGGACCAACGAAGTCACGCCGGAGGCGCTCCTGCAAGCTCTCGCGCACGATGGTGGCCGCCCAGCGATGCACGTCCCCCACGTGCCGCACCAGGTCTTCGAGAGTCCAGCCGGGACACCCCGGGATCGCCGCACCGAAGGCGGTGGTGTCAGCCACCGTTCCCAGGCGGACACCCTCCACCCTGAGGTTCTCGATGTGCTCCTCGATCGACAGAGACGTCCCATCCCACCGGGCGTCCGTCCCGTCACCACCGGTCATCACCCACTCCCCAACGCGCGCCGAGCCCGGCGCCGCGACGCAATCATCTCTCCCGGTTGCGCATCCAGCGCCTGTAGACTCGCGAGCCATGTGCCGCAGCATCAAGACCCTGCGCGGGAGCGACCCGCCCCCCGACGCCGAGGTGCGCGCCGCCGCCCTGCAGTTCGTGCGCAAGGTGAGCGGCTACCGGCAGCCGTCGGCCGCCAACCGCGACGCGTTCGAGTCCGCGGTGGACCAGGTGGCGGCATCCACCCGCCACCTCCTCGACAGCCTGGCGCCGCCCCGGACCGGCGCGTGCCCCGGCGGCGGATGACGGGCCCGGTCACAATCGGGGCGATCACCCCCCATGGCGACCTGGGGATCGCCGAGGCCTGCGATGACACCACCCGACACCTCGCGGTGGCCACCCAGCGGGCCATGGACACCGCCGCCCGGCGCATCGCCGCGAGCAGGCCCGACTGCGTGGTGGTGGCGACCCCCCACGGTGTCCATGTCAACGCCCACGTCGCCGTGGTGGTGGCAGGATCGGCGAGCGGACGCCTCGATGAGGCCGCCACTCCGCTCGAGCTGACCATTGCCGTCGACGTCGAGCTGGCGCGCGTGATCTGCGCCGCCTGCACGGCTGCGGGCCTGCCCGCCGTTGAGGTCAGCTATGGCGGAAACCAGCCGGACGAGGCGGTCATGCCGTTGGATTGGGGAGCCATGGTGCCGATGTGGCACGTGCGGCGCCATGGGCGCGAGCTGCGCGCCGTGATCGTCAGCCCCGCCCGGGAGCTCGACGCCCGGGCGCACCTGGAGGCGGGTGCGGCGATCACCCGCGCGGCCGCGGCGTCGTCACGCCGCATCGCCTTCATCGCCAGCGCCGACCAGGGCCACGGCCACGACCCCGCCGGCCGGTACGGTTTCCATCCCGAGTCCGCGGCGTTCGACAGCCGCATCGTCGACATCGTGCGTCGGGGCGCGCTGGGCGACCTCGCCCACATCCCGAGCGACGATGTCGCGGCCGCCCTTGCCGACTCCTGGTGGCAGATGCTCATGCTGGCGGGGGCTCTCGAGGAGAATGGCACGGGGTACGACTGCGAGCTGCTCGCCTACGAGGCCCCGACGTACTACGGGATGCTCACAGCGCTGGTGACGCCCCGCGCCTAGTGCGGCGGGTCAGAAACAACTTGCCGCTTCATCCGCCCATTTCCGCCGATGCCTGTGTCGCCTCCTGCGCTCCTCGCTCACATATGTTGAATACGATCGCTCCGGTGCTCGTCGCCTCCGTGGCCTCGGCGGCCTGGGCGGCGAATCGACAAGCTACCTCCGACTCGCCGCACTAGTGTCGAGGGGTGCGGCCGCGTCCGCGTGCCGCTCCAGCCACGCGGTGATGTCGTTCAGCACCGCGCCGCGCTCGGGCTCGTTGAGCACCTCGTGGTAGAGGCCGTCGTAGACAATCAGGGCGTGGTCGGGCGACCCGGCGTGTCGATCCACCCACGCGGCCGCCGCCGGGTCGACGAGCAGGTCCCGGGTTCCCTGCAGGCTGAGCAGCGGCATCCGCAGCGTCCCGATGTCGCGCCGCACCTCCGCGATCGCCGCGAGGACCTCGGTGGCGGTGCGCACCCGCACCCTCCCGTGGTGGACAAGCGGATCGTCCCGGTAGGCCGCCACCACGACAGGATCACGGCTCACCGCGTCGAGGCGAAGGCGGATCAGCGGCAGGTTCGGGACCCAGCGGGACAGCAGCCGGGCCACGCGCTCCACCCCCGTGCCCGGGGTGACCGCCGGCATCACGCTCGGCGACGACAGGATCAGCCCGTGCTTCCCGTCTGGGTTGCGCAACGCGGAGACGAGCGCGATGAGGCCGCCGAGGCTGTGGCCGAGCAGGAAGAGCGGTCGAGGCGCGTCCGTGAGCACCATGCGCACGTAGGTGTCGAGGTCGAGGACCCAGTCGCCGAAGTGCTCGACCGCGGCGCGCCGGCCACCTGAGAGGCCGTGACCGCGATGGTCGGGGGCGACCGCCAACCACCCATGGCCGACCAGGTGGGCGGCCACATGGGCGTAGCGGCCACCGTGCTCGTTGATGCCGTGCACGAGCACGACGGTTCCCCTAGCGGGCCCGTCCGGCAGCCAGGCGCGGTGCACGATCCGAGTGCCGTGCACCCCGCTGAAGGCGCCGCGGCGCCCGAGAACCTGGTGCTGCCGCTCCCCTCGCCGGCCCACCTGCTCAGACGTGCGCAGTCGCCTCCGGCTTGGTGCCCGGCGAGCGGGCGGTCGCGTCCGCCGTCCGGGGCAGGCCGCCGACGCGCAGCAGCAGCTCGTCCTTGAGCCGGTCGGGGAGCAGCCGAGACAGGGGGATCAACAGCCGCGCCTGTCTGCCCACCGGGTAGCGCGGCCGCGGCCGCGAGGAGAGCAATGCCCGCTCCACGGCCCGCGCCACCTCGACCGGGTCGACCCCGGTCTCGTTCTCGTGGACCGCCATCCTGATGGCGATCTCCACCGCCCGGCCGTAGAGACGCCCCATCTCGGGGGGAGCGCCCGCCAGG
>JAABUX010003571.1_pt1 | contig 20483 bp, 32 predicted proteins | sample 5561851 | NCBI WGS metagenome assembly JAABUX01 (sample SAMN10711883, study PRJNA513361) | rock metagenome | isolation source: Antarctica rocks | place: Antarctica: Victoria Land, Richard Nunatak red sandstone | collected 2016-01-03 | reverse complement strand
GCGCCGCGTCGTCGCGCAGGAACGTGCGGAAGTCCTCCTCGGCAAACGCCTTGGGCTTGTCGCCCAGGTGGCAGACGGGCGCGCGCGCCGAGCGCGCCAGGTTGCTCGTGTTGCCGCCCAGCACCCAACCCAGCATGGTGGGCATGGTCAGGTTCATGGCGAAGTAGCCGCCGACGCGGCCGGGGTGCGGCACACGGAACTTGGTGATCCAGGACAGCGGGCCGAGGCCCTCGCCAAAGTGCGCCTTGTACGTGCTCGCCATGATCGCCGCCATGCCGGCCAGGCCGTGGATGGTGCTCGCGCGCAGCAGCCGCTTGGACTGCGCGGTCGGCGGCCCGGCGTGAGGGCGCTGCAAGGCGCGGGAGGCTGCGCGCGGCCGCCGCCGAAAAGCGCCCCGAGCCAGGCCGTGCACACCCCGCTGGTGGGCAGCACAAGCGGCTGCGCACCATCACAAGCAAGCACCCGTGGCAGCACGCTGGCACTGAGCACTGCGGGCACCCTGGCCTGGCCAGCGCAGCAGCAAAACCGAACGTCAAAGCTCCTTTTCACTTAACGATATGCTGCCATGCGCACGCAGGCACTGTGTGCCACCTGAAGCATGCCAGGACGACGTCACGTCGCGCCTCCCACCCCGGACCGCGGAAACGCAGCGCACCTGGTAGTTCTGCAGCACGCGCTCCATGTCCACGTCGCTGCGGCCCTGCGCGTCCTGGACCGCGGCGGCCAGGTCGGTGGCCAGCTGGTAGCCGTCCTCGATGGCCATGCAGCCGCCCTGGCCCAGGTTGGGCTGCATCGCATGCGCCGAGTCGCCCAGCAGCGCCACGAGGCCCTGCCGCAGCGAGGTCATTTCACTTGGCGCTCAGCATGACCTGCTGGGCAAGAACAGCCATGGAAGCGGGACAAATGCGACATACAGCGAGCTCTCCCGTCCCCGTGCTTTCAAACATCAACTGCCAGCTGCCACACCAGCAGGGTGGTCATTCATCCTTCAAGTGAATCCACGCTCGCTGGTAGCCACTTGCTGACGCTCGCACGCCCGCTGCGCCTCCCCACACACACAGCCCCCCCCCCACCAAAAAGGAACCACAGGTGACCACGCGCCTGCGCCTGCTCAGCGGCAACCGGGCAGGCACCTGCGTCCACTTGAAGATGGGCGGCCGGTCGAAGATGTCGCGGCGCAGCACGTCCTCCTCGGGCGTCGCGCGGATGAGGTCGGTGACCATGTCGGTCCAGTGCCCAAAGATCTCCAGCAGGCGCGCCTTCTTCTGGCCCTCGCTGTCCTTGCCGCCGGCAGGCTCCTTGTGGAAGCCGTACCTGCACGGGCCGCCATGCCAGGTGAGCCTGGTCTGCTTCTGCACGGCGTGAAGGCCCAACATGGCCCACCTGGAACATGCGAGCCAGCGGTAACACCTACACGCTATTGACCGCACTGGCAGCAGGCAGATGAAGAGCGTAGGGTGCCTGTGTGCCGTGTATGGTGCACACGCTATCAAGCACGCGCCCAGGTCAGGCTGGACACAAGCAAAGCGTGCCACGCATACATTTAGAAGAGCCTGAACTTCCCACACACCACCAATGACGCTGCTCAGCGTCTGGGCAGTCGGGTGAACTTGGTTGAGGTGGTCAACATCCGCGACACATCGCATGCACACGCCTTCTCGGGCGCAGGGTGCTGTTCACAGCGCCCTGCGAACCGTGCGGCGCACCACTGCATCTTGCCGCCGCCCACGTCGGACGACACAAAGTACTTGCCGTTCCCCAGGAACACGCGGTAGCCGACGGTGTCAATGTCGGGCGGCGTGAAGTCTGCAATGCCCGTGTAGCACGTGTACTGGCTGTACACGGGCTCCGTCTTGCCGATAAGTTTCCTGCGCACCTGCGCGCCGGCCGGCCCCTTGCGTTGACAAAAAAACACAATTTCATCTACAACAAGCACAGTCGCGCTCTCTGGTAAGATACCCTTGCTTACAGCATGTTCCGCACATCTGTGACCCGCCACACCAGCACCTCACGGCCTCTTTGCAGCATCCGCTTGGCAGCGGTGCGGCGCGCTGGGCCGCCCGCGACACACCAGCCAGGCCAGCAGAGGGCGATGTTCGCAGAGGCCTGCAACCAGCCTCAACCTCGCGCCATGCAGTGCCGCATTTTCCAGCCGCACACGTAGCGCACTGCTCAGGTCTTCCTGGGGCACCACGACGCCGCCGAATGGCTGTTGCAAAACCAGCGCACCTTGGACCAGATGCCATCGGCGCCGATAAGCAAGTCGCCTTCAAAGCGCCGCCCGTCCTCGCACACCGCCCACACGCGCTTGACGCCCATCTCGTCGACCTGCGCTCCCAGCCCGCCACTGTTGGGTTTGACACACCTGACAGCAGGTGTGAAAGACAGCAGCTTTGAAACCTAGCTAAGCAGACCGCCCGGCAGAGGGAAGGCCGGCCAACGACACAGCGCGCGGGCACCGCTCACTGGCGCTCTGCAATGGCTGTACGTGTGGCACACCACACGCTTGCTTGTCCAGCACGCATTCAGCTGCCTGCTGGCACCGTGTACCGCACAAGCAGGCACATCTAAAGCCAGGACTCCTAGCAGGCACGCGCGCAGCCTCCCGCCCCCAACATACAGCCGCACGAGCGCAGCCTTAGCCTGAGCTGCGCTTGACGCGGGCCGCGCCTTCTCCTCGTAGTCCACGATATGCACGTTGTTCTGGATGACGTCGCCCGCCAGGCGCGCGCAGGCCTCGGCCAGGATGGCCTGCAGCGTCACGCGGCTGACCACGCGCGTCACGGGCAGGCCCTTGTCCACCGCCGGGTGGAACGTGTCGAACTTGACATACCTGCGCCCGCAGCGCCGCGCCTCGGCACCTGCCCTGCCGTCACCCTGCTTGAGCGTGCTGAGGAAGTAGGTCGATATCAACCTCTCAATTCTTAACGGGAGAACACGCCCGGTCAGTCTGACACGCACAGTGGCACAGGGACACGAAAACGAAAATTAGCGCACTTCAGCCCTTCAAACATGGGCCTTTAAGCGCCGCACCACTTGCCAGACGCGCCGTCCACAAGCCCGTTGACACGGTCCCCCGTGATGCAACCCTCAGCAAGGACCTCCTCAGCCACACGCGCATCCAACGCCTCCAAAGCCGCGAGCGCGTTGCTTTGGACCTGCGCAGGCGCCCCGCGCGTCAGCGGTGCGCTCCCACTCAACTTGGCTCTTGCGGTTGCGTGTCAAGCCCAGAAGCTCGTGCGCAGTTTGCGGCACAGACGCTGGCCGCAGCCCGGAAGGCGCGTTTGCACGCATCCCTGGGATAAGGTTTCACGCGCACGGCGGCGGACTATCAAGTGCGCTAGCGTGCTTTTTGACGCCAAGGAGTGCTGGTATGCGGGCAACTGCGCGCTTGTTCGCCGCAGCGCACTTTTACGCGCTCATGCCAGCTCCATGCATGCGGTGCCGTGCTGCCAGCGCTCGCGCGTGCAGACCAAACAGGCACAGCGCCGCACCTGGATAGGCCCACGGTACTTGCCCTCGCCCCGGATGGCTGTCAAGTCCCGCTCGAAGACGTGCACGTCGAACCCCTTCTTCAGCAGGCCCACGGCCAGCACGAGGCCGCCGATGCCACCGCCAGTGATCAGCACGCGGGGCCCCGTCCGCTGGGCCTTGTCGGGGATCGGGTACGCGTTGTCGGTGAGCGGGGGCCCCTGGACGGCAGCCTCCACAGCCTCCACTGCAGCAGCGGCGCAGGCAGCCTGCCGCGCTGGCCGCGCGGCCGCGCAGCCGCCGCGCGCGTCCCTGGCGCCAGCCTCCCCGGCTAGGGCCGGTCGGGGCGCACAAGCGGGGCTAGCGACCGTGGCCGCCTGGCCCAGACTGGCGCGGCGCGCGGCGATGCCGCTGCCGGCGCTGCGGCACTTCACACTGCCGCACCGGTTCATGCTGCCAACAGAAAGAACAACACCGTTATCGAGCACGCTTGGAAGCAGAAGTTTTGGTGTGTGGCAGAGATATTTAGCCTGATCCTCCACCTGATCAGTCATGACTGCAGTCTCCCAGCTAGCTGGGAGCCTGGAGCAAGCATACGGAAGACTTTCCTCTGTCAGCTGACATGCGAGCAGATACACCGCGCAGCCCCGGCTATGGGAGGGAAGAGGCGGTTGGGGAGCGCTGCAAGTGATGCGCGGCACGGCCGACAACGCAGCCAGGTTCGCAGCGTTCTAGTTACACTTGCACCCGGTGCCTGGCGCGGACGCTTACTGAGCGTGCCCAAGCCCAGGTTGGAGCTGGTGCCAGCGCTGCCCGCGCACTTGTCTACGCACACAAGCGCCGCGCCCAGAGGCAGGTCAGCTCACCAAGAGCAAGCCCGCTCGGCGTCTCAGTGCTTCAGTGCTCCCCTCCGCGTCCCTGCTTTTCCAGCCTCGAGCTGGCGACCAATGCACGCAGCATTGCCTGCACCGTCCTTGCCAGACGCCGCAGGGCAGCTACAACCACGCTTGCAAACTTTCTGTTGTCTGCGCATGGGCATTGGCATTGCGTTGCTCTTGCCACTTGCTGCCAGACCGCCCGCATAGCGCGCTACCCGGGGCGCGCAGCGCTCTGCCGCACATGGGCTCGCAAGCGAGCGCTCCGCCGCGTATGCGACTGGGTGGGCAGCAGGAGGCGGGCCGGGCGCCGCGGCGGGGCAGCGAGGTCCCCTGGGCTGGGCGCACTGTCCCGCCCGTCACCGCCTGCGCGCCTGCGGGCGCAGGTACCGGAGGCGCGCGCAGCCGGCGCGCGCGATGAGCCAGCCGCACGAGCGCTCGAGCAAGCGCTCGGCCGCCGAGGCCGTGCAGGAGCAGCAGGAGGCGGGGCAGGCGCTGCTGGAGGAGGCTGGAGGAGCTGAGGCGGCGGACGCGCCCGGCGGCAGCAAGGGCGCGCCCGCGGGGCCCGGCCGGCCCGCGGAGGCCGGCGCGCGGCTGGTCGTGCGTCCGGGTGCGCCGCGGTTCTGCTCCGGCTCGTTGAGCGCGCTCGCCCGCCTCTGCACAGCCCTTGGCCCAATGCAGTGGACTTTGGCTGTGTGAGCCTGCTTGGAAGCGTCCCTGCCTCCGCACCGAGGCGTGTGAGGCTCGGAGCACATGCGCTAGTCGGTGCAGGCGCCTGCACCTGTTCCTATTGTCTCTGTCGTGCGTCCACTGTGCGGCCTCCCGTGTGCGCACTCAGCAGGCGTGCGCGGCGCAGGTCGCGTGCAGCAGGAGTTTGAGGGCTGGGGCACCTCGCTGGCGTGGTTTGCCAACATCATCGGCCGCTTCGCGGACCCGCTGCGGAGCCACCTGGCCGACCTCCTATTTGATGTCCAGGCGCGTGCAGTGAAACAACGTTGGCGTGCCCGATGCAGAGCTAACCTGCGTATGCCCCGCGCGCGTCCTGTGCGCTGGGCGTGCTGCGCGGCTTGCGCCTTGGTACCTAGGCACCCTGCCGGCGCCCTGCGTGCACCCCATGCACTGTGCTGATCGCATGCTCGTGCCTCTTGTCCCCCTGCGTTAGTGGGTGCAACAGCGGGAGCGCGCTACGGTGCCTGGCTGACCGTGCCGCACGCCCATCGCGCAGATCGGCCTGGGCTTGCAGGTTTGCCGCTACAACATTGGCGGCAGCGGCTGGGGCACCGGTGACGCAAAGAACTTCCGCTACGGCGCGAACATCGAGAGGCGCGCCGCGCCCGTTGCGGCGCGAGCCTGGAGGCCTCTGGGCATGAGCCCTAGCACAGGCTCAAATGCGCTGCCTGTTCATGAGCTCCCCAGACACTAGTCGTACGTCGAAGTTTCGCCCAACAGCCTGGGTTTACCCCGCTTGTACGCTTATTTTTGGGACGCCGAGTGCGCGAGGTGAAGGTGTGCTGGTGGGGCGCGAGCGCCCGGGACGACTCGTGCGGCACTGCTGCAAGGGGTGCTCAAGGAGTGTACCTGATCACGGCAATAGGCTGAGTGCACCATACTGCTGCGAAGAGCGGCAGCCCGCGCGCGCAGCTTCTGGGGTCCCGACGGCGAGTGGGACTGGGACGCCGACCCGGGGCAGATCTGGGTGTTGCTGGCGGCGCGCGCGCGCGGCGCATGCGTCTTCGAGGCCTTCTCCAACTCGCCGCCGTTCTGGATGACCGCGTCCGGGCGCGCCAGCGGCGCTGTGCTGCCATTCCGGGGCAATTTGCGCCGCGAGCGCGAGCCGGACTTTGTGGCGTACCTGGTCCGGGTGCTGGACTGGTTCCGCGATGAGCACGGCTTCATCTTCAGGTGCGCAGCCGCCTTGGAGAGCTGCGCTGGCGGGGCTGTGCGGTTCGCGCTGGCTGGGTGCTGCGCACAGAGCCCCCCGGCAGCCTAAATGCACCAGCAGCGATCGCAGGAGCAGCCTGTGAGCACTCCGCCATGCGACGGCCGGCAATGCGCGTCTCACTCGGCCGCGGGGCTGCGTGCGCCAGCGCAGGACCATCTCGCCGTTCAACGAGCCCAACACGGCGTACTGGCGCGCCGGCAACAACCAGGAGGGCTGCCACTTTGGCACGCCGCAGCAGAGCCGCGTGCTCGAGCGCCTGGCGGCCGCGCTCGAGGACGCGGGCCTGGCGGCTGCCGGCGTCGGCATCGCGGCCAGCGACGAGACGAGCATCGACACCGCATGCTCGACGTGGGGCGAGCTCTCGCCGCGTGCGCGCGCTGCGCTGGCGCAGGTCAACACGCACTCGGTGCGCCCCGGCGCGTAGACGGTCGGCGCGCCGCCGGGCGCAACCTGGCCGCATTGCCGGCCGGTCGAGCCGTGCGAGCGCGGGCTGTCCGTTGCTGTCGCGCGGCCTGCTCCAGCGCTGCCCACTGCCACTTTGGGATCGCGTCATGCTGCCAGGGCAACCTGCGGAGCACCCTGCAAAAGCGCATGTGGGCACGACAGCGCGGTGAAGCAGCCGATGTGCTCGCGGGCCACAGTGCACCGCCGCGAGGGGCGGGTGCGCATGCGCGGCAGCATCACGGACGCGCCGACCGGCAGCGTGCCGGGCGCGCTGCGGGCGCGGCGCTCCGCGGCACCCACTGGCCGCCGGGCGCACTCTGCGCGCGCCGCGCGGGTAGGCCGCATGCAGCCCGGCGCGTCGGCGCGTGTGCGAGGGGCGGGCGCGCGCGCGCAGTATGAGGAGGCGCTGGCCAGCCGGCTGCTGCGGCGGCCGGGCAGCGCGCTGGGCGCGTGCTGCGGGCGCGGCGGCGGCGGCTACCTGGCGTCCGCGCGCGCCGAGCTGCGCGACGCGGTGCGGCCGGCCGGCAAGCGGCTGTGGGCCAGCGAGTTCGGCTGCGGCATGGCGCCGCTGGACGACATGCGCGACGCCGTCGCGCTGTCCGCCGTGATCCTGCAGGCGCGCCCGCCGCGTCTGTGCGCCCAGAGCTGCTGTCTGGCGCTGAGCCGGCGGGCGCGGTGGCGGCGCCCTGTCGCCTGGCGAGGGTGCGCGGCGCGCGGCGCTGCCCCGCCGTGTGTGGTACAGCACGGCGGGCGGTGGTTGTCTACGGTGGAGTGCGTGCGCGGCGCTGACCGGCCGCCCCGCGCGCGGGCCCCAGGACCTCAACGTGCTTCAGGCAAACGCGTGGGTGTACTGGCAGGCGATCGAGAACTCGGAGACCGGCAACTTCTGGGGCCTCATCCAGGTGGGCGCCTGCAGCGCTCGCAGTTTCAGCGGCCCTCCCCCGCATGCCTGTCCAGCCCACCAAAGCTTCTCATTGCTCCTGCCTTCCAAGCATGCCCCGCCCACGGCCACGCCCGTGGCCAAGGGGTGCGGAAAGTCCAGCACCGCGGGCGTGCGCGCAGCTGCCCTTCCATTCGGGCGCCAGCATAGCGTTCGGGAGGCAGTACTACGCGCTCATGCAGTACTCGCGCTTCGTGCGCCACGGCTACGACATCCTGGAGTCGTCGCTGCCCGAGCTCGCGCTCGTGGCGGGCTCGCCGCCGGGCGACGCGCCGCAGCGCTTTGTCGTGGTCGTCACCAACCCGCTGCCGCGCGAGGAGGCGCGCCGCTCTGGCGCCATGCCTGCACGCCCGTTCATTTGCCCGTACCAGAGGCATGCCAGGCACCCTCCCTGACAGTCTGGCACAGACTTGCGCAATAAATTGCTCGTTGGCATGCCACGAGCGCTTGCTTGCGGCCCGTACTTGCCAGCACTCGGTTGCCGTGCGCAAGAAGTGCTGCTTCTTTGTGGATTTGCCCTGAATATTTCACTCACCGACCCGTCCGATCAGTATATACCAGGCACCTGTGGTCACGATTTGCAACGTTGTGACGCGCCGTGAGGCTCGGTGTGTGGCTTCTCGCTGCCTGCAAGTGATATCTGGCTGAGACTCTGGCCTGTATGGCTGAGAGCACCGCTCGTGCGGCAGGCCTTCACGTGCGACTTCAGCGCCTGCAGCAGCGACGCCGCGGAGTGCGAGGTGGAGGTGCACCGCACGTCCGACACCGAGGCGTGCAGCCTGGTCAGCGCCTGGACGGCGCCCGCGCCCGTGCAGTTTGCATGGGCGCTGCCGCCGCTCAGCATCACCACCATTGTCTGCGCACCCCGGCGGGGCTGAGGTGTTTCAGCCTCTGAGGAGAGCGCGCTTTTATGGGCAGAACTTCTTAACTACCGCTTGACAGAGGGAGCATCGCTTCGTGTGTTGGAGGTTGTGTGATGATTCTGGCTCAGGTTTATCTGCTGGTACTTCAGTGAAAGTGTCTGGACTGTCATAGCGCATATTCGACCTGTGTGCTTGTTGCGAGCTGTTCGCACCTGCCGCCGCTGTCGCCACCTTGCAGCAACGCGCTGGGACCCTCGTGCATTGACTCACTCGTCCTATAGCGTGGAAAGGCGTGTTGTGCAAAAGAAGCCTTGGCATGCCCTGGGGACCTCCTAGGCTGGAATTCAAGTCTTTTCTGGCTATTGGCGTTGCGACTCACCACCGCCTGTCGCTGCCCCGACCCTGTCTGCTGCCTTGCAAATGTGCGTGCTGCAGGGCAGTGTCAGGTAGTCGGCACTTTTGTGCAAAATTCAGAGTATTACCACGCTAGGCAGGATAAGTCAGCTCACTCCAGCATGCATGCAAATGCCCGATGAGGGTCAATAGCGGCATGTGCAGGCACTAACCAGCTGTGAAAGAAATCGCTGTCATGTGTCAGATGTCATACCTGGAGTCCAGCTTGGACCTGGAGTCCACCTCGTCCTTTTGGCCAGTCTGCTCTTGAGGACAAGCTGCTTAAACCTTACAGGGCCTAGGTTCGGATTTGGAGAGATGGCTTGCGCAAAGCAATACATCCTGCAGTACTTACAAACAAGACCACAGCTTGACGTCAAGCCCAAGGTGCGCATTATCTTCAGTTACACTGCCAGGCTGCACTTCACACCTACTTGCCAATAACCTTCAGTGCATGTGCCTTGCATTGGCACACCAGGCGACGCTGTGCAGTGCTGTCTCCACTTGTTACGGCTCATTGTGTTTTCCTACGCAGTGAGGCCGCCCATGAGTGACGCAACAGGAAAGGTTAGGTCGACGCTTTGGCCATGCCAGCCTTGGGTTCCAATACTGGACGGGTTTCGCCCTTAGCCTCAGCGACGCTTGTCCTGACGTTGTGGTGACTGCGCCAGAGGCGTTAAGCCGTGGTGCCGGCGCGACAGGACCGAGATGAAGTCGACGTGGGTTGCATGCATCTGCCTGTGCTCCCTCCTGGTGGTGGGCACTACCGCCGAGCGGGTCCTGCTGCAGACAAGTGCGTGCACGACAACGGAATTTTCATCCTAGCATCATACATTGGAATGTGCTGCATGCCGCCGTCCATCAGCAACCCAATCCCACGGCCTCCTGCCACCTGCACCTCTGCATCGCCATGTTGCGTATGCTACGTCAGATTGAAAAGCCTTGAAGACACTTTTAGCACCCTTGCCAATGATGGAAATGGCTTTGGCTGGTGCTCCAGTGTATCACCCGGCGGCTGGGCTTGGGTGCGCCCAGCAGCGCTGCACTGCCCTGTGCTGCACGGACCTCAGCCATGTGGGCCGCGCGCAGACAGCACAAGCGAGCCCAGCAGCACGAGCACGCCCAGCCGCAGCGGCAGCGGCTCCGCCACGCCCACGACCTCCCCGTCCTCCTCCAGCAGCTCGAGCACCAGCCCCAGTAGCAGCCCCTCGCGCTCAGCCACCCCGTACAGGTGACGCACGATGCCTTCTTTTGTATCAGTCTGCATAATGCACCATACACCATCAATGGGCAGGTAGAACTTTGTCCCTGCTGCCGTATAAAGGGCTGTGGAAGGGGTGCTCTGATTCCCCACTGTGCGGAGGGGCGTCAGTTTCACCAGGAGTGCAGGGCATCAAACAGTGTGGCACGGGCTCTTGTGCGAGTAAGGCAGAAAAGATCACTTTTGCAAGGGGGTTGGCTCCACATGACGCTGCTTGCTCTGCAGCTGTCCGCATGGTGCCCCGTGCGTGTCCGTGAGAGCGGCCAGTTGTGGTAAGGCACACCAGCGCTGCCCATGGGTGAGCATGATCGCAAGCCTGTCAGAAGCTTTCAGTGCATCGTACCGTGCTGCTTTGCTGGCCAGCAAGGTGCCTGGCGGTGAGTGAGGGGCAATTTTTTTTTGCACGCGCAGCTCCACGTCGCCCTCGTCTTCGCCGGGTACCTCGGCCAGCCCCACCCCGACGCCCACGGGCAGCAGCGGCGGCGGCAGCAGCAACTCGCCGGCGCTTGCCCCGTCCGGCGGCGAGCCCGTGCCCGCGCCCCGGCCGTCCAACACGTCCAGCGGCGAGCCCGTGCCCGCGCCCCGGCCTTCGAACTCGACGTCCAACACGTCCGCCGGCGAGCCCGTGCCCGCGCCCCTGCCATCGAACTCGACCTCCAACTCATCCGGCAGCGCCAACGGCGACACGGCTGTGTCGGTGTCCACCTCCGGCAACCAGGCGCGCGCCGGCGCCGCCCGCGGCCGCGGCAGCACATCCCGCACCGCCCTGGCTTTGAATGTGCTGCTTAGCGCTGCTGGCGCTCGCACCTCTGGCGAGCGCCGCGCGCGTGCCTGCTGAGCGCAGCGGTGCGGTGGTCCTGCAGCTGCGCCATGGCTGCGCAGCCCCTGTGCGGCAGTGAATGTGCCCGCATGCCGAAAGGCAGCAGCGCGCTGACACCGCCCGCTCCTGGCCCTGCGCGCAGGTCACGGCCACCGTCGAGGTGACCGGCGACCAGGACCCCGGTGCGCGCCCTGCCGCCCTGCTGGCACCCTGCCTGCTGCCCGATTTGGGCAGGCCCTGGTGCGCTCCTGTGCGGTGGGCTCCCTGGTGCGTTGCAGACAGGGGAGGTCCTTGCGTGGCAGCGTCATCGTCCGGCGCTGCAGGCTGTCGAGCAGGCTGAGGCGGCGAGCAGTTGTGCAGGCACAGGTGTGAGAGCGTATGCGCGCACGTGGGCAATGCACTTCTGCGCACCTGTCCAGGGTTTAAAGAGCAGGCGCCCATGCATCGCGGCGCGCCCCATGGGCAACGGTCTGATGTGTGCCATGCGCGCGTAGAGGGCACCGTGACCTTCACGTTCACCGACCCGTCCGGCAAGGTGGTCCGCACGCAGGACGCCGAGCTGGGCAGTAGCAGCAGCCGGCGCCGCGCGCTGCTGCAGCGGCAGCGGCGGCGCCGCACGGCCACGATCACCGTCAGCCCGGGCGTGCTCGGCCGCGTGACTATCACTGCAAACTTCACGCCGCGCAACTCCCGCGGCCGCCCGACCCGCGCGCCGCCGATCATCATCGTCATCGTCAACCCGCCGACGCCGGGCGGGGCCGTCATCATCAAGTGCGCGCCTGGGCCGTGACGCGTCGGGCTCCCCTATTGTGGATGCTCGGCAGCTCGGCAGCGCTGCGCCGCTGCAGCTGCCTGCATCTCTGTGTGTGTGCGGCCGGCGTGGGAGCATGGTGGGCTGCAACCCGACGCATTCAACGCAGCTGCATGCTGGCAAATGGTCAGATGTGTCTGTCTGCGAAGGCTGTGTGTGCACCTGTTTGTGCTGCTTCCACATGCTGGTGCTGCTCAAAGGTGGGGACCTGGGGTCCCCAGGACCTCTGCCCGCGTGCACCCCAAACCGAGCACGCAGGCAGGCAGCCTGCTTGGCACTTGAGCATGTGCGTCCTGTGGCCATGCCGAGCCGCTCCTCAGCAGTGTGGTGTGCAGACTGACGTCCCGTGGCCATGCCGCGCCGCTCCTCAGCAGTGTGGTGTGCGGACTGACAAGCATGCGGCCTGCGCGTGCAGCCCGGTTGGCCCCGGCAGCAGCAGCAGCAGCAGCAGCAGCTCTAGCTCCAGCAGCTCCAGCAGCTCCAGCAGTGGCGGCGGCGGCGGCGGCGGCGGTGGCGGCGGCGGCGGTGGCGGCGGCGGTGCTTCGGTGCCATCTGCCGCTCTTTTCAGGTGCGCTCTGCCACAGTGCGCACAGTGCAGTGCAGTGCAGTGTGTGTCACTCTCGGCCGCCCTCTCTGACGTCAGCTTGTCTTCAGTGCAGCAGCAGACTCGCTGCGCTCGCAAGCACCCAGCGATGCCATCATGCGCCGCTGCGCTTGGTGTGCCCACACATGGCGCTGCTCGTGCCGCGTTTGCAGGTTGTTGGTGGGAGGCTGGCTACTCACTGGGAATAGACAGGCATTCTGTCTGCCCTCACTGTGGGTCTTTCAAACAAGCAGATAATCTAAGCAGGCTGGCCCTGCACGTGACCTTGGGTTGGTAACATGTGAGCAACATGTGAGCCCAGAGTGCTGCCTGCCTGACCGGCCCCGAATGCGGTGACTGACCTGGGCTCGGCGCCGCCGACGCAGCTCCGGCTCCTCGTCGGGCGGCGGCTCGCCACCGTCCCTCCCGCCGCAGTGCACGACGCTGGTGGGCAACTGCAACGCGCAGACCGCCAACCTGGCCGGGAACCAGGTCACCCAGATCCAGTCGGGCTCGCCGGCCGAGTGCTGCGATGCGTGCAAGCTGTCGTCCACGGTGCGCGCGCCGCCCACTTGGAGTGAGACTCTGGATGCCGCGCGTGGGCGGCACTGCATGTAGCTGCGTGCGCATGCATTTGCGGCTGCATAACTGCCCCAGGGCAGCCACGTTTTCTTGGTAAGCAACTCTTTGCATGTGCGCGCCCTGGAGCGGCTTGCAAACTTGCGGCACTGTGCGTCGCGCAGTGCACGATCTGGGTGTTCTGCCAGAACGGCAACTGCGGCGGCGGCCTCAGCCAGGGCGCCTGCCAGCTCAAGACCTCGACCGGCAGCATCGTCAACCAGGACAGCTCAGGCGCGCACCGGCCTGTGCACATCCCTCGCCAGCCCATGTGGCCCTTGCTCGAGCCCGCCGCGGGAGCCCTCCTTCAAGTAGCGACGACTCTGTCCCAGATCTCCCTGTCTGTGCTTGACGCCTCACCCATATTAGGCTCTTGACCATGCAGAGATGCATGTGCGCTGTTCCTGGACGTTGCCTGCATGCACCCGGCTTGGCCAGGCATGCACGAGCAGGGTAGGGCTCGTGGCGCGCTGCCTCATCAGCTCAAGTGCACTGCTTGCTGGGGCACGCGCATGCAGATGCGCTTTGCTTGACCGCAAGCATGTCACGCTGCTGGCGGCTTGACCGGAGCGGGTCTGTGTGCGCGCAGGCAACTTCATCAGTGGCACTCTCAGCCGCACCGCCTGAGCACCCCCCTGTGCTGCAATGTAGCACTGCTTGCTGCTGGTTCTAATCATTGTGTGGCCCGTGGCGCCTGTAGTACCGAGTGTGCTTCTGTCTGGGCGCCCTACACGCGATCTTACAGGCACCGAGCGACACACTACACCAGGTGTGTTAGAACCAGGACTGCATGCAGAGGATAGACATGGGGAATTTCAGACACATTGATGAAGTGACCAGGGTTTGTGCATGACCGGCCCGTCCGCTCGCGCGTTGGGTCCCTCATGCGCTGCTCTGCTATACTTGTTGCGAGCTTTTGCCGTCATTTTTTATGCTTGGGCAGTGCACTTCCTTTGGATCAAGTTTATCCGATCAACCCTCATGCCGAGAAACCTCCATCCATGGGGCCCGTGTTGCGTTTGGCTGCAGTAATGGTTTTAAAGTGCTGTCGTACCTTGCCGTCATGCTGATCATGCTTTACATGCTTTACATGCACACAAGTGACTGTTGTCGACGAGCCCTTGGCGCTCTGGTGACTGACTGGCCCTGGCGCCTTGGCGGTGCTGACACTATTTTTCAGCGGGTGTGAGATATAGGCATGTCCTGGATTTTTAAGGCGTTGCACAAGTGTGTGTCCTTGAAATTCTGCTTGGGAATGAATTGCATGTAAAGATGGTGCAGGAGCTGAGCCTGTGTAACAAACGTCACATACGTAGAGCGGACAAGCCTCTGCTGGCCTTCACAGCATGCCTAAGAAGGTGAGGTACACCGTGCCCACTGTTCACTCTCACTGCTGGATGCATCAGCCTGGGTCCTCATTACCCTGTCTCACGACCCTCGAGACACAATGCATACTTCTCGGCGAGGTTGGTGAGCATATCTGAGGTTTGCAGTGCTGACTCGCCCTCCCTGTTCAGCCATTTGATGCCGCACGAGTCTCTGCGGAAGCAGGCGAAAGAGGGGTTCAAGAGCCTGTTCCAGCGGAAGCACGCGGACGAGGACGTGAAGGCCCCTCCTCCAGCGCAGGAGACGACGATGCAGCAGTCTGGCATGCCCAAGGTGCTCGGCCACAGCGAACATTGCAGCACGAACAGACTGTGCCGGGGGCATGTGCTGACAATCAAAGCCTTGTTCTGCTGAACCTGCTCTGAACGGAGGGCCTGCTTGGTTGCCAACGTTATCAGCCGGGAAGAAGCTTGCATGCGTGCATGCCGGCATCGGCAGGCAGAGGCAGGTACTGATGCGGTGCGCGCATTGCCTTTTGGAAGAGAGTTTGTGCACGTAGTGCAGCAGGAGCTTGGTGTGCGCCCAGTGTGCTAACACTTTGTGGGGCCATGGGTGCGGCAAGCAGTACAGTCTAGCCAGCTAGGCAGCTTCGTGCGAAGGCAGAGTTGGCGGGCATCAAGGCGCCTTCAGCCGAGGGCCCTTGCGCGCTCGTCCTGCCATAGTGGCGTGCGTCTGAGCAGCTCTGCTGTGCGCAGACTAGCAATCTGGGTACAATGCCCACGGACCTGAAGCCGGGGTTCGACGCGAGCTCGGCGCAGTCGGCTGGCGGCGCGCCCAGCCGCCTGGAGGAGGCCGGGGCGCAGCACGCGCCGCCGCTTGCTCAGACTGGCGGCGCAGGCCACGCGCCACCTATGGCTCAGTTCGGCGGCGCGGGCAACGCGCCCTCTCCAGACATCCTGGCCTCTACCCGGCGGTGTGCCTACTGAGCGCCTTTCTATGGATTGAGTATCCTCCTGCAGCGTGTTGTTCTGCAGCTGTGTCGCTGTTGTGCCCTTGCGAGGCTTTGCTTCTAAGGCCTCACTTTGGATTTATGTGAGTTAAGTCTGGTCTCTACTCAAGCAGGCCTCGCTATGCAGCGATTGCACCCTGCACTGCAGTGCATGAGCCTATCAATGTTTCAAACCGTGACAGAGATGTGAAGAAGCGCTCGTAGGGCTTCTAACGTTGGTACTCGGGCGCTTGCAGGCAGACAGAGATGGCTCCGCCTACGCCTGAAAGCGCGGGCTACTCGCGTCTTGCCGAGGAGGGGCCTCTGGCGCCCGCGTCAACGCCTGTGGGCAGCGTGGCTGCCAGGTGCGTGTCACTGGCTGTCCTTGGTGTCGGGCCAGTCGCGAGGGCCCTCTGCCCTGAAGTCGCGCACGCATGGACATGGTTTGTGTTGCTCGTCTCCTATGGCGAAGTGTAGAGTGTGCCTGCTGCACTGAACACATGATGGCTGCTGCACTGAACACATGATGGCAGCAAGGGCCCCTCCTCGCACTTTCACCATGTCAGCAGGGAGGCAGCCAGGTCAAGCGCGGTTGCTACCAACCCTCGGATCACAATAGTGGCCATGCTGTGCTCACGCAAGCGCTTGCCACGCCGCGCAGCGGCACGAGCGCCCACCCGCCGTCGTCCAGCATCGCGGCGCAGTCCGCCAAGGCCGCGCACCTGGGCGACCAGCCGGCCATGGGCGCCAGCCTGGCCAAGACGGGCGTGTCGGAGGACGCCGCGCTGGCCGCGCAGGGGCACACGCTGCACCACACCACCGTCACGCACGACGCGTCCGCGCCCTACCTCGGGCCCAGCGGTGGCGCGGGCTCTGGCCTGGTGCGTCGCACCATTTGGGCTGAGGTGTGTAGTTATGTGGAAGTGTGCTGTACAGGAGGTCAGTCCAATTTGCTGGGGCTCGTCTGCAAGAATTGAGGCCTGCCTATTGGCATGCTGACATAGCAAGTGCAGGAAAGGAAGCGAAGGTTAACAGAGTTGCTTGAGTGCGTGCCTTGGTTACCTGCCCAAAAGCCTTATGTCGCCTTGCTTTGCAACCATGACCATTCTGCCTCTGCTGACCAGCTTGGCGCTGCAGGGCGCGAGCAAGCCGCCCATGACGGACGTGGGCGCCGCGCCCCCGCATCACAAGGAGCAGCAGGAGCCGCTGCTGCCGAGCGGCAAGCGCAGCTCGCCGGCGACCGGCTTTGTGCCGGACAGCGTGCTGGGCGCCAGCAGCGCCAAGGACCAGCCGCGCGCCGGCGACATTGAGCATGTGCGGGCGCTTTTCGTGCCGCGGTCCCTGTTGTTAGCAGAGCCTTGTCAAATGATGGTGATTTGTCGACAATGAACCTGGTCAGCATCACTTAATGCAGAAGATGACAGTGATGAGGCTGTTCCGGCATCTAGGCACATGCAGCTGGGTTCTGACTTGCATGTTTGACAGGGGTATGCGTTTGCCGCTTATTAGCATATCAAGGCAGGTTGCTGCAAGCATCAGCTGCTGCTGCTGCGTACATGCGCCTAGCCTGGTCGAACGTATTTGCATGCGGTGTGCGCGAGCACGTCCGTGTTCGGCATGGACTCACATGCCGCGCACTGGCGCGCACAGGACACCCAGGTGCCCACAGGCTACCTGGGCAGCAAGGAGGGCGCCGACACACTCAAGGGGCACTCGACGACCGGCATGGTGGACCGCGTTGGCGAGGCGCAGGGCGGGCTGGGCACCGGCGCGCTGCTGAAGGAGCACGCTGATGCGTCCAAGGACCAGGCGCGTAGGCGGAGTGGTGTTTTGAGTTGTGTTCACATCCCTTGTTGGCCCGCCTGTGTTGCGAAGGAGACCCAGAGCTGAAGTGGCCTTTGCGCGCTGGGCTGGCATGGGCCTACACGAGGCCTGTGTCTTGAGTGCAAAAACATTTGGTAGTTTTAGCCGCACTACTACATAGTGCGGCTTGCTAAGCAACCCACAATCGACCATGTGTTACAGCTGCCGCAGTGCCAGACCGGCAAGCGCGTGCGGCAGCAGTGCGTGCCCATCACCGTCCCAGCCTGTGGCGCAGGACGCCAAGTCGGTGGATGCCAGCGGCGCAAAGTTCCACGGCAGCTCAGCGGCGGTGCCCGCGGCGGGCCTGCCATCGCCTGCGGGCGATGGCATGGGCACCGGCACGGGTGGCATGGGCACCGGCACGGGTGGCATGGGCACCAGCACGGGTGGCATGGGCACCAGCACAGGTGCGATGAGGTAATTTTGTGGGTGTGTTGGCACCATGCATTGATGTGGTAATTTAAAGTTTCCTGGACTGGGTCTAACGGGCTTGAACTGAAGTATGTCAAGCAGATTGAAGTGATTTGAGCTGCGTGCACAAAGAAGGGTCGTTTGGCAAGCCTGAGCCCAGGGGCGGCTGCGCTGCAACAGGCACCACGCCGGACGTCCGCACCTCGAATGCGCCGTCCACGCTGCTGGGCCGCGCACAGGAGGCGATCGTGCATGCCGCAGCGGCCACGTCCGCGGCGGGCACCGTCGTCGTCAACAAGGTAGCTGCCTATCGACAGTAGGGGCGTTGCTGGTGGCTGCAGCGCACCAATGCCAGCCACTGGCTGAACTCGCTGTGCTCCTTTCAGCGTGGCTACTTTCTTGCAGGATGACCGTCAGCAGTCATTCAGGGTTTATTGGGCACCATAACGCGCGCCGTCCGACTGCCCAAGCTTGCCCTGTCAGAAGCGCTGGGTTCGTGCCAGTCGTGCATAGGTGTGTCTGACTGTGCAGAGGACGTGTCCGAGTCATGAGAAAGGTTATATTGCTCAGGGGATCTAGTTGCCGACAATGCGTGACCGTGTGCGTGCCTCCCAGGTGCAAGAGGCGACGGGCATGGCTCCCAGCAAGGCGACGGAGACGAGCACTGTTACTCGTCCGCAGCAGACCACTGTGACTTCGCAGCAGACCACTGTGACACCGCAGCAGACCGGCACTGTTACCGGCGAGCGCGGCGCGGGCGGGAACGGCACGGGCATGGTGCAGCAGGTGCAGGGCCCCGTCCGGCTCGGACGGGCCGCAGAGCGCCTTGCTGACCTGAGCAGCAATGCAGTGGGGACCGCTGAAGCATGCTTTTGTTTGTATGACAGGACACGAGGCTGTTTGTTATGGAGGCTTGAATGCAGCCTGGAAAAGCCTCTAGCCGTGCTGACGGGGAAGTGGCGCGCCTGGCAGGTGCAGCAGGGCGCGCAGAGGGCTTACGAGCAGGTGACGTCGGCGGCGCCGCTGCAGCGCGTGGTGGAGTACGGGCAGGCGGCCGCCGCCAAGGCGTCCGAGCAGGCGAATGCCGCCTACCAGTGCGCCCCGCACAGGGCTCGCGCGCTTGGACTGACACCTGTCGGGGCAAGGCAGCGCTGCGGGGCTGCTGTCTGTGCTCAGTGTTGGAGGTTTTCTCATGTAAACTGCTGTAACTGGTACCGAGCGTGTCTGCTCGATCACCCACATGCGAGTAGCTTGCGCTGCTGCATGTTGTGGACACGAGTGAAGCTCTGTATGCGGTGTGTGTCAATGCAAGCTGGGCCGACCGTCCTCTAAAGCCGGCAAGGAGGCCATCTTGAGGCAGTGTGCCTATGGTATGTCTTATGGTTTGACCCGCGCTTGTCGCAGTGCGCCAGTTTTCTCACATGACGGCGCCGCCTCGCAGGGCGGCCGCGTCCAAGCTGCACGAGGCCGGCCTGCCGCAGAAGGCTGCCGAGCATCGCGATGCAGCTGGCGCCCGGGCCTCTGACTTTACCACCCAGGTGCGCCTCGCGTAGCTGCGGCACGCAATTGCTGGGTGGCCTGGCGTCTTGAAACGGCGATCTGGCCGCACCCAACAGAGACCGTGCTTGGCCATTTATATGGGCAGCGTGTGGTATGATGCGGATCGGCTTGTTGTGCCTTGAGACCTGGCAGACGTGACTTGTCCTCGTGTAAGCGACCTCAGTGAGCGTTGGCTTCGGCGAGCGCCCGCAGCAATGCTCGAACCTAAAAACAGCAATAACGCCGCGGCTAATGAGGGGTGGCGCGCTGCGCAGGCGCAGCAGGCGGCCGCGCAGGCGCAGGACGCCGCGCGCGCCAAGGGCGCCGAGCTGTACACGCAGGTGCCGCGCCTGCCCAGCTGCGCCAGGAGCTGTTTGGCTGCCCATGTGAAGCTGTGTGAAGTGCAGAGCTGTGAAATGTGTTTGGAGGCGGGCTTCCATGTCCCTTCTGGATGTCTGCGGACCGTCTAGAATTGTCTGAGAACACTTGAGGGCCGAATTTGAGGGGCGGGCTGTGCATGCTCCTCTGGTTTGATTTGCGGTCGGTGCAGCGCAATGTGCGGATGCGCCGTGCTGCAACCTGCCAGCCGCGTCAGCGCGAGCCGCTGCTGCTGGGCGGGCCTGAGCGCTGCGGCGCGCGCGCGCCGCGCAGGCGGCGGACGCCACGGTGGCCGCGCGCGAGCAGGCGGCGCGCGCCGCCAACCAGCTGTACGCGCAGGCGGCCGACCAGGCGGCGCTCGCGCGCGACCAGGCCGCGCAGGCGCTCGCGCAGGGCGTCGACAGCGTGCGCGCCCGGCCCAAGCTAGGGGCGCGGGGAGCGTGCACTTTGCGTGAGGGCTGTGGGTGCTCAGGCTGGTGTGTAGACAATGTCCCTGCTTGCGCGCCTAGGTGCGGCGCCCTTTGTTCTGAAATTGTTTGTGTTGCGAGTGATGCGCATTGGCACAGGCGGTTCCAACACTGATTGTGGGACGAGCTGATATGAAAAAGACAGCAGCCTGCACTACTAGAGACCACATGTCCTGGTGCAACCGCGCTCTCCAGTGGAGGCAGTCGATCCCGGCGCCCGGCCCCGAGCGGCGCACCGAGCGCGCGGCGGCCGCGCGCAGGCGCGCAACGTGTCGACCGAGGACGTCAACCGCAGCCGCCTGGCGCGCGGGCTGGCCATGGCCACGCTGCTGTGGGTGCTGTGCACGGTGCTGGGCATCCCGTTCAAGCTGGCGGCGACCGCGATCGTCATGGCCATCGGCGGCATGCTGCTCAAGGAGGTCGTGCAGGACAAGCGCGCCAACCGGCCCGGCGGCCGCGGCCCGCACGGCGGCGTGCCCACCACGGTGCG